>ENA-OUNI01000552-OUNI01000552.1-human-gut-metagenome-genome-assembly--contig:-NODE-552-length-17186-cov-2.524826_pt1 | contig 17186 bp, 23 predicted proteins | sample MGYA00242499_ERZ504580 | MGnify/ENA primary metagenome ERZ504580 (study PRJEB26092, sample SAMD00036315) | human gut metagenome | host: Homo sapiens | study: EMG produced TPA metagenomics assembly of... | reverse complement strand
CTACAAAGGAATGTTGCAGTTTCTCTGTTCGCAATACCGTATGGATTATATAGTACAGCCCTTGCCTGTAGACCACATGGCATTGCGCATGATCGGTGAAAATGAAATCGAGTTGAGCTGGAAAGCTGTAAACGACCCGCTGGAACCGACAGCCGCCCCCGAGAAGTACATCGTTTATACGCGTATCGGCAACGGTGACTTCGACAACGGCACAGTAGTGGATAAAAACAGTTACCGCACCGTTCTTCCCGCCGGTATCGTATGCAGCTATAAGGTAACCGCCCTCAACAAGGGTGGTGAGAGCTTCCCTTCTGAAATTCTTTCGGCAGGACAGGCTTTCAACAGCAAAGGTGCAGTATTGGTCATCAACGGATTCGACCGCATCAGTGCTCCCGCCGATTTTGTCGCCCCTGCACCTGCCGACACGCTACTTGCAGGTTTTCTGGACGATTTGGACCATGGAGTGCCTTATATCAAAGACATCAGCTACATCGGAAAGATGAAAGAGTTCCGCCGTTCCATCCCCTGGATGACGATGACGCATCCGGTTTCGGCGACTGCTACGGCAACTACGAAACACAGGTTATCGCCGGAAATACATTCGACTATCCGGCAGTGCACGGAGCTGCCATACTGAAGGCCGGTTACTCCTTCGTTTCATGCAGTGATGAAGCTGTTGAAAGCGGACAAGTTGTCCTGAACGACTACACATACACCGACCTTATTCTCGGCAAAGAGTGCCAGACCAAGATAGGCAGAGGCGGAATAAAGCCTTTGGAGTTCAAGACATTCAGCAAACCGATGCAAGACTGTATTACAGCTTACTGTAGCCAAGGCGGCAATATCTTTATATCAGGCGCCTATGTAGGAACCGACTTATGGGATAACCGCCTGATTCCCGCCAATGAAGAAGACAAGAAATTTGCTACGGAGGTTCTGAAATATAAGTGGCGTACAGGACAAGCCGCCACAATGGGTAAAGCGAAGTGCGTAGCTTCCCCTTTCCCTTCTCTTTCGGGAAACTATACTTACCATAATGAGCTTAATTCGGATTCTTACGCAGTGGAGTCCCCTGACGCCATCGAGCCTGCTACGAAAGAAGCATATACCATAATGCGCTATTCGGAGAATAACCTGAGTGCCGGAATTGCCTATCAGGGCGAATATAAGACATGCGTCTTAGGATTCCCTTTCGAATCGCTTCGTACGGCAGAAGAAAGAGCATCTCTGATGGACGCTATTCTGACATTTTTCAACAGCAGTACCAAGAAATAAAGAATAATTTATAAAACCAATCATCATTTATGAACCGAAGACTATTCACCAGCGTCCTGTTTGCCTGCCTGCTACCGTTTATGGTGCAGGCACAACAGGCCGTGTTCCGCTTCGCACAACTGACGGACATCCACTTAAGTCCGAACAACCCCAATCCTACGGAAGATTTATTGCGTTCCATTGCACAAATTAATGCAACCGACAGCATCGATTTCGTATTGGTAACAGGCGACATTGCCGAAGAGGGCGACCGCACCACCATGGAAAAAGTAAAATCATGTCTCGACCTGCTGAAAGTGAAATACTACGTAGTGCTGGGTAACCATGAAACCAAATGGAGCGATTCCGGCTGTACTGCTTCGGAGAGATATTCGGTGGCGAACGATTTGAATTCGAACATAAAGGTTTTTTGTTCCTCGGTTTTAATTCAGGCCCGCTGATGCGTATGGCATACGGCCATGTTGTCCCTCAGGATATCCGCTGGATGACGGAAACGATGGACCGGTACAATGCCGGCAATTCCCGGCCGGACAAACCTGTAATACTTGTTACCCACTATCCGATGACGGAAGGCGATGTGGACAACTGGTATGAAGTGACGGATGCCGTGCGACCATACAACATACGCCTGTTTATAGGCGGACACTACCACCGCGACCGCGACTTGCGCTATGACGGCATTCCGGGTATCCTGATGCGCAGCAACCTGCGCGACAAAGATGAAAAGCCGGGCTACGGCATTTATGAGATTACAGAAGATTCTATCCTCGTTTATACACAACGCATCGGAGAACCGAAAAGACAATGGGCCGCATTCTCGCTGACGGATTCATACTATGACCGTAATGAGAAAGCCGAAAAATATCCCGACTTCTCCGTAAACAAAGAGTATGCACAAGTACAAGAGCAATGGATAGTGCAAACCGGAGCCGGCATCTACTGTTCACCGGCAGTGGAAAAAGACAAAGTATTCGTTGGCGACGACCTGGGACGCCTCACTGCCTATGCCCTTAAAAACGGCAAGAAACTATGGAGTTTCCAATCCGGAAAAAGGATTGTCGGAACACCTGCCGTAAGCGAAGGAATTGTCGTATTCGGTTCCGCCGATTGTAAGATATATGGTCTGGATGCCCAAAACGGTAATCTGTTATGGACAGTAGAAGCTGCCGAACCTGTATTGGGAGCAGTGACAATAGAGAACGGCATTGCTATATCGGTGCCAGCGACCACACTTTCCGTGCTGTAAACATCTGTACCGGAGAGGTGAAATGGGCTTTTGCAGGCGTAAGAGGCTACATCGAGACCAAACCTTTGGTAACGGACAATAAAGTTATCTTCGGCGCATGGGACAATACCTTATACGCTTTAAATAAAGCAGACGGCAAGGAATTATGGAAATGGACAGGCGGACTGACGCGCATGCACTTTTCCCCTGCCGCCGTATGGCCGGTGGCAGCCGATGGGAAGGTATTCATTACCGACCGCAACGTGCCATGACCGCCATTGACATAGAAACGGGCAATACCGTATGGCGTACCTTCCAATCCATGGTACGTGAGACAATAGGACTGTCCGAAGATAAAGAACGTATTTACAGTAAGACCATGAACGACAGTATCGTATGCTACTCCACCAAAGGTAACCAACCGCACAAACTGTGGGCATCCAATGTAGGCTTCGGCTACGAGCATGCTCCTTCCATGCAGGTAGAAAAAAACGGAGTCGTATTCGGAAGTACCAAAGAAGGACTTATCTTCGCGCTGGAAGCCGCGACTGGCAAAGTGCTGTGGAAACACAAAACAGGCAATTCGCTCATAAGCACAGTGGTACCGCTCGACAACAACCGGGTGCTGTTTACCGCCACGAGTGGAGAAACCGGAATGCTGAAGTTTAAAATAAAAAAATGAGAATTTTAAAATAATACCTTACAGATATGAAGAAGATTGATTGCTTTATTCCTTTTGCAGGAAAAAAACAGGCTGAAAAGACAGTACAAGGATTACAGGCTACAGGTCTTATCGGCAACATCCGTTTAGTAACGACAGACCCTACGCTCGAACCATTGCCCGGCTGTGAGATTTTATCCGTAGACATGCCCTACAGCAGCACTGCCATGAAAACCATTGCCGAAAAAACCGATGCTGAATATACATTGCTATACACCAAAGAAACGACTCTTGAACTGGGTATGTTCGCCTTGGAACGCATGATGCACATTGCAGAAGATTCGGATGCAGGAATGGTCTATGCCGACCATTACCAGATAGCCGACGGCAAGCAGACGAATGCTCCTGTCATCGACTATCAGTTCGGCTCGCTGAGAGACGATTTCAATTTCGGCTCGGTACTCCTTTTCAATACTTCAAAGCTAAAAGAGGCAGCCTGCCGCATGAAGTGCAATTATAACTTTGCCGGCCTTTACGACTTACGACTGAAGCTGAGCCAAAAGGCAGACCTCGTACATATCAATGAATATCTGTACAGTGAAGTGGAAAACGATACACGTAAGAGCGGCGAAAAGATATTCGATTACGTCGACCCGAAGAACCGTAACCGTCAGATTGAAATGGAAGCGGCATGCACGGAACATCTGAAAGAAATCGGTGGCTACCTGAAACCGGAGTTCAAGCAGATTGAGTTCTCTGCCGGAAATTTCGAATACGAGGCATCCGTTATCATCCCCGTACGCAACCGTATACGCACCATCCGCGATGCTATCCGTTCCGTACTGGACCAGAAGACAGACTTCAAGTTCAATCTTATCATCATCGACAACCACTCCACCGACGGAACGACAGAAGCCATCGACGAGTATAAGAATGACGAGCGCCTCATCCATATCATCCCCGAACGCAACGACCTCGGCATCGGCGGTTGCTGGAACATGGGCGTACACCACCCCAAATGCGGCAAGTTTGCCGTACAATTGGACAGCGACGACGTATATGCCGATGAAAATACATTGGCCACTATGGTACGTGCTTTCTACGAACAGAACTGCGCCATGGTAGTAGGTACTTACATGATGACGGACTTCAACATGAACATGATTGCTCCGGGCATCATCGATCACAAGGAGTGGACACCGGACAACGGGCGTAACAATGCCCTCCGCATTAACGGTCTGGGTGCACCGCGCGCATTCTATACTCCGGTACTGCGCGAAGTAAAAGTGCCCAATACGAGCTATGGCGAAGACTATGCCCTTGGACTGAATTTCTCCCGCCAATACCAGATAGGCCGTGTCTATGACGTTGTTTACAACTGCCGCCGCTGGGACGACAACTCGGATGCCTCATTGGACATCGTCAAAATGAACGGGCACAACCTTTACAAAGACCGTATCCGCACGTGGGAGTTGCAGGCACGCATTGCTATGAACAAGAAAAGCGGCAAATGACCTATGAATCAGACCATACACAATCTTCTAACCGAGCAGCTTGCTTCCTGGGAAACGGCGCGTAATAACTACGCCGCCCTTTCCGGAGTGCAGGTGAAAGAACTGAATGTAAACGGCACCCTTTATAAAGTACAGTTCAATCCGGCACGTATCGTATCTTCCGGAGCCAAAGTAGATGCAAAGTCCATTAAGGAACGTAAATGCTTTCTCTGCCCCGCCAACTTGCCGGCAGTGCAAAAAGGCATCCCGTTCGAAGGACACTACAACATATTGGTCAATCCGTTTCCCATATTCCCCCGTCACCTGACGGTACCGGAAACCGCACATGTCGCCCAGCGCATAGCTCCCCGCTTCGGGGATATGCTGGACCTGGCACGGCAACTGACCGACTACACCATTTTTTACAATGGTCCCAAGTGCGGCGCTTCCGCTCCCGACCACGCCCACTTCCAGGCCGGCAACAAAGGCTTCATGCCTATTGAACAAGACTGGCGTAGACAGGTAGCAGGCAAAGTAGCCGACTACGGTCAGGCCACCCTATGGTGGCTGAACGATGCCCCGCGCACTACGCTCGTCATCGAATCTGCCGACCGCAAGACGGCTATTAAGCTGTTCGACACCGTTTATCACTCATTGGACATACAACCCGGTGAAGACGAACCAATGATGAATGTCCTTGTAATGTACGAAGACAACAAATGGATTGTATTTGTCTTTCCTCGTGCCAAGCATCGTCCGGCATGTTATACGGCCGAAGCGACGCCAACCTGCTGAGCAGTCCTGCCTCCGTAGACTTAGGCGGAGTATTCATCACCCCCGTCGAGAAAGATTTCATCAAAATAACGGCAGAAGACATCGCACAGATATTGGGTGAAGTATGCCTTTCTCCCGCAGATTTTCAAAAGGTGCGGAAACGCATCCAGGAACAACTGTAATATCCGTCATCCCTTTAAATAAACAAGTATGAAAGAGCCCAAAGTAGAAGTCGGCATCCTATTCGAGCCACAGATAGAATTTATCCTGCTTGCCCCCTACCACGTATCCGGCAAGGAAGTCAACGGCAAGCAGACTGTTACCTACGACGAAGGTAAGATCCTTTGGAACGGCAGGCAATATGACGAATTAGTGTTTGAACCCCTGCAAGAATCCGTTGCGGCATTCGAGTTGCTGGATGTGACTATCGGGATAAACTTCCACTGGGAACGCAAAGAAGACCAACGCTTCCAGGGTTCTTTAAAGATTATCGTAGAAAACGGCAAGCTGACTGGTATCAATGTCATCCGCGTGGAGGATTACCTGACCAGCGTCATCTCCAGCGAGATGAGTGCAACCGCTTCTCTGGAACTGCTGAAGGCACATGCAGTTATCTCGCGCAGCTGGCTGCTTGCAAACCTTTCCGGTTTGCAAACTGACAAATTACAACTGCCTGTTGGTAATGATACCATACGGAATAAAAACGCAAACCAAGACAACGCAGCCAATTGCCAACTGTCAACTGCCGACTGTCAATTGAAATGGTATGAGCGCGACTCTCATACCCATTTCGACGTATGTGCGGATGACCACTGCCAGCGCTATCAGGGGATAACGCGCGCTTCCACCGATATAGTCCGCCAGGCGATAGCCGCCACCCGCGGACAGGTACTTATCTCAGAAGGCAGAATATGCGATGCCCGCTTCTCCAAATGCTGCGGCGGAGCATTCGAAGAGTTCCAGTATTGCTGGGAAGATATCAAATATCCCTATCTTGCCAAACAGCGCGATTATCTGACAGGAAATGAAAAGACTGCTCCCGAACTGCCGACCTGACTCAGGAGTCCGAAGCCGACCGCTGGATACGTACTTCTCCCGAAGCATTCTGCAATACCACGGATAAGAAAATCCTGTCACAGGTTCTCAACAATTACGACCAGGAAACCACCGATTTCTACCGTTGGAAAGTAGAATATACTCAAGACGAACTCTCTGTCCTCATACTGAAACGCTCCGGCATAGACTACGGGCAGATAATCGACCTTGTTCCCGTGGCCCGCGGCACCTCCGGACGCCTTTGGAAACTGAAAATCGTAGGTACGAAGAAGACGCTGACTATCGGGAAAGAACTGGAAATCCGCCGGACGCTTTCTCCTTCACACCTTTACAGCTCCGCCTTTGTCGTAGACCGTGCAGAAGTGTCGGAAGCCGGCATCCCCGGGCGTTCATCCTCACCGGAGCCGGATGGGGACATGGCGCAGGTCTCTGCCAGATAGGTGCTGCCGTAATGGGAGAACAAGGATACAAATACGATGAGATATTGCTGCATTACTACATCGGCGCCAGTATCGACCAACTATATGACTAATCCTATAACAGAAAAACAATTGACAGAATGAACAATATCAAGAAAATATCCCCCTGGGCATGGTCCCTACCTTATATTTCGCACAGGGTATCCCCTACTTTATCGTGAACAACATCTCCGTACTGATGTTTGCCAAGATGGGTGTACCCAATGGAGACATGGCGCTATTTACCAGCTGCTGTATCTGCCATGGACTATCAAACCTTTCTGGAGCCCGTTTGTAGACATTATCAGAACCAAAAGATGGTGGGTAGTTTCCATGCAGATTCTTATGTCGATAGCTTTCATCCTGCTGGCCCTGACCATTCCGCATCCGGACGAAGCAACCATGGCAGCAGGCACGACTCCTATCAGTATGTTCACCGTAACCTTGATACTGTTTATCATCACGCATTCGCTTCCGCCACACACGATATTGCCGCAGACGGGTTCTATATGCTGGCATTGAAATCGGGCGAGCAGGCTGAGTTTGTCGGTATCCGAAGCACTTTCTACCGCCTTGCGTCTATCTTCGGACAAGGAGTGCTCGTAGCCATTGCCGGTGCCATCGAACTGAAATACGACAATATTCCGCTGTCGTGGACTATCACGATGCTGGTTACGGCCGTTATGTTCAGTGCAGTAAGTTTTTATCACCTTTTCATGATACCCAAACCGTCTTCCGACAAATCGGTCTTGGCTCCGGGAACAGCCGGTGCCAAGGCTATTTTCAAGGAGTTCGGACGCACTTTCGCCACCTATTTTACCAAACCGGGTGTACTGCTTGCCATTGTATTCATGCTGCTCTACCGCCTGCCCGAGGCATTCCTCATCAAGATGTGCATGCCTTTCCTCGTTGCCGGTAAAGAAGCGGGAGGCTTAGGGCTTTCCACGGCGGAAGTAGGCATCGTATACGGCACTATCGGTGTGATATTCCTCACATTGGGCGGTATTCTCGGCGGCATATTCGCATCGCGCATCGGATTGAAGAAATCCATCTGGTGGATGGCGGCATGTATGACACTTCCCTGCCTGACTTTTGTCTACCTGGCCATTTGCCAGCCCGAAACCTGTTTGCCATATCAACGGCGATTGCTATCGAACAGTTCGGCTACGGCTTCGGTTTCACAGCTATATGCTCTATATGATGTATTTCTCCGAAGGCGAGTTCAAGACATCACACTATGCCATCTGCACCGCATTCATGGCGCTGAGCATGATGATTCCGGGCATGTTTGCCGGTTACATTCAGGAAGCTATCGGCTATACCAACTTCTTCTGGATGGTAATCGCATGCTGCATTGCCACCGTGATAGTCACCGTCTTTGCCGACAGGCGGATAGACCCCGAATACGGCAAGAAATAAAAGATTGATAAACGAACCATAAAGATACCCATTATGAAAAAACATCTCGTTCTCTGTATCCTCTGCACCCTTTGCTGCGTGGCATACGCACAGAAAATAAAAATAAAGACCGGCATCGAAGTGCTGAAAGAACAAAACTTCAAATGCTGGAAGGTAAACGTGTGGACTGATTACCAATCCTACGGGAGTAGATAATCACATGAAATCCACCATCGATATTCTGCACGAAGCACCGAACGTGAATCTCGTGGCACTCTACGGTCCGGAACATGGCGTACGCGGTGATGTACATGCCGGCGATCACGTAACGGACATCAAGGATGCCTCAACCGGACTGCCCGTCTATTCCCTCTACGGCAAGACACGCAAAGCGACTCCGGAGATGCTGAAGGACATTGACGTACTGGTATACGACATTCAGGACATCGGCTGCCGCTCATTCACCTACATCAGTACCATGGGACTTGCCATGGAAGCCGCTGCCGAGAACAACAAGGAATTTATCGTACTGGATCGCCCCAATCCCGTAGGCGGATTGAAGATAGAGGGTAATCTGACGGAAGATGACTGCATTTCCTTTGTCAGCCAATTTAAAATTCCGTACCTTTACGGACTCACTTGCGGTGAGCTGGCTTTCATGCTGAATGGGGAAAAGATGCTGAAAGACGGCAAGCAATGCAAATTGCAGGTTGTAAAGATGAAAGGCTGGAAGCGCAAGATGGACTATACACAGACCGGATTGCAATGGGTTCCTTCTTCTCCGCACATTCCGCACCCGCACTCCGCATTTTTCTATCCCGTGAGCGGCATTTTGGGAGAGTTGGGCTATATGTCTATCGGAGTAGGTTACACGATTCCGTTCCAGATGTTCGCTGCCCCGTGGGTGGAAGCCGAGAAACTTGCCAGAAACCTGAACGGCTGAACGTACCGGGTATCGTCTTCCGACCGATGTACCTGAAACCGTTCTACTCCGTAGGTAAAGGAGAGTTGCTGCAGGGCGTGCAAGTGCACATCATGGATTTCGGCAAAGCACCGCTAAGCGAGATACAGTTCCTCGTAATGCAGGAAGTAGCCGCGCTCTATCCCGACCGTGCCGTATTTGACCATGCGGATAAAGGCCGTTTCGCCATGTTCGACAAGGTAAGCGGCTCAAAACAGATACGCGAACGCTTCAGCAAGCGCAACCGTTGGGAAGACATCCGCGACTATTGGTACAAAGACGTTGAGGAGTTCCGTAAACTGTCGAAGCAGTATTATTTATATAAATAATTTGACAAGTATAAAAAACGGTAAGTCGCATACTGAATATCATTCGGTTGTATATTGAATGTGCTTCCCTATAAAGTTCTTTCACAAGTTATTGCGACAAGGATTGCGGGAAGAAGCACAGGAGTAAAAAGATCTATACATTATGGAAAAGAGTAACTACATGGCTTTCCTGCAGGAAGCGAGACAATTCATTCCGCAGGAAAGGATTTACACCGACGAACTCCGTCGGCTGGCTTGGGGAACAGATGCCGGTTTCTACCGCCTCATCCCGCAAATCGTAATCCGTTCGGAAGGAGAAGAGGAAATCTCCCGGCTGCTGAAACTTGCCGGCAGCCACAACCTGCCCGTCACTTTCCGGGCAGCAGGAACCAGCTTATCCGGACAAGCCATCAGCGACTCCATACTTATTGTAGCCGGCAAACATTGGAAGGCTACAGCATATCTCCCGACCATGAAGAAATCACCCTGCAGCCCGGTATCATCGGGCAACGGTCAATGAATTGCTGGCCCCTTTCGGGCGGAAATTCGCTCCCGACCCTGCCTCCGTAAAAAGCGCCATGGTGGGTGGTATCGTCATGAACAACGCTTCGGGCATGAACTGCGGTACGCATGCCAACAGCGACAAGGTGCTTCTCTCCGCCCGCATCGTACTGGCTGACGGAACGGTACTCGACACCGGCGACAGTGTAAGCCGCGCCGCATTCGAAGTGACACACCGCGATTTCATCCGGCGCATCTGCACGCTCCGCGATGAAGTGCGTGCCGACGGGAAACTGGCGGAACGCATCCGCTACAAATATTCCATAAAGAATGTAACCGGTCTGAACCTGCTCCCTTTTGTCCGCTTCGACGATCCGTTCGATATCATTGCCCATCTTATGGTGGGTTCGGAGGGAACACTCGCATTCCTCTCGCAAGTGACTATGAAAACAGAGTATGACTACCCTTGCAAAGCAAGTGCCATGCTCTACTTCAAGACCATAAAAGAAGCTTGCCGTGCTGTGGTAGCCATGAAAAAACTAACCGGCGCCAATGGTGAGTGGACTGTAAAAGGAGCAGAGCTGCTGGACTGGAAATCTCTGGCATCGGTAAGCGACCCCGTATTCCTGAAGTATAAGGGCGAAATATGTTCATCCACCTGCCGGCGTAGAACCGGGAGACGAGACCGGACTGACCGCCGTGCTGACCGAGACCAAAGCCCGCAGCACGGAAGAACTTCGGCAGAACATCCGTGCAATAGAACAATGCCTTTCCGCTTTCCAGACCTACACACCCGTATGCTTCACCGACAAGCCCGAAGAGTATTCGAAGTACTGGGCCATCCGCTCCGGCATCTTCCCTTCCGTGGGCGGGACGCGGAAACCGGGAACAACATGCCTCATCGAAGATGTGGCTTTCCACATCGAGGACCTACCCGAAGCAACCGCCGAATTGCAGCAACTCATAGCCCGTCACGGCTACGAGGATGCCTGTATATACGGACATGCGCTGGAGGGGAACTACCACTTCATCCTCAATCAGTCTTTTAGCAGCGAAGCCGAAGTGAAACGCTACGAAAACCTGATGAATGATGTCAAGACACTGGTTGCGGACAAATACGACGGCTCGCTGAAGGCAGAACACGGTACGGGCAGAAACATGGCTCCTTTTGTACGCCACGAATGGGAGATGCAGCCTATGAGGTGATGAAAGCCGTCAAAAACCTGTTCGACCCGAAAGGTCTGTTGAATCCGGGCGTTATTTTCAATGACGATCCGAAATGCCATATCAAAAATTTCAAACCGCTTCCGCTGATTCCTTTGGATGCCCAAAATCCGGCAGCCAAAGTAAACCGCTGCATCGAATGCGGCTTCTGCGAAGTGAACTGCCTGTCCTGCGGCTTCACCCTCTCCTCAAGACAGCGCATCGTGCTACAAAGGGAGATAGCCCGCCTTCGACAGAGCGGCGAAGCCCCCGAACGTCTCGCCCTGTTGGAAAAACAATACCGCTATCCCGGCAACCAGACCTGTGCCGGCGACGGTCTCTGTTCCATGTCCTGTCCTATGGGAATCAATACGGGTGACCTGACACACATCATCCGCCAGAAAGAATTGCCGCAAGGCAGCATGGGATATAAGGCCGGCAATTTCGCCGCCAATCACTTCGCCGGCATAAAAAGTGCACTGCGCCCTGTATTGGGACTTGCCAACCTCGGTCATTCCGTATTGGGAACCAAAGCGATGAGCTGCATCACCAAAGGCATGCACAACGTTCTCGGCATCCCCCTTTGGACGCCGGCAATGCCCAAAGCCTATTCAATTAAAAGTTCACAATTGACAATTGACAACGATACCCTGCGGAATAAGAACGCAGACAAAGACAGTTTGGCTAATGGTCAATTGAAAGTGGTTTATTTCCCCAGTTGCATCAACCAGACAATGGGACTGCCAAAGAAATCGCCTGTGGAGCAGGCATTGGCGAGTAAAATGATTGCCTTGTTGCAAAAAGGCGGTTACGAAGTCATCTTCCCCGAAAACATGGAAAAGCTTTGCTGCGGCACAATCTGGGAAAGCAAGGGAATGCTTGACATTGCCGACCGCAAATCTGCCGAACTGGAGGCAGCCTTGTGGAAAGCCAGCGAACAGGGCAGGTATCCTGTGCTGTGCGACCAAAGCCCGTGCCTGCACCGGATGCGCGAGACCATCCATAAAATGAAGCTTTACGAACCGGCAGAGTTCATATATACATTCCTGCGTAACAGACTGGTATTCACCCCTACCGACCGCCCTGTGGCAGTTCACATCACCTGTTCCATGCGCAAGATGGGGCTTGCCGATACGATTACGGCCTTGGCACGTCTCTGCTCATCCAAAGTCATCATACCCGAAGAAGTAGGCTGCTGCGGCTTTGCCGGCGACCGCGGCTTCACATATCCCGAACTGAACGCATACGCCCTGCGCAAACTCCGCCCCCAGATAGAAGCAGCCGGCGTAAGCATCGGATATTCCAACAGCCGTACCTGTGAAATCGGGCTGACAACCAACTCCGGTATTCCGTATGTGTCCATAGTCTACCTGGTAGATGAATGTACCCAACCCGCAACCGTTAAACTCAACAACTAACTTAACACACAAAAATCATGAGTAGTACAGTAAAAACAAACAAGCGCATCCTTGCCCTCGACATCCTTCGCGGTGTCACCATTGCAGGCATGATTATGGTTAACAACCCCGGTACATGGGCACATATCTATGCCCCCCTGCGTCATGCGGAATGGAACGGTCTTACCCCCACCGACCTTGTATTTCCGTTCTTCATGTTCATCATGGGAATTTCCACATACATCTCCCTGAAAAAGTATAATTTCGAATTCAGCCGTGCCGCCGGCATGAAGATTCTGAAACGTACCATACTCATCTTCCTCATTGGTATGGGTATCGGCTGGTTCTCGAGGTTCTGTTATTACTGGACTTCTCCCACGGAGGGCATCGGCTTCGGCGCCCAACTGTGGGAAGCCGCATGGACATTCGACCGCATCCGTATCCTGGGTGTCATGCAGCGTCTGGCCCTCTGCTACGGTGCTACCGCTATCATTGCGCTGACCATGAAGCACCGCAACATCCCCTATCTCATTGCTACCCTACTGACAGGCTACTTCATCCTGTTGGTTTGTGGCAATGGATTTGCCTACAACGATACGAACGTCCTTTCTGTTGTAGACCGTGCCATCCTTACCCCCGCACATATGTACAAGGATAACGGCATCGACCCGGAGGCTTACTAAGCACCATCCCTGCCATAGCCCATGTACTGTTGGCTTCTGCGTAGGCCGTATGATGCTCGAAGGAGGCAAGGCTGATGAAAGCCGTGAAAGTATGCTGAACTCGCATCTTATCAAACTGTTTTTAGCCGGTACCATCCTTACATTCGCCGGCTTCCTGCTGAGTTACGGATGCCCCATCAACAAGAAAATATGGTCGCCTACCTTCGTACTGGCTACCTGCGGATTGGCTTCCAGCTTCCTGGCGCTACTCATCTGGATTATCGACGTGAAAGGCTATAAGAAATGGAGCCTCTTCTTCGAGTCGTTCGGTGTCAATCCTTTATTCATGTATGTGCTGGGCGGTGTGCTCGGCATTCTCTTCGGCAGCATCTGCTTCCCGTGGGGCGAAGGTAGCATCAGCATACACGGATTTCTGTACAAAGTGCTGTTAATGCCCGTATTCGGCGAAACCGGCGGTTCGCTGGCGTATGCGTTGCTGTTCGTCGGCATCAACTGGTGCATCGGCTACCAACTCTATAAACGGAAGATTTATATCAAACTATAATCGGATAAACTCAAAACAAGTAATAATATGATTCTAATAGCAGACAGTGGCTCTACAAAGACCGACTGGTGTGTTGTAGAGAACGGACAACTCATCCGGCAGATATTTACGAAAGGAACCAATCCTTTCTTTCAATCGGAAGAGGAAATCAGTAATGAGATTGCGACAGCACTGTTGCCCCGGTTAACGACCGATGCATTGGATGCTGTATATTTCTACGGTGCGGGATGCGGATTTCCCGACAAGATAGCCATGGTTCACCGTGCCATCACCAAGCATCTCCGGGTAAAGGGAGAGGTGGAAGTAAACACAGATATGCTGGCGGCAGCCGCGGACTTTGCCAGCACGATGCCGGCATTGCCTGCATCATGGGTACAGGCTCCAACTCATGCTACTATGACGGCAAGCAGATTGTATCCAACGTATCTCCACTGGGATTCATCCTCGGAGATGAAGGCAGCGGCGCCGTATTGGGCAAGCTGTTGGTAGGCGATATTCTGAAAACCAGATGCCCCCCGAACTGAAGGAGAAGTTCCTCACGCAGTTCAACCTGACACCCGCCGATATCATCGACCGTGTATACCGCAAGCCGTTCCCCAACCGTTTTCTGGCAAGCCTCTCTCCATTCCTTGCACAGAACCTGGACGAACCCTGCATACGCACGCTGGTATCGGACAGCTTCAAGGCATTCCTCAAACGTAACGTGATGCAGTACGAAAACTACCGTGAAAGCAAGGTACACTTTATCGGCTCCGTGGCTTTCTATTACAAGACGATATTGGCCGAAGCTGCCAGCGAAATGGGTATCCGGCTGGGTACGGTCATCAAGAGCCCGATGGAAGGTCTGATAGAATATCACAAGTAATCGTAAATAGTAAACCGTAAACTCGTAAATAGCCTTATGTTTGTAAAAATCTCAGAGCAACCTTCGCTCTACAACGACTTGGAAAAGAAGTCTGTCCGTGAAATACTGGAAGACATCAACAGGGAAGACCAGAAAGTGGCGCTTGCCGTACAAAAGGCAATACCGCAAATAGAGAAATTAGTGACACAAATCGTACCCCGCATGAAACAGGGCGGACGCATTTTCTATATGGGTGCCGGCACAAGCGGCCGTCTCGGCGTGCTCGACGCCTCCGAAATACCACCGACATTCGGCATGCCGCCTACCTTGATTATCGGTCTGATAGCCGGCGGAGACACTGCCCTGCGTAATCCCGTGGAAAATGCGGAAGACGACATGCAACGCGGCTGGGAAGACTGGTAGAACGCAATATTACGGACAAGGATACGGTTATCGGCATAGCAGCATCCGGCACAACCCCCTACGTTATCGGTGCGCTGCACGAAGCCCGCGAGCATGGCATCCTGACGGCTTGCATCACCAGCAATCCCGATTCGCCAATGGCTGCGGAATCCGATGTACCTATCGAGATGATTGTAGGACCTGAATACGTTACGGGAAGCTCGCGCATGAAGTCGGGTACAGGACAGAAGATGATTCTGAATATGATTACCACTTCCGTAATGATACAGTTGGGTCGTGTGAAAGGCAACAAGATGGTGAATATGCAGCTCAGCAACAAGAAACTGGTGGACCGCGGCACGCGTATGCTGGTCGAGGAACTGGGGCTTGACTACGGAAAAGCCAAGGCGCTCCTGCTGATGCACGGCTCGGTGAAGAAAGCGGCAGACGCTTACCGGGCCAGGGAATGACAATTGGCAGATTCACTACAGAGCACACAGAGATCTCACCCGGTTTTCAGACAGAAGAACAAAAGAACGGAAGAACAGACTCTGCCTTGCCGCATGCGGCATCTTCCGCACTGTTTATGTTCCCGGTTCTTCTGTCCGAAAATCCACTTATAGCAAACAAGATATGAAAACACTTACCAGTATCCTTGTACTTCTGTTCGGTCTGCAGGCAGCCACCGCACAGCCTTTGCAGCGGGTAGCTCCCGAACAGGCGGGACTGGATTCCCGCAAACTGATGTATGCCGATGAAGCCATTGAAACGGCCATCGCCGGCAAAGAGATTCCCGGCGCCGTACTTGCAGTGGTACGTAACGGTAAAATGGCCTATCTGAAGGCATACGGCAACAAACGGATTTATCCGGACACGGAACCTATGACCGTAAATACCGTTTTCGATATGGCATCCTGCAGCAAGTCCATATCCACAGCCGTATGCACCATGATTCTGGCAGAACGCGGAAAAATACGCCTGCTCGACCCTGTGAGCCGCTACATCCCCGGCTTCAAGGACTGGGAGAGCGAAGACGGAAAAGACAAAAAGGTGATCCGTATAGCCGATTTGCTGACACACAGTTCCGGACTCCCGCCTTATGCCCCGGCTGCGGAGCTGGAACAGAAATACGGTTCTCCCAACCCGGCAGGGCTGATGGAGTACATCGCCGGATGCAAACGCGATTTCAAGCCGCAAACCGGCTTTCAGTACAGTTGCCTAAACTTCATCACCCTGCAACACATCATAGAGGCCGTCAGCGGACAATCCTTGCGCGACTTGCCCGTGAAAACGTCTTCGACGTACTGGGTATGAAGCATACCGATTATCTCCCTTGCCTACGCGACAAGAACGGCAAGTGGATAAATACCGTTCCTCTACCGGAGAACATTGCTCCGACAGAGAAACAACCCGACGGACAGGTTCTTTGCGGACAGGTGCACGACCCGCTTGCACGCATTCTCAACGGCGGCATCAGCGGCAATGCAGGCGTATTCTCCTGCGCCGAAGATATTGCCATACTTTGCGCCGCCCTGCAAAATGGCGGAGAGTGGAACGGACATCGCATTCTCAGCCCGCAAGGCGTAAAGACCATGCGCACCGTACCCCGTGCTACAGCAGATCTGGCCGCTCACCGGGTTGGGATGTATGTAGCCCCTACGCATCCAATGCCGGCGATTTCTTTGGTCCGAATACCTACGGGCATACGGGCTACACCGGTACATCTGTCGTAATCGACCCCGACAATGACACGTCTGTAATCCTGCTGACTAACGCCGTGCATCCGGAAGACGGACACAGCGTGGTACGCCTGCGCTCACTGGTAGCCAACGCAGTGGCAGCCTCTCTGTATCCCGCTCCGCGCACATATACGGACCATTATTACAAACGTTTTCTCCAGTTCATGGACGAACCTGCCATCGGCAGCAAAGATATAGTCATGCTGGGCAACAGCCTGACGGAAAACGGTGGTGACTGGGCCGCCCGCCTTGGCAACAAGCACG
>ENA-OUNI01000551-OUNI01000551.1-human-gut-metagenome-genome-assembly--contig:-NODE-551-length-17202-cov-8.826999_pt1 | contig 17202 bp, 22 predicted proteins | sample MGYA00242499_ERZ504580 | MGnify/ENA primary metagenome ERZ504580 (study PRJEB26092, sample SAMD00036315) | human gut metagenome | host: Homo sapiens | study: EMG produced TPA metagenomics assembly of... | reverse complement strand
TGGACGATGGTAATCGTGTCACTGATCGAGGTGATGGCCGTACCGCCCGGCACTCAGTGACACATCATGCCGGGCGGCGGTTCGTGGTTTTCTCCCGCACATGGCGGGAGAAACATCAGCCCTTGACGGCACCGGCGGCCAGGCCGGACTGCCAGTAGCGCTGGAGACCGAGGAAGATCACGATCACCGGCAGCACGCCGAGCAGTGCACCCATCATCAGGCGCCGCGATCAGTGAACGTGGCCAACGACACCATGCCGTACAGACCCAGGGTCACCGGCTTGAGGGTGTCGGAGGACACCATCATCAACGGCAGCAGGAAGTTGTTCCACGTGGCGACGAACAGGAACAGGAAGATCGTCACCATTGCCGGGGCGAGAAGTCGCAGCACGATGGTGAAGAAAATCCTGGCTTCGCTCGCGCCGTCGATGCGGGCGGCTTCAAGCAGTTCATCAGGCACAGAGCTCTGGGCGTACGTACGGCCCAGGAAGAAGCCGAACGGCGAGACACAGCACGGGATGATGATGGACGCCATCGTGTTGGTCAGCTTCAGAGCGTGGAAGATCGAGTACTGGGGGATGGTGAGCAGGGCGGCAGGCATCAGCATGCAGGCCATGATGATGCCGATGGCGACGTTCTTGCCGCGGAAGTTGAACTTCGCGGTGGCGTAGCCGGCCATGACGGACACGATGGTGCCGATGAGTGCGGAGACGCCCGAGTAGATCAGCGAGTTCAGCACCCAGCGCCAGAAGTTGCCACGGGTCCAGCCGAGCAGCTTGGAGTAGTTGGTGGCCACGGCGTTGGGGATCTGGTCGAGCGACACGGAGAACCACAGGCCATTGCCGCTGGTCATCTGGGAGGGCGTCTTGGTGGACGCAATGATGGCCCAGTAAATCGGGAACAGGAAGTAGATCAGCGCCAACACCAGTACGATGACCGTAAGTGTCTTGACTGCAGGCGACGGCCTCATGGAACGGGGCAGATCGTGCTGTGCAGCCTCGCGCTGCTTCTCCAAACGACGTTCGCGCTTCTTGTTCGCGCGCACTTCAGCGGTTGCAGAGCTCATTACTCGTTCACCTTCCTTTCAGCAAGGGTGTACACGACGGCAAGCAGACCTGCGATCAGTGCCATGACGATGGCGATGGCTGATGCGGGGCCGTCACCTGACGGGGTAAGCGTTCCCTGCGAAGTATTCATGGCCATCATCATCGGCGTGTACGCCTTGGAGATGCCCGGATCCGCGGTGGACATGATCTGCGGCTCGTTGAACAGCTGGATGGTGCCGACGATGGACAGCAGCATGGCGAGCAGCGCCGCGCCACGCACGTTCGGCAGCTTGATCTTCATGGCGACCTGGAAGCCGTTGGCACCATCGATGCGGGCGGCCTCATACAGGTCGTGCGGGATGGCCTGCAGCGCGGCGAGGAAGATCAGCATGTTGTAACCGGTGAACGTCCAGGTCGTGATGTTGGCCATGGAACCGAGGACAACGTTGTTGGCAAAGAAGTCGACATGGATGCCGATGGACTCCAGACCCTTGACGATTGGGGAAATCTGACCGTTGTACAGGTAGACCCAGATGATGGAGCGACGACGCCGGGGATGGCGTAGGGCAGGAAGTAGCCCAGACGGAAACCGGTAACGTGCTTGACGACAAACGAATCGATGACCATAGCCAGCGCAAGGGCGGCGATGATCATGATCGGCACCTGGATGACGGTGTAGAGCAGCACATGGCCGACACCAGTCCAGAATTTGCCGGAAGTGATGACGTATTGGAAGTCTGGAATCCGACGAACTCGTTGACCAGTTCGCCGCCGCCATAGAGGCCGCCGCCTTGGCTGACCTGACGGAAGAAGCTGGAATAGACGGCCCAGATGATGGGCAGGAGGAACACGAAGGCGAACAAGATTGCGAACGGCGCCATGAACGCCCAGCCGGTTCGGTTCTCGCGCTTGAATGCCTTCGAGCGCTTTGGCTTTGCGGCGGCGCGTTTCGGCGCGGCACCCTTGGCCTGAGTAATGGATGCAGTCATAATACAAACCTGTCTTTTCGAAAAACAGAAAAACGATTCCACGAGCATGTACTCTTGGACATATGAAAGGCCGGAGTCCGAATCCCCGGCCTTTCATTTTATGATGCCTGAGGCATCGGGGGTCTTGGGTGATGGACGGAACTTTTCAGCTTATCCATCACCGGACCGGGTTATGTTCACTCCTTGACAGGGAGCTTGGCGTTCTTCAGCGCTTCGACGGAAGTCGTCTGAGCGGTGTCGAAGATGTCGGAGACCTTGGCGTCACCAGTGGCGGCCTTGGCAGCAGTCTCGTTCATCGCTGAACCCACGGCGGAGAAGCCCGGGATGTAGCTGAACGAAGCCATGTTGTCGTTCGCTTTCTTGAACTCAGCCATGATGTCCTGGTTGCTGAAGAACTCGGACCACGCAGCCGGAGTCTTGGCAGCCTCAGTGGTGGCGGCCACGACCAGACCCTGGGAGACCAGATCCGGAACCTGGGTGTTGAACCAGTCGAGGAACTTCATGGCCTCGGCCGGGTGCTTCGAGCCCTTGAGCACAGCCACGCCGGAACCACCGTCGGAGCCGGTCTTGGTGCCGTTGCCGAACCAATCGGGCAGCTGGGCGACCTTCCACTCCCCCTTGCCGGTGCCACCGGCGGAGCTGATGAACAGCGGGGCTTCCCAAGCGGCAGCCACAGTGCCGATCAGCTGACCCTTGTTAATGGAGGCGTCGAAGGACGGATCCCAACGCGGGTTGGTGAGCGCGGACTTGTCGTCGAGCAGCTGCTGGTACACCTTGGCCACGGCCTTGGAGCCTGCAGTCTGGGTGTCGACCTTCCAGGCATTACCCTCAGTCTTGTACCACTCGCCGGAAGCGCCGGAAGTGCCGGACATCGTCATCATGCCTCATCGGGCTGGAACGTCATGATGTACTTACCCTGGGCGGCGGTCTTCTTGGCGGTCGCGATAAGCTCGTCAGCGGTCTTCGGCACGGTGATGCCGAGCTTCTCGAACTCCTTGGCGTTGTAGAAGTACGTCAGGGGGCCGGTGTCCTGCGGCAGACCGTAGGCCTTGCCACCGATCTGCATCATGGAGAACGGACTCTCAGCGAAGTGGTCCTTGTACTTCGCGGCCTCTTCGGTGACGTCCTGCAACAGGCCCTGATTGAAGACCTCAGGCAACTCGGCGTATCCGACCTGAGCCAGATCAGGAGCGGCGCCGGCCTTGACGTCGGTCGCCAGCTTCTTGATCATGTCCTGAGCCGCACCATCGAACTTGGTGGCCTTGACCTGGATGTTCGGGTTGTCCTTGTTCCACTTGGCCACGATGTCATTGACCAGCGTCATGCCTCTTTATCCGGCAGGCGATGCATGTAGGTGATCGTCACCTTTTCGTCTTTGGGGGTATTGCTGCTGTTGTTCGTGGATGAACCGCAACCGGCAAGGGCGATGCCCATGACAGTCAGCGACGCCAGACCAGCAAGCAGTCGTTTCTTAGCTACCATATTCCTAACTCCTCCATTGAGATGGATGTTGCCTCCTCGTCGTGGCAACTAATTAGTTAGTGTAAAGGCATGCCAAGGAAATGTCAACTACATTAACATTTGTATCGTGTCACCGGTCACACAGATGGTAACCCACGGCGTGCAACACCGCCCGCCAGTAAGCATGACAGATTTATGTATATAAAGTTTACAATTTATTTTTCTCTCTTCTAGTCGTCAAGGCCATCCCTATCGACAACAACGGAGTCTCCCCGCGAAAAACCTTACGGAACACCGGCCTATACGGCGTGTCGTACATTCCTTCGACGCTCGAATCAAGCTCATCCTCATAATGTGACACTCCTCACATTACCAGAGTCATTCTGGTCACGCAGCCATCTTCATCCTGCTCACGCGCCGACCGCAATGCCGGGCACGATACGGAAAACGCCCCGGCGTGTCATCAAGGACACGCGGGGCGGGGCGCAAAGGCGATCGGTACCGCGGGGCGTCTACTCGACGCTACGCAGCTGCGCTGCTATCTGGATGGCCTCGACACTGGCTTCGGCCTTGCTTCGCGTCTCCTGCCATTCGGTGGCGGGCACCGAATCGAGCACGAGACCGGCACCGGCCTGCACGCTGGCTGATGATCGCGCAGGAAGGCGGTGCGGATGGCGATGGCCATGTCCATATTGCCGGAGAAGTCGAAATAGCCGACTGTCCCGCCGTAGATGCCTCGGTCGGCCGCCTCCAGCTCGTCGATGATCTCGATCGCGCGGGGCTTGGGAGCTCCGGACAGCGTGCCCGCCGGGAACGCCGACATGAACACGTCGAACGTGGTCAGGTTCGGATCGACCGTGCCAGTAACCGTCGAGCAGATGTGCATGATGTGGCTGAAACGCTTGATGTCCATCAGCTGCACGACCTCGACGCTGCTGGGCAGGCAGACCTTGCTCAAGTCGTTGCGCGACAGGTCGACGAGCATGATGTGCTCGCTGCGCTCCTTTGGATCGGCGAGCAATTCCTTGGCAAGGCGCTCATCCTCTTCCGGAGTGGCGCCGCGCGGACGGGAACCGGCGATCGGGAAGGTCATCGCATGCCCGTTGTCGACCTTGATCAGCGTCTCGGGGCTGGAACCGATCACGTTGAAATCGCGTCCCTCGGCGTCGGTGAGCGTCATGAAATACATGTACGGACTGGGGTTGAGCGTGCGCAGCACACGGTACACGTCGAACGGGTCAGCTGGCGAATCCAGATCCAGACGCTGGGATATCACCGTCTGGAACACATCGCCGTCGACGATGTGCCGCTTCGTCTCCTCCACCCAGCGCTCATACTCGGCCTTGGCGGTGCGGAACCGCAGCTGGGGCTGGGGCATGCTTCGGTCAAGCACGCTCACGCGGGCCTCCCCCGCCACCGGCGTGGCGGCCTTGCGCTGCATGGCATCCAGCCGTTCGATGGCCTCGTCATACGCGGCATCGGCGCGGGTCGGCCGGTCGTCGACGTTCACCGCATTGGCTATCAGCCACACCGAGCCGGACACATGATCGACCACTGCGATGTCGGTGGCCAAGGCAGCGTCACCTCCGGCTGGCCGGTCTCATCCGCGCTCGGCGCGCAGTTTGGCTCCCAATGGCGGATGGCATCCCAGCGACGGAGCCGACCAGTCCGCTGGTCAGGTTCGGCAGTCCGGCCACGTGCGGCGCTTGAGCACCTTGAGCGCGGCATGGGCCACCTCAATCACGTCACCCTCAGTGGGCACTCCGGCCGGCACCTGGCCGAGCCAGTTCGCCTTGCCGTGATCGGAGCGCAGTTGAGCCATCGAATTGACGCCGATGAAGCTGTATCGGCTCCAGGAACCACCGTATTCCGCCGATTCCAGAATGAACGTTCCCGAACGGCCCCCGGCGAGACGCTCGTAAAAGCCACGGGCGTCAACGAATCGGCGAGCAGTCGCCGCACGATGGGAACCACACGGTATCCGGCGTCGGCAAGCCGATGGAACTGGGCGCGGTCCGGCCATGTGCCGCCCCATTCGAGAGGCTCGACGCTGCACGCGGCCCCATCATCGTGCAGGCCGCCGGCCACACCGGCATCGTCAATACGCCGCTCGCTCATCACGCATTCTCCTGTTCCGCGGTACGGTTTCCGACGACGACCGGCAACGGGCCGCCCTCCTCGAAGCACGAGCGCTTGCCGGTATGGCAGGCGGCACCCACCTGGTCGACCTGAACCAGAATCGCATCGCCGTCACAATCCAGCGCCAGGGACTTCACATACTGCACATGGCCGGACGTGTCCCCCTTGCGCCAGTATTCCTGACGGGAGCGAGACCAGAACGTCACGCGACGGTCGTCAACGTGCGCCGCAGCGCCTCGTCGTTCATGTAGCCGACCATCAGCACCTCGTGCGTGTCATACTGCTGGATGACCGCGGCGACCAGCCGCGCGCGTCACGCTTGAGCCGCGCAGCGATGCGCGGGTCGAGTTCGTCGGTGTTGTCATAGTCGATGGTGGATTGCGTATCTGTCATGTCCTTCATATTCCTGTTCATGTCCCTATGGAGTCGTGTTCATGCATGCGGCGAATCATCGCCGGCCGGTTCCGCCGCGATTCATAGGCGAACCGTGTATCCCGCGGACCGAAGCGCCTGCTTGACCTCGCGGATGGTCACCAGACCGTAATGGAAGATCGACGCGGCGAGCACCGCATCCGCACCGGCGGCGATGGCCGGGGGAAAATCAGCGGCCTTGCCCGCGCCACCGGAGGCGATGATCGGTATCTTGACCTCGCGGCGCACTGCCTTGATCATCTCCAAATCGAAGCCCTCACGGGTGCCGTCCGCGTCCATCGAGTTGAGCAGGATCTCGCCAGCGCCAGTTCCTCGGCCCGCTTGACCCACCAGATCGCGTCGATGCCGGTGGACTTTCGCCCACCCATCGTGGTCACCTCGAACCCGGACTGCGTATGCTGTTCGCCCTGCTCGCGGCGGGCATCGACCGACAGCACCAGCACCTGATTGCCGAATCGGTCGGCGACGCGGCTGATCAGCGTCGGGTCGTTGATGGCTGCGGTGTTGACGCCCACCTTGTCGGCGCCGCAACGCAGCAGCGAGTCGACGTCCTCGGGAGTACGCACGCCTCCGCCGACGGTCATCGGGATGAACACCTGCTCTGCGGTGTGGCTGACCACGTCGATCATGGTCTGGCGGTGCGAGCTGGAGGCGGTCACGTCCAAAAAGGTCAGCTCGTCGGCACCCTGACGGTAGTACTCCCCCGCCAGCTCGACCGGGTCGCCGGCATCACGCAGGTTCTCGAAATGCACGCCCTTGACCACTCGTCCCGCATCGACATCTAGGCATGGAATGACTCGGACGGCCAACGACATGATTGCTCCCTTATCAAGCTCGGTTGTTGTACGGATACCAAGGGTAGCGTCCGCCCGTTACAGCAGTGCCGCGGCGTTCCGCTACATGGGACGGGAAGGCCGCGCCCTCTGCGGTTCGAGATTCGCGGCCTGCAGCAGTGAGAGCGCGGTTAGGCCGCGAAGGCCTCTTTGGTCTTGGCGGCGAGCTGGCCGCAGGCGCGTCGATATCGGAGCCTCGGGTGTCACGCAGGGTGGCCGTGATTCCGGCATGGTGCAGGATATCGAGGAACTGCTGCTCATCCTCGGGCTTGGATGCGGTCCAGCGAGATCCTCGATCGGGTTGAGCGGGATTGGGTTGACATGCGCCCAATCGTCGCCGTAATGGTTGAGCCGCTTGGCCAGCAGTCGCGCGTGCTCGGCCTGGTCGTTGATGCCGCGCATCAACGCGTATTCGATGCTGACGCGGCGCTTGGACGACAGGAAGTAATCGTGGGCGGCGTCGAGCACCTGAGTGGTGTTGAAACGCTTGTTCATCGGCACGAGCTCGTCGCGAAGCGCATCACTGGGCGCGTGCAGCGACACGGCCAGACGCACCGGGATGCCCTCGGCCGTGAGCTTCCTGATGCCGGGCACGACGCCGACGGTCGATACGGTGATGTTACGCGCGGAGATGCCGAACTTCGGGAGCATCGCGCTGATCTGGCGCACGGCGGATAGCACGGACCGGTAGTTGCCCATCGGCTCGCCCATGCCCATGAACACGATGTTGCTGAGCCGGCCGGGGCCTCCGGCCACTTCGCCGTCGCGCATCATACGAGCGGCGACGCGCACCTGTTCCAGAATCTCGCCGGTCGACATGTTGCGGGTGAGTCCAAGCTTACCGGTCGCGCAGAACGGACAGCCCATGCCGCAGCCGACCTGGCTGGAGATGCATAACGTGGTGCGGTTCGGGTAACGCATGAGTACGGATTCGATGTGAGAGCCATCGAAAAGGCGCCACAGCGTCTTGATGGTGGTGCCCTGATCGGCCACCTGATGGGTCACCTCGTCGATCAGAGGCGGGAAGAACGCCTCGACGATATCGCCGCGTGTGGCGGCAGGCAGGTCGGTGAACGCCTCGGACTCGGTCTCCAGCCGGCCGAAGTAATGGTTCGCCAGCTGCTTGACACGGAACTTCGGCAATCCCAGATCCTTCGCCCTGGCGATGCGCTCGTCAGGCGTCATGTCCACCAGATGCACCGGCGGCTTGCCCCGTCGGGCATGGTCCTTGGACAGCACGTCGCGGAAAGCCCCCTTGTCGCCGGGGGTGATTCCGGTCTCCGGCTGTTCCGCATCCTGCGCATGCCCGGTCGTCATTGCTCCTCCATCATCGTTCGTATCTTGTCGTCGCTTCCCGCATCGTCATGTCCGATCGTCGAGACGACCGTCACATGCCGACAATCCACAGCAGTCCGGCCAGGAACGGCGCGCACATGAGGATGGAATCCACACGATCCATCACGCCTCCATGACCCTTGAGCAGGTGTCCCATATCCTTGATGCCGATATCGCGCTTGAGCATGGACGCGCACAGGTCGCCGAACGTGCCTGCGACGCCGGTCAGTACTCCCATGACGATCGGAACCCACCAGCGCGACGCCCACACCGCGCCGTCATACGTGCAGAAGAACACCGCGAACGCGCCGATCATCGCGAACAGGATCGAACCGAACAGTCCCTCGACCGATTTCTTGGGGGAGATGCGCGGCGACAGCTTGTGCTTGCCGAACCATGCGCCGAAGAACAGGCCGCCGGTATCGCTCAGGGCCGGCAGGAACACCAGCGTGATCGCGTGCGCGACCGGATGCCCGTTGAACACCAGCGACAGCACGATGCAGCTGGCCAGCGTAGGGATGTACAGCACGGTGAGTATCGAGACAGCGACATGCGACAGCCGACTGTGATGCAGTTCGCCTTTCTCATGGTTGAACGACGACTGCTCGCGCGCGGCGGCGTCGGAGCTCGACAGCTTGGATGCGACGGCGAGCGAAAGCCAGTTGCCGAAGCTGAACCGGGCGGTGGCGAGAATGGCCACCAGCATCAGCGTCGCCATCGTCAGCAGCGCCATCGTGCCGAAATGGTACGGGCTGTAATAGGTGCCGAGCAGGATGGCCGCCGAACACAGCCACAGCGCGACGACCGGGATATGCAGACCGACCGTGGCGAAATCGACACGGAGCTCCCACAGCGCAAGCACCATGAACACGACGATCAGCAGCACGAACACGTCGATGCGGATCAGCAGGCTCGCCAATATGATGATGACGAGCACCGCGCCGGTCGCGACCGCCTGCGGCATGTTGCGCCCGGTCTTCTTGTTGATGTTCGCCAGGGCCTCCTCGGCCTCCACATGAAGCTGGTCGTTGTGTTCCATGATGTTCAACCGCCTCCGTAAGTCGATGGTGCCATGATGATTCTGCCTTCATCATAGCGAACCGGACGAGGCGATGGTCACATGCCGCGTCCGGTTCAACGATTTCGTCATGAAGGTCAGACCTCCATGATCTCCTTCTGCTTGGTCTCGAACAGCGCGTCGAGCTGGTCGGTGACCTGCTTGGTGACCTTGTCGAGCTCCTTGAGCAGACGATCGCCCTCGTCCTCGCCCATCTCGCCGTCCTTGACGGACTTGTCGATGGTCTCCTTGGCCTTGCGGCGGATGTTGCGCACGGCGACCTTGCCGTCCTCGGCCTTCGACTTGGCGAGCTTGACGTATTCCTTGCGACGCTCGCTGGTCAGCTCCGGCATGGTGATGCGGATGACGTTGCCATCGCGGTTCGGATTGACGCCGAGATCGGAGTCGCGCAGGGCCTTCTCGACCTTGCTGGCCTGGGACACGTCGAACGGGGTGACGGAAAGGGTGCGGGGCTCCGGCACGCCGATGGACGCGACGGCCTTCAGTGGAGTCGGAGCACCGTAGTAGTCAACGACGATGCCATTGAGCAGCGCGGGGTTGGCGCGGCCAGTGCGGATGCCCGCGAAGTTCTCCTTGGTGTTCTCTACGGACTTGTTCATCTGTTCCTTGGCTTGTTCGACAGGATTGGCCATTTTGTGCTCCTTGTTGTTGTTCTTCGTTGAAGTTGGTTTCCCGGGTTGGATGCAGACGCGCGATCACCGATGCGCGTCGCTCACGCGAGCGTGGATTCGGCGGTGGACACCAGCGTGCCGATCTCCTCGCCGAGCAGCGCGCGGGTCACGTTGCCGGCCTCTTCGAGACCGAACACGCGGATGCGCTTCCTGTTGTCGCGGGCCATGGACAGCGCGGCGGCATCCATGACCGCCAGGTTGTCGACAAGGGCGCGGTTGTAGCTCAGCGTTGCGAAACGCTTGGCATCTGCGTCCTTGCGGGGGTCGGAGGTGTAGACGCCGTCGACGCCGTTCTTGCCCATAACGACCTCATCGCAATGAATCTCCAGCGAACGCTGGATGGACACCGTATCGGTGGAGAAATACGGCATGCCCGCACCGGCGCCGAAGATCACGACGCGGCCCTTCTCCAAGTGGCGGATGGCCTTGAGCGGAATGTACGGCTCGGCGACCTGACCCATGGTGATGGCCGTCTGCACGCGGGTGGCCTGCCCCTCCTGCTCCAGGAAATCCTGCAGCGCGAGGCAGTTCATCACCGTGCCCAGCATGCCCATGTAATCGCCGCGGGAACGGTCGATGCCGGCCTGCTGCAATTCCGCGCCGCGGAAGAAGTTGCCTCCGCCGACGACGATGGCGACCTGAACGCCCTGCCGCACGGCGGGGACGATCTCCTCGGCGATGCGACGAATCACCTGCGTATCGATGCCGACCTTTCCGCCGCCGAACGCCTCACCAGACAGTTTCAGCAATACCCTTCGTGCTGATCCGCCGCTACTCCATCTGCCATGCATAGCCTTTCTGATATCGGTTCCCTGATGCTTCGTGAGCCGGAACCGCCCGACATACTGCCTATCAGCGTATCCGCAAACTGCGACAGTGCCCGGTAGCGACTCGCGCGATCACAGCGATTCGGCGAATTCCTCGACCCGGGCCACCACGTCGTCGAGATACGACGCAGAAGTGCGCCACCGGCCGGGAACCTCTATCGAATGATTGGCCTGCGGGTACTCATGCACGAGGCCACTGAGACGATGGGCCCGGTCGCTGCGGTACAGCGGGTCCGCGGTTCCTGCGCAGATCAGCGGTTCGGGAGCCGAGCCGGGCTCGTAATCGTCATCGCCCGGCACAGGGATGACGGACCGTGTCGGATCGAAGTCGGCCGGTGACAGCACGGGCGTCAGCAAGGCCATCGGGACGCCGAGCCGGGACACATGCGGGTAGATGAACGTCGACAGCGATTTCGCCACCACCAGGGTGCGCGGCTGCGATGCCGGACTCGACCGGCGAGGGATGCCATCCAGCCAGTCGTCGACAGCTCCGGACAGCATCGAGAATATTCTCGGCGCGGGGGTCTTCGACAGGTCCGCATCGACGTCGAGCCGTTCCACGAACCAGCCGGCATCGGCCAACGCCATCGCGCAGTAATACAGCAGCGGCCGATCGCAGTTGTATCCGGTGCCCGGCATGATCAGCGCATGCCGGTCGGTCCTATCCGATGCCATGCGGTTCTTCGGCCATTCGTTTCTGCGGCAGGTGGGCTGCGCCGTTCCGCTCCCCATCAACGATGAAATCATCGTCATGATCCCCCATATGATTTTTCGTTATTCGTGTGATTGCATGCTGTCGGCTGGCATGGCTGCGCCGGCCATGCAGGTATGACAAAGGCGGCCGACGCATGAAAGCGCGGACCGCCTTTGTTGAGGTTCATCTCAGCTCACAGGCTGCTCCCCCGGCCCGATGATGCGGACCGGGAGCGGGACGAATCAAACCTTCGCGGTTCGATTCACTCCTCTTCGCCCTTGCCGACCTCGATGCGGGCGAAGGCCACGGCCTTGCCGCCGACTTCCTCGAACAGCTTGCCGACGGTCTTGGACGGATCCTTGACGAACGGCTGCTCAAGCAGGACGACTTCCTTGTAGAAGGCGTTGAGACGGCCTTCGACGATCTTCGGAACGATCTTCTCGGGCTTGCCTTCGGCCAGGGACTTCTCGGTGGCGACGCGACGCTCGGACTCGACGACATCGGCCGGAACGTCCTCACGGCTGAGCCACTTGGCGCCCATGGCGGAAATCTGCAGAGCGGCCTCGTGAGCGACCTTGGCACCGGCTTCGTCGGTGGCGATCATCGCGACGATGCTCGGGGGCATCTCGACGGACTTCTTGTGCGCGTAGATCTCGACGTGCGGGCCGGAGATCTTGGCGAACTGGCCGACCTTGACGTGCTCGCCGAACAGGGCGGCCGCCTCTTCGACGGCGACCTTGACGGTGCCATCCTCGGCGTTGGACGCCAGGAGCTCGTCGGCGTTGTTCGCGTCGGCGGCCACGGCGTAGCCGAGCACGGTGTCGGCGAATTCGACGAACTTCGGGGTCTTGGCCACGAAGTCGGTCTCGGAATTGAGCTCGACGGCGTAACCGGTCTGGCCTTCGGCGGACTCGATCACCTTGGAGGCGATGGTGCCTTCCTGGGCCTTGCGGCCTTCACGCTTGCCAGCGGCCTGGATACCCTTGGCGCGGATGATCTCCTTGGCGCGGGCGACATCACCCTCGGCTCGGTGAGAGCCTTCTTGACGTCCATCATGCCGGCGCCGGTGTCTTCGCGCACCTGCTTGATCAAAGCTGCAGTGATTGCTGCCATTGATTTGTCTCCTCGTTAAAAATGTGTCCCCATAGTGATGGGAGGCTGTTGCACCTCCCATACTACAGGAGGTAGGTCACTCGGCCTTGGCTTCCTCGGCCTCGGCGGCCGGAGCGGCTTCAGCGGAAGCGCCCTCGGTCAGCAGTTCCTTCTCCCAAGCGGCCATCGGCTGCTCGGCTTCGGTCTCGCCCTCGGCCTTGGCGGCCCGGCCGGAACGCTCCAGCAGGCCATCGGCCACTGCGTCGGCCATCAGGCTGGTCAGCAGCTCGATGCCGCGGATGGCGTCATCGTTGGCCGGAATCGGGTAGTCGACGGACTCCGGGTCGGTGTTGGTGTCGACGAGGGCCACGACCGGGATGCCCAGCTTGTGGGCTTCCTCGACGGCGAGCGATTCCTTGTTGATGTCCACGACGAACATCGCGGAGGGGGTGCGGACCATGTTGCGGATACCGCCAAGCTGCTTCTCCAGCTTATCCTTCTCGCGCTCCAGCAGCAGCAGTTCCTTCTTGGTCAGACCGGAGCCATGCACGTCGGAGAAGTCCATCTCCTCAAGTTCCTTCAGACGGCTCACACGCTTGGAGACGGTCTGGAAGTTGGTCAGCATGCCGCCGAGCCAACGCTCGGACACGTAGGGCATGTTCACGCGCGTGGCCTGGGTCTGCACGGCTTCCTGGGCCTGCTTCTTGGTGCCGACGAACAGCACGGTGCCGTTGTGGGCGACGGTGGCCTTGATGAAGTCATAGGCCTTGTCGATCAGCTCCAGCGACTTGAACAGGTTGATGATGTGGATGCCGTTGCGCTCCATCAAGATGTACTGCTTCATCTTGGGGTTCCAACGACGGGTCTGGTGACCGAAGTGGACGCCGGCCTTGAGCATTTCGCTCATCGTGATCTGTGCCATAGCACTACCTTTCTTGTCGGTTCTTGCCTGGTCATGCGTACCTGAGTGCAGCCCCGCCGAAGCGTGGCCGACCGACACAGGCCGTCGCGGACATGACGCGATATGGTGTGCACCGGTTGACGATAACGGTTGGCCGTCGCCACCTGCGACTGCGGTGACGGCCGGGTTGGCGCACAAATATTCAGAATACCACCACGTGCCTACTTGGCGGCGTGCTCACGCATGTACCGCAACGCCTCGCGGCGCTCCGTCTTCTCCAGCCGGTCGAGGTACACGTGACCGTCGAGGTGATCGGTCTCATGCTGCAGCATGCGACCCATCAGGCCGCTGCCTCCAGCACGACCTCGTTGCCGTCCAGGTCGATGCCGCGCACGCGGGCGTAATCGGCGCGACGGGTCTTGTACCACAGGCCGGGAACGGACAGGCATCCTTCGTCACCGTACTGTTCGCCGCTCTTCTCCTCCAGCACCGGGTTGAGCACGTATCCGATCTTCCCGTTGATGTTGTACGAGAAGGCGCGCAGCCCGACACCGATCTGGTTCGCCGAGAGCCCGGCACGACCCGGATCGTCGACGGTGTCCAGCAGATCCTGCACAAGGCGGCGTACGGCGGGCGTGATCTCCCTGATCGTCTCGCACGGGGTGCGCAGCACCGGATCGGGAACTGTTCTGATTTCGCGGATGGCCAATTACTTCTCCTCACTGGTGTCGTTGCCGTCAGATGCCGCGTCGCCCACGCTGTCCTCCTGCTCGGGGCTGCCGGATTTGGCTTCGTCGTCCTTCATGAAGCGAATCTTTCCCTTCGCCTGGTCGAAGGCCTGCTTGACGCTTTCCGAAGACTGCTTCACGGTCTCGGCGGTCATGTCGAGGATCTTGACGGTGGCGGGCAGCGGCTTTGCGGCGTTCTTCGGAGCATAGATCATGTTGTCGATCACGTCGGCGTAACGCTGCAGCACCTTCGGGCGGACCACCTTCATGCTGGGTGTCAGAGTGCCGTCCTCCTGGTTGAACTCCTCGTCCAGAATAACGAACTTGCGCACCGACTCGGCGCGGGAGACGTTGCCGTTGGCCTTGTCGATGTACTGCTGCACCAACGCTCGGACCGCGTCGTTGGTCGCGATCTCGCTCATCGGCGCGTCGATGTCGAGGTTCTGCGAGGCAAGCCACGATCGGGTCATCTCCGCGTCGAGTTCGATGAGCGCGGCGATGAACGGGCGTCCGTCGCCGATGACGACGGCATGGGCGACGATCGGGCATGTGTTGATGACATCCTCCATCGGCGCCGGGCTGATGTTCTTCCCGCCGGCCGTGATGATGATGTCCTTCTTGCGGCCCGTGATGAACACGAATCCCCGATCGTCGATCGTGGCGAGGTCACCCGTGTGCAGCCAGCCATCGGAGGTCAGGGCCTCGGCGGTCCGCTGAGGCTGCTTGTAGTAGCCAAGGAACACGTTCGCCCCCTTGATCATCAGCTCGTCGTCATCCGCGAGCCTGATGGAGATGCAGCCGGGCCGGCCGACGGAGCCGACCTCGTTCGCGTCCTGGAAATTCACCAGGCAGGGCGCGGCCGTCTCGGTCATGCCATACCCCTGGATGAAGGTGATGCCATCGAATCCGTTGAAGAAGTGCGCGAGATCGGCATTGAGCGGGGCGCCGCCGCAGGCGAGCCACTTCATGTTGGGGCCCAGGGCGGAACGGATCGACGAGCCCACGGTCTGCATGTAGAAGCTGTGCTGGATGCGGGCGCCAGGGAATGATGCCGCCGGCCATCTCGTCCTTCGACCACTGCACGAAATGATCGAACGCTTGGCGAACAGGCGCCCCTTGAGACCGGCTCCGGCCTTCTGCGAGGCGGCGTTGTACACCTTCTCGAACACGCGGGGCACGCCCAGCAGATACGTGGCTTGAAGCCGCGCAGGTCGGCGAGCAGCCGCTTGGCGCTGGAGATATAGCCGACCACGCCATGCGAGCCGATGGCCACGTACTGGATGTACCGCGCGAAGCAGTGCGCCAGCGGAAGGAACAGCAGCAGACGGCTCGGCTGGTACAGCATGTCGTTGAGTACCTCATAGCCGTTGTAGACCGTGTGGTTGAAGTTGCGGTGAGACAGCATCACGCCCTTCGGTTTGCCGGTGGAGCCCGACGTGTACACGATGGTGAACAGGTCGTCGGCGCGGACGCGGCCGATCGCCTTGTCCAGTTCCTCGTCGCTGACGGACTCGCCGAAATCGGCGACCGCGTCGAGGCCGTTCGCCTTGAAGTTGAACACGTAGCGCAGGCTCTCGCTGTGCGCGCGAATCTGCTCAAGGATCTGCGCATGGGAGTCGTCGCCGGCGAAGGCGATGACCGGTTCGACCTCTGCGACGATATCACCCGTCTGTTTGGGCGAATCGGTCTCGTATACGGGGACGCTCACCGCGCCGATGGAGGCGCAGGCGAAGTCCACGACGCCCCACTCATAGCAGGTGGCGGCGTATATCACGACCATGCTGCCGGGCTTGACCCCGAGGCCGAGAAGCCCCTTGGCCACCTCACGGACGCGGTCGTTCATCTGGCCGGCGGACACGTCATGCCACTGCCTCGTCTCATCGTCCTGCCATTGGGCGACGAGGTCATCGGGGTCGCGTTCGCAACGCTTGGCGAGCAGTGAATAGATGGTGTCCAGGTCTGTGGTCTGATAGATCGTATCGACGGTGTATTCACGCAACATAGGCTCCACTATAAGCATGGCCGCGTACCGGCACGCGGCCATGCGGAACATATCATCCGGCTTGCGCGGCGTGTATCACCCGATGTCCGTCATCGTGCACAGCCAGCGGCATCCCATCTGGCGCAGCACGATGTTCGACCAGTAGTTCTGCACGCCGATGGTCAGATGCGTCGATATCTCGAACGTCGTCGGATTGATGAACATCCCCGACATCATCCGGGGCACCACCGGCAGATACCGGAGTTTGGCCTTCAGCTCGGGATTCGACTGCATGTGGTTGTCGAGCAGGTACGCCATGGTCTCCAGCTTCTTGAGACACGGGCCGGTCACCGCCCGTCTGAGCTTGCCCGCATGCAGCTGTCCGCGCATGATGTCGGCGGACATGCATGCTATGCGGGCGGACGATACCGCCAGCGAATGGCCCTGTGCGGCGTTGATGCTTCCCGCGCCGCAGCTGGTGATGTGATACGGCACCGGAACGTCGGACGATTCTACGATGACGTACCCGTCGAGGCTCGGCACCGGGCAGGGCGGGTTTTCGCGCGCGTAATGATAAGTGGGTTGCTCCATGTCCGTTTCTCCGTCTTCTCTCTCGCCCCCATCCACGATGAAAGGGGATAATCCCAGCACAACACAACAAAGGCACCCCCGCAATGGACGAGGGTGCCTTTTTGTGCAATCGTGCCGCGATTCGACCTCCGACGCGGAGGCGAAGCATCACGGATCAGACGTGGTAGGGGTTGACGACCACCGAGCAACGCTGGAAGCTCTTGACGTCGACATAGCCGTGGACGCCATGGCTCGGCGCAGCGCGCCGATGTAGTTCACCTGGCCATCAGCGCGGTGGCTGGGCCCGAACAGGATCTGCTCCAGCGAGCCGACCGTGCCGACATCGGTGCGGGAACCGCGCGGCAGGGTCTGGTGACGGGCTCCGCACCCCAATGCTTGCCGCCACCGGGAGCCTCGGTGGCGCGG
>ENA-OUNI01000550-OUNI01000550.1-human-gut-metagenome-genome-assembly--contig:-NODE-550-length-17221-cov-2.510823_pt1 | contig 17221 bp, 16 predicted proteins | sample MGYA00242499_ERZ504580 | MGnify/ENA primary metagenome ERZ504580 (study PRJEB26092, sample SAMD00036315) | human gut metagenome | host: Homo sapiens | study: EMG produced TPA metagenomics assembly of... | reverse complement strand
AAACGAATTGTTACCGGATTATTTACTGCCCTGGCTGTGATGGCAAACGCGCAGTCTTTTACCGAATGGCAGAATCCGGAAGTGAATGCTGTGAACCGTGCCCCGATGCACACCAATTATTTTGCTTACGAATCGGAAGGCGTGGCACAGACGGGAGTTAAAGAGCACTCTTCCCGTTTTATGACCTTAAACGGTACTTGGAAATTCTTTTGGGTGAAGGATGCAGACGCCCGCCCCGTTGATTTCTGGAAGCCGGGGTTCAATGATAAAGGCTGGTGCGATATGCCTGTTCCCGGTGTTTGGGAGCTGAATGGCTTTGGAGATCCTATTTACGTGAACGTAGGTTATGCCTGGCGCAATCAGTTCAAGAATAATCCGCCGCAAGTGCTGTTGTGGACAATCATGTCGGTTCATACCGCCGGGAGATTGTAGTGCCTGCTACCTGGAAAGGTAAGGACATTATAGCTCATTTCGGTTCGGTGACTTCCAATATGTACCTGTGGGTGAACGGCAAGTATGTAGGTTACAGCGAGGATAGCAAACTGGAGGCAGAATTCGACCTCACCTCTTACCTGAAACCGGGACAGAAGAACCTGATAGCTTTTCAGGTGTTCCGCTGGTGCGACGGTACATATCTTGAAGATCAGGATTTCTTCCGTTATAGCGGAGTGGGACGCGACTGCTATCTGTATGCCCGCGATAAGAAACGTATCGAGGATGTCCGTGTCACTCCGGATTTGGATGCTGACTACAAAAACGGCTCTTTGCGTGTGGAAGTCAGTCTGAAAGGTAACGGTAATACCGCCTTGGAGCTATTGGATGCCGAAGGCAAGCAGGTGGCAACGGCAACTGTACGCGGTAACGGGGTTGCTGTAATGAACCTTGACAATCCGCACAAATGGACAGCGGAAACTCCGTATCTTTATACATTACGTGCTGCTTTGCAAGGCAGTGGCGAGATTATTCCCATAAAAGTGGGTTTCCGTAAAATTGAACTGAAGAATGCGCAGGTATTGGTAAACGGCAAGCCTGTCCTGTTCAAGGGAGCCAACCGTCACGAAATGGATCCTGATTACGGTTATGTCGTTTCCCGTGAGCGTATGATTCAGGATATTCAGATTATGAAGCAGTTCAATCTGAATGCGGTGCGTACCTGCCACTATCCCGATAATAATCTGTGGTATGACTTGTGCGATCAATACGGTATTTATGTGGTAGCGGAAGCCAATATCGAGTCTCACGGAATGGGATATGAAGAATCCACTCTTGCCAAACGTGCCGATTACAAGAAAGCTCATATGGAGCGTAATCAGCATAATGTACAGCGCAGTTTCAACCATCCGAGCATCATTTTCTGGTCATTGGGTAATGAAGCCGGTTATGGGTCTAACTTTGAAGCGGCTTATGACTGGGTGAAAGCGGAAGACCCGAGCCGTGCCGTGCAATACGAACAGGCCGGAAAGACAGGAAAGACCGATATATTCTGTCCGATGTATTATGGATATAACGATTGTCTGAAATATTGTGAGGATGATTCTATGAACAGACCTCTCATTCAGTGTGAGTATGCGCATGCCATGGGTAATTCGGAAGGCGGTTTCAAAGAATATTGGGATATGATTCGCAAATATCCCAAATATCAGGGTGGTTTCATTTGGGATTTTGTAGACCAGTCCGTTCGTTGGACCGGTAAGAACGGTAAGATGATTTATGCCTATGGCGGTGACTTCAACCGCTTTGATGCCAGCGATGTCAATTTCTGTAACAATGGTCTTGTCAGTTCCGACCGCGTACCCAATCCTCATATGTACGAGGTAGGACGTATCTATCAGAATATCTGGACAACTCCGGCCGATTTGCAGCGTGGAGAAATTAATGTATTCAACGAAAACTTCTTCCGTGACCTTTCGGGCTGTTATCTGGAGTGGGAAATGCTGAAAGACGGCAAGGTGATGCGCAGCGGTCGTGTGGATGACCTGAATGTAGCTCCGCAGCAGACTGCTAAAGTCAAACTGGATTTGGGAACTGTCTGCCAGTGTGCCGAGTGGTTGCTTAACGTGTCTTATAAATTGAAGGAACGTGAAGGTCTGCTTCCGGCAGGGCATATTGTTGCTAAAGACCAATTGACGCTGAATGCCTATCAGGCTCCTGCAATGGATTTGAAGAACACGGAATTGAGCAACGTGGAAGTGGCTGCTCCCGTGATACAGGAGAATGACTGCAACTATCTTATTGTCTCCGGTGAGGCTTTCCGCATGGAGTTCAACAGGCATACCGGTTATCTGACCAAATACGAAGTGAACGGTTTGGATATGATTAAGGAAGGTGAGGCGCTTACGCCCAACTTCTGGCGTGCTCCTACCGACAATGATTTCGGCGCTAACCTGCAACGTAAATATGCTGTCTGGAAGAATCCGGAGATAAAACTGACTTCTTTCAGTCAGCACACCGAGAACGGACAAGTGATTGTGGAAGCGGCTTATAAACTGCCGGAAGCATCGGCGGAGTTAAGTCTGACATATGTTATCAACGACAGTGGTGCTGTTAAAATCACTCAAAAGATGGTTGCCGATAAAAATGCCAAAGTAGCCAACCTCTTCCGTTTCGGCATGCAGATGCCTATGCCCCGCAGCTTTGAAACTGTAGAATACTACGGCCGCGGTCCGGTGGAGAACTATGCAGACCGTAACCATTGTACCGACCTCGGTATCTATCGCCAGAGCGTATCGGAGCAGTTCTATCCGTATATCCGTCCGCAGGAAAATGGCACAAAGACGGATATCCGCTGGTGGAAGATGCTGGATGCAGCCGGTAACGGTATAGAGGCAGTTGCTGCCGCTCCGTTCTCCGCATCGGCTTTACACTATACGATTGAATCTTTGGATGAAGGCTGGAGCAAGCGCCAGGGGCACTCTCAGGAGGTGGAAGAGGCGGATTTGACAAACTTCTGCATTGATAAGGTTCAAGCCGGTTTGGGATGCGAGGATAGTTGGGGACGCATAGCCCGTCCTGAGTATCAGGTGCCTTATGCTGATTATGAATTTACGTTTATCCTGACTCCGGTACATCATAACATCGGAATACAATGAGGAAACCGGCCGGAAGTAAACGTTTTCCGTAGAGGTACGTTGCATTCAGCCGGACTCTTCTGATATGCAAGGCATCGGACTGCCATTCCAAAGTCGGTTATGAGGCTTTCGGGGGAGTCCGGTGCTTTGTTCTGTTTACACCTTAGGAGCGATTTATTTTGCTCCGTCCAGATACCCTTTTTTGAACATATTGACAAAGAGAAAGAACAGGGAAAGTAGTAACGGGCCGAATATGACCCCCATAAATCCAAAAAGGGAGAGGCCGATAACAACTCCGAAGACAGTGATGAGCGGATGAATATCGGCCATTTTCTTTTGAATGACGAAACGTATCAGATTATCGAGTTGCGAGATGACAAGGGAACCGAATATGACCAGTCCGATTGCTTGGAACCAGTTGCCGATAAGTGCCATGTATACGGCTATGGGAATCCATACCAATGCCGTACCTGCCATGGGTATGATACTGGCGAAACCTGTAAGAAAGCCTGAAAATAGAATATTGGGAGCATCGAATATCCAATAGCCGAGCATGGCTACTCCGCCTTGTATTACGGCAAGCAAAGGTATGCCGATGGCATTGGAACGGACAATCATATTGATTTCGTGTACTATCTCCTGTGTGTTGGTTTCATTGAAAGGAAGAAGTTCGTTGACATATTGCTCCATTTTCTTTCCGCCTATCAGCATGAAGTAGAGGACAAATACCAGTACAAACATATTGACGATGAAGCTGCTGATGCCTCCCATTAATGTCTGTCCGATGCGTGGAAGGGATGAAATGAAGAATGAAAGGCTGTTTCCGCTTAGTACATTGTATCCGGTTCTGGCCTTGATAATGGAGGCGGCTTCTTCAAAAGGTGCAATGACTGCCTGCGGATCAAGGTTGATGTTCTGCAGGTTTACTACCGCCAGCCATACTACCAATGCCAGAGGAACGAGAAAGCATAAAATGGCTTCTGCCGTAATGACGGTGGCAGCTATGCTCCGTTTTATCTTTCGCTTTTCGGACAGATAAATCATCTGGCGCCTGACCAGTATATAGATGGTCAATGCACCCAACAGACCGCCTAAGAAGGGAGTGATTTGCCTGGCGAGGATAATCCCCAACCCGATAATGATGGTAATCAATGAATATTTCCAGTATTGCTCTTTTGTACTCATAGAATATGTTGTTTCTTTGAAAAAGAAACATTATAAGAGCCGGAAATGTTTTTGAGGAATATGCGGAGATTGAATTTTATCCTTCGTCCAGCCAGCCTTTTCCCTGACGTACGATTTCTGCCTCGCCACCGGTGCAGTCCACTACTGTGGAACCCTCTATGCCACCTATTCCACCGTCGATAACCAGGTCGACGATATTGCCGAACTTCTCATCAATCAGTTCGGGGTCGGTGCAGTATTCAATGTCTTCGTTTTCGTTATGGGGGAGTGTGGCGGTCATGATAGGGGCATCCAGCAGGCGTGCCAGCTCCCGTATTATCGGATGGTCGGGCATACGGATTCCTACTTCTTTCCGGTTGCGGAATATCTTCGGCAGACGGACTGTGCCGTTTAAGATAAAGGTGAAAGCGCCCGGAAGGTTGCGCTTCATTAATTTAAACGTGTTGTTGTCGAACTTGGCATATTCGCTGATGCTGCTCAGGTCGTAGCAGATGATGGAAAGGTTGTTCTTCTTGGGGTCGGTGTTTTTGAGCTGGCAGATACGTTCTATCGCACGTTCCTTCAGTCCGTGGCAGCCGATGGCATACATGGTGTCGGTGGGGTAGATGATGATGCCGCCGTCGTTCAGAATGTCGATTACTTGTTGCAAATCTGCCGGGTTGTTGTTCTTTTCATAAAGTTTCAGAAGCATGATATTGTCGGACTTGGTTTAAAAGTATATTACAAAAGTAATAATAAGTTTCTTGAAATCAAATGTATAAGGATGGATTTTATTTTGAGGAGCGCTTTTTGCGGAGTTCTTCCGCCAATCGCCATTGCAAGGCTGCTTCAACCTCTTTTCCGGCTTGCATCAAAGCGTCCCCGAAGAGTTCGTGAGCCCCGGCATGTTCGGGCTTTAGGGTGGTGGCTTTGTCCAGGTCGGCTATGGCACCTTCAATGTTTCCGAGTTTAAGCCGCAACTTTCCACGGTTGTACACGGTTTTGAATTCGGCGGGGCGCAAGCGTACGGCACGGTTCAGGCATTCTTCGGCTTCCTGGTATTGGTTTTCGTTGAAGAGGGTGACGCCTTTTCGCACCCAGGCATCCGTGTATTCGGGATAAAGCTCCAAAGCTTTGTCATAATTGGCAAGGGCGGCACGGGCGTCGCGGGCTTGGGTGATGCACTCGTTCCCCATGGCATAATATTCGCGGGCGTAGTCTTGCAGGCGCTTCCGCTGTTTTTCCATGTCTTGTTTCAGGCAGACGTTCTCCGCTTTCAGCCGGTTGATGATATTCAGCTTTTTGCGGATAAGACGTTGCACTACGGGTTTCTCGATGTCATAACGGGAATGGATGGCCTTGAAGAATTCATTGAGGAAAGTCTCGAAGTCTCCCTGGTCGAAGGCTTTGGCTGCCGCTACATATTGCACATCTGCCTGTGCCTGCTTCAAGGCACGGTCAATGGCCTGGCGGTTGTTGAAGCGTTGGGCGAATCCTACAATTTCGGGACGTACGAATACATCGGCGCGGCTGACGGGCTTTTTCAGTTGTATCCCTTCCAGCGATGTGCACCGGCTGAGTGCCACGTATGCTTGTCCACCGGCAAATACGCCACCGGTGAAGTCGATGACTACCCGGCTGAAAGTCAGTCCCTGGCTTTTATGGACAGTGATGGCCCATGCCAGTCGTACAGGATATTGGGTGAAAGTTCCTAATTCCTCTTCCTCAATCTGTTTTTTTTCTTCGTTGTATTTGTAGCGGATATTCCGCCAGGACTCCCGTTTCACATCACATTCCTTGCCGTCGTCGGTAATGATGTAGAGTGTTTCTTCAATAGGGTCGAAGCCGCTGACAATGCCGATTGTACCGTTTACCCACCGGCGGTCGAAATCGTTTTTAATGAAAATGATTTGAGCGCCCGGTTTGAGTACCAGTTCCTGAGAGGTGGGAAGGCTGCTTTCGGGAAAGTCGCCCATGATTTCACCATGAAACGTAACGGGGTCTCCCGGAAGCTCGGCAAGTTTTTTGTCATTGATATAATCCACATTATCGCGGCGGGTGGCGAGGGTGATGTACATATCGGCTTCGGACTGTTCTATCTGTGTACCGTAGCGGGTATTGAGCAGTTGCAGGTCGGCAGCGCTACTGTATTGCTCCGTATATGGTCCAGTACGTTGACAAATACCTTGTCGGTCTGACGGTAGACGGTTTGCAGTTCAATGGACACGAGGTCTATCTGTCCGAATACTCTTGCAGAGAAGAAATAAGGGGTAGGATAGAAACGGTTCAGTATGTCCCGTTCGTCCCCTTTCACTACGGGTTCCAACTGGAATACATCGCCCACCAGCAGGATTTGTTTTCCGCCGAAAGGCTCCCTGAGGTTGCGTGAGTAAACCCGCAAAATACGGTCGACGGCATCGATGATATCTGCCCGTACCATGGAAATCTCGTCGATGATAACCAGCTCCAATTCTTCAAGGAGCTTGCGGTGAGGTTTGGTGTATTTAAAGAATTCGTGGATGCGTCCCCGTTGTAAGCTGAAATTGGGCTCATCGGGCAGCAGAGGATAAAACGGCAGTTTGAAGAAACTGTGCAGCGTGCTTCCCCCCGCATTGATGGCGGCAATTCCCGTAGGAGCCAGCACAACGTGTTTCTTCTTGGTATGTTCGCAGATATACCGGAGAAAGGTAGACTTTCCCGTACCCGCTTTCCCCGTCAGGAAAACAGACTGGCGGGTGTACTGTATGAGGTTCAAGGCATCTTGAAACTCCTTGTTCTGAGTGTCGGGTACGAAGGACATATGCATAGCTGGCTTTCAACCCTCAACTTTCGATTATTCCGTATTGTTTTAGTGCATTGGCTATGCCGTTGTCGTCAACGCTCGTAGTGACATAACCGGCTGCGGCTTTAACATCGTCTTTGGCATTGCCCATAGCCACTCCAATGCCTGCATGACGCAACATGCTGATATCGTTTCCACCGTCGCCGAAAGCCATCGTTTCTTCCAGACGGATGCCGAAATGCCGGATTATCTCGTCGATGCCGCGTTGTTTGGTATTTCCTTTGGCAGTGACATCTACAAATGCCGGATGCCAGCGTCCCATTTCGCAGTTGGGAATGGAAGGCAGCAGGAGTTGTTCTTCTTCAATATCGATAAAGGGCGTCAGTTGGTAGTACTCCTTGTCCGAATGGTTGTCTGTATAGGGTTTGGGTGGGATGGGGTCTGTTTTGAGTTGTCTGTTGAATATCTCTGTTACGAGTTCGCCCGGCTGATTGACGCAAATATCGTGTTCGCCCACCAGTATGCAGGGGAGATTGCGCTCGTGACAGAAGCTTGTCAGTGCATCGACTTCGGCTGCCGGTATGGGACTTTTGTAGATAACGGTATCGTCCACAAAACAATAGGCGCCGTTCATGGTGATGTAGCCGTCTATCAGTTTCCGTTCCTGCAGGGCGGCGAGGTTATTGATGATGATACGCGGACGTCCGGTAGAAATGAATATCTGTATGCCTTTGGCTTTGGCGGCTTCCAGCGCTTCGATGGTGGAAACGGGAATCTGGTGGGTCTTGAAGCTCACCAGTGTACCGTCGATGTCAAAAAACAGGGCTTTAATCATATATGTCTCTTTTAAATTGGTTGGCAAATTTACTCAAAAGCAAAGATATTTCGTACTTTTGCGAATAATTTTATATACTGTCGTTAAACTCGGAAACTCAATTAAAATAGCTTGAACCTTATGAAGTATAATTTTGATGAAGTGATTGAACGCCGCGGTACGGACTCCGTAAAATGGGACGGCGTGGAGAATGTGTGGGGACGTAAAGATTTGCTTCCCATGTGGGTGGCCGATATGGATTTCCGTACGCCGCCTTTTGTGATGGATGCGTTGCGCCGTCGTCTCGACCACGAGGTTTTGGGATATACTTTTGCCTGTGAGGAGTGGTATACCTCTATTTGCAGTTGGTTGCACAAACGCCACCAGTGGGATGTTACGCGTGATATGCTGACGTTGTTCCCGGAATTGTACGCGGGCAGGCCTTTGCGCTGCAATGCTTTACCAAACCGGGCGACAAGGTCATGGTAATGACACCGGTGTACCATCCTTTTTCCTGGTGACCGAACGCTTGGGACGCGAAGTGGTCTATTCTCCGCTCGATTTGTACGACGGGCATTATCATATTGATTTTGAGTGTTTCTCTAAGGATATCCGGGGCTGCAGGTTGCTTATCCTTTGTAATCCCCATAATCCGGGCGGACGTGTATGGACGGTCGAAGAGCTGCGTCGGATAGCGGATATTTGTAAAGAGAGCGGGACTATGGTTGTTTCCGACGAGATACACGCGGATCTTACCTTACCCCCTTATAAGCATCATCCTTTCGCCACGGTGTCCGAGGCTGCCGCACAGAATTCTCTTACTTTTATGGCTCCCAGCAAGGCTTTCAATATGCCGGGATTGGGCAGTTCGTATGCCATAGCGGTGAATGAGGATATTCGTCGGCGTTTCCGGGAGTTTATGGAAGCGGGCGAGTTCTGCGAAGGGCATTTATTTGCTTACATCGGCGCTGTAGCTGCCTATACGCACGGTGAAGAGTGGCTGGAACAGGTACTCGGATATGTACAGGCCAATATCGACTTTACGGAGAATTATCTGAAAGAACATGTTCCAGGCATCGGTATGATACGCCCGCAGGCTCTTATCTCGTTTTTCTGGATTGTAGGGCATTGGGGCTGCCGCAAGAGAAGTTGGCAAGACTGTTTGCGGAAAAAGCTCATCTGGCCCTGAATGACGGGACGATGTTCGGCAAACCGGGAGAAGGCTTTATGCGGTTGAATGTAGGTTGTCCCCGTTCGGTGCTGCAAAAAGCGCTGGAACAACTGTCCGCAGCGGTTAAGGAAGAGATGGCAAAGGGATAGGGCTGGCAGAAATACATGGTTGAATGGCGGCGTTACCTATTTATAATGACTGTCGTTCTTTAATATACCTATATCAGGTGATTGCGGCATCGGGTGCGATGCCGTATCTTTGCAACATCAGATTTAAAGAATGAATTAGTTAGTCATAATTACGTAACCACTTTTATGAAGATAAAAGGATCCCCGTTTTCCGATGCGACATCGTGAAGCGGGGATTTGTTTTGTGGCGGATGTGGCGGAGATACCTGCCGGACTGATGAAGTTCCAGTGGCAGGTCAATATGTTTTTCTCCTATGGGGAAACGGGTTTGCATTCTTTCTTCCGGCAGGCTGTGTGGAAGAAAGGATTATAAAGTGTCTTTAATATCGCTCAGTTCCACCAGCTTGTTCACAATGGCATAGATGGTGAGGCCTGCGGGAGAATGTATCTGCAACTTGCGTGCAATGTTGCGGCGGTGGGTGATGACGGTATGGATAGACAGATACAGTTTGTCGGCAATCGCCTTGTTGGTCATGCCTTTTACGACGCAGGTAATGATTTCCTTTTCACGTTGGCTGAGCGTTTCCTGTTCGCTGTCCTTCTCATCTTCTTCTTCGGTATGGAGAAGACGGTTGATTTTTGTGGTAATCATTTCGATATCGTCACAAATGGCGATGCTTTCGTCATACTCTTTCAGCGCGTTATTGTCGATGACGGAACATACCAATGCGATGTATTTGATACTGTTTCCGTTATGGTTTGTCTTGAAAGAGGGCAGGTCGAACCAACCGCCGAAAGTAGGGTTTACGATTACAATATCGGGAGTGTGCAGATGTATAAAGTTCTGCAATGCTTCCGGTGACGACACCTCGATGGGGTGCGCATTCAGATTGGGAATGCGTTTGAGCACTGCCGCAAGACCACTTCGTACAATGACCGAAGTTTCTGCAACAACTATTTTCAGAGAAATATTATTGTTCATCTTTCAGCCTTTTTTCTATTTGCGCTACGGCGGGAACAAACATATAGTCTTCTACCTGGCAATGCGATGCAAGGTCCTGTTCGCAATTGAAGATGTCGAAAAGGACGGCGTTCAGAAGATTGTTGTTCTCTTTTTCCGGATAGTACTTGATGATGATGTTTTTCAGTTCCTTCAGCTTGGTGTCTATCTGGTTGTGCTTGCTGGCGAAAGTGGCGATGTTGTACACATCGGACGGTTTGCCTTGCAGCAGTTGCTCCACGTAAGTGAAGACGGCTTTGTTTTCGTATTCCATGTGGCGGCGCACTTCTTTGGCGTATTCGTCAAAGAACTTAAGGATGAGATAAGCCACATCATTGTCTCTGGAGCAGTCTATGGCTTCTATCAGCTTGCGGCGCATGGCAGGCAGGTTGAAGTCGAGGAAGTAGGCGTGTGCGCGTTTCAGATAATCCATCAGTGCCGGAATGGAGAATGAATCATTGTCCGCACTGTACGAGTATTGTTCCTCGCTGATGAAATTGGCTACGGCGAGGAAGGTGCGGTAGTCTACATGCTGGGCTTCGCAGACATCCTTTACACTCTTGTCTCCGAAGCCGAGCGACAGCCCGAAACGGCTCATCACCATTAATAAGGAGTAATTGTCGCAGATGAGGTCGCTCATCTTGTCCGTAGCCCGATATTTATGTTGTTCATTCATTGCAGGTTATTCCTTTCCACTCTATGTTTCGGGCGCAAAGTAACGGCTTTTCTTCGAGAACTGCAATCGCTATTTGTAGGTATTTTGACCGGTGTGATATACTAATCCGGATTGATTTTTTATCTTTGTCGAGATTAACGGTAAAACTTCTTTGCTATGAAACGGACTTTATTGGCTTTGATTGCCGCCATTGTATCTTTGGGAAGCGCCGGGCCGCTTTCCGCCTGTACTTCTGCCGTAATTTCCGGCAAGGTTACCCCCGACGGACGTCCTTTGTTGTGGAAGAACCGCGATACGGACTTTCCGCAAAACAGCGTGAGATACTTCTCCGGCGGTCGCTATCCTTTTGTAGCCGTTGTGAACAGTGTGGAAGACAATCCGACGGATGTGTGGATAGGTACGAATGCCGCAGGTTTTTCCATCATGAATACGCAATCCTATAATTTGGTCGAGGTGAAACCCGGTGAGGAGCGTGGAGAGGCCAACGGACGGGTAATGCGGCGTGCGTTGGAAGTGTGTGCCACGGTGAAGGATTTCCGACAATTTCTCGATACGCTGTCCAAGCCCAGCCTGATAGAGGCAAACTTCGGCGTGATTGATGCCAAAGGCGGTGCTGCCATGTTCGAAGTGGATTATTACGAGTATGTGATGTACGATGCCAACAATCCTAAGGATGCGCCTTGCGGGTACATTGCACGCACCAACTTCTCTTTTTCCGGCAAGGTGAATGAGGGAGCGGGTTATGTCCGCTTTATGCAGGAAGATAAACTGCTGATGCCGGCCTCTGCTACGGGACAGATTACGCCGCAATGGATATTCAGGGAGCTTTCCCGCTCTTTTGCCAATCCGCTTTTGGGGATTGATTTGAAGAGCGGGGATTTCAATCGTCCTAAGACAACGGGGTGGTTTGTAGACCAGGACTTCATCGCACGCAGCAGTACGGCAAGTTCGGTGGTGGTGCAGGGCGTGAAAGAAGGGGAGCGGCCCGAACTCACTACGATGTGGACAATTCTGGGGTATCCGCCTACCGGAGTGGCAATGCCCGTCTGGGTGAAAGGGGCGGACAAGGCTTTGCCGAGGTTGCTGGTTCGCGATGAAGCAAAGAAGGTTTCTCCTTTGGGCAATTGGTCGGTAATACTGGCAGGGGATGTTTTCTCTTACGGGCAAGGTATGGGCAGCAACCGCTATATGAACTGGGAAAGGCTTTATAATACCGATAAGAACGGCTATATGCAGTTGCTGGCTCCGGTAGAGGATGAGGTGTTCCGGCGCACCGCACCGGTATTGAAAGAGTGGCGCAGGAAAGGGGAAGCGGATGTAAAGGCAATGCAGTCGCTCTATAATGAGCTGGATGCGTTCATTGAAGCCGAATATGCGGAATTGTTTGAATTTTAATTACTTATTATTGATTTTATACATGAAACACAAACTGATTATCTGCATTTCCGCTCTTTGTCTGGGGCTTGCCGGAAATGTGCAGGCGCAAAACAAGAAAATGTATCGGAACGGTTGGATCGATTTCAACAAGAACGGGGTGAAGGATATTTATGAGGACCTTCCCAACCGGTTGAAAAGCGGGTAGCCGACCTGCTCTCCCAAATGTCAGTGGAAGAGAAAACCTGCCAACTGGCAACTCTTTACGCTACGGACGTGTATTAAAGGATTCCCTGCCCGTTGCCGGTTGGAAAAACGAAATATGGAAAGACGGCATTGCCAATATCGATGAGATGCTGAACGGCGTGGGAAAGAAGTCTGCGCAGGTTCCCGGTTTATTGTACCCTTTCAGCAATCATGCCGAGGCCGTCAATACCGTGCAACGCTGGTTTGTGGAAGAAACCCGTTTGGGGATTCCCGTTGACTTCACGAATGAGGGGATTCACGGACTGAACCACACCAAAGCCACGCCGTTGCCTGCTCCTATTGCCATCGGAAGCACCTGGAACAAAGAGTTTGTTCGCCGTGCCGGTGTCATAGCCGGACAAGAGGCGAAAGCGTTGGGATACACCAATGTGTATGCTCCCATACTGGATATTGTACGCGACCCGCGTTGGGGACGTACATTGGAGTGTTATGGAGAAGAACCCTATCTGATAGCGGCTTTGGGAACGGAAATGGTGAACGGCATCCAGTCGCAGGGAGTAGCTGCTACTTTGAAGCACTATGCAGTTTACAGTGTGCCCAAAGGCGGACGTGACGGGAATTGCCGTACCGACCCGCATGTGGCTCCGCGCGAGTTGCACGAACTGTTTCTTTATCCTTTTAAGAAGGTCATTCAGAACTCGCATCCTATGGGAGTGATGAGCAGTTATAACGATTGGGACGGTGTGCCCGTATCCGCCAGCTACTATTTTCTGACGGAATTGTTGCGCGAGGAGTATGGCTTCGACGGCTATGTGGTGAGTGACAGCGAGGCTGTGGAGTTTGTGGAGTCCAAGCATCATGTGGCGGATACCTATGATGAGGCTGTGCTTCAGGTTTTGGAAGCCGGCTTGAATGTGCGTACCCACTTACTCCGCCTTCCGATTTTATTCTGCCCATCCGCCGGTTGCTGGAAGAAAAGAAGATTTCAATGGCTGTGATAGACAAGCGTGTGTCGGAAGTACTGCGGGTGAAATTCCGCTTGGGACTGTTCGACCAACCTTATGTAGCCGATACGAAAGCCGCCGACAGAGTAGGCGGGGCAGACCGGAATATGGATTTTGTGAAGCAGATGCAGCAACAGGCACTTGTGCTTCTGAAAAACGAGAATAATATCCTTCCGCTGGATAAACGGCAGATAAGGAAGGTGCTGGTGACCGGCCCGTTGGCTGATGAGGATAACTTTATGACCAGCCGTTACGGCCCTAACGGACTGGAGACGGTTACTGTGCTTGCCGGTTTGCGTAATTATCTGAAAGGCATTGCCGAAGTGGATTATGCCAAAGGCTGTGATATTGTAGATGCAGGTTGGCCTGCCACGGAGATATTGCCTGCGCCCATGAGCGAACAGGAAAAGCAAGGCATTGCCGAAGCCGTAGCAAAAGCCGGTGAAAGTGATGTCATTATTGCCGTGCTTGGCGAGGATGAGTATCGTACGGGAGAGAGCCGTTCGCGTACTTCGCTCGACTTGCCGGGACGTCAGCAGCAATTACTTGAGGCATTGCATGCAACGGGAAAGCCGGTGATACTGGTGCTGATAAACGGGCAGCCGCTCACCGTCAACTGGGCAAATGCTTATATCCCAGCCATCTTGGAGTCGTGGTTTCCCGGTTGTCAGGGGGGAACGGTGATTGCGGAGACTCTGTTTGGCGAGCATAATCCGGGCGGCAAGCTGACAGTGACTTTCCCTAAGAGCGTAGGACAGATAGAGCTGAACTTCCCTTTCAAACCCGGTTCGCATGGCGCTCAACCGCATTCCGGTCCAAACGGTTCGGGCGCAACACGCGTCATCGGCGAACTGTATCCGTTCGGTTTCGGTCTGAGCTATACGACTTTTGCTTACTCCGATTTGGAAGTCTCTCCGTTGCAACAGCATACGCAGGGCGAATATACGATTAAAGTCAACGTTACGAATACTGGAAAACGTGCGGGTGACGAGGTGGTGCAATTGTATGTACGCGATAAGGTGAGCAGTGTCATTACCTACGATTCGCAGTTGCGCGGTTTTGAGAGGGTATCCTTGCAACCGGGTGAAACCAGGCAGGTCACTTTCTCCTTGAAGCCGGAAGACTTGCAGATTCTGGACCGCAATATGAACTGGACAGTGGAGCCGGGCGAGTTTGAGGTTATGATAGGCGCATCCAGCCAGGACATAAGGCTGAAAAAGACAATAACGGCTTTGCCTTGACGATAGCCGGGTGCAAAGGCTCGGAAAGGTTTTAGGGGCTGTGCCGGTTGCGGGCAGGTTTACGATAGCTGGGAACGGAGATATGCAAGTATCTCCGTTTCTTGTTCCGGATGGAACCAGCGTATCTCTTCGTCCCTCTTGAACCACGTCATCTGCTTACGGGAGTAGATGCGTGAATTCTGCTGGATTTTCTCAATGGCAAAAGGCAGTGTCCATTCACCGTCCAGATAGTTGAAGATTTCCTTGTAGCTACGGTGTTCAGTGAATTGAGTGCACGGTGAGGGTAGACATTGCGGGCTTCCTCTACCAGTCCGTCTGTTATCATCTGTTCTACGCGTTGGTTGATACGGGCATATAATTCTTCACGGTCACGTGTGAGTCCTATTTTGATGATGCGGAAGGGCCGTTCTTTCTTTTGCTGTGTGCGGAAAGAGGTGTAGGTCTTGCCTGTCATATAACAGATTTCCAGTGCGTGGATTACCCGCTTATGGTTCTTCAGGTCTACGATTTTGTAATATTCCGGGTCCAGCAGTTTCAGTTCGGCACAGAGGTGTTCCAAACCTTCCGTTTCGTATTTGTGCAGCATAAGCCGGCGGGTTTCGGCATCTACGGTAGGAATGTCGTCAATGCCTTTGCATACGGCATCTACGTACATCATGGAGCCGCCGGTCAGGAGTACGACCTCGTGCTGGGTATAGAGTTGCTCAAGAAGTTGCAGTACTTCGGCTTCATATTGGGCGGCACTGTAATAGTCGGTCAGTTGCAGTGTGCCTACAAAGTAATGCCGTACCGTTGCAGTTGTTCCGGGGTAGGGGCGGCCGTACCGATTTTCAAATCGGCATAAAGCTGTCGTGAATCGGCGGAAATGATACATGTTCCGAAGTGTTCCGCCAGTCGGAGACTGAGTTCTGTCTTTCCCACTCCCGTGGGGCCTATAAGTACTATCAATGTTTTCATGAGATTGCAACAAAATAATTCGGGCGAAAAACAATTGCATCCTTTGAAACGAATGTATCCTCAAGGGAAGTCTCGTTGTCATTGGAGCAGGTGCTATTCGCCCGAACCGGTTTATCAGAATTTGTCGTCTTCGTAAGCAATACCTGCGGCTCCATCGTCCAAACCACCGAATCCTTCTTTATCGAAGTCTTCCATGTCGAAGTCCTGGTCACCGTAGAAACTTTCGTCCAAGTCGAGCGAGCCGCTGGCAGCAGCCATTTCTTCAAAGTCAACGGTCTGCTTGGGAGCCTCTCCGGCTTTCTTAGTGCATTTTGCTCCGGTCATATTCTTGCCGGTGATGATTTCGGAGAGTTCGATGAAGAAACAACGTTCTGTCATGTAGTCGAACACGTACAGGAGTTTCTGCTTTTCGTCCTCTACCAATTCGCTGACCTGAGTGTCTTTCATCACCCAACTGTCTATTTCCGGATTGTCGTCCATTTCTTCGAGGGTAACTTCTTTTTCCTTTTCCCAATCATCGTCGCAGATGAAGAAAGAGGTCATCTGGTCGTCGGTATAACCTACTGATTTCACGATGGCTTCGTGAAAATCATAGAACGTGGCTTCCGGGTCAATCTGTATTTCTCTGATGAAGTCGTCCGCTTCATCGGAGATGAGGGTAAATCTATATATCATACTATTAACTTTTTATTTGCTTGCAGGAATAATGCCGCGAGCCGATTCGCGTATAAAGTTTACAATATAGCTGATTTCTGGGGTCATTTCCATTTCATTCTCAATCTTTTTCAAAGCTTCCGTATTGTTCAGTCCACTTTGATAGATAATGCGGTAGGCGTTGTGAATGGCCTCGATGGTTTCGTTGGAGAAACGCGACGGCGCAGTCCCACGATGTTGATGCCTGCATAGCAGATGGGTTCCCGTCCGGCTATGATGTACGGCGGTATGTCTTTGCTGAAGCGGCATCCGCCCTGTATCATGCCGAATCCGCCTACGTGGCAGAACTGGTGCATCAGTACGTTGGCGCTGATGATGGAATTGTCGTCTATGACAATCTCGCCTGCCATTTTTGTGGAATTGCCGATGATGCAACCGTTGCCGATAAAGGCATCGTGTGCAACATGTACACCTTCCATCAGCAGGTTGTTGCTGCCAACGATTGTCTTTCCTTTGGCAGCCGTACCCCGGTTGATTGTCACGTTCTCGCGGATGGTATTATTATTGCCTATCTCGCGGTAGTCTCTTCTCCCCGGAATTTCAGGTCTTGCGGGATAGCACCGATTACAGCTCCGGGAAAGATTGTATTCCCGTTGCCGATGCGTGAACCGTACAGAATGTTGGCATTCGCCATAATCTTGTTGTTATCACCGATTACCACATTCTTGTCAATGAAAACAAAAGGAGCAATCTCTACGTTTTCCCCGATTTTGGCTTCGGGATGAATATACGCTAAGGGACTTATCATAATTAATTTACTTGTTTTTTACTATTTGAGCCATAAATTCAGCCTCACACACTACCTTTTCGCCTACAAATACATAGCCTTTCATAGTAGAGATACCCCGGCGGAATAGGACCAGCAGTTCGACACGGAAAATCAAAGTATCTCCCGCACTACTTCTGGCGGAACTTGACGCT
>ENA-OUNI01000549-OUNI01000549.1-human-gut-metagenome-genome-assembly--contig:-NODE-549-length-17227-cov-2.396199_pt1 | contig 17227 bp, 20 predicted proteins | sample MGYA00242499_ERZ504580 | MGnify/ENA primary metagenome ERZ504580 (study PRJEB26092, sample SAMD00036315) | human gut metagenome | host: Homo sapiens | study: EMG produced TPA metagenomics assembly of... | reverse complement strand
CGCGGGCCCTTCCCCGATATTCCGGTTGGGGAGTATCACCACTGGACAGGTTCCTGGCAGTATGATGCCGTCGGCGGCATCTTCGGCGGTGAAAGTGCCGCTTTTGTACTGCACGCAGAGCATGACGAGCGGCCGGGTGCCGTTGTTGCGTACCGAGCGCTTTCCTGCGGGGCAACCCGCACGACACTCCCTTCGGATACGGGGAAGACCTGCCCGTCCACCTGGAATTCGCCCGACCCGCTGAGGAAGAAGTAGAGTTCCTCGTGATTTCGGTGGATATGCAGGAAACCGCTTTCCGTTCCGGGCATGAACGATTGGAAAGAGAATTCGCTGCCGGTGGCCTGTACGGCTGTGCCGCCGAACACCTTTCCGGGAATTTTCACTCCGGAACCGAGTTCCATAACATAGTCGTTCAGTTCGTCTGATTTCCCTACGCTGACTGCGTTGAAGTTCGCTCCAGCCGCAATCTTTTCGATTTGTTTCATGACAGTCGTATTTTATGTTTGTGCATGTTATTTCCGAGATGGCAAAATTAGTATGTTATAATTTATAAAACAATAAGTTACATAAACCACACTTGGTTACCTGCATGTGACCTTTGCAGACGGTCAGCGATTTTCGGCCGATAAAAATTTGCAATTCCGTGTTGTGTGTCGGACTTCGGTTCCCTGTATCGGACCGGCCGGTGGTCATCACGCGCTTCCGTGCCGGCGTGAACGTACCGAAACAATCGGCAGAACCGGCGGGTTGAAATGACAAGAAAACATCAAAAATCTTAACTTTGCACGAAACAAGCAACCATTATGGCAACGAACGACAACGGGACGGCCGGCCGGGAACGTCCCTCAATTTCTGGAAGAGATAATAGAAGACCATATCAACAGTGTGGACGGGAGAATTCATACCCGTTTCCCGCCGGAACCCAACGGCTACCTGCATATAGGCCATGCCAAGAGCATCTGCCTTAATTTCGGTCTTGCGGAGCGGTACGGAGGATTGTGCAACCTCCGTTTCGACGATACCAATCCCGTCAAGGAGGACGTGGAGTATGTCGATTCCATCAAGGAGGATATCCGGTGGCTCGGTTTCCGGTGGGCCGAAGAGCATTATGCCTCGGACTATTTCGAGCAGCTCTACGCATGGGCCGTACAGTTGATTAAGCAGGGATTGGCCTATGTGGACGACCAGTCGCAGGAAGAGATACGTCAGACACGCGGTACGGTGACCGTGCCCGGTACCGAGAGTCCGTGGCGCAACCGCAGTGTGGAGGAGAATCTTGACCTTTTCGCCCGCATGCGGGCCGCGAATTCGCCGACGGAGAGAAGGTGCTCCGTGCCAAGATTGACATGGCGCACCCGAACATGCTGCTGCGCGACCCCATTATGTACCGTATCCTGCATACCGAACACCACCGTACCGGCGATAAATGGTGCATCTATCCTATGTACGACTATGCGCATGGGCAGAGCGATTCCATAGAGAAGATAACCCACTCCATCTGTACGCTGGAGTTCGACGTGCACCGTCCGCTTTACGATTGGTTCATCGAGAAACTCGGAATCTTTCCCAGCCATCAGTACGAATTCGCCCGGCTCAACCTTACCTATACGGTAATGAGCAAGCGCAAGTTGTTGCAATTAGTTGAAAATAAAATAGTTAATGGATGGGATGACCCTCGTATGCCTACCATTTCCGCTATTCGGCGCAAAGGATATACCCCGGCTGCGTGCGGGCTTTTGCCGAGCGGGTGGGTGTGGCGAAACGGGATAATGTCATCGACCTTTCGCTGCTTGAGTTCTGTGTCCGGGAGGACCTGAACAAAACGGCCGAGCGACGAATGGCGGTACTCGACCCTTTGAAGGTTACCATTATTAACTATCCCGAAGGGAAGACCGAAATGTTCGAGGCTGTCAATAATCCGGAGGATGCTTCGGCGGGAACACGGCCGGTACCCTTCTCGCGCGAGATATATATCGAGCGTACCGATTTCATGGAGGAGCCGCCTAAGAAGTATTACCGTCTCGCACCCGGTACCGAAGTACGGCTGCGTTACTCCTATCTTATTAAATGCGAGGAGGTTGTTAAAGACAATGCAGGCAATGTTGTGGAGTTGAGGTGTACTTACGACCCCCAGTCGGGCAACGGTTCTTCTTCCGATGGACGCAGGGTGAAGGGGGTCATCCATTGGGTATCTGTTCCCCATGCCCGGGCAGCAGAAGTACGGCTCTACTCCAATCTCTTCACCAAGGAAGACCCTAATGATGTAGAGGAGGGTAAGACTTTTCTCGATTATCTCAATCCGGATTCTGTTGTGGTTCGGACGGGATACATCGAACCCTCATTGGCACAGGCTGCCGTGGGCGAGAAGTTCCAGTTTGAGCGTGTCGGCTATTTCTGTGTGGACCCTGATTCCCGTCCGGAGCGGATGGTATTCAACCGTACAGTCGGATTGAAAGATACATGGGCTAAAATAGCGGATAAATAGTTTTCTTATTTTTTGAAAAGGGAGGGATGCTCTGCTTACAAGGGGCATCCTTCCCTTTTCATCTTTTCGGAAATGTTCCACGTGGAACAATAGCATCCCTGAGGGAAGTTGAATTCAGGGGTTATTCGGTTCGGAATAACAAGGATTGCTGGACTGGAGATTTGAATCCGGGGTAGGCGGAACGTTCCACGTGGAACACCTGCCTTTTTATCTTCCGAAGAATATAAGCAGAACGTTGATGTCTGCAGGCGATACACCCGGAATACGCGACGCCTGCCCTATCGTTTGAGGCTTGATGCGGCTTAGCTTTTGACGGGCTCGATGGTTAGCGATGTCAAAGCATTGTAGTCGAAATCCGGCCGAAGCCGAATATTCTCCAAGCGTCGCATTTTTTCCGCGATGAATCGCTCACGTTCTATATATCCCCTGTATTTTATCTGTATTTCCGCCTCCTCTACTATCTCTTCGTCGATATCGTTTTCATGAATGAAGCTATTCAGGTCGGAGATACGGTCGTCAATCTTTCGATACTGACACCGTTTCGCAGCAGGATGTCGTAAGTTTACGCCCCTGTTCGAGCGGATTCGTGCCTATGGATTGCAGGTAACCGTTGATTTCCTCTTTTCCGACACTTCTTTGGCGGATAAAATCAATTAGGTGCTGTGTCAGACGATTTTTTCGTTCAAATGCTTCACGCCGTTCGGATGAAGCAAGTCCGAGTTCAATCGCTTTCGGAGTGAGCCTTAAATCGGCATTGTCTTGCCTAAGCAAGATGCGATATTCTGCCCTGCTGGTGAACATGCGGTAAGGTTCGTCTACGCCTTTGGTAACAAGGTCGTCTATCAGTACGCCGATGTAGGCCTCGTCTCTGGCAAGTACGAAAGGTGCTTTGTCCTGTAATTTCAGAGATGCATTGATGCCGGCCATCAGTCCCTGTGCCGCCGCTTCCTCATAGCCCGTGGTACCGTTTATCTGTCCTGCGAAATAGAGATTGTCCACCCTTTTCGTTTCGAGTGTATGTTTCAGTTGCGTAGGCGGAAAGTAGTCGTATTCTATCGCATATCCCGGTCGATAGATATGAACCTTTTCGAATCCCCGTACTTTGGAGAGCGCTTTGATTTGAACATCCAGCGGCAGCGACGAAGAGAAGCCGTTCAGGTAGTATTCGTTCGTTTCCCTGCCCTCGGGTTCGAGAAAAAGCTGGTGCGAATCCTTGTCGGCGAAGGTACGCAGTTTGTCTTCGATACTGGGACAATAACGCGGCCCTATCCCCTGAATTGTACCGTTGAAGAGCGGCGAATCCGCGAACCTTCCCGCAGAATATCGTGAACTTCGGCGGTCGTATGTACGAGATAGCAGGGAATCTGGTTGATGACGCTTTTGCTGGAGGGCAGGAAAGAGAATTTTGCGGGTTTTTCATCGCCGTATTGGGGTTCCAGTGCGGTAAAATCCACGCTGCGCCCATCTATTCGGGCCGGAGTGCCGGTCTTCATCCGGCCTGCCTCGAAACCGAGGCTGCACAAATATTCGGTAAGTCCGTACGATACGCCGTCGCCTGCCCTGCCTCCCGGAGCGCTGGCCCGTCCGGTATGCATCAGCCGTTCAGGAAAGTACCGTTGGTGAGGATGACTGCGCGGGCTTTGAAAAGGACGCCCATAATGGTATGCACTCCTGTAATAATGTATTGATTTTCTGATAATTCACTGTATGAATCCGTCCGTTTCTCCACCGTGAGCCTGTCTACGGTATCCTGCCAGATGCGGAGGTTTTCGGTATTCTCCAGTACCTGACGCCAGGACTCCGAGAAACGGGCTTTGTCGCATTGGGCACGGGGACTCCACATGGCACTTCCTTTCGAGCGGTTCAACATCCTGAATTGGATGGCAGTCCGGTCGGTGATAATGCCCATGTGTCCGCCGAGAGCATCTATCTCTCTTACTATCTGTCCTTTAGCTACTCCGCCTACGGCGGGATTGCACGACATGTTGGCGAATTTGCCCATGTCCATGGTGATGAGCAGGGTTTGTGCTCCGAGTTTTGCAGCGGCTGCAGCGGCTTCGCATCCAGCGTGCCCGCCGCCTACCACGATGATGTCGTATTCGTAAGTCATCTTCTTTCTTGCCCTTGCCGAGGGCGGTCTGTCCGTTGAAATTGTGCGTCGTTTGCGTTCAGCTGGCCGTGCGGTGTGCGCTGATTCCTTCTCTCCCCTGCCCGTTTGTTGTGAGTCTTTCTGCGGAAAAGATGCAGGGTTGCCGGAGGCACACTCTCCTGGACCTGTAAAAGGGCTTTTCCCGTTGGAAAGACGGGTCGGCGGGTACTCGTTCGGCGATGGATGGAGTGCGCCTGAAAGGGCGGAAAAAGGCCCTTGCCGTGCCTGTGGTACTTCTTGCCTTTCGGAGGCCTTTCCCTTACCGGGCCGGCAGTACGAACGGAGGATAATCTCCGTTTGCCTGACGGTATGCGGCCAGGCTGCGGTCCTCCAATGCACGCATGGCCCGCTCCTCCTCCGGGGTTTTGTCGCCATGGCCGCAGAGGTGCAGTACGCCGTGTATGATGACCCGCATCATCTCCTCCTGCGGCTGCGTCCCGATGGTTTCCGCATTGGAACGTACCGTGTAAGGGTCGATAAAGATGTCTCCGCTGATATTTCGCGTACCGTTCAGGTCGCTGTAATCGAACGTGATGACATCCGTATGGTAGTCGTGGCCGAGATACTGCCTGTTGATTCCGATGTGATACTCCGGTGAACAGAAGATATAGGCGATGTCGCCGGGGCTGTACCCTTCGGCGGTTATCACCTCTTTTATCCAAGCCGTTATCCTGCGCTGCCCTGCGGCAGGAATGTGCACTCTTCCGTGTGGAAACTGACAGCCATTGTTTTGGTAAGTTTGTTAAAGTCCGTTGCGGAATACCGCCATTATCTTCTCAGCCGTATTGTCTGCCGTGGTGCGTGTCCGGGCCTGTTTCCGCTCCGGCCCTGCCCTTTGGGAGACGCCGCATCCGGAACCGCCGTTATCTCGACAGCCACTTTTCCGGATTGAGGAACGTCGTACCCTTCCACAATTCGAAATGCAGGTACCAGTCGTCGTTGTTCGCGGTCGAGGGGAGGTTGCTATCACCTGGTTCCGTCCGACCGCGTCGTTGGCCTTCACGCTGACCGATTCAAGGTTGGAATAGACCGTATAATAATTTCCGTGATTGACCATCACGCAGTTGTTCAATCCTTTGATGAAGACCACCCTGCTCACGGTTCCTTCGAAAATACACCGCACGGGGGCTCCCTTCTCCCCTGCGATATTGACTCCTTTGTTGTCTATCGTCAAGCCGCGCTGCGTGGGGTGCGGATGCTTGCCGAAACGGTCGATGATTACGCCATCGCTTACCGGATAGGGGAATTTGCCCTCGTTCTGTTCGAAGTTGTTGCTGAGTTCCACCCTCACCCGCTCCTCTGCGGCGGTACGTTTGGTTCCCGCATTGCGGCGGGCCTCCTCTGCGACGAGCCGCTGAAGCTGCTTCTGGGCATTCTGCTTTTCGCGCTCCTTCTGGCGTATCCGGTCGGCCACCTTGCGTTCGTCGGCGGCCAGCGCGAACTGTTCTTTTGTAGGTCTGTTCGTCGGCCCGAAGGTTTGGAGCTCCTTGTCGCGGTTGCTGCGCGAGGTTTCGAGCTGCGCCAACTGGGCATCCAGCTTTTTACCTCGTCCTGCAACACCGCCGAGAGCGAATCCAGCTCCGAGGCTTTCGCTCCCGCATCCGGTTGTAGCGCTTCATGTAGTTTATCCGCAGCGTCATCTCCCCGAAGTCGCGCGAGGCGAAGAGAAAAGCCATCGAGTTGTTCAGCAGGTAGTTCTTGTATGCGGCGTATATCATGTCGGCATACTCCTTTTTGAGTACCTCGATGCGCCGGTTCGTTTCCGTTATCTCCTTGTTCTTGGCCGCAATGTCGCGTTCGCAGATGGCGATTTGCTGGTTGAGCGAGGATACGATGCTCTGGCGGTTCGAGATGCGGGATACTATCAGTTTCAGTTCGTTCTGCGTGACGGCCCGTTCGCCCTTTATCTTGCTCAAGAGCGCTTCGTTGCGTCTTATCTCCTCCTCTGCGCGGGCTATCTGTTCATTCAGTGCCTGTATCGAGGACTGCACTCCCTGTGCCCGCAGTCCCGCCGGGACGAGGCAGAGGAGCGAAATCAGTATCAGTAAGGTCCGTTTCATCTATTCCTGTTTCTTTTCCAACCGTTGCCGGATAATCTCCGCATCGTACCCCTTGTCGAGGGCGCGTTTCCAGTAGACTTCCGCCATGAATGCGTCGCCCAACGCATAGAGTATCTCCGCATAATGGAACAGCAGTACCGGACTGCCGGTCATATCGAACGATACGGCCTGCTGCATGACGGTGCGGGCCTCGTCGTATCTTCCGAGCAGATAGAGTATCCACCCTTCCGTGTCGAGGAACGTGGCATTGCCCGGAGTGAGCCCGTTGGCACGGCGGCTCATGTCGAGCGCCTTTTCCAGTTCCCTCCCCTCTTCGCTGAGGTAGTAGGCATAGTTGTTCAGTACGCCGGCATTGTCCGCGTCGAGCCGGAGCGCCTTTTCGTATTGCGTATAGGCTTTACGCGAGTTGCCGAGTTCGTGGTATGCGTCGCCGAGTATTCCTGCCGCTACGCTCCGCGTGGAGTCATCCTTCGCTGCACGGTAAGCCTCCCGGAAGGTACGCACTGCGCCCGCGGCATCGTTCGTGCCGAGGCGGGCGTAGCCTTTGCCGAGCAGGATATCCATATTGTCGGGAAAGCGTGCGAGCGCCATGTCGGAGTATTTCGTTACGGAGTCGGGGCGGTTCAGGAAGGTTTCTATCCCGATGACCTGGTTATAGGCTTCCAGTATGTCGGGTTTCATGCCGATGAACGACTTGTAGAGTCCGAGCGCCTGTTCTATCTCCCCGCCCCGTATCAGGTGCGTGGCATACAGGTCCACCACGTTGTAATCGTCCGGATACTTGGCGATGAGCGTCAATATGAGGGAGTTGATGGCGAAGTAGTTGCGCCGGTAGAACTCCAGGTCGGAGGTGATGTCTTCGAAGATTCTTTTCTTCCCCTCCAGCGGCATGCGTTGTTTTCGAAAATCAGTTTCAGCGTGGCGAGGTAGTTCCCCGCGTCGTTGGATTTACGGTAGAAATCGGCCAGCGAAGAGAGGGTTTCCATGTTCCCCGAATCGAGCCGCATGGCCTCCGCATAGTTGGCCAGCGCCAGCGAGTCCTTGCCCATCGCGCTGTATATGTCGCCGAGGATACGGTAATTGCCGTCGTCGTAGGGATAGTCGCCGGCCAGCTTTTTCGCCTCCTCCACGGCCTTGTCATAGAGCCTTAGCCGTATCAGTATCTCGCGTTTGTAGGTGGAGAGCTCTTCGAGACGTCCCAACCGCATCTCTGCGGTGTCGAGGATGGCTATCGCCGTAAAGGGTTGCCCCTTGTAGTCGTAAAGGGCTGCCAGCAGCCGGTAGTTGAGCGGATTGTGCGGGTCGTCGCGCATCAGGCGGGTGTAGATGCCCATCGCCTCGTCGTACTTTTCGGACATCACCAATGCCCGTCCCAACTGGTTCTGATAGGCAAGGTTGGCCGTGTCGAGCGCATTGGCCGTTTGGCTGTAGGCCACGGCCCGCTGTGGGTCGGTTTCGAGCAGTATTTCGGCTATTTCGTAGTAGGCCGGGGCGTAGGAGGAGTCCGCCTGTATGGCGCGGCCGAAGCAGGCGATGCCCGCCTGCATGTCGCCCTTCACGGTATGGGCCTTGATGCCTTCGGCATGGTAGTAATAGGGTGCGTTGCGGCCGGCGAAATCCCCTTCGGCCGCCGCCTGCGACGTGCCGTGCGTGGTCACCGTACAGGATATGAATCCTGCCGCCGCGATGCCTGCTGCTATCATCCTGATGTTTTTCATGCCGTTTCCAATGATGCGTGCGGAGCGGAACGCCGCCTTCCCGCTTCTTGCCGGACGGTTTTCGTGCCGCCGGAAGCGGGTATCAAATCACCGTGCCGAATTGGCGCAGGAACCGGATGTCGTTCTCGAAGTAGAGACGGAGGTCCTTGACGCCGTATTTCAGCATCGAGCAGCGCTCTACTCCCATTCCGAACGCGAACCCGCTGTATTTATTGCTGTCTATGCCGCATGCTTCGAGTACGTTCGGGTCCACCATGCCGCATCCCATGATTTCGAGCCATCCGGTATGTTTGCAGACGTTGCACCCCTTCCCGCCGCAGAGGTTGCAGGAGATGTCCATCTCCGCCGAGGGCTCCGTGAAGGGGAAGTAAGAGGGTCTCAGGCGTATTTTCGTCTCCGGGCCGAAGAACTCCTGCACGAAGTAGAGAAGCGACTGTTTCATGTCGGCGAAGGAGACCCCTTCGTCGATATAGAGTCCCTCTATCTGGTGGAAAATGCAGTGCGCACGGTAGGAGATGGCTTCGTTGCGGAAGACCCTGCCGGGGCATACTACCCGGATAGGCGGTTTCTGCGTCTCCATGGTGCGTACCTGAATGGAGCTGGTGTGGGTACGGAGCAGGATGTCGGGGTCTTTTTCGATGAAGAACGTATCCTGCATGTCGCGTGCCGGATGTTCCGGCGGGAAGTTCAGGGCCGAGAATACGTGCCAGTCGTCCTCTATTTCCGGGCCTTCGGCTATGACATAACCGAGCCGTTCGAATATACCGCATATCTCGTTCCTTACCAGCGATATGGGGTGCCGGCTGCCGAGCGACTGCGCGGTGCCGGGGCGCGTCATGTCGTCCAGCGTGGCCGAGGGAGTCCCGGCTGCATGCGCTTCGAGTTCGCTTTTCAGTTCGTTGATGCGTTCCTGTGCGCGGTTCTGAGTCCGTTGAGGCGCTGGCCCAGTTCGCGTTTCAGTTCCGGGGCGACGGTTTTGAATTCGTCCATCAGTTCGTTGAGCTCACCCTTGCGGCCCAATACCTTGATTCTGAACTCTTCCAGCTCCGCAGCGGTACCGGGGTGGAACTCCTCTACCCTTTTCAGCAGTCGTTCTATCCTGTCGGTCATATCCTTCGTATTGTTTCGGTTCTCCTGAATGATACATTACAATAACTTACAAAGTTAAGGATTTTTGCGGTTACTTTACAAGCCGTTGCCGGATAACGGCGTTAAAAGTCGTCCGGTACCGGGAAGTTTTTTCATGCCGCGTAAATTGTATATCTTTCGTCTCCGTATTGCATTGCATTCCGGATAAAGATATTTCGAGATATGGCTGAATTCATCGTGCAGGGCGGAAACCGCCTGAAGGGAGAGATAGTACCGCAGGGGGCCAAGAACGAAGCCCTCCAGATAATTTGTGCCACGCTCCTTACCCCCGAACGGGTGACGCTGCACAACGTTCCGGAGATAGTGGATATTCTGCAGCTCATGGATATGCTGCGTGCCATGGGGGTCGAGGTGGAGAAGACGGGGCCGCAGAGCTACGCGTTCCGTGCCCGCGACATCGACCTCGATTATATCCGTTCGGAGGATTACCGCCGTCGAGGCGCCCGGTTGCGCGGTTCGGTCATGGTCATCGGGCCCCTGCTGGCCCGTTTCGGCATCGCTATCTGCCCAAACCGGGCGGCGACAAGATAGGGCGCCGGAGGCTGGATACCCACCTGATAGGGTTTCAGAAACTCGGTGCGAAGTTCGATTACGATTTCGACAACAACTATTTCGCCCTCCGCTCGGACGGTCTGCGCGGAACCTACATGCTGTTGGACGAGGCTTCGGTGACGGGTACCGCCAACATCGTCATGGCTGCCGTGCTGGCACGGGGGGAGACGACCATCTACAATGCGGCCTGCGAACCCTACATCCAGCAGCTGTGCCGGATGCTCGTTCGCATGGGAGCCGACATCCGCGGTATCGGTTCCAACCTGCTGACCATCCGCGGTGTGGAACGTCTCGGAGGAACGGAGCACACCATGCTGCCGGACATGATAGAGATAGGCAGCTTCATCGGAATGGCGGCCATGACGCAGTCGGAGATAACGATTAAGGAGGTCTCTTTCGGCGACCTGGGCATCATTCCCGCACAGTTCGCCCGCATGGGAATCCATTTCGAGCAGCGCGGAGACGATATCTATATTCCCAGTCAGGAGCACTACGAGATAGACACGTTCCTCGACGGTTCGATAATGACCATTGCCGATGCACCCTGGCCGGGACTGACGCCCGACCTGCTTTCGGTCTTCCTCGTGGTGGCGACGCAGGCGAAGGTTCTGTGCTCATCCACCAGAAGATGTTTGAAAGCCGCCTCTTTTTCGTGGACAAACTGATAGACATGGGGGCGCAGATAATCCTCTGCGACCCGCACCGGGCCACGGTCATCGGGCACAACCACGAACGCCGCCTGCGCGGTACGATGATGACTTCGCCCGACATCCGTGCCGGGGTAGCGCTCCTTATCGCCGCCCTGAGTGCGGAGGGGCGCAGCGTCATCCAGAATGTGGAGCAGATTGACCGCGGTTATCAGAACATCGATGCGCGCCTCAACGCGCTCGGCGCCAATATCGTTCGGGCCGAATAGCCCGTTGACCGGCCGGCCGGAATGCGGCTGCGGGATACCGTGCATCGGAGGGAAGGATTCCCTGCCGTGTACGGTTTTTCGTATGCCTGCCATGGAGAGAAGCGGCAGGTGTTGGTCGTTTCTGCAAAAAATTTTCGTCTCCGTGCAACAAAACGGAACCTTCAGGCATCATATATATGAAAGCCGCTCCGGCAGGGGAGGCCGGATTTGTCGACAGGGATGTTTCCGGAGACTCTGCGGGGCGGGCGACGGGCAAAGAGATTCCCGGGAGAACCGCTGTGGTCCGATGGCCTGAATCAGCCGTTGTCCCTTTCCCAAATATCCAACTCGCCGATTTCGGCCAGATGAAAATCCGTGCCAGTTCCCCTATTACCGGCGAAACGAGCTCAATCACATCGGAGATTGAGCTCTCTTTTGTCTTGTCCCCCTTCATGCGGTAGAGCATGGCGGCGTAGAGCGTCCGGAAAGCGAGTTCCGTATCGGATATCTCCTGCCGGTTCCGATGAGCTGCCGCAGACGCGGCAGCTCGGGCTGCAGACGGGCATACAGTTCGCGGTAATGCTCTCCGGCTGGAGCCTGGAGCAGCTGTTCGTGCAGATTGTTCAGGTCGCCTATGAGATGCAGGGTGTGGTCGAGATGGCCCGTCTTTTCCTTTCCCTCTTCGCGTAGCAGCGACCCCACGTCCATGTACCACATGAGCAGGTTGTTCTGTCTCTCCTCATCCCCGGGTATCTGCGGGGCCACGAGTTGCGACCAGATGGCTTCGGGACTGAACCGGAGCGCCCGGAGCAGGTCTTCCAACTGCCACAGGTAGAGGATATATTCCGCGATATTCTCCTTTCGTTTCGCTTGTGCTATGTACATTTTCCTTGTTTGAACGGTTTATGTCCTCCGGGCATCCGTTTCCGGAAGGCGGTTTCCGGGCCGCTCTTTTTCCGGCTGTTCAGAGCGGTACCGAGAAGCCGCATGTTACGAATACTTTCTTGTCGCGCGGTTTGTAGACGCCTACCGTAAGCGTGCAGGTCGATTCCGCCGGCATGCGGAACGGGGCGATGTCGAGGCTGACGGCTCCCCCGAACGTATAAATGTGGCGCGGTACGCCGCGTTTTTGCAGACCGTTGCCCGCGGTTCCCGTGAGGTCGATGAAATATTCCGGTTCCAGATAGCGTGCGTATTGGAACGACAGGTCGAGCGAGATGCGTTTCAGGAAAAAGACGCCGCTCACTCCCCAGTCCGGATAGGCTACGGGGAAGAGGTAGTCGGCCGAGGCGGCGAAGTAGCTCGTCGTGGCTATCTGGTCATATCCGCGGGGCTGGAAATCGATGACGTTTATCATGGGGAAGACGTCGGTAGTCCGCTGGTAGGCTGCGGCGAGCGTCAGGCCGTGGTGAAGGAAGAGACCGGGGGTGTAGACGCGTCCGTACACGCTCCATGCGGTGGCGAACAGCTTGCTGAACGGATTGCTGACCGTGCTGGCACGGAGCGTATAACCCCAGCGCGGCTGCAGGTCGAGGCGGGCCTTGCGGACGTATTCGTTGTACTGTACGGAGGCGAGTACGAGCGATGCCCGGTTCGACTGCCTTCGGGGTGATGATTTCCGTATTGTCGAGGTTGAATTGCAGCGTCGGCACCAGCGAGCGTATCCGGTAGCCCGACGAGAGCAGCAGCGGCAAGTAGGCCCTGACCGAGAGGTCGAAGCTGTTGCCCTTGTAGTAGCTCGTATAGAAGGGACTGCTGGCCGTATTGATGGTTTGGTGGGGATGGTCGCTCCACAGGGCCGTCACTTCGATTTTGGGTGCCCAGCCGTAGTAGGCGAACCGTCCCCTGACCGTGGAGTGGCCGTCGAGCGTATAGCCGTATCCGAGGCTCGCTTCCGTCGTACCGAGCAGGTTCTGTGAGATGAGCGTCGCGCCGAACTGGGCATCCAGCGTGGAGTTCTCCATCAGCCGGTCGGGCGAGTAGTAGAGCGGCGCCCAACTGTGCAGGTTGAAGAGGTGTCCCGCTTTGGAGTAGCGTTCGGCCGGATGTTTCTCCATCGAGCATTCAGCTCTTCCTCCGTGAAGACCACGTCGTCCACGACCGGAACGTCCCACGGTTTCAGGGGGGCATTCACCACGTTCCGGGGAACGGGCGTCCATTCCACCTCCTCCCAGTACTCCACCTCCTGCAGGGCCGTTTTGTAGCCGTCCCTTTCGTAGGTCGTGAGTGCCACGAATTCGCCGCCCGGCGAAGGAGAGGGGGCGAAAGAACCGTAACGCGATTCGGAGATGCGGTACTGCCGCCCGGTGGAGAGGTCTATCGTGTGGGCTTCGTCCTTGCCGGAGTAGATGGAGTTGAAGTAGAGCATTCCGTCGCCGGCGCTCAGGTTATTGACCGTTACGTAAGCGGGGGAGGTGACGGGGAACCGCCGTCCTTTCAGGCCGGAAAAGTCGACTCCTCCGATGGACATGCCGTCATCGGAGAGTGCGATGTAGTAGAAACACTGCGTCAGGTCGTCCCATGCCAGGCCGTGCAGCGATACCGACTCGTCGAAGTGGGTACGCAGCGTACCGCGCTCGCGGGAGTGCAGTTCGACGGAGTAGTGGCCGTCGTAGTGGTAACGGACGAAGGCCAGGTCGCCGTCATCGGTCAGTACCGGATAGAGGACGCCGTCGCCGAACGAAGCCTCCTGTCGGTAGCGGTCGTCCCCGTACTGCATGACGCAGAGACGCGAATCGACTTTCTGTTCCCATACGGTGCTCTGCCGGTATTCCGTCCATACTACGGTGCCGTTGCGGAAGACGGGACGCGTGCTGACCGGCCCCGTGTAGCATACGGTGCGTTCCTGTCCTGAGTGCAGGTCTATTTCCACGAACCGCGATGCCCGGTCGTAATCCTCTTTCAGGACGAGCAGCGTGGAGTCGTTGACGTAGAGGGGATGGGAGTAGGTGGTGTAGATTTTCACCGGCGGCGATACCACGCGCGGACTGTTGCCCGTGTCGGGCAGCGAGTCCCACAGTTCGTTGAGGGAGGAAAAGGTCTCCCGGAAGAGCTGCCGCGTGGAGGTGCCGTAATATTTGTTCAGCGCGAGCTGCGTGGTGAAGATGAGTATCGGGTAGTCGGAGGTGTAGCGCGTGATGCTCGCTCCGATGTATTCGTCGTATCGCCTGTCGGCATAGGAAACGAGTTGGAATCCGAGTTCGTAATGGCTCGGTACGTAATCCTTGTAGGAACCGCAGAACCATTTGTCGGGATTCCGGCTGCGCAGTATTTCGTCGCCCAGCGCACGGTAGTGCATGGTGAACGACGGCTGCAGCCCTCTCCCGAAGGAGGACATCTGCGTTTCGGCCATCACCGCATCGCCTTCGATGAACCAGAAAGGCAGGAGTCCCGTGGCGAGCAGCGGTGCCTGCTGTCCGAACAGATAGCCGAAGACCTTCACCGTCGAACGGTTGACGTTGCCGAACTGAACCATGTGGCGGTACTCGTGCGTGGCGAGCTGTTTGAGCATGGTTCGGAGTAGGTGTCTATGGCGGGTATCCCTCCCATCTCTATCCGCCGGGGGGCCATCATGGCGAGACCGTTGGAGAAGAAGTTCTCCGTGGTCATCATGACGGGTGTTTTGAGCGGAGGCAGGGGATATCCGTAGCTGATGCGGCTCCGGACGGTGTCCATGTAGAAGAGCGTGCGGTGGGCCTGTTTCCCGAATCCGTCCGGAAAGACCACCTGCAGCGAATCGTTGCCGATGGATTTCCACCGCAGCGAAGCGGGCGACTGCCCCGTGTTGTAGTATTGGGCCCGTGCCTGCGGGACGGCTGCCAGCAGCCAGAGGGCGGTGAGCAGTATGGCGGTTTTTTTCATTGTCCCCCTGCTTTTTTGCCTTGTATCCCGCTTTGGTGAGTATCTCCGTCACACGGTCGCGGAAATCGCCCTGTATGATGATTTCGCCCTCTTTGGCCGAACCGCCCACCCCGCACCTGTTTTTCAGCATGCTCGCCAGAGCCCCGGAGGTCTTCCTCGCTTCCCCGGAAGCCGCGTACCAGCGTCACCTGTTTGCCGGCCCGCGATTTTCGGTCGAGCCATACGCGCAGTTCCTGCTGCTGCGGCGGAAGCGTCGGAATGTTTTCCGGCGCTTCGGTTTCGTATTCGAAGTCCGGATTCGTGGAGTAGACCACGTTCAGCCTCGATTTCCAGTCGTTGTCTGCCATCGCTTGTCTGTTTAGTGCAAATATAGGAAAATATATTCGACGAAACCCGAAAGGAGGTAAGACGGTAGTCCGATATCCGTACAGAAGGTGTCGTGCCGGAACGGCTTGCGCAAGGATGTCGATATATATGATTAAATATTTGTATTGTTGGTAATTATTTCGTATGTTTGAAATAACTACACTGTTGCCTTGTGTTTGTTTGAATTTATTAACCAATCGGATGTTATGAAAAATGTTTCTGCACACTCCCTCACCGTCTTGAAGCCAGAGGGCGAAATCTTCTGTGACGGCGTTTGAACAAGCCGCAGTTAATGCTGCTTCAATAATCTTTAACCTATTAAAATTTTATTATGAAACTAAGATTACTTTCTTTGTTATGTGTACCGCTGCTGTTTGCAGGCTGTGAATCTCCGGCCGGGGTAGCCCATTATCGTTATGGCAACCTGACGGACAGAATCATTCAGGTAGAAGCGCCAGATGCAGATGATTATTGGAATCCGTGCACGTTCGAGCTTGCTCCGGGGGAGGAATATGAACTCACATACGTTCATGCCAGAAGTGTAATACTTTCTCCGTTTGGTTCTAGTAAATATGTCAAGATTTCCGACGGAGAACGGGAAGTCACTTTTGTTTCCCGTCCGGACCAAGAAGGGCAAAAGACTTATTTATATGATATGGATTCGTATCAGGTAGTCAAATCGAAGAAATACGAAATCTGGTTCGTTACGATTTACGGAAGCCGATTTCCGGGACGGCGTTCCGGTAACGGAAGAGTCGGATACTGATTATTAATCTAAAACTTAATTATTATGAAGAGACACATTGGACTGCTGCTGTTGGCAGCGTTGTCGGTCGTATCCTGCAATAAGGAGGGAGAGATTTTTTACAGGGAAGGGGAGCAGAAAACGGAGGAGGCAGCGGTGACCCGTGCATTGCAAAATGCCAGCGACCCTTTCGCCATCGATGCCATGCAGCAAGCGCTGGACCTCGTGGCGGCCGATGACCCGTCGGTGCCGCGCATTACCCTGCAGCCGACCGGTTATTACGTGAAGTTCAATCCGCAGGACAGCGTGCAGATGGCGACGCTCGACGGGCTCGGTATCGAATTGTTCAGCCATCCCCTCGACAACGGGATTTATCCCGAAACCGAACCCGAAGAGGTGACGGAGGACACCCCCATCGTGTATGAACCCCTTTATGCCGTCGTTCCTACCGGTTTCGTGTTTCCGGAAGAGGTGGATTACGAACTTATTCACGGCGTATTCATCCAGAACAAACGAGGTCCTGCATCGGATGAGGGCCAGCTACCTGCCGGGGTGTATGCCAGCGTATTGGATGCGTCGCTTCGGCTGACGGGCAACGTATCTCCTGCAAGGAGCACCGTACAGCCGTTCCAGCCTTCGGCGAGGCTCAGGTTTGAAATTACGGAAAATGATTGGTACAATTTAAATCGGGATACCTTGCCATTAGTCGGAGCGAAGGTGCTGGCATTCTACTATACCGATGTTTCGTGGGGCGTTACCGATGACAACGGCGAGACGGGACCGATATGCACTACCAATACGCCGGTGCGCTACGAGGTGCATTGGGGTGATGACCGTTGGAATGTGTACATAGCCAATAAGAACAAGAAAAGGATAAGCATTCTGGACGGCACCATACGGGGCCGGTGGATGTCGTTTTCGCCGACGGAACCTGGGAGGGGGTGATGTCCGGTATGCACACGGCCCTTTACTCCTATTTCTACCGGGACTATCCGCTGACGCGCTACCTGATAAAAGGCGATTATACCCTCGATATAGCGACGATGACGAAAGGCGGAAGGAGCAGCGCCGCTCCCGTACGGCCGTTACGTGAAATATACTTTTATGGTAAAGATAAAGATGCCCCTCGATACTATAAACCGGAAAAGGCGATGAATACGATGTTCCACGAACTGGGGCACATTTCGCACCATAAACTGGAACCGTTGAAATTTATTGTCAGGGCATTGAGGAAAGATGGCGAATCG
>ENA-OUNI01000548-OUNI01000548.1-human-gut-metagenome-genome-assembly--contig:-NODE-548-length-17274-cov-5.195369_pt1 | contig 17274 bp, 23 predicted proteins | sample MGYA00242499_ERZ504580 | MGnify/ENA primary metagenome ERZ504580 (study PRJEB26092, sample SAMD00036315) | human gut metagenome | host: Homo sapiens | study: EMG produced TPA metagenomics assembly of... | reverse complement strand
CTCTGACGGAACCTATATCATGGAATGTGGTCTTGAAGACGTCAATGCCATCTGCAACGAAGAAAAAACAGTTCCATCAGAGTGGATCAAAGAAGACGGATCTGACGTCACTGAAGCTTCATAAACTACGCCCGCCCTCTGATCCAGGGAACAGTACAGATCCCCTGCGGCGAAGACGGCTCCCGTCATTCGTATACCGAAAATAGTATAGATTGACGGACGCGCAGGAAAATTAATTGTCTGGCGTGCGGTTTCGGACACTAAGATATTCTTAGACGATAAAAATATGCGTTATGAGCCCACAGGGTCACTGTCTGAGCGACAGCGAGTTTGACCCTGCGCTCATGCTTTTAGCAGATTTTTATCGCCTTAGAATATCTTAGTGTCCGAAACCGCACGCCAGACAATTAATTTTCCTGCGCGTCCGTCAATCTATACTATTTTCGGTATACGAATGACGGGAGGCCGTCTTCGCCGCAGGGGATCTGTACTGTTCCCTGGATCAGAGGGCGGGCGTAGTTTATGAAGGCTTCAGTGACGTCAGATCCGTCTTCTTTGATCCACTCTGATGGAACTGTTTTTTCTTCGTTGCAGATGGCATTGACGTCTTCAAGACCACATTCCATGATATAGGTTCCGTCAGAGGTTTCTTTGCGGATAAATGAAATCATTTTTCCTGTTTCGCCGTTGAGGGCTGCCTGTACGCCGAATTCTCCGGCTTTGATGGCTTCCTGCTGGTCTGTGGCGGACATCATGGATGCAGAGCAACGCTGGCTGACGTTGAGTTCTACAGAACGGGCTTTTACACCGAGGCGGTTTCTGACAAGGTTTTCGAGATATTTACCACAGCCTGCCAGCATTTTGTGTCCAAAGGTATCAGTGCCTACGGAATTGTCGTATTCACAGATAAATGTGCCCTTGTCGTCATGGATTCCTTCTGATACGCAGACAATGACATTGCAGTTTTTCTCAAAGGAGTTCTCTACTGCTTTAAGAAATTCTTCCTGGTCAAAGGCTGTTTCCGGAAGGTAGATGAGAAGAGGGTTGTCTCCTGTATATTTGCGGGCAAGTGCAGATGCAGCAGTGAGCCATCCTGCGTGGCGGCCCATAATCTCTATAATAGTTACGGATTTCTTTTCATAAACATTTGCATCTATGGTAATCTCGCGGACTGTAGAAGCTACATATCTGGCTGCACTTCCAAATCCCGGAGTATGGTCTGTGTGGATCAGATCATTGTCGATTGTTTTTGGTTCTCCGAGGATACGGATATCACTGCCTGTCTGCGCAGCATAACGGGAAAGTTTGCTCACCGTATCCATGGAATCATTTCCACCGATATAGAAAAACCAGCCAATATTCATTTCTTCAAATTTTTTAAAAAGTCTTGGATAAACCGGATCTTCCAGTGATTCCGGCAATTTATAGCGGCAGGAACCAAGATAAGCACCTGGTGTGACTTTCAGACCGTCAAGTTTCTCTCCCGGAAGTGCTTCGGTAAAGTCAAGAACTGTTCCATTTAAAAATCCTTCAATTCCGTTTATCATTCCGTAAACATGCTCAATAGCTTCCGGATGACGCATTCCCTCGGATACAACTCCGTAAAGGCTGCTGTTAATTACTGCGGTAGGACCGCCGGACTGACCGACGATCAGATTCTTTCTGGACATAAGAAACCTCCTGTATCGTTTGATTTAATGTGATTGCTTTTCATTATATCATACAACTGCCTTCCATAGCAATTCAATAAAAAGGTGTGTTCCCACATCCCCCTGTGAAAGCACACCTTATATTTCCCATATTCAGTTTCTGTTTTTATTCCCCGAATTCCCTGTGGTCTTCTTCCAGTTTCTGTTCTATTTTAATCTTTTTTTTGCCTCTTCTTTCTGCTCATCCCGTGTTTTCGGAAGGATCACATTAAGCATTACTGCAATAATAGTTGCAAGGACAACCGGTGATTTACCGAAAATTGTTGTTACCCATGTGGGAAAGCTTGCAAGTGCAGCTGTTGCCTGAGATACACCCATTCCCAATGCAGCTGCGAGTCCTACGATAGATGAATTACGGTAATCCATCTCAGCAGAAGCAACCAGCTTCATACCTGTCATTGCGATCGATGCAAATACAGACACAGTTGCACCGCCCAGTACACACTGAGGAATCGTTGTCAGGATAGCTGAGAATTTCGGAACCAGACCTGCTATACCGAGAATTGCAGCTGCAAGTCCCAGTACCCAACGGTTGATAACCTTTGTAGTTGTAACAATACCAACGTTCTGGCTGTATGTTGCTGTGGGAAGTCCGCCGAGCAATGCGCCTACAACGTTAGAAAGACCATAACCAACGATTCCACGCTGCAGTTCATCATCCTTAGGTGTTCTGTCCATAGCTCCGATCGTAGTCGCTGAATAATCACCGATTGCCTGAATAGAGTTGATAGCAAATAAAATTCCCAGTGCAACACAGGAAGACGGCTCAAACTGTACTCCAAAATGCATCAGAGATGGAAGCTGACAGACACCTGCTTCCCCTATGCTTGAGAAATCTACCATTCCAAACGGAATAGAAACCAGATATCCCACTATAATACCGATCAGAATAGATGCCAGTTTCCAGATTCCCTTTCCAAAATGATTCAGAGCTGTAACAACGATCAGCGTGAAAAATGCAATTGCCCAGTTCTGCCAGGATCCGTAATTCGGACTGCTGGTACCGCCTGCCATATAATTAATGGCAGTCGGATACAGGGAAAGACCGATGGTAAATACGACTGTTCCTGTGATTAGCGGCGGGAAAAATACCCGAATCTTCTTGACCAGCAAACCCATAACAACTGCTACGACACCACCAACAATCTCCGCACCCATGATTGCTGCTATTCCATACGATTCCGCTATCGCCTGCATACTTGGCACGTAAGCAAAGCTGACACCCATAATAATAGGCAGGCCTGAGCCAATTGCAAATTTCGCCTTTCCGCCAATCGGAAACAGCTGAAGCAAAGTTGACAATGCTGCAATGACCAGTGCCGACTGGATCAGGATAACCTGGTCTTCTCTGGAGAGTCCGCCTGGAACTGCTCCGGAAACGATGATCGCCGGTGTGACACAGCCAACGATCATAGCTACGACATGCTGCATGGCAAGGGGTAAAGCCTCACTCATGCGGGGGATTCCGTCAGTTTCAAAAATACTGCCTCTCTTCATAATTGCCTCCCAATTTCTTTTGTACGATTGTAACATTTTTTGTTCAAAAAAACAATTAGACAGCCTAATTATTTTTGGTCTAAAACTATACAATATTTACTCTTAAAATTTGGTTATTATTTTATCTTTTATATGTATTTTCCAGTATTTCATAAACCTTTCAGTTATAATCTCAAATGTCCGATACAGATCCAGTCTTCCATATCCCCATCCCGGATTGGGATATTCCATCTGTTCTTCTCTCACTGCCCCTTTCTGCAGATAAAACTTCACTGTATTTCCCGATGCATAAGGAATATTTCCTCTCACGATCGCCCATTCCTGCACCAATGCTGCTGCTCCTGCAACAACAGCAGAAGAAAGACTGCTCCCCGAAGCCTTTCCAAACGCCCCTCCCGGCAATGGAATGAGCAGATCTACTCCCGGTGCTGCCAGATCAGGTGTCACCTGGTTATTTGGAGTAAACCCTCGCCCAGCCTGAAAATACAGACTGTTATCCAGATACTGATAAGCTGTTGCCGTAATACCTCTGGTTGAATCCCCAGGTGCAGTAACAGTTATATAAGGTGTAGACTCCAGAAAATAAGTATCCGGCGAAATCAGCCTTGCACCGGAAGCCACATGTGAAACCTGCTTCCCGATATTCCTTTTTTACTGACATTTACCTTCCAGATACCTGCTGCCGGATGAAAGAAGCGAAAATAAATCAGCTGTTTCCCGGTCATCCTCTCCATCTTTACGTAATTGACCAGCACTTTCGTCTCCACAAAAATGAAACTTAATTCCTGAGTACCTGCACCAAGAGAACTGCTCACATACAGCTTTTCTCCTGCCGGTGACTGTAACGATATCCCATAGTCATCCGGCGGATCTCCCCAAAATTCCATGGAAAATCCTTCTTCTTTATCCGCAATACGAAGTTCAACAGTATCCTGATTTTTCACATAGTCCAACTCTGCTGTATAATGATGCTGTGCTGCACCCTCATTTCCTGCTGCCACAGATACTGATACCTGAGAATCTTCATTAATATAATCTACATATCGACTCAGCTCACTGTCACCAACATGTGCGCTCTGATTGGTGCCAAGTCCCAGACAAACGGAAACCGGCATTCCCATCTCTTGTGCCATCTTCACTGCAAAAGAAATCCCCAGCATAATGTCGTCTTCCTGAAATACCGGTGCCTGTGGCGGATACTGGTAAAATTTTCTCAGATAGGATTTTGCTTTCTTTAATTTCACCACAATGATCGTTGCTTTCGGAGCTGCTCCTGAGAAATTTTCTGTGGGTACAAAATTGCCTGCTGCCAGCCTGCCATAGCTGTACCATGTCCGTTCTCATCCAATGAGGGTACAATCTCCTGTGGATTCTCCGACAGCAATGCCTGATTAATTTCCTCTCCGGTAAAAACCTTTCCATAAGGAACCTGTTCATCCTCATTTCCCGGAATTGTCTGATCCCAGATATATGCAATACGGCTTACATCTCCGTTTCGAAAGATTGGATTCAGATAATCAATCCCGGAATCAATCACTGCGATCACTGTGCCCTCTCCCTGAAGTTTCAGATAGGATGATTATGTAACCGCGTAATCCCGGATGAATTTAATGCGTCCGCATCCATAAATGTATAACACTTCGGCAAAGATGCATACGTATAGGAATTAATTTCCAGCGGACCAATCTCATTCAGCGGAATATATAGAATTCCAAACAATTCATTCACAGGAAGAAATTTTCCACCCATATTCTGTCCATGTTTTACAATAAAATCCCCGTACTCTTCATCCTGTGCCGGCGGTATTGACGGCTCAGCATGAATGCCCGGGGGGTTTTCCTGCTGTATCTGCACTTCAAAATCGTCAGGTCCGAACATTACTGTCCTCCCTGGATTTTTTATACATGATATGCACAATATATGCTCTTTATGACAATTCTAACCTTTACTGTTCAGACTGATATTCGCTTCCTGCTTTTGTTTCTTCACAACAGTCAGTAATAATATAATTCCAGCCACAGTTGTAAAAATACTAATAAACTGCGAAGTCGACAATACTCCTACGCTTCCTCTTTCAATATCTCCTCTGAAAAATTCGATCACAAATCTTCCTATACTGTAGAAAATAAGATAGCAGGCAGCCACCTGTCCATCTGCTTTCTTATGCTTTGCCACATAAAGCAGCAGCAGAAAATGGGCAAAATCCAAAAAACCGGAATAAATCTGTGTCGGGATCAGAGCAACATTGTTGGGTGCAAAATCTGAATTTGTAAACGTAACCGCCAGAGGCCCTGAAGTTTCTTTCCCATAACAGCAGCCTGCCAGAAAGCATCCAATTCTGCCAAATCCCTGTGCCAGTGCAATGGATGGCATCATCAGATCAAAATACTCCAGAAATTTCAACTTCTTTATCCTGCAGTACAGCCAGCCCACCAGAATTCCTCCGATGATTCCTCCATATACCACAAATCCATCTGATCCTATGATCTGCCTTGGATTCTGCAGAAATTCCCTCCAGTTGGTGATCCAGAACAAAATCTTCGCAGATGTAAATCCACCAATGGCGCACCACACTACCAGATAAAAAATATGTTCACATGCAAGTTTCAGCTTACGCGCTCTCTGCTCAGCCACAAACCAGGCAGCCAATACTCCCATGGCAATCATAAATCCATAACCATATACCGTCAACGGTCCTATATGCAACAATTCATTATGCATGTCTCAAATCCTCTCAAATCTTAAAATACTTCCTGTCACTCTCTCATTTTATTTATTATTCACAGTCGGATTTCCCCAATAAACCTTCAAAAACCTCCAGCAATTTTTCATTTGCATAATCATTGGCTTCATTCTCATGTACCGCTTCCGCATCTGCTTCTCCGCAGATATCCACACCGGCAATCTTTCCACTGCTTTCTTTTGCACATTCCAATACAGTCTGTACACCGGACACCAAAGTTGTCAGCCTCATATCCCCCTGGCTCCATGTCGTCTGTGCATCCTCTGTACAAAGCACATCTTTATCAACAGATATATATAATGGAAGGAATTTTTCAACATCTTCCTGTAAACCTTCCGATTTTCTCCAATTACATACTTCACTGACTGTTTCCCTGAGAAACCAGTTTCTCTCTTCATCATTCATCACCTGAAGTTTCTCTCTGGAGAGAAATATCACTCTGTCCTTCAGATTCTCATCTACCTGCTCATAGGCTGCTTCATCCGGTCCCACAAGGATCACATATTTCAGATTCTCCAGTTCCTCCAACGCTGCCGCGATCCATCCTCCACACGACAAAATCCCACCAAAAGCCGGAGGTGCATATCTGTATGATTATCGTATACCAGCAGACAGAACGGTTGATCCATTCTTGTCAGCCAAAGTCTTGTCATATAGTGATAATTGCCGGAATCAATAAAATGGATTCGGCGGTTGGATAATTTTCTGTTCGTTTATTAATCTCTGCGATTGCTTCCTCATCACAATAGCAGTTTGTCCCACAGACATCCTGAAGCTCAATCCAGGATACCTGTCTGTTTTTCCAGAATTCTTCTTCTCTGTAAATTCCGGAGAAATTCATCAGTACAATGGGATTCTGTTCCTGCATATTTCACTCAGTCCTTCCATTCTTCCAGCGGTTCATCATGATTTTTCAGCATTTCCCGGATTTCTCTGCCGGGACTTTCCACGCCTTCATCCGGAGTCTGCATCTCTGCATCCAGAATGGCGTCTGCATCTGCTGCATCTGCAGTCTTCCCGGTTTCTATTTCCATCTCCGCTTCCTGAACCTGAGAATCTGTATCTTGCTTCCATTCTGTTTCATCTTCATTTAAAGATTTATCCTGCACTTTTTCGTCCAGCCCTGCATCTGCCGGGTCATCCCATGGTTTCTCTTTGCCATTCTCTTCCTGTTCTTTTTCAGCACAGAGTTTTTCGGATTTTTTCATTCCAAGACGAATCATGATCAAAAATACAATGTCTGCCACTCCATCAGCAGTCAGAATAATTCCGGAAAACAGGATCATCCGGGTTACACTCAAAAAAGAATAGAGCAACATGGAAACACCCAGCGCAATAAATACCAGACAGCCAATAAGAATAATCTTCCAGCGTCCTCTCTGGGCTTTTTTCAGTCTGTAACTTCCCTTTATCTTCCAGATACTGTCAACCAGTACCAAGGCTCCCAGTAAATATGGCAGGATTTTGATCACAATCTGCGGTGTAAAGAAAAGAAAAATTCCAAGCACCATGACGATCACACCTGTAAACAGATCAAGAATCGTTGCCTTTTCCTTCTCAGCTGTATAAATAACAATATGATAAATACCGGAAGCGATCATTACCAGTCCGAATACAATCTTGCAGATAATGTTTACGGTCTGGTCCGGAACCAGGAGCAGACACAGACCAAATGCCAGATAAAAAACCGATGATAAAATCTCGCTTTTTAAAAAATCAGAAACTTTTTTCCCCATAACCTTTTCCTCCTGACTGTATGATAGCAAGTCCACACCCACTCTTATTGCTTTTCGCAATCTCCGCAGGGGACTTACTTGATTCGGTTAAAAATACTATTCCATTTCTTCTAAAATAGTATAACTTCTTTCTTTCTCTTCGTCCACAGGCAACTGCATGACTTTGTGTAAAATTTGTGAATTTTTCCTTGAAGTTTTTTTAGTGCGTATTATAATTATAGCGATACTCATAAATAATACATTTGAGAGTATTGCTATAAATAAAACTATGTCATAAAATGGATATTTTCCATAGGAAGGATTTATTTTGAAAAAACAACCAAAGAATAAAGTTTTATTTCTTATCCCTGTCGGTGTTATACTCGCCGGTGCAGTGATTTTTTTATGCACCCGCGGAAATGAGAATGATTCTGTCTGTAAAGAAAATGTAGCCCGCCTTCAGGCTCTGGAAAATTCAGACATTTCACAGACAGAAGAACAGCTTCAGGCTCTGAAACAGACAACCGGCATTTCTTCCGGTTCTGATGCTTCAGACGGTTCCGGATCTACCCTGTTAAGTGATGTAGAAATCCGACAGGTTTTTGCCGGAAACGTCATCATCGGTGACTCTATCACAGAATCCATCGTAGAATACGGATATCTGGATACGGATGTGGTAGTCAGCAAACGAGGATTAAATGTAGGTGCAGCCGATGATCAGATCAGTACGGCAATTGCTCTGAATCCCTCTCATGTGTTCATGGCATTTGGTTCCAACGACCTGGAAATATATGGTTCGGCTTCATCAGAATTTATTGATGCATACAGGACGCAGATAAAGAAAATCCAGACAGCCTTACCAGATGTCCCAATTTATATCAACTGCATTCTGCCGATTACTGATGAAGCGATCGCACAGACTCCTGATCTTGGATATTACCCTGATTATAATGAAGGACTTATCAAACTCTGTCAGGAAATGGGATGTACCTTTATTGACAATTCAACGATTGTAACAGACAGTTCAGAGAATCTGTATGAACCGGACGGTGAACATGTGATTCAGGACTACTATCCCAAATGGCTGACAAATATGGCACAGATTGCGGGGTTAAAGGCATGAAAAATTATTTACATATTTTTATCAAAGGTGCATTTGTTCTTTTCCTTATCGCATATCTGACTGTCCTGTATACCTCCGACAGCGCAAAGAATGTACCCATGGAACAGATTGCACAGACTATGGAGCAGGATTCTGATATCACTTCTTTGAATAAAGAAGCACGTTCTGATCTGAAACATTATTATCAGACAGATGACCGCAATATTGACGGTTATTTCTTCTACAAAGCCGCTTCACCCATGGCAGTAGAAGAAATCTGTATTATGAAAGCCACTGACAATACCCAGGCAAATACTTTGCTTGAAAATGCAAACGCCCATCTCTCCGGTCAGAAGCAGGTATTTGAGGGATATGGCACAGATCAGATGGCTCTTCTGAACAATGCAGTTGTTGGAAAAAAGGAAACTATGTATATTATATGTGCGGCGCAGACGCACAGAACTGGCGCACTGCCTTTCTTTCCATGATATAAGCATTTTACTTTAATCCTCGTAACTGTTCCGCATTTTACGCTAATGGACTGCAGAACCATTACTATGGCAGTCCTCTTAATAATACCGTTAAGAGAAAATACAGTTAAGAGAATTACTATAAAATTCATAATATCCAGATTGGAGAACTTTTAATATGGTATTCAACAGTATATTTTTTATATTCTGCTTTCTTCCGGTTTTCATGATGATCTACTACCTGGTACCGGGAAAGCTCCGCAATCTGCTGCTGTTTTTGGGCAGTCTGATCTTTTATGCCTGGGGAGAACCTGTATATGTGATCCTCATGCTGTTTTCCAGTATCTTCAACTATTATATGGGTACAGAACTGGAACGTTTATATTATGATGACAGGAAACAGAAAATTAATCTGATTTTCTCGATCATTATAAATCTTGCAGTACTTATGTTTTTTAAATATTATGGATTCTTACTTAACACAATCGGAGGAATCATCGGTATCCATATCCCTCATCCGGAGCTTTCGCTGCCGATAGGACTTTCTTTCTACACTTTCCGTAATTTGTCCTATCTTTTTGATATTTATTTAAGTAAGGTCAGTGCGCAGCGAAATTTCCTGACCTTTTCCGTATACAGCACAATGTTTCCTTATACCTCTGCCGGACCAATCGTACGATATACGGATATAGAGACGCAGCTGAAGCAGCGTACCATCAATATCTTCAAATTCGGTATCGGTGCAGAGCTTTTTGTCAAAGGTCTTGCAAAGAAAGTTCTTCTGGCAGATAATCTCTCGGTTTTATACAGCAGTATCTGTGGTCATCCACAGATGTCTGTATTTACTTCATGGCTTGGCATTCTGGCTTATACAATGCAGCTTTATTTTGACTTCAGCGGCTATTCGGATATGGCCATCGGTCTGGGAAAAATGCTGGGATTTGATTTTAATAAGAACTTTGATTATCCCTATATTTCCACCAGTGTTTCTGAATTCTGGAGACGCTGGCATATTTCTCTTGGAAGCTGGTTCAGAGATTATATTTATATCCCGCTTGGCGGTAATCGGGTCTCCACTCTGAAACATATCCGAAATATCCTTGTGGTATGGGCACTTACCGGTCTGTGGCATGGTGCAAGCTGGAATTTCGTACTATGGGGTGTTTATTACGGACTCTTCCTTTTACTCGAAAAATTTGTACTTCAGAAATATCTGAAAAAAATACCATCCTGGCTTTGCACTGTATACACTATGCTTGTAGTCATGATCGGATGGGTATTCTTCAGCCAGACAGACTTTGGTGCCCTTGGCCATTACCTTGGAACTATGTTTGGGATCGGAGCTTCCGGTTTCATAGACAAAACTGCACTTTACTACCTCAAGACAGGATTTATCCTTCTTCTGATCAGTATTCTTATGTGCCGTCCTGCTCCTTACCAGTACTTTAAGCGTCTGGTCAGACGCAGACCTGTTGCTGCAGTGATCATAAATCTTATTTTATTTGCATTATCGATTGCTATATGGTTTATAACTCTTACACACCATTTTTATATGCAAAATTTTAGAAGGTAAACAATATGAAAAAATCATTAAGAAATTATCGTTTATTTTTCCACAGAATGGGACTTTTGTTTTTATTTATCCCCTTGATCGTACTCATTCTGAGCATTGTGCTTCCTGACAGAGGATTTTCTGAAAAAGAAAACCGCGTACTTTCTTCCCTGCCTCATTTAAACGGCAGTCTGATTGCTTCCGGCAGATTTGAAAAACAATTTGAAACCTATGAAAATGATCAGTTTCCCCTTCGCGATCTGTGGATTACCCTGAAAGCAGGAACTGACCGTCTGATGGGCAAAGTAGAATCTAATGGCGTATACGTTGGAAAATCCGGATATCTTATGGAAGAATTTAAAGCGCCTGATCAGACACAGTATGACGCCACTGTAAAAGCAATGACTGACTTTGCGCAAAAACATTCTGATCTGAAACAATATGCACTGATCGCCCCAAATTCTGTGAATATCCTGAGCGACAGGCTTCCTGCTTTTGCCCCTGTCCAGGATCAGAATTCCTGGCTTGACAGCCTCTCTGCCTCCCTGACCGATGCAGGTGTGACCTTTATTGATGTTCGCAGCACTTTTAAAGATCACAAAATGGAAGACCTCTATTATCACACTGATCATCACTGGACTACCCAGGGTGCTTATTATGCCTATCTTAAGGCAGCCAAAGATATGGGAATTGATACTTCAGCAGACACTTATGACAAAGCACCTGTCACCCGTTTTTTCAGGGAACACTGTCTGCCAAAAGCGGTTTCCGCTCCGGCGAAAAAGATGAGATCGATGTATTTCTCCCCACCGGAGATCAGGCACTCTCTTCTGTAGTTAATTATGTAGACGAACAGAAAAAAAGTGCCAGCTTCTATGATACTGAGAAACTTGAGACAAGAGATAAATATGCATTATTCTTTGGTGGAAACCACGCTCAGATAAAGATCAGTACTCCTACTGAAACAGATAATACACTGCTTGTGCTTAAGGATTCATACGCAAACAGCTTCATCCCATTTCTTGCTCAGCATTACCGAAAGATCATAATGATTGATCCCCGTTATTACTTTGGAGATCTGGAGCAGTTAATGCAGGTTGAAAATGTTCAGGAAATTCTGTACCTGTATAATGCTAATACCTTCTTCACAGACACTTCTCTGGAGCTTGCCCTGACAACTGCTGAACAGGATTCTTCTGATACATCTGATATCAGATAATATTATATCAAAAAATCCCCACCGAAATTTCAATGCCGAGGAAACATTGACTTTCGGTGGGGATTTTTCACACATTCACACACATTTTATAACACACACTTTTCACACACTTTTTAATAATAGGTCAGGTATAACGACTGATTTAAAACAATAATACTGTGTCTTTCATTCCCCGTTCCCAGTTTATCTGTTTTTATATCAGCTGTACCTTAATGTGTATTATATCAGCATTTATGCCCACTTTTCATTTTATGCAAATTCAGCAATTTATTCTGCAAAAGTGTCCTTTGAGTCTCCAAAATGATTTACAAAATAATCATAGTACGTATCCAGTATTTCTTTCCGCCCACGAACACGTATAGGCACAAGTGTTCCATCTTCCATAATAAAATCGTCCTCTACATCCTTAATATAATCCATATTCACCAGATAACTCTGATGGCAGCGCAGAAAACGTTTCTCGTTAATTCTCTTCTCAATTTCTCCCAGCTTGTCCACTGTTATAATTTCGGAACCATCTGACAGATGCAGGGTGACATTATGTTTATCGCTGTCAATATACATGATATCATCTGTACATGGATAACGGTACTGTCTTCTGTTTTTGATTGCAACACGCCTTTTCATATCCGTTTTAAGAATCCTGTTCAGAAGTTTCATCAGTTTCTCTTCTGAAAATGATTTCAACAAATATCCGGAAGCCTGTACTTCATAACTCTCTATGGCATAATCCGGTGAGGCGGTAAGAAAAATGATCGGCACCTTACACTGTATCTGTCTCAATTTTCTTGCAGTTTCCATTCCATTAAGTTTCTTCATACAAATATCCAGAAAAAGCAGATCCATAGCAATGTATCCTTCTTCCACATCGGCTATAAGCGTCTCTCCTGAATCATATTCTACAATTGAAACCTCTTCATTTATTTCTTCAAAATACTGACACAATATTTCTTTTAAAAGAAGTCTTTCAATCTCAACATCATCACAAACGACGATCGTTTTCATGTAATTTCCCCTTTCCGTATCAATATAAAAAGCAGTTTCCAAAATCCTGTCAGTCGCAAAGTTCTGACATTTATCTGTAAACAGCACAATTTCTATTAATTATATATGCTTAATCCTACGTATTCAAGTACTTTTTTCATTTATTTTACTTTTTTATAACAATCATTGTTGTTTACTTTTTTGTGTTATACTTATATGGCAGCTTCACTTATGACAGCACTTTGGTAAAACAATCATATACTGAACTGTTACTCTATTTAACCGAATCAGGTAAGTCCCCTGCGGAGCAGTTATTCGGTGTAAAGCTGCGTAGCAAAGCGGATGATTTTATCCGCTTGACACAGAAAGAAGGAATTATATGCGTCAGGAAAAATTTAAAATGGAACGTCAGGGATTAATAAATGTGGGAGATGAAATAGAAATTTCCGAATATCAGTCTTTTATGAATTACAGTTATATCATTGAACCGGCTGTGGCAATGTCCGGCTGTTATCCAAATGCAGAACGCATCAGATCCAAAAAAGGAATCGTAAAAAAATATTGAACATACACCGCGAGGTTTTATAGTGACTGCAGAATTTGATGAATAGTTACATATATTTTTCAAACACACTTCAGAAAGGAAATTATCATGGACAATAAAATAATAATCCGTACCGCTTCTGCTACAGATGCGCCGGCACTGCTTAAAATTTACAGACCATATGTAGAAAATACAGCCATCACCTTTGAATATGATGTTCCCTCCACAGAAGAATTTGCTTCCCGGATTCAACACACTCTGAGAAAATACCCTTACCTTGTAGCTGAGGAAAAAGGAACTTTGCTTGGATATGCATATGCAGGTCCTTTCCATGAAAGACCTGCATATGACTGGGCTGTGGAAACATCTATTTATGTTGATCAGTCTCTTAAACACAGAGGGATAGGCCGCATGCTTCATGATGCCCTTGAAACCGCTTTACGTGAGCAGGGTATCTTGAATATGAATGCCTGCATTGCCTATCCTCCAAAGGAAGATGAACATCTTGACAAAAACAGTGTGGAATTTCACACTCATATGGGATATCGTCTTGTAGGTGAGTTCCATAAATGCGGTTACAAATTCAACCACTGGTATAATATGGTCTGGATGGAGAAGCTGATCGGTGAACATCTAACAGTTCAGGAGCCACCGAAATTCCCCCTCCTGTAGCCTGTTATTTCTGTTACTTCCAGAAATTATCAGAATCAATCCTGTGTCACTATCGCAAGTGTCAGTATACATTAACACAAAAAAACCTTAGAAGATATTTCTAAGGTTTTTTAAGAGGTGCCACCCGGATTTGAACCGGGGATAGAGGTGTTGCAGGACCCCCGGAAAAAAACCTCGGAACCCTCTAAAACTCTAAGGTTTTCCAAACTGTCCACCTTATATCCACCCTAATTTTCATGTTGCTTTCATGCCATATCAGGTATTTTACTGTGCCAAATCTATGCCACTTAGCACCCCTATGGCATATTATAAACATTTTAGTATCTTTCGTCTACAATTATTTTACTACAACTACAATATTATATGGAGGTTTATCGTGAATTATCAATTAGAATTAAAACAAATTGTGGATTTTCCACGCTGCCGGATTTACCGGGAATTTATACAAACCCTTATGAAAGACAGAAGCATCCGTACCAACGGAGGTTCCTGTCTTTTTTATTTTCTCATTTTATGTTCTTATGCAAATTACAGTTCCTCTTATCGGAACATCGAACACCTTACTTACAAAGTTGTTCCTGGAGAATGGATCTGTTCTCTTAAAGAACTACAGATTCACTTCCGCCAAAAATTCCAGCACCAGGTCATATCCATACTGGATACCCTGGTAGAGCAAAACCTTCTAACCTACTCACTACACGAAAAAAATAAGATTATCCAATACAAGATCAAAGACTGGCCAAAAGATAATACTGCCCTTTCCTATAATTACCCATGCAAAAAAGACATCGGGTTTTTCTTTTTCCAATCGCAGATGTTCATAAACTAATCGGACTAGGAAAATGTTCGGAAATGGATGCTCTTTTGGATCTTTGGATTCATGCAGTCTATAATGATCCATCTGTGCAAGGCTCTGATGCCGGTCCGGTAGTATATTTTCGCAATCAGACTGGAAATCCCTTGTTCAGTTATCAGGAACTTGCCAGACGTTGGAAACAGTCGAAATCTTCTGTGTCCCGTCTGCTTAAAAAACTTGAAGATACCGACATGATCACACTGATTTCCTATTCCGGGAAACATGGCAGCATGGTATATCTACGTAATTATCTGTCCGTTATGTTTAATATCAGTGATGTCATGATTGATAAGGAGGAAGTTGCCATGAAAATGCAACTGCCAATACATATACCCGAAGACACCTTGCCTGTTAAAAACAATTCTGAATGCGTTTCAGAATCTATTACTGACGAACAAATCATCGTTTCACAGGAAGGCTCCTGCGTTCCAGAATCACACATCAAAGCCATTGTTCGCAAAGTCGCTGAAATACTGGAAATACAAGGCATTTCTTGTTGTAGATGCCCCAAAACAAAGTATATATTATCTCCTTTATCAGCCTGCAAGGATAGTATATATCTATATTCACTACGTATTATCTGCCCCTGGGGGAAAGCCGCCTATCAGTTTGAGTTAAAACTAAAACCGGAAAATCCCGCCGTCACCAACGTCCCAGGGCATACTCCGCCTCTGCAGCATACCTTACCTGCCTTCACTGAAATCCCAGAAGTTCTGTTGAAAGGAGGGGTTGTATAATGGCAAAGAAAAATCACCACCCTGTTTCTGCTGAAGTAGAAAATAATCCGCTGTACCATGATACCTATAAACTGCTCCGTTGTTACCGGGATTCTACTTATAGCCTTATGGTTGCTGTCCGGCAGGTGGAAATTCAATTCCAACTGGAATACAACACCAGTGTAGACGAATTTCTAGATTCCATCTATGCTGCAGGAGCAGATCTGGGAGACAGCCAGATTGAAGAATGGGCAAAAAGCATTGCCCGCAGTAACAAAATGATAAAGCTGCTTCTCTCTTCTGTGGATCTGCTCCGGAAAAATCATAAACATGGGGAAGAATATTACTGGATATTATATTACGCCTTTCTGTCTCCCCATGAACTGAAAAATACAGAGGAAATCCTGGAAGAGTTGGAAAAGCACGTTCCAGTATCTCCTACCGGACGTACTACCGAAGGAGGCAGGCTGCTATTAACGCTCTTAGCAGCATACTATGGGGATTTTCTGCAAAGGGGACACTGGAAACTTTAAATAAGTTTTTCCCAAAATAAAATCGACATTTTCCATATAGGCACTCATAATTGAAAAAAACAAAGGAGGGTGCCTATTATGGATCAATTATCAAATTTTATATCCGAATATCTCAAAACATGTGAAACCATAAAAAAGTTAAATTCCAAAACCATTAAAGCATACCGTATAGATTTATCACAATTTCTTACCCTTTGAATCTGAATAATGTTTGTCTCTTTTATTTTATTAAAAAAGTGCATATCCTGAAACTGAATATGCACTCCAAATAGCATTATATATTTATTTTCTTTTGCACAAAAAAGCACGATATTTCTAAACTCTATCTGTGTGTCAAAGTAAAAGCTTCTTCCACTTCCTAATCTTTGTCCGAAATGTTCCAAAAGGGGCTACTGTATTTACATGAATAAACTTATAAACTTCCCATACTGCTGTTTTGGTAGCTTCATCTGCCCACTTTCTTTTATGTGGTAAAAATAGCTCCTCTTCCGTCATAGAATCAATCATTGTAAAAATTTTCTGTATATTATCATCCAGCATGCCCATTAGTTCTTTTAGAGATAAATGGGCATAGGTATCGGTAAACCACTGATACAATTCCCCCAATTGATTCCACTTAAAACCATCCGATGGTGTTTTCACTGGAAGTCCAGCCTGTTCATCATTTTCCCATTTCAATACTAATGCGGTCCACCCAACCTGATATGCAAGATTTTCTGCAGGTGTTCGATCTACCTCCATACATTGTTTGTCCTTCAAGGATTCCGGGATATCCTTAAACTCTGCAATATATTTGTCGTAAGCCCTCTTGATTTCTGCCTTTAGTTCCTCTTTATTTTCATACGTCTTCATCGTTTACCTCGCAGTCTTCCGTCTTTACTCCTTGTTCCACACTCCAAAATTGATTATCCCCTGCGAATTTCAATAAGCTGAAGTACATCCGCAAACATTTCTCCTTGATC
>ENA-OUNI01000547-OUNI01000547.1-human-gut-metagenome-genome-assembly--contig:-NODE-547-length-17274-cov-11.582784_pt1 | contig 17274 bp, 26 predicted proteins | sample MGYA00242499_ERZ504580 | MGnify/ENA primary metagenome ERZ504580 (study PRJEB26092, sample SAMD00036315) | human gut metagenome | host: Homo sapiens | study: EMG produced TPA metagenomics assembly of... | reverse complement strand
TGAGTGGAACGAGACAAGCCGCTGGACTGGATGCTGCTGGGCTACGATAAGCACACCGAGCTGCAGACCTACGTCAAGACCCCTGAACGCCTTCTACAAGGAGCACCCCGCCTTCTGGCAGGTGGATTACAGCTGGGAGGCTTCCAGTGGATCGTGCCGGATGACTCGCAGCAGAGCGTCATCGCCTTCCTGCGCAAGGACACCTCCGGCAAGCAGATCCTTGTGGTGTGCAACTTCAACCCCGTCCTGCGCGAGGGCTACACGCTGGGCGCACCGGTGGCAGGCTCCTACAAGGAGATCCTGAACAGCGACGATGCAGAGTTCGGCGGTTCCGGCGCAGTCCACAACAAGGCCGTGCGCACCCACAAAAGCCGATGCACGGCTTTGAGCAGAGCATCACGATCACCCTGCCGCCTATGAGCACCCTGTATTTTGAAGTGCCCGCCAAGCGCACCCGCAAGGCCGCAGCGGACAAGACCGATAAGGCGGGAAAAAAGACTGCAGCCAAAAAGACAAAGACCGTTGCGGAGAAAGCTGCAGCAAAGGTGGTAAAGAAGCCGGGCCGCAAGCCCAAGGCAGAAGCTGCCGCTGCAGAGGAAAAGCCGGTGAAAAAGACCGCCCGCAAGGCAAAGGTTGAGCCGGAAAAGGCCGAGGAAGCACCCAAAAAGCGCGGACGCAAGCCCAAGGCAGAGGCAGAACCCAAGGCGGAAAAAGCACCCGCAAAACGCACCCGCAAACCGAAGGAGCCCAAGGAATGACCCGGCTCTTCGGCCGACCCATACCGCACATGTTGACGCTCATTTCCGAACAACGGAAATGTTAATGTTAAAGGGGAGAATAAAGCTATGGCAAAAGAAATTGTGGCAATGATCCTTGCCGGTGGACGTGGCTCGCGCTTGTACGCGCTGACACAGAAAACGGCAAAACCCGCAGTGTCCTTCGGCGGTAAGTACCGCATCGTGGACTTCCCGCTGTCCAACTGCGTGAACTCCAACATCGACACCGTTGGCATCGCGACCCAGTATCAGCCCCAGAAGCTGAACGAGTACATCGGCAATGGCCAGCCCTGGGATCTGGATCGTCTGCACGGCGGCGTGCACACCCTGCCGCCCTACGAGCAGGCAAAGGGCACCGACTGGTACAAGGGCACTGCAAACGCCATCTACCAGAACATCGGCTTCATCGACAGCTACGATCCCGAGTATGTGATCATCCTGTCCGGCGACCAGATCTGCAAGCAGGACTATGCCGACTTCCTGCGCTTCCACAAGGAAAAGGGCGCAGAGTTCTCTGTGGCTGTTATGGAAGTGGACTGGAAGGAAGCCTCCCGCTTCGGCCTGATGGTGGCTGATGAGAACGACCGCATCACCGAGTTCCAGGAGAAGCCCCCGGTACCCAAGTCCAATCTGGCTTCCATGGGCATCTACATCTTCAACTGGGATGTGCTGAAGAAGTATCTGGAAGAGGACGAAGCAGACCCCAACTCTAAGAACGATTTTGGCATGAACATCATCCCCGCCCTGCTGCGCGACGGCCGCAAGATGTACGCCTACCGCTTTGCCGGCTACTGGCGTGACGTGGGCACGATCGACAGCCTGTGGGAAGCCAACATGGAAGTGCTGGATCCCGAAAACTCCGGCATCGATATCTTCGATGAGAAGTGGAAGATCTACAGCCGCAACCCGGTCCTGCCTCCGCAGAAGATCGGCCCCCGCGCTGTGGTGCAGGATTCCCTCGTCACGGAGGGCTGCAAGATCTACGGCAATGTGCATCACTCTGTGCTGAGCGCAGGCGTTGTTGTGGAAGAGGGCGCTACCGTTGAGGACGCAGTCCTGATGGACGGCGTTGTGGTCAAGGCTGGTGCTGTTGTCAAGCGCTGCATCCTGGCGGAGGATGTTGTGGTCGGTGCAGGTGCACGAGTGGGCGGCGATGGCCCCATTGCCCATGTGGGCACCGGCCTGACCGTCGGCGCAGGCGCAACCGTCAAGGAAGGTGCCAAAGTCTTTGAATCCGTCAAGGAGGGTATGGAAGTATGCTGAGCCAGAACACCAATGCGTTGGGTATTATTTTCCCCAACAGTTATGATAATACCGTCCCCGAGCTGGTGACCGAGCGCGCAATGGCTTCGATCCCCTTCGCGGGCCGCTACCGTATGGTGGACTTTGTTCTGTCCAGCATGGCAAACTGCGGTATCTCCAATGTCTCCATCGTGGTGCGCAAGAACTACCACTCCCTGATGGATCATCTGGGCACCGGCCGTGAGTGGGATATGGCCCGCCGTCACGGCGCCTGAACATCGTGCCGCCTTTCGCTGAGAAGGGCGTGCGCATCTATTCCGGCCGTGTGGAAGCTCTGGGCTCCATCATGAACTTCCTGGAGAACCAGAAGGAAAAGTACGTGGTCATGAGCGATGCCAACGTTGCCCTGAACTACGACTTCAACGCTCTGCTGGCTGCTCATCAGGCAAGCGGTGCCGATGTGACCGTCGCTTACCAGAAGACCGAGATCCCCGAGGGCCGCAAGAATGACAACTACACCCTGACCGTTGATGCCGACGGCCGTGTGACCGAGCTGCTGTTCAACGATTACCGCCCCGGCGTGCAGAACCTTGACCTGAACATCTATGTTCTGGAGCGCGAGACCCTGCTCAAGCTGGTCCGGGATGCGACCTCCCGCGGCCTGATCTACTTCGAGCGCGATATTCTGGCCCACAATGTCAACATCCTGAACATCCACGCTCTGGAGTACACCGGCTATGTGGCACATGTCTGTGACATGAAGAGCTACTTCGACGAGAACCTCAAGCTGACCGATGACGAGAATCTGGAAAAGCTGTTCCCCAAGAAGAGCCCGGTCTACACCAAAATCCGCGACGACAACCCCACCCGCTATGTGCCGGGCTGCAAGGTGACCGACTCCATTCTGGCCGACGGCTGCGTCATCGAGGCACAGTGGAGAACTGCGTGCTGTTCCGCGGCGTCAAGGTCAAGAAGGTGCCGTCGTCAAGAACTGCGTGCTGATGCAGGATACGGTGGTGGAAGCCAATGCCGAGCTGGACTGCGTTGTTACCGATAAGAACGTGAAGATCACTGCCGGCAAGAAGCTGTCCGGCACCGAGAGCTTCCCGGTGTACGTGCAGAAGAAGCACACCGTCTGATTTTACTGAGTTATCCATAGGGGCGGCTTCCTCCCCGGTAGCCCCTCTTGAGAGGGGCGGGGGCATCTGTGTGCCCCCGCCTGCTCTTTTGTAAAAATGGTTCGTGCTGCCTGCAAGGGCGGTGGGGGAGAACGAAAATATCCCACTATATGGAAGGAGCGATCCTATGAGAATCCTGTATGCTGCTTCGGAAGCTGCCCCTTTTGCAAAGTCCGGCGGTCTGGCCGACGTTGCGGGTGCCCTGCCCAAGGCTCTGGTCAAGGACGGCGTGGATGCCCGCGTCATTATGCCCCTGTACGGCGACCTGAAGTTCCGTGATACGCTGGAGTACGTGACCAATTATTCCGTCCCCGTGGGCTGGCGCAGCCAGTACTGCGGCCTGTTCAAGACCGAGCGGAACGGCGTGACCTACTACTTCCTGGACAACGAGTATTACTTCAAGCGCCGCGGCCTATACGGCTTCTATGATGACGGCGAGCGTTTCGCCTTCTTCTCCCGCGCCGTTTTAGAGACCCTGTTCTACATCGATTTCACCCCCGATATCATCAACTGCAACGACTGGCAGACCGCTCTGGTGCCGGTGTACCTGAACCTGTACTATCGCCATCTGGATAAGTTCAACCGCATCAAGACCATCTTCACCATCCATAATATCGCTTATCAGGGCAAGTACGGCACCGACATTCTGGAGGACACCTGCGGCATCGGCCGCCGCGACCAGCACATCGTAGAGTACGACGGCTGCGCAAACTTCATGAAGGGTGCTTTCGAGACTGCCGATAAGATCACCACTGTCAGCCCCACCTATGCCATGGAGATCCTCGACCCGTGGTTCAGCTATGGTCTGGACGCTCTGCTGCGCGAGAAGCAGTACAAGCTGTGCGGCATCCTGAACGGCATCGATACCGATTCCAACGATCCCGCTACGGATAAGAACATCCCCTTCAACTATGACATCACCAACTTTGAAGAGGGCAAGGCAAAGTGCAAGGAAGCCCTGCAGGATAAGTTCGGCCTGAACAAGGATGGCAGCCCCGTCTTTGCCATGGTCAGCCGCATGGTCGGCATGAAGGGCTTTGATCTGGTGCAGAGCATCGCCGATGGCTGGTGGATCGCGGCATCGAGCTGGTCATTCTGGGCAGCGGCGAGAGCCAGTACGAGAACTTCTTCTCTGACCTGTGCGCACGCCATCCGGGCCGCGTTGGCACCTACATCGGCTTCGAGCCGGCCCTGTCGCAGGAGATCTACGCAGGTGCAGATGCCTTCATCATGCCTTCCAAGAGCGAGCCCTGCGGTCTGGCACAGATGGTGGCCTGCCGCTACGGCACGCCTCCCATCGTCCGCGAGACCGGCGGTCTGCGCGACTCCATCCACGACAGCACCATGGGTGAGGGCAACGGCTTTACCTTTGCGGGCTACAATGCCCACGAGCTGTATGTGGCCTGCTGCAACGCACAGAATGCTTACTATGACAAGGAGAACTGGAAGAACCTCGTGCACCACTGCATGGAGTGCGACTTCAGCTGGGATGTCTCCGCCAAGAGCTATGAGGGCCTGTACAACGAGACCGCAAACCTCTGGTAATGTCCTGAAAACTGCATAACGGCTGCCGCCCGGTTCCCAAAGAGCCGGGCGGCTTTTTTGTGTGACCCTCTCAGCTTCGCTTCGCTCAGCAGCTCCCCCGGAAGGGGGAGCTTTATTTGTGCTGCCCGAAAGATGCATAAAAGCTCGCCCTTCGGGAGAGCTGGCGCGTCAGCGCCTGAGAGGGTTCGCCCGTTTTTTGCATTCTGCACAACAGATCCATCAAACTTTTGGTATTGATGCGCCCGCAGACGCACAAACTCCATACAGGGCGTACAGTTACGGCATTAGTGTAAACAAACTATGAAATTTTACTAGAAAACAGTGGAAAATTGATTGAAAAAACGATCGGTTTGAATTATACTATCGTTATAAGATTTTTTGCTGATTGCAAATCCTTGGCAAAGAATCCAGAATCTGGCTTTTGCAAAGGCACATCACACAGGGAGGAAACGCAGGTTGAAGGGCTGGTATAAGGCACTGGAGGATCTTGTCTGGCTGACCCAGCTGGGCCTGAATATGCTGCTGCCGCTGGTCATGTGTCTGGGCGGTGCATGGTGGGCGGTGAACAACTGGAGCTGGCCGGAATGGGTGTTCCTGCCGGCCATCCTGCTGGGGCTTGCTGCCGGGGCACAGAACTTCTGGTATTTTGCAAAGGAACACATGGACCGCACCAAAAAGGAAAAACCAAAGCGGGTGGGGTTCAACTCGCATCAGTAAACTTAACAGGAGGTTTCCCTTTATGAAACTGCAGCCGGAATCCAAAAAGGAGCTGACCCGCATCGCCTGCGGCACGGCCATCTGTACCGCCGTCATGTGGGTGATCTTTGCAGCTCTGCACCTGGTTGGCTGGGTGAAATTTGATTACACTGTTGTTCTGGGCAGTCTCATCGGCGCGGCCGTGGCCATCGGCAACTTTGCGGGCATCTGCCTCGTATGCCAGAAGGTCATCGACGAGCAGGATGAGAAACGGCGCAAAGCGACATTGCAGGCTTCCTACAATGTCCGGATGCTTTTGCAGGCGGTGTGGATCATCGTTGCCATCGGGGCACCGGTGTTCCAGCCGTTTGCCGGTGTTCTGCCGCTGCTTTTCCCGCGCGTTACGATCTACTACCTGCAAATAACCGGCAAGTACAAGCCTCTTGCACCGGCCGGGCCTTCGGTGGACGTCTCTGTGGAGGACGACCCCGAACCCGCACCGGAGCCGGAAGCTGAACCCCGTGACGAAGGGGGTGAAACGTAACAAATGGAACTGAACGGCGCAAAGATCCTGTATACCATCCATACGGACATCCCCCTGCTGGGTGATTTCAAGATCTCCCAGACCTTAGTCAGCACCTGGATCGTCATGGCGCTGCTTTCGGGTCTTGCCATCTGGCTGGGCAGCAACCTCAAGCTGGAAAATGTCTCAAAGCGGCAGGCCGCCGCCGAGTTCATCGTAGAACGGCTGGACCAGTTCGTGCACGACAACATGGCTATCACTTTGATAAGTATATCCCGCTCATCGGCGCGATCTTCGCTCTGAGCATCGGCTGCAACCTCATCAGTGTCATCGGCCTGTGGAGCCCCACAGCCGACCTGAACACCGAGGCGGCGTGGGCCATCGTGGTGTTCGTGCTGATCATGTACTACAAGATCAAGACCAACGGCATCCTTTCCTACCTGAAAGGTCTTTTGGACCCCATCTTCATCATGGCACCCATCAATGTGCTGTCGGAGGTTTCCACCCCCGTCAGTATGGCGTTCCGTCACTTTGGCAACATCTTGTCCGGTACGGTCATTTCCACACTGCTGTACTGGGCGCTGGCAAGCCTGAGCCACGTCATTTTCGGCTGGCTGCCGGGTGCCTTGAGCCAGATCCAGCTGTTCCAGATCGGCATCCCGGCCTTTACGGGCCTGTATTTCGACTGGTTCGGCGGCTGCATTCAGGCGTTCATCTTCTGCACCCTGACCGCAATTTTCATCAAACGTGCTGCCGGTGAGGACTAAGCCCTCACAACGGCATCTCCCAAAACAAAAAACTTTTTTGGAGGACAAATCTTATGACTGACTTTCAGTACCTCGCTCGTGGTATCGCTCTGGCAGGCTGCGGCATCGGCGCAGGCTGCGCACTGATCGCAGGTATCGGCCCCGGTATCGGCGAAGGCAACGCAGCAGCTGCTGCCTGTGAAGCTGTGGGCCGTCAGCCCGAGTGCAAGAGCGACGTTACCAGCACCCTGATCCTGGGCGTTGCACTTTCCGAGACCACCGGTATTTACGGCTTCGTCACCGGCCTGCTGCTGATCTTCCTGGCACCCGGTATGTTCATGAAGTTCCTGGCATAAGCGGAACCTTTTACAAAATAACGAAAGGAGACGCTTATGGAACTGTACCAGGCGTTGATCACGCTGGACGGCTGGACCTTTCTGGCCCAGATCTGCAACCTGATGATCCAGCTGTTCATCTTCAAAAAGTTCCTGCTGAATCCGGTCAAAAACGTGATCGCAGAGCGCAAGGCGAAGGCAGACAGCCAGATCGCCGATGCCACCAAGCTGCGCACTGAAGCCGAAGCCATGAAGGCAGAGTACGAGCAGAACCTGCAGAATGCCCGCGCCGAGGCCAACGAGATCGTTGCCAATGCGCAGAAGACGGCCACCGCCCGCGGCGAAGAGATCGTGGGCGAGGCCCGCGCGCAGGCTGCTGCCCTCAAGCAGAAGGCCGAAGCCGACATTGCGCAGGAGCGCAAGAAGGCCGTGAACGAGGTCAAGGACGAGATCGGCGGCATCGCCATGGAGATCGCCTCCAAGGTGGTGGAGCGTGAGATCAGCGAGAAGGACCACAAGGATCTGATCGACGAATTTATCAAAAATGTGGGTGAAGCATCATGACCGAGACTGCAAGGATGTACGGCGGAAGCTGTACGATCTGGCGGCGGAGGAAGGCTGGAGGCCCGCATTCTGGGTGAGCTGGACGAAGCGTGGCGCTTTTTAAGGCAAACCCGGACTACCTGCATCTGCTCAGCACCCCCAGCATCCCGAAAAGAGAGCGCTGCGGCCTGCTGGATGAAGCACTGCGGGATCAGGTCCACCTCTATGTGCTGAACTTTTTGAAGATCCTGTGCGAGAAGGGCACCCTGCGGGAGCTGTCCGGCTGCGCACGGGCTTACCGTGTGCGCTACAATCAGGCGCACGGCATTCTGGAAGCAACGGCGACCACTGCAGTGGCAATGACGGAGCAGCAGGCAAAGAGCCTGCACGAAAAGCTGGAAAAGCTCACCGGCAAGACCATCGACCTGAAAACAAAGGTCGATCCGGCAGTGCTGGGCGGCATCCGGCTGGATATCGAAGGCACCGAGCTGGACGGCACGGTGCAGAACCGTCTGTCCGCCCTGCGCAGGGATATTGCTTCCGTGACACTGTGATCGAATTTCCACCCGAAAGATTTTTAAGAATTGAGTGGTGAACAAACAAAGATGCAACTGAAACCTGAAGAGATCTCCAAGATCATCCGTGCGCAGATCAAGCATTACGAAAATGCCATTGAGCAGAGCGAGACCGGCACGGTCATTATGGTGGGCGACGGCATCGCCCGCGCAGTGGTCTGGAAAAGTGCATGGCAGGTGAGCTGCTTCAGTTTGATAACGGCGAATACGGCATGGCCCAGAATCTGGAGGAGAACACCGTCTCCATCGTTCTGCTGGGCTCCGACGTCGGTATCAAGGAAGGCAGCACTGTCAAGCGCACCGGCAAGGTGGTGTCCGTGCCGGTGGGCGAAGCCATGATCGGCCGCGTGGTCAACGCGCTGGGCCAGCCCATCGACGGCGCAGGCCCCATCGAGACCACCGAGTTCCGCGCCATTGAAAGCCGCGCTCCCGGCATCATCGACCGTCAGCCGGTCAAGGAGCCGCTGCAGACCGGCATCAAGGCCATCGACTCCATGATCCCCATTGGCCGCGGCCAGCGCGAGCTGATCATCGGCGACCGCCAGACCGGCAAGACCACCATCGCCTCCGATACCATCATCAACCAGAAGGGCAAGGACGTCATCTGCATTTACGTTGCCATCGGTCAGAAGCGCTCTACCGTGGCAAACCTTGTGCAGAGCCTGACCGAGGCCGGTGCTATGGGCTACACCATCGTGGTGTCCGCAACGGCATCCGAGCTTTCGCCCCTGCAGTATATCGCACCCTACTCCGGCTGTGCCATGGGCGAATATTTCATGCATCAGGCAAGCACGTCCTCATCATCTACGACGACCTGTCCAAGCACGCCGTGGCCTACCGTGCACTATCGCTGCTGATCCGCCGTCCCCCGGGACGTGAGGCTTACCCCGGCGACGTGTTCTATCTGCACTCCCGTCTGCTGGAACGCGCGGCCAAGCTCTCCAATGAGCTGGGCGGCGGCAGCCTGACGGCTCTGCCCATCATCGAGACGCAGGCGGGCGATGTTTCCGCCTACATCCCCACGAATGTCATTTCCATCACCGATGGTCAGATCTTCCTGGAGACGGAGCTGTTCCACTCCGGTGTCATGCCGCAGTCAACCCCGGCATCTCGGTGTCCCGCGTGGGCGGCAATGCCCAGATCAAGGCCATGAAGAAGGTCGCCGGCACCCTGAAGCTGATCTACTCCCAGTACCGTGAGCTGCAGAGCTTTGCACAGTTCGGTTCCGATCTGGATGCCGACACCAAGGCCCGCCTTGCACAAGGCGAGCGCATCGTGGAAGTGCTCAAGCAGAACCGCTCCGCTCCCGTGCCTGTGGAAAAGCAGGTGGCCATCCTGTATGCGACCATTCACGATCACCTTGTGAAGGTCAAGGTGCCGGACGTGGCCGAGTATGAGAAGGGACTGTACGAATATCTGGACAACAATGCTGCGGGTGCCGCCGTCATGGAGACCATCCGCACCACCGGCAATCTGGATAAGGACACTGAGGAGCAGCTTAAGAGCGTGCTCACAGCCTATACCGACAGCTTCGTCAAGGCGCACTAAGGAAGGAGGCGTAACGCATGGCTGGTTCCATGAAGGACATCAAGCTGCGCATCAAAAGCGTAGAGAGCACCATGCAGATCACCAAGGCAATGGAACTGGTGGCTTCCTCCAAAATGCGCCGCGCCAAGGAACGGGTGGAGCACAGCCGCCCCTACTTTGAAACGCTGCATGAGACTTTGACCAAGATCGCCGCGGCCGACCCCCGCGCCCGCAACCCCTACCTGCGCCGTGACGAAGTGAAGCGCACCCTGCTCATCGTGATTGCAGGCGACCGCAGCCTTGCCGGTGGATACAATTCCAACGTGCTCAAGCAGGCCGGGGCCGAAGAGGGCGAGGTGCTGGTGCTGCCCATCGGCAAGCGCTCGGCAGAGTATTTCGTCCATCACGAGGTGCCCCTGTTCACGCAGGAGGTGCTGCTGGCGGCAGATGTCTCGGTGGGCGAGTGCTTCCAGCTGTCCCGCCAGATCACGGAAGGATATCTCAAGGGCGAGTACGATGCGGTAAAGATCTGCTACACCCGGTTCGATTCCATGATGACCCAGACCGCAGCCACCATGGAGGTGCTGCCGCTGTCCATCGAACCTACCGAGCAGCAGAAGGCGGATGCCCGCCGCAGCCAGATCCTGTACAAGCCCAGCAGCGAGGAAGTATTCAGCGCGATCATCCCGGAGTATGTGGCAGGCATCGTCTACGGTGCCGTGTGCGAGAGCGTAGCCAGTGAGTTGGCAGCCCGCCGCACTGCCATGGATGCCGCCACCAAGAACGCCGGTGAGATGATCGACCATTTGAACCTGTATTATAACCGTGCCCGTCAGGCTGCCATCACGCAGGAGATCACCGAGATCGTGGCCGGCGCGGAGATTTAAAACCTATCAAAAAGGAGTTGTAGCCTATGTCCGAAAAACATATCGGCAAGGTGCTCCAGGTCATCGGCCCGGTGCTGGACATCCAGTTTGAGGATGGCCAGCTGCCGGAGCTGCTCAACGCCATCGAGATCGACAACCACGGCGAAAAGCTGGTGGTCGAGGTGGCACAGCACACCGGCGATAACGTGGTGCGCTGCATTGCAATGAACAGCACCGATGGTCTGGTGCGCGGCACCGAAGCCGTGGATACCGGCGAACCCATCAAAGTGCCCGTGGGCGACCAGTGTCTGGGCCGCGTGTTCAACCTGCTGGGTGAGCCCGTGGACAACAAGCCCGCCCCGGCCCCGGAGGCCTACTGGCCCATCCACCGCCCTGCTCCCAGCTACGAGGAGCAGCAGTCCACCACCGAGATCCTCGAGACCGGCATCAAGGTCGTGGACCTGATCTGCCCCTACGCAAAGGGTGGCAAGATCGGTCTGTTCGGCGGTGCAGGCGTCGGCAAGACGGTCCTGATCCAGGAGCTGATCTATAACATCGCCACCGAGCACAACGGCTACTCGGTGTTCACCGGCGTTGGCGAGCGCACCCGTGAGGGCAACGACCTGTATGGTGAAATGACCGAGAGCGGCGTTATCAACAAGACTGCGCTGGTCTACGGCCAGATGAACGAACCCCCAGGAGCCGTATGCGCGTGGCACTGTCCGGCCTGACCATGGCGGAGTATTTCCGCGATGTGAAGAATCAGGACGTGCTGCTCTTCATCGATAACATCTTCCGCTTCACCCAGGCAGGCTCTGAGGTGTCCGCACTGCTGGGCCGTATGCCTCTGCCGTCGGCTACCAGCCCACGCTGGCCACCGAGATGGGCGCTCTGCAGGAGCGCATCACCTCCACCCGCAATTCCATCACCTCGGTGCAGGCCGTCTACGTGCCCGCCGATGACCTGACCGACCCGGCCCCTGCCACCACCTTTACCCATCTGGATGCCACTACGGTCCTGAGCCGTGACATTGCTTCGCAGGGCATCTACCCCGCTGTGGACCCGCTGGATTCCACCAGCCGCATCCTCAGCCCGGAGGTCGTGGGTCAGGAGCACTACGAGATCGCCCGCGCCGTCCAGAAGGTGCTGCAGCGCTACAAGGAGCTGCAGGACATCATTGCCATCATGGGCATGGACGAGCTGAGCGAGGAAGACAAGCGCACGGTCAGCCGCGCCCGCAAGGTGCAGCGCTTCCTGAGCCAGAGCTTCCACGTGGCAGAGCAGTTCACCGGTATGCCCGGCCAGTATGTGCCGCTCAAGGAGACCCTGCGCGGCTTCAAGATGATCCTGAACGGCGAGTGCGACGAGCTGCCCGAGAGCGCATTCCTGTTCGCGGGCACCATCGATGACGTGTTCGCAAAAGCGAAGAAAGGGTAAACCATGACGACCTTTCATCTGACGGTGGTCACGCCGGACGCTGCGCCTTTGACGGGCAGGCCGAGCGCATCGTCTGCCGCGCCATTGACGGCGATCTGGCCATCCTTGCCAAACACGGGGATTACTGCACCGCGCTGGGCATGGGCGAAGCCCATATCGTGGATGCCGAGGGCCAGCGCCGCCGCGCCGCCTGCATGGGCGGGCTGCTGAGCGTGCTGGATGGCGAAGTGCGTCTGGTTGCCACCACATGGGAGTGGGCCGAGGAGATCGATCAGGCCCGCGCCGAGGCTTCCAAGAAGCGCGCGGAGGAGATCCTTGCGCAGAAGAACCTCGACAAGCGGGACTACGAGCTGGCTCAGGCGCGTCTCAAGCGCGCACTGGTGCGTACCTCTATCCACTGAGATAAGAAAAAAGGAGCCATTGCACAAACTGTGCGGTGGCTCCTTTTGCGTGCATGATGAAATTAAAAATAAGATTTCCGCTGAACATGCCCAGAGCGAATGCGGAGGGCATTTAAATCGTAAAGACGTTACATCATATTTGCCTTCTCGATCAGGTTGCGGATGTGATGGGCCAGCATCTCCACCGCAGCGGTGTTCTCGCCGCCGTTGGGTACAATGATGTCTGCGTTGCGCTTGCTGGGTTCCACAAAGGCCTCGTGCATGGGCTTGACGGTGGTCAGGTACTGATTGATGACGCTGTCCAGACTGCGCCCCGCTCCTTCACATCCCGCACCAGACGGCGCAGGATGCGCTCGTCGGCGTCGGTGTCCACATAGATCTTATAGTCGAACAGGGCGCACAGCTCCGGCTCCACAAAGGGCAGGATGCCTTCCACGATCAGAACCGGTGCGGGCTCGATGTGCTGCACCTTGTCGCTGCGGTTGTGGTTGGAGTAGTCATACACCGGGCAGTCGATGGCGCGGCCTGCCTTCAGCTCCTGCAGATGGTAGATCAGCAAAGCGTTGTCAAAAGCATCCGGGTGGTCGTAGTTCAGCTTGCAGCGCTCCTCAAAGGGCAGCTCGTCGTGGCGCTTGTAATAGCTGTCGTGGGAGATCAGGCGCACTTCATCCTCGCCAAAACGCTCCTTCAGCCGCAGAGCAAGGGTGGTCTTGCCGCTGCCGGAGCCGCCTGCAATGCCAATGATCAGATTATTCATAGGGGTCCCTCCTGCATCATCCTGCCGCTTTGGGTGGAAAAAAGGGCAGGAATGGATTATAATAGGTGCAAAGCTGCCTGTCCGGGACACAGCGCCGGGCGGGCTTGTTCCTGTACATCATAACACAAACCGGCACATTTTTACAGCCCCGGAGCTGCAAATATGTGAGATAAGGAAAAATGCCATGCAGAAAAAACAGTTTCAGCAAAATATGAAGGACAAGGTCCGGGTGTTTGAGGATGGCGGCATCCGCCTGCTCAAACGGGGACAGAAGGGCGTGGTACACGCTATTTTCAGCCGTTTTGGCCTAGTGCTGGTTCTGCTGCTTTTACAGGCGTTCGCGCTGTTCAGCCTGCTGCAGTGGTTCGGCGAGCTGCTGCCGCATTATTTTGGCGGCACCCTGCTGGTAACAGCGGCAATGATGGTCTATCTGCTCAATCAGGACATGGACAACAGCGTGCGCATTACATGGCTGGTGGTCACAGCGCTGATGCCGGTGCTGGGCGTGCCGCTGTTCTGGTACACCAAAAGTGATGTGGCCACAATGCCCTGAAGCGCCGCCTGCTGGATCTGGAGGGCCAGACCCGCGCCCAGCTGCCGCAGAATGAGCAGACTGTGGAGCTTTTGCAGGCGCAGGCACCGAAGCGATGCCGCTGGCACGGTATCTGCGGGGCAAGGGAGGCGGCTTTCCGGTCTATGCCGACACGGTGGCCACCTACTTCAACGGCGGCGAAGCTATGTTCGATGAAATGCTGCGCCAGCTGGAAACGGCAAAAAAATACATCTTTCTGGAATATTTCATCGTGGATGAAGGCCTGATGTGGGGCCGCATTCTGGAAGTGCTGGCCCGCAAGGCGGCGCAGGGGGTGGATGTGCGGGTGATGTATGATGGCACCTGCGAGTTCTCCACCCTGCCGCGGGATTACCCCAGCCGGCTGGAAGCGCTGGGCATCCAGTGCAAGGTGTTCTCGCCGGTCACGCCCTTTGTTTCCACTCACTACAACTACCGCGACCACCGCAAAATTCTGGTCATTGATGGCCAGGTGGGCTTTACCGGCGGCGTGAATCTGGCAGATGAGTACATCAACCACATAGAAAAGTATGGCCGCTGGAAGGACTCGGCCCTGATGCTGGAAGGCGAAGGCGTGCGCTCCATGACGGCGCTGTTCCTGCAGATGTGGTGCATCCTGTGCCAGCCGGAGTTTGAGCAGTTCCTGTCCGATCCCATCCCGGCGGCAGCAAACGCCAAGGGCTTTGTGGTGCCCTACGGAGACTGCCCGCTGGACGGTGAGCGGGTGGGCGAAATGGTGTACATGGATATGCTCAACCGCGCCCGGAAGTATGTGCACATCATCACGCCGTATCTGATCCTGGACGGCGAGCTGGAAACGGCCCTGCGCTTTGCGGCAGAGCGCGGTGTGGATGTGCACCTGATCCTGCCCGGCAAGCCGGATAAGTGGTTCGTTTATGCACTGGCCAAAACCCACTACAAGGCGCTGATTTCTTCGGGTGTGAAGATCAGCGAGTGGCAGCCCGGCTTTACCCATGCGAAGATCGTGATCGCCGACGGCGTGGAAGCTGTGGCGGGCACCATCAATCTGGACTACCGCAGCCTGTACCATCACTTTGAAAACGCGGTCTGGATGCGCGGCACCGACTGCATTGCCAACATGGAAGCGGATTTTCAGGATACGCTCACCCGGTGCCGCAGGGTGGAGCAGACGAAAGAAAGTATCTGGCAGGGCAAAAAGCTGCTGCATCTGGCGGGCATCCTGCTCAAGTTTATTGCGCCGCTGGTGTGAAAGACTCCTTCCGTCATGGCTGCGTAAGCAGACAGGAGAAGCTCTTAATACAAAAAGGCCCGCTGCCTTTCGACAGCGGGCCTTGTGTTACCGATTTAAATAAAAATCAGCGCTTAGTTCTGCTTCATGCGAGCGAAGCAGTCAGAGCAGTAGACCGGACGGTCCTCACGGGGCTGGAAGGGAACCTTGCAAGCCTTGCCGCAAGCTGCGCAGACAGCATCGAACATCTGGCGCTCACCGCTGTTGCTGCGTGCGCCGCCGTTCTTGCGGGCGTCACGGCAGGGCTTGCAGCGCTGGGGCTGATTCTCGAAGCCGCGAGATGCGTAGAACTCCTGCTCACCAGCAGTCCAAACAAATTCCTTACCGCAGTCCTTGCAGACCAGAGTCTTGTCTTCAAACATAGTAGTATCTCCTCTTTAGTTAGTTCTTGCCCACGGAAGGATTGTAACCATACCTTTGGTTTTGGGACCATCGCGCTGATCAGTAAGCTTACCAGGGGCTTGAATGAATGGACGTCCTCCAATTGAGGACTTTTCTATTGTACCGTTCTTTTTGAAATTTGTCAACCAAAAAACAACCATTCGCCTTGTTATTTGTATAGATAGCACAATCCGACAGGGCTGATTTGGGTAAAATAACTGCCGGAAGATGAAAAGGGGCTGCCGCACATTCCGTGCAGCAGCCCCTGCAAAGCCCTTTGGAAAACGGTTACTTCTCAATGACTTCCTTGGTGTCGCGGGCGATCATCAGCTCCTCATCGGTAGCAATGACCAGAGTGCGCACCTTTGCGCCCCAGGCAGTGATCTCGCACACATCGCCCACGGGGTGCTTGTTCTTCTCGGTATCGATGCGGATGCCCAGCCAATCCATGTGGTGGCAGACCTTTGCACGGGCAATTGCATCGTGCTCGCCGATGCCGCCGGTGAAGACGATGGCATCCACGCCGCCCATTGCAGCGATGTAAGCGCCAACGGTCTTCTTGATCTGATAGTTCAGCATGTCGGAAGCCAGCTGTGCGCGCTTGTTGCCGGCAGCAGCTGCCTCTTCCACGTCACGCTTGTCGCTGGAAACACCGGAGATGCCCAGCAGGCCGGACTTCTTGTTCAGGATCTCGTCCAGCTCGTGGCCGGTGATGTTCAGGGTGTACTTCAGGTAGTTGACCACAGAGGGGTCCAGGTCGCCGCAGCGGGTGCCCATCATCAGGCCGGCCAGCGGGGTCATGCCCATGGAGGTGTCCACGACCTTGCCTGATCCACAGCGGCAATGAGGAACCGTTGCCAGATGGCAGGTGATCAGCTTCAGGCGCTCAATGGCTCTTCCAGATACTCGGCAGCCTTGTGAGCAACGTACTTGTGGCTGGTGCCGTGGAAGCCGTAGCGGCGCACGCCGTACTTCTCATAGTACTCATACGGAATGGCGTACATATAAGCCTTCGGAGGCATGGTGCTGTGGAAAGCGGTATCGAACACGGCCACCATGGGGATGTTGCCGAACACCTTGCGTGCGGCCTCGATGCCCAGAATGCCGGCGGGGTTGTGCAGGGGAGCCAGAGGGCTCAGCTCGCGGATGGTCTCGATGACCTCGTCGGTGATCAGGCAGCTCTCCTTGAACTTCTCGCCGCCGTGCACGACACGGTGACCGATGGCATCGATCTCGCTGACGTCGTTGATGCACTTGCCTTCGCCGGTGGTCATCTTCTTCACGACCTCGGCAAATGCCTCGGTGTGGGTGGGGAAGATGGCGGGCGTGGTGGCCTTGTGGCCGTTGGCCTCGTGGGTGATCATGCTGCTTTCCATGCCAATGCGCTCGCACAGGCCCTTGCACAGCACCTTCTCGCCGTCCATATCGATCAGCTGATACTTCAGGGAAGAAGAGCCGCAGTTAATAACCAGAACTTTCATCTGTGTTGCCTCCTGTATGTTTTTGGTCTGCCCTCTTTTTAAACCTGAGGACAGAATTTTACAGATTCCTGTGTTTATTATATAATAGGGTGGGCGGCTTTTCAAGCCGCAACCCGGGCAAAGCGGTAAAGCTTGTGTACAAGGTTTTTGTACATCCTGCCCACAAATGCGCAAAACCACTGCAGTTTTCTGTATATACGATATAAATTTAACAATCTTTCCGAGGGCGCAGCAGCCCTGCAGAGGAGCTTATCTATGAAATTTGCCGGTATCATTGCAGAGTACGACCCCTTTCACAACGGCCATGCATGGCAGCTGGCGCAGGCAAAAGCGCTGGGAGCACAGCATGTGGCGGTGGCCATGAGCTGCGGGCTGACCCAGCGCGGCGCACTGCCGCTGCTGCCGGAAGCGGTGCGGGTGCAGG
>ENA-OUNI01000546-OUNI01000546.1-human-gut-metagenome-genome-assembly--contig:-NODE-546-length-17282-cov-4.378432_pt1 | contig 17282 bp, 21 predicted proteins | sample MGYA00242499_ERZ504580 | MGnify/ENA primary metagenome ERZ504580 (study PRJEB26092, sample SAMD00036315) | human gut metagenome | host: Homo sapiens | study: EMG produced TPA metagenomics assembly of... | reverse complement strand
GAGTTTGGAGTGCCGAGAAAATGTGGCACTCCTTTCTTCTGCAAGTATAAATATTGCTTTCAATATACTGCAATAGCAGGTATAATGGGAAGTGATATTTGAGGGTACAAAAAATCAATTTTTTTTTTGGTCTGGAGTTGACACGAGCAGGTGAGAGCCTTCCGACGGTCGACAATCTGTATGCCTTGAGCAGGTTGTTGCACACATCGGTAGATGACATACTGATAGGCGAGAAAGAGAGGGACGATGAGCCCTCTCTTTCTTTTTCCTTTTATATTTTCTTTGGTTTTCTTGTCCTTCTGAATGTCCATTTTATATCCTCAATTTCCTCGCCTGTGGCAGAAATCGGAGTGTCATTAACCATTACGGAAAGACAGTAAATGGCTGATTTTTTTAGACATTGACGGAGTGCTCAATTCAAGTAAAATAATAGATAGGAATTTTGATTATCCGGAGCTTGTAATGTCAAAGTAAATGCTATAGAATATTTTTATATCAAATTAAACACAAATGAGGAGATTTAAAGTTATGAAACAGAAATTGAGAAACCTTTCGGCACCGGCAAATATAATATTTGCCATTCTTGCAGTCTTTCTTTTCATTGCACCCTTGCAGTGGAGCGGAAAAGTTTTGGGCCTGATTCCCGGCATGGAAAAGGCGGATGACTATCTGCTGCAAGCTATTGTGGAGACCGTTGTTTTAGTTATTTTTCTGGGCATCACATATTTATTTGGGCTGTGGGATATCTTTAAGGAAAATGCAGCAGGATGGACAAGAAGCTTATACACAGGCGGTTTTTTCATAGTGTACTGTTTGTATGCTGTTGTTTCAGGCATTTATTTGTGCTTTTTGGGTGAGCATGGTGATGTGAAGGCATTTTACAACATCATCTTTTTCTTTATTGCGGTCTGCCTTGTAGGGCTCGTTGAGGAGCTGGTGTTCAGAGGCGTGGTGTTTAATCTGCTGCTGAGAGCTTTTCCAAAGACGAAAGGTGGAATCACAGGAGCCGTAGTTTTGGGAGGCGTACTGTTTGGATTGATGCATTTTTCCAATATGGGCGCAGGGGTTAAGTTCAGCAGTTGTCTGATACAGGCGATTTCAGCAGGACTCATGGGTGTGCTGTTTTGCATGATATACGCTTCTACACGCAATTTCTGGATGCTTGCCATTTTCCATACTGTTGTAGATATGGGAGGACTTTTATCATCTGGAATATTTGAGGGTGGCGGAGCAGCCGAAAGGATTAATGAGTTTTCGGCGATGAACTGTATCGCATTTATCGTGCTCGGTATTCCTATGCTTGTTATGCTGCGTAAGTCAAGGCGTATCCGTCTTGAGATGCTCTACAACAATGTAACTGTCATAGATGACGAGAGAGAGGGCGCTAGGCTTGCAGTTGTTTCACTGGTGCTTGGCATTTGCAGTATTATTTTCTCGTTTTTTGGATATCTGATGGGGCTTGGAATTGTCGGCATGCTTGCTTCCAAAATGTCAAAAAGGGCAAAGCAGTATAACAATGCAATAGCAACTGCCGGTATGATTACATCGATAATAGGCTTTGTGCTGTCGGTCATCTGCACGATTGGCATGATGGTGCTGTTTGCAAGTGGCATTTATGACAGACTTGTTAATATGTCGATGCTGTAATAATACGAAGCAGACCTTTGAATGTCGCATAAAGTCTACATTCAAGGGTCATTTTTTAAGGAGAAACCATGAACATTTTACTGACAGCAATCAATGCAAAATACATACATTCAAACCTCGCAGTTTACTCACTGCGCGCCTGTGCCGGGGAGTACAGGGATGCTGTGGAGCTTGCGGAATACACGATAAACAATCAAAAGGATTACATTCTTGAGGAGCTTTATAAGAGAAAGCCTGACGTACTTTGTTTTTCATGCTATATATGGAATATTGATTATGTGACTGATATTGCACGCGAGTATAAAAAGCTTTGTCCGTCAGTGCCGATATGGGTTGGAGGCCCTGAGGTGTCTTACGAGGTGGAGGCATTTCTGCGGGAAAATCCATACATAGACGGTGTGATGATAGGCGAGGGAGAGGATACCTTTAGAGAGCTGTGCGGTTACTATGCGCATAAAAGAAAGCTGAGTGATATTGCAGGCATTGCCTTCAGAAAAAACAGCACAGGTAATAGTACAAGTGTGAACAACATAGGAGGCAATAAAGCCGGTGAAATAGTATTCACAAGTCCACGCCCAATCAAAAACATGAGTGAAATCCCATTCTGCTATGATACTCTCGATGATTTTTCAAACCGCATCATCTACTACGAGAGCAGCAGGGGATGCCCGTTTTCGTGCAGCTACTGTCTGTCATCGGTGGATAAGACACTGCGTTTCAGGGATACTGAGATTGTCAAAAGGGAGCTTAAGTTTTTCATAGACCAGAAGGTGCCACAGATTAAGTTTGTGGACAGAACCTTCAACTGCAATCATGCTCATGCCATGGAGCTGTGGCGCTTTATAAAGGCGAATGACAATGGTGTGACAAACTTTCACTTTGAGATATCGGCGGATCTGCTGAATCAGGAGGAGATTGAGCTGATTTCTGATATGAGGCCGGGGCTGATACAGCTTGAAATCGGTGTGCAGTCCACCAATGAGGTCACGATTAAGGAGATTCACAGGACTATGAAGCTTGAGAGGCTTAAGGAGGTTGTGAAGCTCATTCAAAGCGGCAACAATATCCATGAGCATCTGGATCTGATTGCAGGGCTGCCATATGAGGACTATGACAGCTTTGGGCGTTCCTTTGATGAGATTTATGAGCTTAAGCCAAACCAGCTGCAGCTGGGATTTTTAAAGGTGCTCAAGGCTCGTATATGTTTGAGCATGCCGCGGAATATGGTATTGTCTACCATGATAAGCCACCGTATGAGGTAATGTCCACGAAGTGGCTTTCGTTTGATGATGTGATAAAGATTAAGCGCGTCGAGGATATGCTTGAGGTGTATTACAACAGCGGACAGTTTGAGATTACGATGAAGCTCATGGAGTGTATCTTTGACAGTGCGTTTGAGTTTTTTCAGAAGCTGGAGATTTTTATGAGGCAAACGGCTATTTTGGAATGAGCCATTCGCGCATCAGAAGGTGTGAGATACTGCTTGAGTTTCTGGCTTTATACCTGCATGGTTGTGACAACGACGATATGACTTCTGTGGGATTAACCGAAAATGCCATAGATAGAGATAATACTGATTTTGACGAAAATGCCATAGATAGAGATAATACTGATTCTGATGAAAATGCGCAGATTTACAGCATGATTCAGGAGTCACTCATCTTTGATTTGTATTATCGTGAGAACTGCAAGAGCCGCCCGGTGTGGGCCACAGATATAGGCAAATTCAAGCACATGACACATGCATACTGTAAGAATGGAAAGCTGTCGCATGTGGAGCCGTTCCACTATATTTTTCCGGACAAGCATACGCGCAAGCTGGATGAGCTGCCAAAGTATCATAAGGAGCCGGTGTGGGCGCTTTTCCACTACGACATGAGAGACCCGCTTGACCACCAGGCGCTGGTGGAGTATATAGAATAACAGTAAAGCGATATGGCTATAGCGGAGTATATAAAATAGCAGTAAAGCGATATGGCTATAGAGGAGTATATAAAATAACAGTAACGTGAAATGACTATAGCGGTAAAAGCCGGGAAGGTTTACGGACTAAGAAAAATGAGCAACATAGATAATATAAAAAATTACACGGTGATTGACCTTGAAATGACAGGCCTTTCAGCTAAAAATGACAAGATAATAGAGATAGGTGCGGCACGTGTGAGGGACGGCGAGATAGTGGATACGATATCCACACTGGTAAATCCGAAGCAGCATATTCCACAACGTGTGCAGGAATTAACGGGAATTACCGACAGTGATGTGGAAAACGCGGCAGATATGGATGAGGCTGTGGATAACCTGCTTGATTTTATCGGAGATGATATCATACTCGGGCAGAATGTGACCTTTGATTACAGCTTTTTAAAGCAGTGGGCGGTAAATCACAAGCGCACACTCTCGCTGAATGCATATGATACTCTGAAAATAGCCAGAAAATGTCTGCCTGCTGAGCAGTCGAAGAAGCTGGAGGATTTGTGTGAGTATTTTGGTGTGAGTAGGGAAAATGCCCACAGGGCGCTCGATGATGCGATAGAGACAAAGCAGATATTTGAAAAGCTGCTTGCACTGATGGATGAAAAGGGTGAGCCGGTGGAGTCAAAGCCACTTGTATACAAGGCAAAAAAACAGACACCTGCCACAGCACATCAGGTCAGACAGCTAAAGGAGCTGATGGCTGAGTATGGGATAGCAGATGTCATATCGTGGGACAACCTGACCAGAAGTCGGGCCTCAAGGCTGTACGATGAATATCGTAGTAAGTACATTAATAGGTGTGTGTAATTACCGGTCTGTGGCGGTATCAGCCTGTAGGCTCTCAAGCATAGAAACGATTCCATCCCTTGAAAGAGAATTAAGCTGTTTTGCTTTCTCAATAAGCTCTGCAAGCCGGTCGGCTTTTGACATGCTGATGAAGGCGTTGGCTAACAGACTGTATACGTTCTTTGAATCGGCACCCTGCTCCACTGCAAAATCAAGCAGTTCATTGCCTAGCGATTCATAGCCTGCCTCCTTAAGCCTATTGTAATAGTCCGGCAGCATTGAAACAAATTTTGTAAAATTATCATCATATTCAGACAGCTTTTTAAAATTGAGAATGCCATATTTAAGCTTTAAATCAGTGTTTGTCATTCCGGTGAGATTGACAAGGGTTTTATCCCTTAAATCATTTATTTTATCATTATTTAATGGAAAAAACTTTTCCGGTATGGTAATATAACACAGGTCAGTGGTATCTCCGCGGAGGGTTGAGTTGGCCTTACGCTCCTTTTCCCAGAACTCCTCGGTGACCTTTGCCTGGCAGAATCAGCCCTCTTTATGGCAAAAGTAATCACTGCAATAAATAAAATGAATAAAATTAGACAAATTGGAATCATATGTTGGAAAATCCTTTCTCATATATGAAAATAGTATAACTCATTTTTGAACAGAGGTGAATAGTATGTACGATTTTAATAAAAAAAGAAATCAGAAGGTGGTTGCTATAGTGATAATAGTGGTTATAGCAGCGATGCTTGTGACAACATTTGTGTCAAGTCTTGTATAGCTTTTCTTGAAATATGGAAAAAATATGATAATATGATATAAAATGCAGTTCAGTTAAGCGATGACAGGGGCGCTTTTAACAGCCTCAGGAAAAGGAAGCGGAAATGAAGATTAATAAAAAAGCATTATTACTGGGTACAATGGCATTTGTGCTTGTGGCAGCATCAGGCATGGTAAGGGCATATGCAAGCGGTTCGTCAGGCACAAAGAAGGCAAAGGTACAGACAATTACAGAGGGTGTGTGCATTGGCAGTGTGGATGTAGGCGGTATGACAAAGGAAGAAGCAAAAAAAGCAGTTGATGCCTATGTTGACAGCATAAAGGATACATTCTTTTCATTAAAGGGTGCCAATGGTTCATTTGATGCAACAGCACAGGAAATGTCTGTTTCGGCGGACACTGATGCAGCGGTGGACGAGGCTCTTTCAGTGTGCCATGAGGGCAGCCTGATTGACAGATTTGTGGAATCAGAGGAGCTCAAAAGGGCAATGTTGCCGTCAATATGTATCTGTCGGTTGATAAACAAAAGACCGCAAATATGATTTATGACAAGAGCGACGAGCTCAATATAAAGGCAGTTGACAATTCGCTGCAGAGAAACGGTGACAGCTTCGATTTTGTCCCGGGACAGGAAGGCAAAGAGGTTGATGTGGTAAAATCCGTCTATGCGATAAATGACTTTTTGCAGAACAGCTGGGATGGTTCGGCGAATGAGATAGAGCTGGTCACAAATACGGTCCAGCCGAGGGGCTCAAAGGAGGAACTCTCAAAGATTAAGGATAATCTGGGAGGCTTTTCTACCGATTTCAGCAGCTCGGCAGCAGGGCGTGCAACCAATGTAAAGAACGCGTGCAGCCTGATAAACGGCAGTGTCATATATCCGGGTGAGCAGTTCTCGGTTTACGAGGCTATCAGCCTATTACAACTGACAACGGCTATCAGATAGCAGGCGCATACGAGAACGGTCAGGTAGTTGACTCGGTAGGTGGAGGTGTGTGTCAGGTTGCGACCACTCTCTACAATGCGGTTATAAGGGCTGAGCTTGACATAGTGCAGCGCTACAACCATTCCATGATAGTAAGCTATGTAAAGCCATCTGACGATGCGGCAATTGCAGGAACCTACAAGGATCTTAAGTTTAAAAATAATCTGGACAATCCGGTGTATATAGAGGGCTATTGCAGTGGAGGAATTATTACCTTCAATGTGTACGGAGTGGAGACGAGACCCGCAAACAGGGAAATTTCCTTCAGGAGTGAGACACTTTCCGAGGAGGATCCGGTCACGCAGTTTAATTTTGATGCAGGTCAGCCGGTCGGTTATTTCAACACCGAGCAGTCTGCACACAAGGGAGTGACCGCAAGGCTATGGAAGACGGTCACAGTTGATGGAACAGTGCAGAGCGATGAGGTATTCAACAACAGCAAGTACAAGTCATCACCAAAAATCGTGACGGTTGGTACAGCAGGAGCATCAGCGGAGGTTGTTGCGCAGCTTCAGGCGGCGGCAGCGGCTAATGATGAGGCTCGGTTAAATCCATTGCTGCGTCTGCGGCAGCAGCGGTTCAGGCAGCACAGACTCAGACACAGGACAATGCGGCAGGGCAGACACAGGGTGCGCAGACCCAGACTACAGATCCGAATGCGGCAGGGCAGACACAGGGCACGCAGCCGCAGCCGACAGACCAGAATGCAGCAGGGCAGGCACAGGGCACCCAGACACAGCAGCCGGCAGGACAGACGCAGTAAATGCCCGCAGGTAGTTGTTTTTGATGTAGTTATTTGCAATCAATGCACCGGGCTGCAACAGTATACACAGCATATTATTATTAGGAACAGGAAAACACATGAAAAACGGTAAAATATCAGAGTCGGTTTTAAAGCGCTCTGTCTTAAAACAACTTCATACCCAAAGCGACAGAATACTTTTTAAACCGGCAGTAGGTGAGGACTGTGCGGTGATTTCCATGCAGGCAGGCGGCAAAACCAAGTTAGTTACTGCTACCCAGACGTTCACACTTGATGTATCGGATAAGCATGTGCGTGCTAACTGCGCAGTTTATGATGCATTGAACAATATTTATGCCATGGGGGCAGGCCCTGTTGGGATAGAGCTGGCACTGCTTGTACCTACCACAGAAAACGAAGCCGTGCTTCGCGAGACGGTGAGAGCGATTGATGCTGTATGTGAGGAAGCAGGCATTGTGGTGCTTGGCGGACATACACAGGTGAGCCGTGCGGTGAAGAATATCGTGGTGACAGTTACAGCAATAGGTGAGGCCTATGAGCAGGCGCTTACACCATCATCTAAAGCAGCACCGGGCATGGACGTAATAGTGACAGGCTATGTGGGGCTTGAGGGCACCGCAATTCTTGCAAATGAGAAAAGGGCCGAGCTTGAAACGAGATTTTCCAAGGCATTTATAGATAAATCAGCAGCATATATAGACCATATTTCCACCGCAATGGAGGCTGCATCCGCGATTGGCGCCGGTGTGGCGGCAATCCATGACGCTTCGCAGGGAGGCATCTTTGGAGCACTCTGGGATATGGCAGAGGCTTCGGGAATTGGTCTTGACATCGATTTAAAGAAGCTCCCTATCAGGCAGGATACGATTGAAATAAGTGAATTTTTTGACATAAACCCGTATAAGCTTTTGTCAGGAGGAAGTCTGATAATCATAGCTGCAGATGGTACCCGCGTGGTCAGAGAGCTCGAGAAAACAGGACAAAATGCTGTTATAGTCGGTGCCACAACCGATTCAAACGACAGAGTGCTGATTTCCGGCGAGGAGAGACGATTTTTGGAGACTGCCCAGACTGACGAGATATACAAGGTTTTCAACTAATATATTTGAATCAGGAGATTATATATCATGAGAGAAAAGATATTAACATTTATAGAGAAAAACAGCAGGATAAACCTGAAGGAGCTTGCAATCATGCTTGGTGTGGATGAGGCAAGTGTGGCAAACGAGATTGCTGCTATGGAGCAGGAGAATGTCATCTGCGGATATCACACACTGATTGACTGGGACAAGGCAGGCCTTGAGAAGGTCACAGCCATGATAGAGGTCAGAGTGACACCACAGCGCGGCATGGGCTTCGACAAGATTGCCGAGCGTATATACAACTATCCTGAGGTGAAGTCTGTATACCTTATCTCGGGCGGCTTCGACCTCATGGTCACACTCGAAGGTAAGACTCTGCGTGAGGTATCACAGTTTGTGACAGATAAGCTTTCTACACTGGATCAGGTGCTTTCGACAAAGACAAACTTTATTCTGAAGAAATACAAGGACCATGGAACTATCATGGCGGCACCTGTCAAATCCGATGAAAGGGGAATTATGTCATAATGAGAGACCCTTTATCCAGTACAATAAAGACTATCCAGCCATCGGGCATCCGTAAGTTTTTTGATATAGTGAGCGAGATGAAGGATGCGATTTCGCTCGGAGTAGGTGAGCCTGATTTTGACACACCGTGCATATCAGGGATGAGGGCATATATTCCCTTGAAAAGGGACGCACCTTCTACACCTCAAATGCCGGACTCAAGGAGTTAAAGATTGAGATTGCAAAATATCTCGACAGAAGATACGGCATGACATATGATTACAACAAAGAGATCATGGTAACTGTCGGCGGCAGCGAGGCTATAGATATCGCACTGCGCGCCATGCTCGATGTGGGAGATGAGGTGATTATCCCACAGCCAAGCTATGTTTCATATGTGCCATGTACTGTGCTGGCAGGTGGCACACCTGTGATTGTGGAGCTAAAGGAGGAAAATGATTTCAGACTGACAGCCGAGGAGCTTGAGGCTGTTATCACTCCAAAGACAAAGATACTTATCATGCCTTTCCCTAATAACCCAACAGGCGCTATCATGGAAAAAGCAGACCTTGAAGCAATTGTTCAGGTGGTTAAGGAGCATGATCTGTTTGTGATAAGTGACGAGATTTATTCGGAGCTTACATATGTGGATAAGCATGTGTCTATAGCATCGTTTCCGGGAATGAAGGAGCGCACAGTGCTTATAAACGGTTTTTCCAAGGCTTATGCCATGGCAGGCTGGAGGCTTGGATATGCATGTGCACCTGAGACCATTTTAAAGCAGATGCTAAAGATTCATCAGTTTGCAATCATGTGTGCGCCGACCACAAGCCAGTATGCAGCTGTCGAGGCTATGAAAAACGGCGATGAGGATGTTGCACAGATGAGGGAGGAATACAACGGCCGCAGACGCTATGTACTTCACCGCTTTAAGGAGATGGGGCTTAAGTGCTTTGAGCCTTTCGGGGCCTTTTATGCGTTCCCAAGCATCAAGGAGTTTGGCATGACATCCGATGAGTTTGCCACAAAGCTTCTAAACAGCAAGAAGATTGCCGTGGTTCCGGGAACTGCATTCGGAGAGTGCGGCGAGGGCTTTTTACGTATATCATATGCATATTCGCTTGATGATTTAAAGGAGGCGCTCGGCCGCATTGAGGAGTTTGTCACAGAGCTTCGCGCCGGGATGGATAATAAATAGTTTAAATTGACAGGAGACAAAATGGCAAAGCTGAACATAGTGTTACATGAGCCGGAAATTCCGGCAAATACAGGAAATATCGGAAGAACCTGCGTCGCGACAGGTACGAGGCTTCATCTTATAGAGCCGCTTGGATTCTCACTTTCAGAGAAGGCACTAAAGAGAGCCGGAATGGATTACTGGAAGGATCTTGATGTCACCACATATGTGGACTGGGAGGATTTCCTTGAGAAAAATCCGGGCGCAAAGATATATTATGCGACAACAAAGGGCAGACATGTATACTCTGATGCTCATTTTGAGCCCGACTGCTATATTATGTTTGGCAAGGAAAGCGCAGGTATTCCGGAGGAGATACTAAAGGAGCATCCGGATGAGTGCATCAGGATACCGATGATAGGTGAGACAAGGTCACTTAATCTGTCAAATTCAGTAGCTATCGTGTCTACGAGGCATTGAGACAGAATAATTTTGATCATATGAGGCTTGAGGGAGAGCTTCATCACCTGAGCTGGGATGACTAAATAAAGCGGCAAAGCGCATATTTTTGGCAGCTATTTGGGCTTTAACAGCTATGATAATTGTAAATACGGTAGATTTTTAGGAAAAAGAAATGGGCATAATTAAAACAAGCAAATTAGTACATGAATTTATACGAAGAGACGAGGAAGGTAATGTAGAGTCAATCACTACAGCACTCGACAACGTAAACCTCGACATAAAAGAGGGGCAGTTTATTGCAATCCTCGGTCACAATGGTTCAGGAAAATCAACTCTTGCAAAGCATATCAATGCACTTCTTGCGCCGAGCGACGGCACCATATGGGTGGATGGCATGGATGTGTCAAAGGAAGAGAATGTCATACCTGTCAGGAAAAGTGCAGGTATGGTTTTCCAGAATCCAGACAATCAGATTATCGCCAATGTCGTGGAGGAGGATGTGGGCTTTGGACCTGAGAATATCGGTGTGCCGACAGATGAAATCTGGCAGCGCGTGGACTATGCGCTAAGGGCTGTCGGTATGACAAAGTACCGCACACATTCACCGAACAAGCTCTCCGGAGGACAGAAGCAGCGTGTGGCAATCGCGGGAGTTGTGGCGATGGAGCCAAAATGTATAGTATTTGACGAGCCTACAGCCATGCTTGACCCAAACGGCCGCAAGGAGGTCATAGCCACAGCCCATGAGCTCAATAAGAAAAAGGGCGTGACCATCATTCTCATCACCCATTACATGGAGGAGGTGGTCGGCGCAGACCATGTCTATGTCATGGAAAAGGGCAGGGTGGTCATGGACGGCACACCGCGTGAGATTTTTTCAAGGGTGGACGAGCTGAAGGAGCACAGGCTTGATGTGCCGCAGGTGACACTGGTAGCCGATGAGCTCAAAAAGGCGGGGCTTGATATCCCTGATGGAATCCTGACGAGGGAAGAGCTTGTAAATGCGCTTGTTGCGCTGAAAAACAGATAGGCGGGAGAAAATATGTCAATAATTTTAGATCACATAAACTATTGCTACAGTGCCGACTCAGCCTACAAGGTGCAGGCACTTAAGGATGTAAGCCTTGAGATAAATGATGGAGAGTTTATTGGAATAATCGGTCACACCGGTTCGGGAAAATCCACACTTATCCAGCATATGAACGGCCTTTTGAAGGCGACAAGCGGTCATATATACTACAATGGACAGGATATATATGATAATGATTATGATTTAAGCAAGCTGCGTCACAAGGTGGGATGGTGTTCCAGTATCCGGAGCATCAGCTTTTTGAGACAACCAACTTTGAGGATGTATGCTTTGGACCGAAAAATCAGGGGCTCGATAGGAAAACAGTGGAGCTAAGAGCCTATGAGGCACTGCAGAATGTACATTTTCCGGAGGATCTCTACTATCAGCCGCCGTTTGATTTGTCCGGAGGACAAAAAAGGCGTGTAGCCATAGCTGGAGTACTTGCAATGCACCTGACGTACTCATACTCGACGAGCCGACAGCGGGACTGGATCCTGCGGGCAGAGATGAGATACTGGGACTGCTTTTACAGATGAAAAATGATCTGGGTATTACAATCATACTCGTATCACACAGCATGGAGGATGTTGCGGAGTATGTGGACCGCATCATTGTTATGAATTCAGGAGAGGTGATGTTTGACGGAGTGCCGAAGGAGGTATTCTCACACTACAAGGAGCTCGAGGCAGTCGGACTTGCAGCACCGCAGGTCACATATCTGATGCATGATCTGGCGGAAAAGGGTATACCGGTTGACCTTTCGGCAACGACAGTTGCGGAGGCGAGGGACTCAATACTAAAAGCCTTTAAATAGCTCACCAATGCTGACATTTTGATACAAATTATGAGGAAGGAATACAAAAATGATTCGTGATATTACCATAGGCCAGTATTATCCGGCTCAGTCGCCAATACATAAACTGGACCCAAGAGTAAAGCTTTTCGCAACACTTATATATATTATTGCGCTGTTTTCCTACAAGGGAATAGCCGGTGTGCTGTTTATAGTTGCCGCGCTTGCCGCAGTTATAAAGATATCAAAGGTGCCCTTTAAGTTCATGGTAAAGGGACTCAAATCCATTATAATACTGCTGCTTTTTACAGCATGCTTCAGCGTGTTTTTCACACAGGGAGAGTACACAATCTGGGAGTACGGTATACTGCACATTTCTGACACCGGACTGATAAATGCAGCAACCATGATGATACGACTTGTGCTGCTCATTATAGGAACCTCGCTCATGACACTCACCACCACACCAAACCAGCTCACGGACGGTCTTGAGAAATCACTGGGCTTTTTAAACAAAATACATGTTCCGGTGCATGCGATAGCCATGATGATGTCGATAGCGCTTCGTTTTATTCCAATCCTTATTGAGGAGACGGACAAAATAATGAAAGCACAGATGGCAAGAGGAGCTGATTTTGAGCATGGAAATATCATAAAAAGAGCAAAGAGCATGGTGCCTCTTTTAGTGCCGCTTTTCGTATCGGCATTCAGGCGTGCGGATGACCTCGCAATGGCCATGGAGGCCAGATGCTACAATGGTGGAGAGGGCAGGACAAAGATGAAGCCGCTCGTATATGAAAAGGACGATAAAATAGCATATCTTTTCATATTTGCGTTTTTAGCGGTTGTGATAGTGCTTAGAATCCTTCTGCCGGTGAATCTGGGCAATCTTATTTTCAGATAGTGAAATAGATAGTGCAGGTAAAACAGGAGAGATATATGCGTGTAAAAATGATTGTAGCCTACGATGGCACAAATTATTGCGGCTGGCAGATACAGCCAAACGGCATAACAATTGAGCAGGTATTAAACGAGCACCTGAGCCGCCTGTTAAAGGAGGATATAAAGGTGACAGGAGCAAGCCGCACCGATGCGGGAGTGCATTCACTTGGAAATGTGTGTATGTTTGATACCAATACCCGCATGCCGGCGGAAAAGATATCGTATGCACTGAATCAGAAGCTGCCGGAGGATATAGTGGTGGTCGATTCCTGTGAGGTAAGCGATGATTTTCATCCACGCTTCTCAAAGAGCCGTAAAACCTATGAATACCGCATTTTAAATGCGAGGTTCAGAAATCCGACACGCAGGCTTGACACATATTTCTATCATTATCCGCTTGACACAGCCAAGATGAGTGAGGCTGCAAAATATCTTATAGGAGAGCATGATTTTGCAAGCTTCTGCTCGGCAAACTCGCAGGCACAGACTACAGTCCGCACGATATATGACTGTACGGTGTCAAAGGCCGGTGACATCATCACAATACGTGTGACAGGAAACGGCTTTTTGTACAATATGGTGCGCATAATCGCAGGAACACTTGTGAAGATAGGTGGAAGCGATATGCCGGCCGATGCGATGAAGGGCATAATAGCCGCAACAGACAGGGCAGCAGCAGGTCCCACAGCCCCGGCACATGGGCTTACAATGATAGGACTGGAGTACGAGTAACAGCTTTAGATTTTTAATATTATATTAAGATTTTTGGAATATCCGTTTTTAGCTTCGATAATAGGTTATAATGTCGTTACGGTTAAGACATGGTACGGTAAAAAGAAGCTTGGAGATGAAGATGGTTATGAGATTTACAGAAGTTAAAGAGAAAATTATAAAAAACAAAGCCATAAACAGCACAGACAAAGTAAAAGGCAGACACCGTAGAGTGATCCGTATAGGAGCGTTTGCCCTGATATTTGTAGTGCTGTTTTCGTTTGTCTCGACATTTTTTAAGATGACGGATGCTGTCAATATTGCGACTATAGAGGCTTTTATAAGGAGCCGAAGGACTCAATTGATGTGATGATGATAGGAGCCAGCGAGGTATACGCTGATTACAGCGCAACAGAGGCCTGGAAGAATTATGGATACACCTCATACTCGCTGGGGGTATCCGGAGCGCCCGGCAGCCTGTACAAATCAATGCTCAGGGAAGCTCTCACCAGACAGCATCCGAAGGTTGTGGTGTTTGAGGTGAATGGCTTTTTACAAAAAGACAGCTACTACGACAGGACGGTAAAGCTGCACAGCTGGATAGACAATATCCACAATGAGGAAAACAGGCTTGATACAATAAAAGAGATTGTGCCAAAGAATGAGCAGGACAACTTTACAAATCCTTTAAAGCTGTATCACAGCAACTGGAAGGATATAGACAAATGTGCACACACCTTTGCCACAAGAGTTGGAATGTATTTTGCAAAAACATCATGCATGAAGGGATTTTCATCTATTGCAAAATATTCCGATTGTCCATCAGGCAAGCAGAAAAAGCTCTACTTTACCGACAAGAGCAGAGCGTATATGACTGATCTGCTTGAGTATTGTAAAGCACAGGGGGTGGAAAAGGTGCTTTTTGCGAGGTTCCCTCATGAGAAGAAGGTAAAGAATCCACAGGTGCTTTGCGACGTGAAGGAGCTGGTGGAGTCTTATGGCTATGATTTTGTGAGCTTTGAAGGCGATAAGGAACTTATCGGAATCAATGAGAGGGATGATTTCTACAATTCAGAGCACCTGAATATAAATGGAAGCCGCAAATTCACTGCATATATGGGAAAATATTTGTCTGATAATTACAGGCTAAATGCAGACCACTCACCGGAGCTTCAGAGTGCATGGGGCGAGTGCACAAGGCGCGCTGACAAGGTGATAAGTGCCTGCGCAAAGGATACGGATCTGAGTCTGGGCAATCATTATTTTGAGATGTCCGTTTATCTGCCTTATAATTTTTCGTCAAGCCTTGCGACAAATAAGGTAGCAGATACGAACAACGATGCAAAGCCTGTAAAGGAGTTAAATACCCCAGTTAAAAAATAGCATGATAGTGTATGGAATTTAAAATAAATACTGCCTGTTAATTAAAGTATGGCGGCAGTATTACATTAGAAAATAGATTTGGAGTAAATAAAATGGAACTCATTTCATTAAAATATGCGATATTTGTAATAGCATTGCTTGTACTATATTATTGCTTTCCAAAGAAATACCGCTGGTATGTGCTTCTGGCGGGAAGCATGGCATACTATGTGATTATATGTAAGTGGTATGTGCTTTTTATCATTTTCACAATATGCACCACCTATGGCTCAACAATATGGATTGATAAGCTGTTAAAGAAGCAGAATGCCATCGTAAAAAGCCATAAGGAGGACTGGGACAGGCAGACCAGAAAGGAATACAAGGAAAAGGGCAGAAAAAAGAGAGTGGCAGTCATGCTTTTTTCGCTGCTTTGCAATTTCGGAATACTGGCATTCCTTAAATATATACCATATGCGGGCGAGCTTGGACTTTTGCTTCCGCTTGGCATATCCTTCTACACCTTCCAGTCCATGGGCTATGTGATGGATGTATACAGGGAAATTGTCGAGCCTGAAAAGAATTTCCTTAAGGTAGCACTGTTCGTGTCATTTTTCCCACAGATCATACAGGGACCGATTGCGATATATGATAAGCTTGCGGGACAGCTTTACGAGGGACATTCACTGAGACTTGGAAATCTGCAAAAGGGCGCGCTTCTGGTACTCTGGGGAGTCATGAAAAAGCTTGTGATAGCAGACCGTGCGGTAAATATCATCAATTTTGTAATGGATAAGCCGATGGATTTTTCGGGCACTTATGTATTTTTTGCGGCAGTAGTGTATGCGCTGCAGCTATATGCGGATTTCTCGGGAGGAATCGATATAGTGCGCGGTATTGCGGAGATGTTTGGCATAACGATGTCAACAAACTTCAATCATCCGTATTTTTCGCGCTCGCTCACTGAGTATTGGCACCGCTGGCATATGACTTTGGGAGACTGGTGCAGAAACTATATCTTCTACCCGCTTTCAATCTCAAAGCGTTTCCTGAATTTTGGCAAATGGCTAAAGCCGAGATTTGGCGCGCATATCAGTAAGGTGCTGCCGGGCTGCATTGCGAGTGTCATCACATTTATCGTCATCGGAGTATGGCACGGTGCCAATATGAAATACCTGTATTTCGGACTCTGGAACGGCATTGTCATCATGCTTGCAGAGCTTTTTGCTCCGGTAAACAAAAAGGTGGCAGGCGGCTTTTTTAAGCTGACCGGTCTCAGGGAAAAGGGTATATTTGCAACGATTGTATCAGTGCTTTGGACCTTTATGCTCATACTGGTAGGCTACTATTTTGACATAGCTGCAAATGCGTCGACTGCATTTCACATGCTTTTTAAATCAGTCACGGATTTCCATATCAGCGAGCTTGGAATAAACAACATCATTTTGAATCTCGGTGCATGCGGACTGGATGAGTACGATATACTTTTACTTATAATATGTACGCTGCTGTGGTTCTTCATCAGCTTCGTTGAGGAAAATAAAAAGCTCGACATGCGCGATTTCATACTTTCAAGAAAGCTGCCGCTTCGCTGGGCGATAATATATCTTGGCATCTTTATAGTAATAATATTCGGTTACTACGGACCGGGAGTGAATCCGGCTGATTTTGTATATATGCAGTTTTAAAATAAAAGTTTAAAGAAAAAGCCGGAAATAAGGGTAAAAAACACTTGACAACAGCCGGTTACGCAAGTATAATATCTAGGTCTGTAAAAGTAGATAAATGGAAGCCAAAGCCCCGGCAACCATTTAGTATAGATAATGATAGTCATCTGAGATGGAACAGAGGACTATAAGATGTCAAAAAGGAAGTGGCGTCCGGACATACGCGATTTCAAGAGGCATCGGCATTAAAAGTAATCGAATCATTTAAGGAGGAAAACCGATGAAAACATTTATGGCTAGTCCTGCTACAATCGACAGAAAATGGTACGTAGTAGACGCTGAAGGTAAGACATTAGGACGTTTAGCATCAGAAGTTGCTAAAGTATTAAGAGGAAAGAATAAAGCAATCTTTACACCACACATTGACACAGGTGATTATGTAATCGTTGTCAATGCTGACAAGGTTAAGGTTACTGGTAAGAAATTAGACCAGAAGATTTACTATCATCACTCAGATATATCGGTGGTATGAAAGAGACAACATTAAGAGAGATGATGAACAAGCA
>ENA-OUNI01000545-OUNI01000545.1-human-gut-metagenome-genome-assembly--contig:-NODE-545-length-17316-cov-2.991332_pt1 | contig 17316 bp, 21 predicted proteins | sample MGYA00242499_ERZ504580 | MGnify/ENA primary metagenome ERZ504580 (study PRJEB26092, sample SAMD00036315) | human gut metagenome | host: Homo sapiens | study: EMG produced TPA metagenomics assembly of... | reverse complement strand
CCAGCGCGCAGGGCAGGCCCAGCACGACCAGCGCCGCCGCGCCCACCAGACAGGCCCTGCGGCGGTCCCAGCCGAAATTCTCCCGCGCACAGGCGATGATGTTCTCAAACACTGCAATGACCGTGGAGAAGCTGGCGAACGTCATGAACAGGAAGAACAGCGCGCCCCACAGGCGTCCGCCCGCCATGTTTGTAAAGACGTTGGGCAGCGTGATGAAAATCAAGCTCGGTCCCGCGTCGGGCGAGATGCCGAAGGAGAAGCAGGCCGGGAAGATGATAAGGCCCGCGCAGACTGCCACAAAGGTGTCCAGCACGCAGATGCGGGCGGCCTCACCCGGCAGGGTGAAGCCGCGGTCCATGTAGCTGCCGAAAATCTCAATTGCGCCGATGCCGAGGCTTAAGGTAAAGAACGACTGGTTCATGGCCGCCGTGATGACATTGCCCAGGCCCTGCCCGGTGGCGCGGGACCAGTCGGGCAGCAGGTAGAAGGCCAGGCCCTCGCCCGCGCCGGACAGCGTGAAGCTGTGCACAACCAGCACAAGGATCAATACGAGCAGGGCGCTCATCATCCATTTGCCGACCTTTTCCAGACCGCCCTGCAGGCCGCGCCCGCAGACGACAAAGCCCGCCAGCGTGATGACGACCATCCAGAAAACCATCTCGACAGGGTTCGAGAGCATCTCGCCAAAGACGCCTGCGGCCTGCTCGGAGGTCAGGCCGTCAAAGCTGCCGGTCAGGAAGCGGAAGAAGTAGTCGACCATCCAGCCGGAGACGGTGGTGTAGTACATCATCAGCAGCACGCAGCCCGCCATGCAGAACCAGCCGTGGATATGCCACTTGCTGCCCCGGGCTCCAGCGCCTTGTAGGCCTGCGCGCGCCGCCGCCGCCACGGCCCACGGCCAGCTCCATCGTCAGGACCGGCAGACCCATGAGCACCAGAAAGAGCAGGTAGAACAGTACAAAGATGCCGCCGCCGTACTGGCCGGTGACTGTGGGGAAGCGCCAGACGTTGCCGATGCCGATAGCACAGCCCGCGCTGACCAGAATGAAGCCAAGGCGTGAGCCGAAGCTTTCGCGTTGATTTTGGGGATCCATATAATTCCTCTTTTCTGTCCAAAAGTAGAATTATTATAGCGTACCGCGGCGAAACTTGCAAGTGGAGAATCACAGTGTTATAATTATGGCAACACCCGCGGCGTGGGTCGATTGGAAATTTGCCCGTACCTGTAGGGGCCGATGCTCGCATCGGCCCGTCAGCCTTGCGGCAGCCGGAAGGCTCCGCGGGCAAATACTGTCCGCCCCTGCAAAGCGTGCAATACTTTACTAAGGAGTCAAAAATATGCTTCGTTTTGAATGTGACTATGGCGAGGGCGCGGCCCCCGCGGTTTTGGAGCTTCTGCAAAAGACCAATTTCGACCAGACCCCCGGCTATGGCGAGGATGAATACTGCGCCAAGCTGCCGCGCAGATCAAACGCCTGTGCGACGCTCCCGACGCCGACGTGCACTTTTCGTCGGTGCGACCCAGGCGAATCTCGACCGTCATTGCGGCGGCGCTCAAGCCGTGGCAGGGCGTGCTGTGCGCCGACTCCGGGCACATCCATGTGCACGAGACCGGCTCCATCGAGCCACAGGCCACAAGTGCCTGGCGCTGCCCGGCAAAAACGGCAAGATCACGGCCCGCCAGATCCGCAAAGCCGTGGAGGAGCACCGCGCCAACGCCAGCCACGAGCACGAGGTCCAGCCCGGCATGGTCTACATCTCGAACCCCACCGAGGTCGGCACCCTTTATAATAAGGAGGAATTGACCGACATTTCCGCCGCCTGCTACGAGCTGGGACTCTACCTGTTCGTGGACGGCGCGCGGATGCCTACGGCCTGACGAGCCCCGCCAACGATCTGAGCCTGCAGGACTACGCCGCGCTCTGCGACGTGTTTTACTTGGGCGGTACCAAGTGCGGTGCGCTGTTCGGCGAGGCCGTCGTCATCACAAACGACGATCTGAAGCCCGATTTCCGCTACTGCCTGAAGCAGCACGGCGGCATGCTGGCGAAAGGCCGCCTGCTGGGCGAGCAGTTCCTGGCTCTGCTGGACGGCGAGGACGCAGCGGCAGCAGCCTGTATTTCACGATGGCGAAAAAGGCCGACGAGCAGGCCCTGCGCATCCGCGCCGCCTTTGAGGCAAAGGGCTGCAAGGTGCTGCACGACTCCCCGACGAACCAGCAGTTCTTTGTCCTGCCCGACGAGTGGTACGACAAGCTGGCCGAGACCTACGCCATGACCCACATGGGCAAGCCCGACAAGCACCACACCGCCGTGCGCGTATGCACCAGCTGGGCCACGAAGGACGAAGCCGTGGAGCAGCTGATAGCGGACGTGAACGGGTTGTAAGGTACCCGCCTCCCTTGTAGGGGCCGGGCACGCCCGGCCCGCAGCCTTCCCGCAAACGTCCGTCCGCCTTACCGTGGCGGGCGCACCAAAATAAAAGCCTCCTGCATCACAACCGATGCAGGAGGCTTTTGTATCTATTCAAATGGCTTCACGGCCTTGTTGGTTGTCTGCGCCGTGGCCGAAGCGATTGCTTCTGGCATGGCCAAGGCGGCAGTGTAATGTGTCTTGGGGCGTTCCCCTTAACTCTGGTTATACTATACACTGCATTTATGTCCGCCCTGTCACGCCAATTTGAAAAATATGTTAAATCTCAGTTTCCTCAAATCACTTCTGGATGCGCTTGTCGCACTTGATGGCCAGCTTTGTGCCGACGGTCTGCAAAATCTGTACCAGCACGACCAGCAGCGCCGTGGCAAAGAACTCCAGCACCACGTTAAAGCGGTAGTAACCGTAGTTGATGGCGATCTTGCCAAGCGCCGCCGCCGATGATGCCGGCCATTGCGCCGTAACCCATGATGGTCGTGGCGGCAATCGTCACGTTGGCGACCAGGCTCGGCATGCTCTCGGGCACCATGACCTTTGTGATGATCTGCAGCGGCGTTGCGCCCATGCTCTGGGCGGCCTCAATGACACCCGCGTCCACCTCGCGCATACTGGTCTCGACCAGACGCGACACAAACGGGAACGATGCGATGACCAGCGGCACAATGGACGCCACCGTACCGATGGACGTACCCACGATGGCGCGGGACAGCGGAATGACAATGATCATCAAGATCAAAAACGGCACACTGCGCAGCAGATTCACCAGGCCGTTCAGCAGCGCCATGAGCCAGCGGGGCAGGGGACGCACGCCGCCCTGTTCGCCCGTGACCAGGCAGACGCCCAGCGGCAGACCGATGACCAGCGCCAGCAGCGTTGCGACGACGGTGGACCAGACGGTCTCCCATGTTTCAAACGGAATGGTGGGCAAAATCTGCAAGAACGTCTGCCATTCCTTGCCTGCAAAAAGCTCTGCCATCAGCCGTTCACCTCCTCAAAAGTAATGCCGGGATAGTTCCTGATGTACTCCAGTGCCGCGGCGGCCTTGCGTCGTCAGGCAGCGCCAGCAGCATGCTGCCCAGCGTCTGGCCGTTCACAACGCGGGTGTCCGCCGCCATGATCGAGACGAGTGCGCCGCACTCAATGGCAAGGCTTGCCACCAGCGGCTTGTCCGTGGTCTGGGTGCCTCCGAGGCCACACGCACCAGCTTGTGGCCGGGCAGGACCTCGGCCTGGGGCGCACCGGCGGGGTAGACGAGCCGCCGCGCCGCCTTGGACGTAGGATGGCTGAAGATAGCCTGTACCTCGCCCTCCTCGACGACGGTGCCGTTATCGAGAATGGCCACACGGTTGCAGACCTCCTCCACAACGCTCATCTGGTGGGTGATGATGACGACTGTGATGCCCAGCTCACGGTTGATTTTTTGAATGAGCTGCAAAATGGCGTGGGTCGTGTTCGGGTCCAGGGCGCTCGTCGCCTCGTCGCAGAGCAGCACCTTCGGGTCCGTTGCCAGCGCACGGGCAATCGCAATGCGCTGTTTCTGGCCGCCGGACAGCTGCGCCGGGTAGGCGTCGGCCTTATCGGGCAGACCGACCAGCTCCAGCAGCTCACGGGCGCGGGCCTCGGCCTTGTCTTTGGGGACCTTTGCCAGCTCCATCGGGAACATGATATTGCGCAGGCAGGTGCGCTGCATCAGCAGGTTGAACTGCTGAAAATCATGTGATCTCACGCCGGGCCGCGCGCAGGTCGGCGGCGCGCAGGTCCTGCATCTGCTTGCCGTTGACGATGACATTTCCCTCGTCCGGGCGCTCCAGCATATTGATGCAGCGTACCAGTGTTGATTTTCCAGCGCCCGACATACCGATGATGCCGTAGACGTCGCCGTCCCGGATCGTCAGGTTGATGTCGTTCAGCGCGACGACCGTGCCGCCCTGCGTGGCAAAGCGCTTGGTCAGGTGTTGCAGTTCGATCATGGGTGATTCTCCCTCATTTACAAAGATAGCGAATGAGCGCAAAAACTCATTCGCTATTGATTGTACTCTATATTCCGGCAGGTTGCAAGGGCTTTCTTTTCTATTAAGGTCTTGCACTGTAGGGGCGAGCATTGCTCGCCCGCGGGCGGTCAATGACCGCCCCTACAACCTTACCGCGGATATGTTTTCCTTAGAAAATCGGCACAACCGCACCGTCGTAGGTGCTGTTGATGTAATCCTTGACCTTATCGCTGGTCAGGGCAGCGTACAGCGCCTGAATGGCGGGGTCGTTCTCGCGGCCTTCCTTCACAACCAGTACGTTGGCGTAGGTCTGGGCAGCCTCGGAGGAAGCATCCTCGGTAGCAAGAGCGTCCTTGCCGACGGAGAAGCCGGCCTCCATTGCGTAGTTGCCGTTGATGACGGCGAAGTCAACATCCTGCACGGTGCGGGGCAGCTGGGCAGCCTCGATCTCCTTGATCTGCAGGTTGTGGGGGTTGTCGGTGATGTCGTTGACCGTAGCGGTCAGACCGGCGCCGTCGCGGACAGTGATCAGGCCCTGGGCGGCCAGCAGCTGCAGAGCGCGGGCCTCGTTGGTGGTGTCGTTGGGCACGGCGATGGTCGCGCCGTCCGCAATGTTTGCCAGATCATCGCTCTTGCCCGGATAGATGCCGAACGGCTCATAGTGGACCGCGCCGACGCTGACCAGATGGGTACCGTTCTCCTCGTTGAAGCTGTCGAGGTAGGGGGTGTGCTGGAAGTAGTTGGCGTCAACCTCGCCGCTCTCGGTGACGAGGTTGGGCTGGACGTAGTCGCTGAACTCAACAACCTCGAGGTCGATGCCCTGCTCGGCCAGAACCTCCTTAGCCACGTTCAGAATCTCGGCATGGGGCGTGGGGGAGGCAGCGACCTTCAGGGTCGTACCGGCCAGTTCGCTGGTCTCGGCGGTGGACTCGGCAGCCTCGGAGGAAGCTGCGGTGCTCTCGGTGGAGGCAGCCTCAGAGGATGCGGCGACGGAATCAGTAGAAGCGGAGGAGCCGCAGGCGGCCAGCGACAGGGCCAGAGAAGCGGCGAGCGTTGCAGAAATCAGTTTTTTCATGGTAAATTCTCCTTTATATATCGTCAGGTGTGTTGGTTTTGAACGGTCAGCTTCCCTCAAAGCGTCACATTCGCACACCGGGCTGCTTGTAAACGGAACCTCTTTCCATAGTCACAAACTTCCTTTCCAAACAAAAGCGGGATGTCGGCTTTCCGGCATCCCGCTGCAAGTTTTCATTATGCGCTGTAATTTGCGCACAAGAAAGCCGGCACAGGACGCTTACGCATCATGCACATGCACATCATCATACCAAAGCAGACTGCATTCATGGTTCTGTACCCCTTTCTTGAATCTTTGGTCGGCGTTGTTTGCTTTCCATGCTCACAGTATACGCCTGTGAACCGATTCTGTCAACACTTGTTTGCATAAAATTGCACATTTCGGCATTTTGCATATATCCTACCATCTTAATAGGTTGACAACTTGCAAAATTCCTAGAATTATGCTATGATTAGTGTTACTAATTCCGATAAAGGGAGCTTTACCATGAAATTTTCGACCCGTGACCGTTATGCCCTGCGCCTGATGGTGGAACTGGCCAACCGCCCCAACGACCTGATCCCGCTGAAGGACATCAGTGATAAGCAGCGCATCAGCTTAAAATATCTGGAGCAGATCGTCACCCCGCTGGCGAAGGCCGGGCTGGTATCCAGCGTGCGCGGTGCGCAGGGCGGCTACCGGCTTGCGCGCCCGGCAGGGGAGATCACCTCCGGCGAGATCCTGCGCGCGTCGAGGGCGAGCTGACGGCCATCCCATGTTTGGCGTCGTCGGTGGACTGCCCCCACCGCAGCCAGTGCCACACGCTGGACTTCTGGTCCGGGCTGAATGACCTGATCAATAAATATGTGGATGGCATCACGCTGGAGCAGCTGCGGACGATGCCCGAGGTGCCGGAGGAACAGGAAAGCTACGAGTAAGGTCATGCACGGGCGCAGAGCCGCCCGCACCCAATAAAACCCCGCCCCGCCTGTTGATTTTGACAGGCGGGGCGGGGTTTTGTTGCTTATTGCGTTACTTCAATTACAGATTAAAATACCGCTTAGCATTATAATAGCTGATGCCCTCGACGATCTTCTTCAGAGACTTCTCGTCGTTGGGGTACTGGCCGTTCTCGACCCAGTTGCCGATGAGGTTGCACATCAGGCGGCGGAACAGCTCGTGGCGGGTGTAGCTCAGGAAGCTGCGGCTGTCGGTCAGCATACCGATGAAGTTGCCCAGCAGGCCCAAGCGGGCCAGGGTCTTCATCTGCTGGTACATGCCGTCGTCGGTGTCGCAGAACCACCAGGCGGAACCCAGCTGGATCTTGCCGGGGATCTCGTCATCCTGGAACGCACCCAGAATGGTGCCCAGCATGTCGAAGTCGGCGGGGTTCAGGCTGTACAGGATGACCTTCGGGCAGGCGTCCTCTTTGGTCAGTGCGCTCAGCAGGCTGCTGATGGTAGCGCTGCAATCGGTCACGGCAATCATATCAAAGCCGGTATCGGGGCCGAGCTTGCGGTACATCTTGTCGTTGACATTGCGCAGGCAGCTGTAGTGCATCTGCATGACAACGTTGTGCTTCTTGTACAGGGCACCCAGCTTCAGCAGCAGGTAGGTGGTGTACTCGTCGCCTTCCTCCTTGGTCAGGGTCTCACCGGCCATGGCCTTCTTGAAGGCAGCAGTTGCCTTCTCAGCGTTCGTTTCGGCGAAGGGGATGTAGTCCAGACCGTGGTCAGAAGCGCGGCAGCCCATCTCGACGAAGAACTCCAGGCGTTCTTCCAGCGCACTGACAACGCAATTTGCGCAGGCAACTTGCGGCCCACAACTTCCTCCAGCTTATGGATGTAATCGGCGAAGCCTCCTTGCGGATGTTCAGGACCTTGTCGGGGCGGAAGGACGGGGCGACGACGACCTTGATGGTCGGGTCTTCCTTGATCTTCTTGTGCCACTCGAGGGAGTCGATGGGGTCGTCGGTGGTGCCGACCATGGCGACGTTGCTCTGCTCGATCAGGCCGCGGACGGTCAGCTTCGGGTCATGCTGCAGCTTGTCGTTGCAGAGGTTCCAGACCTCCTCGCGGTCTCGCCGTTCAGCACGCCCTCATAGCCGAAGTACTTCTTCAGCTCGAGGTGGCACCAGGTATACATCGGGTTGCGATGGCCATTTCCAGGCTCTCGGCAAACTTCTGAAAGCGCTCACGATCCGGCTTGTCACCGGTGATGTACTCCTCGGGCACGCCGTTGGAGCGCATCACGCGCCACTTGTAGTGGTCACCGAAATAGTAGTCGCTGCCGTCGGCCAGCACCTGATGGCCGCCCAGCCAGACCTGCGCGATGTTCTCAAAGCGGCGGTCCTCATAAATTTCCTGCGGGGGAATGTGGCAGTGGTAATCCACGATGGGCAGCTTGGCCGAATAGTCGTGGTACAGATGCTGCGCGGTAGGGGTCTCCAGCAAAAAGTCCTTGTCCATAAATGCTTTCATGTACAGACGCTCCTTAATGATGTTATAAATGATAGTCGGGGGAATGCCGCCCCGGGCCCTGATAGCACATACCTTGCGCTGTAAAGATGACCCAAAACAGCATGCTCTGCTATTATTATACATAACTATTTTACCTTGCACAAGTTGCAAAAATTGCTTGTTAATCGAAATTATAGCCAAAAAGTGCGGTTCTTTGTTGTGCAAGATGCGGAATCCCAAAATTGGCCTCAAACTGCGCAAAATATGTGCGCTGTTTACGGAATGAATCTTGACGAAACGGCCTAAAGAAAATATAATTCAGGTAACAGGACGTGCTGCAGCCCCCCGCTGCGCACCAGATTTGTTTATGGTAAGGAGAAGCATATATGGATACCTTGAATTATGAAGTTCTTGCAAAATCCGGCTACAACGCTATATTTTGAAAAACGCCCCGGAGAAGGTCCTGCAGTTCGGCGAGGGCAACTTCCTGCGCGCGTTCGTGGATTACTGGTTCGATCTGGCCAACGAGAAGGCCGACTGGAACGGCAAGTGCGTTCTGGTCCAGCCCATCGCCCCCGGCCTGGCCAAGATGATCAACGAGCAGGAGGGTCTGTACACCCTGTATCTGCGCGGCAGTGAAAACGGCCGGAAGGTCGATGACAAGCGCGTTATCTCCAGCGTCTCCCGCTGCCTGAACCCGTATGAGGAGGAGGGCTTTAAGCAGATGATGGACGTCGCCGCCAGCGACGATCTTGAGATCATCGTTTCCAACACCACCGAGGCAGGCATCGTCTACGACCCCGCCTGCAAGCTGGAGGACGTGCCCGCATCCAGCTTCCCCGGCAAGCTGACCCAGGTGCTGTACCACCGCTACAAGGCAGGCAAGAAGGGCATCATCATGCTGGCCTGCGAGCTGATCGACAACAACGGCAAGGAGCTGCTCAAGTGCGTCAACCAGTACATTGACCAGTGGGGCCTGGACGACGGCTTCAGGAAGTACGTCAATGAGGACTGCACCTTCTGCGGTTCTCTGGTTGACCGCATCGTTCCGGGCCGCATCCGTGACCCGAAGGAGGTCGCCGAGCTTGAGCAGAAGCACGGCTACGCTGACCCCCTGCTGGACGTCGGCGAGGTCTTTGGCGTCTGGGTCATCGAGGGTGACACCAAGCTGAACGACGTGCTGCCCTTCCGCAAGGCCGGTCTCGAGAGCCGCGTCTTTGTGACCCCCGACATGAGCCCGTACAAGAAGCGCAAGGTCCGCATCCTGAACGGCGCGCACACCGGCTTTGTGCTGGGCGCTTATCTGGCCGGTTTTGACATCGTCCGTGACTGCATGCACGACACCACCGTCCTGGGCTACATGAACAAGATGCTGCTGGACGAGGTCGTGCCCATCCTGCCGCTGGATCAGGAGGACTGCAAGAAGTTCGCCGCCGCTGTGCAGGACCGCTTCAACAACCCGTTCGTCAACCATGAGCTGATGAGCATCTCCCTGAACTCCACCTCCAAGTGGCGTGCCCGCAACATGCCGTCCTTCCTCGAGTACGTCGGGAAGAACGGCAAGCTGCCCACCTGCCTGACCATGAGCTTCGCCGCCTACATTGCCTTCTACAGCAATGATGTGCAGGAGCTGACCGACAAGGGTCTGGTCTGCAAGCGCGCCAAGGGCAACGAGTACACCGTCTCCGATGACCGCTGGGTCCTTGAATTCTACAACGAGCACAAGAACGACGACGTCCCGACGCTGGTCCATGCCGTCATGACCAACGAGCAGATGTGGGGCCAGGACCTGACCAAGGTTCCCGGCTTCGAGGAGGCCACCGTCAAGAATCTGACCAACATCCGCGAGAACGGCGCACTGGCCGCGTATGCTTCCTGCCTGTAAGCGTCCAAAGGCTCTCCATCGGGAGAAGCTGTCGGCGCAGCCGACTGATGAGGCCGAGTCTGCCGATATTGACCGTTTACGGTCTGCCCCCGCACACCCGCCCCTCATCCGGCCTTAAAACGTACCCCCTTGGGGCCGGAGGATGCCCTCCGGCCCCACTTTTATCAGAAGCTAAGGAGACATCTTATGCCTATCGCCATTAAGATCAACCCCAAGGACAACGTCGTCGTCGCCCTGCATCCCATCGCCAAAGGCACGGCAGTCCCCGTCGATAACACCACCGTCACCGCCATTGAGGACATCCCCCAGGGCCACAAGATGGCCATTGCGCCCATCAAAAGCGGCGAAAACGTCATCAAATACGGCTTTCCCATCGGCCACGCCACGGCGGACGCCGTGCCCGGCACCTGGATGCACACCCACAACATCCACACGAACCTCTCCGGTGAGATCGAGTACAGCTATCACCAATGTGCACCCGCTGACCCCCGCCGCGCCTGACACCTTCATGGGCTACCGCCGCAAGGACGGCCGCGCTGCCATCCGCAACGAGATCTGGATCATCCCGACTGTCGCTGCGTCAACGACTGCGCCAAGGCGCTCGTGCGCGACAATCAGGACCTTGTGGTCGGCAGCATCGACGGGCTGTATACCTTCACCCATCCGTTCGGCTGCTCCCAGACCGGCCATGACCACGCACAGACCCGCAAGCTGCTGGCATCTCTGGTGCGTCACCCCAACGCGGGCGCGGTTCTGGTGCTGAGCCTGGGCTGCGAAAACCTGACCCACGAGCAGTTCCTGGCCGAGTTGGGCGACTACGACCATGACCGCGTCAAGTTCCTGACCTGCCAGGACGTCGAGGACGAGCTGGTCGCGGGACGCGAGATCCTGAAAGAGCTGGCCGCCTACGCCGCGCAGTTTAAGCGTGAGCCGATCCCTGCCAGCGAGCTGGTCGTCGGCATGAAGTGCGGCGGCTCGGACGGTTTGTCCGGCATCACCGCCAACCCGACGATTGGCCGCTTCAGCGATATGCTGTGCGCCCGCGGCGGCTCCACCGTGCTGACCGAGGTGCCCGAGATGTTCGGTGCCGAGGGCTTCCTGATGGACCGCTGCCAGAACGAGCAGGTCTTTGAGAAGGCCGTCAGGATGATCAACGGCTTCAAAGAGTACTTCATCAGCCACAATGAGGTCGTCTACGACAACCCGAGCCCGGGCAACAAGCAGGGCGGCATCACGACGCTGGAGGACAAGTCCTGCGGCTGCGTGCAGAAGGGCGGCTCCGCGCCGATCATGGATGTCATCGACTACGGCGAGCCCGTTACCACCAAGGGCCTGAACATGCTGTACGGCCCCGGCAACGACCTGGTCTCCGCCACGCGCTGACTGCTGCGGGCGCGCACATGGTGCTGTTCAGCACGGGCCGCGGCACGCCGTTTGGTGCCCCCGCGCCGACGCTGAAAATTGCCACCAACAGCCAGCTGGCCGCCAGAAAAAAGACCTGGATCGACTTCAACGCCGGTGTCGTCGCGGACGGCGAGCGCACGCTGGATGAGGCCAGTGCCGACCTGTACCGGCTCGTGCTGGACGTTGCCTCCGGCAAGCAGACCTGCGCCGAGAAGAAGGGCTTCCGCGAGATCTCCATCTTTAAGGATGGCGTTGTATTGTAAGCCTGTTTGTGGTATAATTAAACACGAAAAATCCACTACGCTGTAGGGGCCGGGCATGCCCGGCCCGCAACTTACCCGCAATCGGGTGCTTTCCACAAAGTTGCGGGCCGCACATGTGCGGCCCCTACGTGCATGCAAAGGAGAGCCTTATCATGTCTACTCTGACTACCGGCACCTATGAAAAATACGGTGCTTCCTACAAGACCCTGACCCTGACCGACGGCGAATATGCCTTCACCGTCACGCCCGAGAAGGGCGGCATGGCCACATCCTTCACCAAAAACGGCGACGAATACCTGTGGCTGCGCGACAAAAACTTCGAGTCCACGGATCGCCCGCGCTGCGGCATTCCCATCCTGTTCCCGAACTGCGGCAAACCGGACGACGGCGTGCACCACTTCAACGGCGCGGCTATCCCATCGAGGTCCACGGCCTGGCCGACCTCGTGCCGTGGCAGGTCAAGAGCGCGGACGACACCGCCATTGAGCTGACCCTGACCCCCAACGGTCTGACAAAGTTCGTCTACCCGTTCGATTTTGCCCTGACCATGCGCTACACCCTGACCGGCAGCACCGCCACGCTGGCCCTGACCGTCGCCAACACCGGCGACAAGGCCCTGCCGTTCAGCGTCGGCTTCCACCCGTACTTCGCCGCCAGCAAGCTGGACAACGTCGCGTTTGACATCGACGCCGCCACCTGCAGCGAAAGTGCCAAGGGCGAGCAGCCCGCCGCGCCCGAGACCATTACCCTGACCCGTAAGGAGGGGAGTGCCGACTCCATCCGCCTGATGACCGGCGTCAAGAGCCGATGCGCTTCACCGACTCCGGCAACGGCCACAAGGTCACGGTCAGCTTTGACGAGAGCGTTTTCACCAACGGCGTGCTCTGGCAGCAGGACGCCGAGAGCTTCGTCTGCATGGAGCCCTGGAACGGCTGGGCCAACTCCGTCAACGAGGCAGGCCATCACATCGAGCTGAACCCCGGCGAGAGCAAGGAGTTCAAGTGGAGCGTGACCATCGGGTAAAGCCCCCTTTGCGGGTCGTTTTGTAGGGAGGGGTCTTGACCCCTCCGCGGCGGCCCGGGAGATTCCCGCAAGCGTCCGTTTACCATACACTGCCGGGCCGGGCATGCCCGGCCCCTACCGTGCAACATAAAAAGGACATCCGCCCTTTCACGAGCGGATGTCCTTTTTATTGTTTGAAAGCTTCTTTGTTTACTTTCTTCTCGAAGAAAGTAAATCAGCCGGGCTGCTTGCCGATGTAAGCCAGGATGCCGCCGTCAACGTAGAGGATCAGGCCGTTGACAAAGTCGGAAGCCTCGGAGGCGAGGAAGACAGCGGGGCCGCCCAGATCCTCGGCCTCACCCCAGCGCTCGGCAGGGGTCTTGGCAACGATGAACTGGTCAAACGGATGACGGCTGCGTCGGGCTGGATCTCGCGCAGGGGTGCGGTCTGCGGGGTGGCGATGTAGCCGGGTCCGATGCCGTTGCACTGGATGTTGTACTTGCCGTACTCGGAGGCGATGTTCTTGGTCAGCATCTTCAGGCCGCCCTTGGCAGCAGCATAGGCGGAGACAGTCTCGCGGCCCAGCTCGCTCATCATGGAGCAGATGTTGATGATCTTGCCGCCGCCCTGCTCGATCATATCGGGAATGACAGCCTTGGCAACGATGAACGGTGCGTTCAGGTCAACGTCGATGACCTGACGGAACTGGGCAGCGGTCATCTCGATCATCGGGATGCGCTTGATGATACCGGCGTTGTTGACCAGCACATTGATGTGGCCGACCTCGGCGGTGATCTTCTTGACCATCTCATTGACGGCATCCTCGTTGGTGACATCGCAGACATAGCCGTGGGCGTTGATGCCGGCTTCCTTGTAGGCAGCCAGACCCTTGTCGACCAGCTCCTGCTTGATGTCGTTGAAAACGATGGTGGCGCCGCAGTTCGCCATGGCGGTGGCAATGGCAAAGCCGATGCCGTAGGATGCGCCGGTGATGAGGGCAACCTTGCCGGTCAGGTCAAAGGATTTGGGTGTGCAGACAGACATTTTTCGTACCTCTTTTCAAAATTCAGACAGTCGTAACAAGCGTTTCACAGGGACCTTCTATGCGATACGCACCGCTGCCTGCAGGCAGGAAATAACTCTCGCCTTTTTGGACACAGACGGTTTCGCCGCCGCAGGTCAATGTGCCGATTCCATCGGTGATAAGCAGCGACACAAAGGACTTTTCGCACGTTGTACCGTTGAAATTACCGCTTTTGACGTCAACGGTAAAATACTCGCACTGGGCAAGGTGGCTGCCAAAATCCTGCTTCTGCGGCGGGTGCGGCGGGTCACGTCCAGCGCCTTTTCAATGTGCAGGGCGCGGGGCTTGCCGTCCGCACCCACACGCCCGTAGTCGTAGACGCGGTAGGTCACGTTGGAGTTTTGCTGCACCTCGGCCACGACGATGCCTGGCAGATGGCGTGCAGCGTGCCGGACGGGATAAAAAAGCAGTCGCCCTTGTGTACGGGTACGGCGTTCAGGACCTCGGTCAGGGTGTTATTTTTGATGCGCTCCGCAAACTCCTCTTTGGAGATTTCGTGCGTAAAGCCGTAGTAGAGGTACGCGCCCGGCACGCAGTCCAGCACATACCACATCTCGGTTTTGCCGTACTGGTGTTCTTTTTCAAGCGCGTACTCGTTGGACGGATGCACCTGAACGGACAGGTTCTGCTTGGCATCAATAAATTTTGTCAGAATCGGGAACTGCTCGAATCGATCACAGTCGGTGCCAAGGCAGCCAGGGTGCGCGGCAATGTACGCCGCCAGCGTCGTGCCGTCGGGCAGATAGCTCGGGCCGTCCGGATGGCAGGACAGCACCCACGCCTCCGCCAGCGGGTCAAGATCGCTCTTGATGCCGAAATCGGTGCGCAGGCGGCTGCCGCCCCACAGATAATCCTTGCAGCTCGGGGTCAATTTGAGTATCGGCATAGAATTATCCCTCCGTTCCCCAGACTTCGATCTGCGTCAGCGCCGGGAACGGCGACGCATCATCGGCCTTTTTCAGCTCAAACAGCTTCAGGCTCTGCACGGTGCGCGGGGCAAGGGCAAACACCTGCGGCGCGGCGGTTTTGGTCAGCTGCAAAACCTCGCGGCTGCCGTCATCAAACGCCACGGTTGCCTGCGTCCAGTAGCTGTCGTGCGGGAAGTCCGCACGCAGCGTCAGCCGCAGCTCGTCCACCGTGACCGAACGGCCAAACTCGATGGTCAGCGCGGCGCTGGGGTCGCGGTTGATGCCCCAGCTTTGGTAGGGCCAGGTGCCGTGAGCGTCATTCTCATAAATGCCGTCCACGGCGTTGCGGGCAGCAAACACAGCCTCGCCGCGCGTTTCCACATTAGCGGATGCGTGCGGGTAAAATCCGTGGCTGCCGTGGCAGTCGTAGGGGTTGAACGCGAGGTTCCGCCGCGCGGCGACTTCCTCCGCCGTGGCAAGTCGGGCGCGCAGCAGATGGCAGGTGCCGGTAAAGCTGCGCGGACTGTAATTTACGCGGTTGTCGGCGGGCGGAATGGGAAAATCCAGCCCACGCTCCCTGATGTATACGAGCGCCGGGGGCATCGTGTCCTCGAGCTGCACCACACAGTACAGGCCCGGCTCGTCGCATTCCAGCGCAATCCAATCGCCGTCCGCGTAGGGTGCGGTATGCACAAGCGAGATGCGCTCCCCCACGCGGCTGACGGCCAGCGTGTCACCCGCTGCACCGATAACCTTCAGCTTGATTTCTGCCATGCTTCACACCTCCTGCTTTGCCAGCAGTGCCGCGCCAATGACGCCCGCCCGGTAGCCCAGCGTGCAGGTCGTGATGCGGGTATGCTTTTTGGCAAAGGCGCTGCCGAACACCATCGGCGCTGCGGCGGCACGCAGCGGCTTTAAGAGGTTTTCACCCTGATTGGCCACGCCGCCCGACAGCCCGATGACCTCCGGGAAAAAGATATTGATCAGGTTTGCCACGCCGACTGCCAGATGGTGAATGTAGTTGTCCGCAACGGCTTTGGCGGCGGCATCCCCCTGCGCGGCGGCATCAAAAACCGTGCGCCCGTTGACGTCCGCTTCGGTGGGTGCCAGTGTGTTCAGCAGGCTTTCCGGGTGGGTGCGGCGTGCTTCGCGCGTCATGCGGATCAGTGCCGTGGCGCTGGCAAGGGATTCAAGGCAGCCGCGCCGCCCGCAGGTACACAGCGGGGCATCGGGCGTGTCGGCAATTACCATGTGTCCGGCCTCGGATGCTGCGCCGGTGTAGCCGGTCAGCAGCTTTCCGCCCAGCACAACGCCCGCACCGACGCCGGTGCCGAGCGTCAGAATCACCGCGCTCTGCGCCCCCTTGGCGCAGCCTGCCAGTGCCTCGCCGAGGGCAGCCACATTGGCATCGTTGCCGAGGCAGACAGGCAGTCCGGTTTTGGCTTGCAGGTAGTCCGCCATAGCAAAATCGTGCCAGTCGAGATTGTTGGAGTAGAGCACCACGCCGTCACACACCGTGCCGGGGCAGCCCACACCGATGCCGGCGACCGGCTCCCCCGTGCTGAGCTGCAGACACAGCGCGCTATATCGTCACAGACCTCCTGCGCCGTGCGGGGCAGTTGGTGGGGGCGGCGGCTTCTTTTATAATTTCGCCGTTTTCGCTTACAAGGGCGGCTTTGATGTTGGTGCCGCCCAGGTCAACGCCCAGATAATACATAAAAAAATCCTCCTCAGATGCCCGTCCATTCGTCCTGCCAGTTCACCGTAGGCAAGCCGTTTTCAAAGGCGACGGGCAAAATCGTGTAGCCGGAACTGCGCAGATCGTCCGGGTGCCAGTGGTCAAGCAGAATGTAAGGCTGACCGTTTGCGGCAAAGACGGCGGCGCTCTGTGCACCGAAGGTCCGGCGCGCGCCGGGGCCGCGGCAGGGGTCGTCAATGAGCCGCCAGCTGCCGAAAATCGCGCTGCTCTCGGCGTACAGCATCGTGTTGGGACTCCACCCGGTGCAGCCCGACGAGAACATGAGGTACTTCTCTCCGCTGTGCCACAGCGCCGGGGCCTCCCGCGCCTGATCGATCAGAATTTCTTTTCCGCTGCCGGTCAATTTTGTGTAGGCCTTGTCCAGCTCCCAGACGCGCATGGTGGCGTTCCAGTCGGACGAGCAGAACAGATAGGCCTGCCGTCCCTGTCCTGAAACGCGTGAAGTCACGGCTGTCATGGTTGCCGGGGCGCTGACTGCCCATGTAGGTGAACGGTCCGGTTGGGGTATCGCTTACGGCAAGCCCGACCTCGGCGCGGGTGTAGCGGCGGTTATCCAGATGAAACCACAGCACAAATTTTTGCGTTTCTGCGTTATATAGTACGCTGGGGCGCTCGCAGACGCTGTCCGGGTGCAGGTCGTGTCCCGACTCATTGACAGCGAGAGTACAAGACCGCAGTTTTCCCAGTGCAGCAGGTCGCGGCTTTTGTAGCAGGAAAACCCGACAAAATCCACGCTGCGGTTGTGCGTGTCGGTATCCTTGTTCTCACCGTACCAATAAAAAATGCCGTTGTGCTGCAAAATGCTGCCGCCGTGCGCCTGAATGCCGCGCCCGTCGGTGTCAAGCCAAAGTGTTCCGTTTTTCATCGCTGTTCCTCGTAGTCAAAAAAGGCAAAATCCGCGTGGCTTTGGTGGGCGTCCATATCCTGCGCACAGATGCCGACCATCGCGCCGGTGAAGGCGCACCGCCCGCGGCGGGTCTCGACATAGTCATCACTGAGGTGGTCGGCGGCTGAACCACGCCCAAGGGCTGCCAGCCGTCGTCCGCCTTGTAATAAAACTGAGCCTCTGAGCCGT
>ENA-OUNI01000544-OUNI01000544.1-human-gut-metagenome-genome-assembly--contig:-NODE-544-length-17319-cov-8.269079_pt1 | contig 17319 bp, 24 predicted proteins | sample MGYA00242499_ERZ504580 | MGnify/ENA primary metagenome ERZ504580 (study PRJEB26092, sample SAMD00036315) | human gut metagenome | host: Homo sapiens | study: EMG produced TPA metagenomics assembly of... | reverse complement strand
GCAGCAGATTTCATCCCGGTACTTGCCCGGGTTTCGGTAAGCTTTATACGGAATGCCATCCAGCGAAAACTCCGGGTACATCCCCTCTTTTCAAGGCTGAACTGCATCCCGTTGGCCTTTGCGTAGGTCTGCAGGGCCGCTGTGAACTCCTGCGGGGTGTTGATGCTGCCCTCCGGAATAAAGGAAAAATGCCTCTGGTGCTGCACCTGTGCCAGCGTGCGGTAATCCTGCAGCCAGCCAGAACAGAACGCACCCTGTACGGCAGGCTTTTCCATCCGGGTCAGGCAGGCATCCACATCCAGTGATGCCACAGACGGGTCCTGCCGGGCCAGTTCTGCACAAAAACGCGCCGCCCCTTCCAGCTGCTTTGCGCGCTGTTCCAGTGCGGTCTTTTGCTCCCGCAGGACACTCCCCAGCGATGCATCGCCTGCAAGCACGGATCGGATGACCGGAAGCGGCACATCCAGCATCCGCAGCATCCGGATGAACCGGAGAGTGCGGATGTCCTGTTCCATGTAATCACGGTAGTCGTTGCCAGGCAGCCGGGCAGGATTCAGAAGTCCTTCTTTTTCATAGAAGCGGATATTGGGGGCAGACACCCCGCTCTGTTTCGAAGCCTGTTTGATGTTCATTTGCTTCACCTCCGCACTCACATTACACCTTAAAGACACTTGAAGGTCAAGTTTTTTCAAAAAAGCCCCGGAAAACCTGCGGCTGCGGGCGATCCGGGGCTAAATCTTTATTCCGCGTTCTGGCAGAACAGCGAGAAGGTGCGGTAGGCCATGTACAGGTCGGTCTTATGGATGACCTCGAAGGGCGAGTGCATGGACAGCACCGGCACACCGATGTCCAGCACCGGGATGCCGCGGTTGGCCACGTACTTGGCAATGGTGCCGCCGCCGCCAAGGTCCAGACGGCCCAGCTCACCGATCTGCATGCCACGCCGTTGGCGTCCAGCAGGCGGGTGATATCCCCTACCAGCTCAGCGGAAGCATCGCTGGCAGAGCTCTTGCCGCGGCTGCCGGTGTACTTGAAGAAGGCCACGCCGCGGCCTGCGTAAGTACCGTTCTGCGGCTCGAAGGCATTTGCCAGGAGGGGTCGTAGGCGGCGGTCACATCGGCGGAGAGACACACGCTGTTCTGGAAGGCAAGGATGTCGTCCTGACCGGCGGCGCGGCACAGCAGCTGCATAAAGTGGAACACATACATGCTCTGCATGCCGGTCACACCGTCGGAGCCGATCTCTTCCTTATCGGTCAGCACGCAGACGGTGGTGTGCACAGGATCTTTCGTCTCGATCTCGGCCATAAGGGCGGGGTATGCGTCCACCCGGTCATCGTGACCGTAGCCGCCCACCATGGAGCGGTCAAAGCCCACGTCCCGGGCCTTATGGGCGGGCACCACCTCGATCTCGGCGCGGGTGAAGTCCCGCTCGGTGATGCCGTACTTTTCGTGCAGCAGCATCAGGGTGTTCAGCTTGACGGCCTCCTTGATGTCGGCATCCTCCACAGCGTCGGAGCCGATGAGCACGTTCAGCTCTTCGGCCTTGATGCCCTCGCTGAGCTTGCGGTCGTTCTGCTCGGCACCCAGATGGGGCAGCAGGTCGGTGATGCAGAACACAGGGTCATTCTCGTCCTCACCCACTGCAAAGGACACGCTGGAGCCATCGGCACGGGTGAACACGCCGTGGATGGCCAGCGGCATGGTGCCCCACTGGTACTTGCGGATGCCGCCGTAATAGTGGGTCTTGAAGTAGCTGAGGTGGTTTGCTTCGTACAGCGGGTTCGGGCGCAGGTCCAGACGGGGGCTGTCGATGTGGGCGATCACCAGACGGAAGCCCTCCTCAAAAGATTTCCGGCCGATGGTAGCGGCCACCACCGCCTTGTGCTCCTGCACAAAGTAGATCTTCTGGCCGGGGGCATAGGTCTTTTTCGGCTCAAACTTTTCGTAACCGGCCTCCAGCAGCAGCTTTTCGCTGGCGGCGGCAGCTTCGCGCTCGGTCTTGGCAGCGTTCAGGAAGGCTTTGTAGCCTTCGGCAAAGGCTGCAGCCTTCTCCTTCACGTCGGCGCTCTTGTCGGCGGCGTACTCCGGCTTGTAAAGCAGCTGTTCGGCAGCCTGCTTTGCGGTAAGTTTCTCGCTCATGTTCCTTATCTCCTCTCAGCTTTCTGCATAGATACGCTGATACCGCGCATAGCAGGAAGTAATCTTTTTTACGTAGTGGTTCATCTGGCTGTAAGGGAAGCCCTGCAGGGTCTCGCCGTCTGCGGAGTGCTCTTCCATCTGTAAAAGAGCATCTACCGTGCCCCACCCGCTGTGATAAGCAGCAGCGGCAGTGGCAACATCGCCGTTGTAGCGCTCCATGCACAGGTGCAGGTAATAGCATCCGAACCGGATGCTGGTCTCCGGGTCGTAGAGATTTGCAAAGAGCAGTCCTTCGTCCGGTGCGATCTTGCTGCGCAGCCAGATAAAGGTCTCTTCGGTCATCTGCATCAGGCCCCGGGCATCCACAGTGGAGGTGGCCTGCGGGTCAAAGCCGCTTTCGGTGCGGATGAAGGCATCCACCAGAAGCGGGTCAAGGCCGTAAGTCTCCGCCCACTGGTCCACCAGCACTTCGTACTTGCGGGGGTATAAAAGCCGTTCTGCCCTGCCCCACAAGTTGGGCACCAGCACAAACAGCAGGATCAGTGCCATGCCCAGCAGGAACAGCCTGCGGCTGCGCATTTTTTGCGGCGGCGTGCCTTCTGGGCGCGGAGAGCGCGGCGGATGCGGGCCGTCTCCGGGTCGTACTGCGGTGCAGGATCTTGTTCGTTATATCGTTTGTTCAAAATTCTTTTCCCGCACCTCCTTCTGCCAGAAGCTTTGTGCAGAGCTGCTCTGCCGCAGCCTGCAGATGTGCAAGGCTGGAATCGTTGCGCAGCACATAGTCTGCCTGCGCGGTGAGGGTGCTTTCCGGTGTCTGGGCGTTCAGGCGGCGGGCGGCCATCTCGGCCGAGATGCGTCCCGGGCCACGATGCGGGCCACACTGGTCTCAAACGGTGCCGTGACCACGCACAGGCGGTCACACTCGGCCTGCGCCGCAGTCCCCACGATGACCGCGCCATCCAGCACGAACAGCGGTGCACCGGCATCCTGTGCTGCCTGCTTTGCCGCACGGATGCGGCGCACGATCTCCGGGTGGGTCAGGCTGTCCAGCGCCGCCTTGCCTTCCGGGGTGGCAAAGGCGCGGTCAGCCAGCAGGCGGCGGTCCAATGTGCCGTCTGCTTTTAAAATGTCTGCGCCGAACCGCTGAGCCAGCCGGGGCAGCAGCGGCGAGCCGGGCAGTAAAATCTCGCGGCTGATCTGGTCGGCATCGGCCAGCGGCACACCGTGGGCCGAAAACACCGCCGTGACCGTGGATTTGCCGCAGCCGCTGCGGCCCGTGATGCCAAGCGCGATCATAGCTTGATCACCCGGAAGGCCGCAGCGCGGATCAGGCGGTTGTACACCGCCATGGAAAGGCCGTCCTTCTGCGGGCAGCGGGCGTAGACCACGGCATCGCCCTGCTCATCCAGCGCACGCAGGCAGCGGAAGATGTGCTTTGCCTGATTGGCACCGTCGCCCTCGCGGCCATACTCCACGCAGGGCACACCCAGCTTTTCCGCCTCGCCGGTAAAGCACAGACAGCTGGGATTCTGCTCGGCGTGGGCATCCACATAGGCTTTGAACTGCTCAAAGGTGCCTTCCAGCAAGGTCACATCCGCCTTGGGGGCGTAGTGCTTGTACTTCATGCCGGGGCTGCGCACCACAGCACCCTCCGGCAGCTTTTCGAGGATGGCCTTGGACACTTCCACCTCTTCGCCGAGGGCACGCTCGAGGTCTTCCAGCGTGATGTGGCCCGGACGGAACAGGGTGGGCTTTTCGCCCACCACCGACACCACAGTGCTTTCTACGCCCACGTCGCACTCGCCGCCGTCCAAAATCAGCGGCAGGCGGCCGTCCATATCGGTGAACACATCCTGCGCGTTGGTGGGGCTGGGCTTGCCGGAAAGATTGGCGCTGGGGGCAGCAAAGGCGCAGCCGCTCTTTTCAATGACGGCGCGGGCCACCGGGTGGCTGGGCATCCGGATGCCCACGGTGTCCAGACCGGCACAGCACTCCGCTGCCACCTCCGGGCCGCGGGGCATGATGATGGTGAGCGGGCCGGGGCAGAACGCAGCCATCAGCAGCTGGGCGCGCTCCGGCACCTCGCTGACAAGGCCGGGCAGCATTTCCGGTCCGGTGACGTGGACGATCAGGGGATTGTCCTGCGGGCGGCCCTTGGCCACAAAGATCTTCTTCACAGCCTCGCCGTTGCGGGCATCGGCAGCAATGCCGTAAACCGTCTCGGTGGGCAGGGCCACCAGCTCACCGTTCTGCAGCAGGGCAGCGGCTTTTTCAATGCTCTTTTCGTCCGATGCGGGCAAAATTTCAGTTTTCATTTCCATACGGATCATCGTTCTTTCTATCTGTAAAGTATTTATGCTTTTCAGCATTTATCGACAGGATATCGTTTTATTTTCAAAACCGCATTTCAGCCCTGCTCGTTGAGCTTTTGCAGCTTTTCGGCCTGCTCGCGGGTGGCCAGTGCGTCGATCAGCTCGTCCAGATTGCCGTCCATGATCTTGGAAAGATTGTGCACGGTCAGGCCGATGCGGTGGTCGGTGCAGCGGTCCTGCGGGAAGTTGTAGGTGCGGATCTTTTCGCTGCGGTCGCCGGTGCCACCTGCCCCTGACGGCTGGCGTTGATGGCATCCTGCTGCTGTTTCTGCTTCTGGGCCAGCAGGCGGCTGCGCAGGATCTCCAGCGCCTTGTCCTTGTTCTGGAACTGGCTGCGCTCGTTCTGGCATTCTACCACCATGCCGGTGGGGAGATGTGTCACACGGATGGCGCTGGAGGTTTTGTTAATGTGCTGACCGCCCGCGCCGGAGGAGCGGAAGGTGTCGATACGCAGGTCCTTCATGTCCAGCGCAAAGTCCACCTCTTCGGCCTGCGGCATCACAGCCACCGTGGCCGTGGAGGTGTGGATGCGGCCCTGCGTCTCGGTCTCCGGCACACGCTGCACACGGTGTACACCGCTCTCGTACTTGAGGCGGTTGTAGGCCCCGGCACCATCCACCGAGAAGATGGCTTCCTTCACGCCGCCAAGCTCCGTCTCGTTGAGGTTGAGCATTTCCAGCTGCCAGCCCTTGCTTTGCACATACATGGTGTACATGCGCAGCAGGCTGTGGGCAAACAGGGCAGCTTCCTCCCCTCCTGCGCCGCCGCGGATCTCCACAATGACATTTTTGCCATCGTTCACATCCTTGGGCAGCAGCAAAATTTTGAGATTATTTTCCAGCTTTTCCACATCTTGACTTTTTTCGCTGATTTCCTGCTGTATCATCTGCTTGAAGTCCGGGTCAAGTGCGCCCGGTTCTTCCAGCAGAGCTTTGGCCTGTGCCAGATGATCCTGTGCGGTCTGCCACGCGCGGTAGGCCTGCACCACAGGTTCTGCATCGTGGTACTCCCGCATCAGCTGCGGAAAAGCGCAGGATCTGCGGCGGTATCCGGCTGGTTCAGGCGGATGGAAAGCTCTTCAAAGCGGTGGCAGACAGCATCCATCTGGGTAAACATGTTCGGCATAATTCCGGCAGTTCTCCTTACAAACTCAGATTCATGTTCGTGCAGCCGAACGGCTCCGGGGCCTTTCCGCCCCGGATGCGTGCTGCGCCGGGCGCTAGGCCTGCCCGGGTTTTACCACCTTTTTGATGTTCTTTTCAATTTTAGCACGCGGCAGCATCACCTCGCGCCCACAGCCGGTACACCGGATCTTAAAATCCATGCCGACGCGCAGCACCTCGAAGCTGGACGCTCCGCAGGGGTGCTTTTTGCGGGTGAGGATGGTATCGCCTACAGCAATGTCCATAGCTCTGCTTCTCCCTTCTGCCTGCCCAAAACAGCAGGCGGTGTGTGCGCAAAGCCCGGCGTGCCGGTTTGCTGCGCATACAGATATAGTATAATGCAAAGCCGCACAAAATGCAAATATCCGCCCATGCGGATGCATAAGTTTTAACAGAAAGGCCGCTGCCGTTCCAAGCACGGCCTAAAAAGCAGAGAAAGAGGAATGAAAGATGATGCAAGCTTACCGTACCGAAGGCAACTACCGTTCTGCTGCGCGCCTGTCCCCCGCTGAACTGCGCGCCGCCATGGCAAACCGCGAGATCCTGCAGGCCACTGCTCTGGCCTTTGATACCCAGCGCCAGCTGCGGTTCGAGATCGGCGGGGTAAGGGCCGTGATGCCCTTTGCCCAGTGCGCCGATGGTGCCGCAAACGGCACCGTGCGGGACATTGCGGTGCTGACAAGGGTGGGCCGCCCCACCTGCTTTGTGATCGAAGCGCTGGACACCGACGAGAACGGTCAGCCCTTCTACCGGCTCTCCCGCGCGCTGGCGCAGCAGATGTGCAAGGCCGACTATCTGGACGCCCTGCAGCCCGGCGATATTCTGCCCTGCACCGTGACCCATATCGAGCCGTTTGGCGCGTTCTGTGATGTGGGCTGCGGCATCAGTGCCCTGCTGCCCATCGACTGCATGTCGGTGAGCCGCATCTCCTCCCCCGCCGACCGGGTGAGCGTGGGCCAGCAGATCTTGTGCGCCGTCAAGAACCGGGATGTACAGGGCCGCTTTGTGCTGACCATCCGGGAACTGCTGGGCACATGGGAGGAAAATGCGGCCGGGTTCACCGTGGGCGAGACCGTGGTGGGCATCGTGCGCAGTGTGGAGGAATACGGCACCTTTATCGAGATCGCGCCCAACCTCGCGGGCCTTGCCGAGAGCTGCACCGACCTTGTGCCCGGGCAGGCGGTGAGCGTCTACATCAAGAACATCCTGCCGGAAAAAATGAAGATCAAGCTGGTGATCGTGAACCACGCCCTGAGCCAGCGCCATCGGTTCGAGCTGAAGTATTTCATCACCGAGGGCCATCTGGACCACTGGTGTATTCCACGCCGGAAAGCCCCAAGCGCATTGAGACAGATTTTGCCGCTGCGGCTTGCAATCCGGCGTGAAAGCCTTTATACTATAAAAGAAAAGGAATGCAAGGGGGATGTATGGAACGATGGCCGCCAATGATGCTTTTACTGCCGGTGTACGTCCCGGCGGGTTGACCAGCAGCACCGAGATCCGGCTGCTGCTGTGCTATCTGGTCAAAAATGCCGGACCCATTACCCGGCAGGAGATCGAAAACGCCTGATGGAAGAAGCGCTGGTGAACTATTTCGAGATCGGCTCGTGTCTGGACGATATCACCAAGCAGCAGCTCGTCACCCTGACAAAGGGCAGCTACACCATCACCGAGAAGGGCCGCAAAGTGGCGCAGGAGCTTGCCTACGACCTGCCCCGCAGTGTGCGGGAGCGCGCTGTGGCCGCTGTGCTGCGCTGCCAGACATGGGCCCGCAAGGAAGCCAAGTACAGTGCCAGCATTACCGAAAAAGAAGACGGCCACTGCACCATCCGCTGCACGGTGAAAGGGCTGGACAGTGAGCTGTTCTGTCTGGATCTCGGCACACCGGACCGCTGACCGCCGAGCTGGTAAAAAAGCAGTTCATCCTCAAGGGCAACGAGATCTACCAAATGCTCATCAATAAGCTGACCGAAGAAGAAAAGTGAACAAATAAAGAGGGAGGCACCCGCGCGGCGCTTCCCTCTTCTGTTTTGTAGCGGTCAGATCAGAATGCAGATGAGCGGTGCAGCCCTCATTGATGACCCGTTCCAGCGTTTCCTGCAGGCGGGTGCGGGCCTCCTGCGGCATGTGCAGCAGCTTGTTCTGCAGTCCTTCGTTCACCAGCTCGTGCAGGCTCTTGCCAAAGATGTTGGACTCCCACAGCTTTTCCGGGTCGTCCTCAAAGCCGGCCAGCAGGCTGCGGGCAAGGTCCTCGCTCTGCTTTTCAGTGCCCACGATGGGGCTGATCTCGGTGTGGATGGTGGCCTTCATCATCTGGATGGAGGGCGCGCAGGCTTCCAGCCGCACGCCGTAGTTCGTGCCCTGCCGCACGATCTGGGGCTGTTCCAGTTTCAGCTCGCTGACCGTGGGCATCACGATGCCATAGCCGGTAGCTTCCACCTGCTCAAGGGCGCTGCGCACCTTCTCGTACTCCCGTTTGGCCTTTGCCAGCTCCATGATGCAGGGCATCAGGCCTGCTTCGTCGCCAATGGCAAGGCCGGTCTGCTCGCTCAGCACCTGATAGAAAATTTCCGGCTTCAGCTCCACCGTGATGCGCACACTGCCGTTTGCAAGGTCGATGCCGCTGATGGCCGAGCGCTGCACCGCGTCACATTCCAGCGCAGGTGCGTCTGTTCCGGAGGGTACATCCTTCATGCGGGAGACCTTTGCCGCCAGCTGCATGGCCGCATCGTACACCTGCGTTTGCAGCCAGTGGCCGTTTTCCAGCATCGTGACCCAGCGCGGCAGGGCAAAATCCAGCTCCTGCACCGGGAACTCGTACAGCACCTGCCGCAGGATGCTGCCCAGTGCCTCCGCGTCCAGATCCACGCAGCTCACCGGTAGCACGGTGTGGTCGTAGTCCCGGGCCATGCCCTCGGCCAGCTGCTTCGTCTCCGGGGCATCCGGGTGGGTGCTGTTGAGCAGGATGATGTAGGCTTGCCCAGCGCATCCAGTTCTTCCACGATGCGCTTCTCGGTTCTGGCATAGCCCTCCCGCGGGATGTCACTCACAGAGCCGTCGGTGGTGACCACGATGCCGATGGTGGAATGTTCGCAGATCACCTTGCGGGTGCCGGTCTCGGCGGCAAGGTCGAAGGGCACCTCGTGGTCGAACCACGGGCTTTTGACCATGCGGGGCTTGTCGTTCTCCTCGTGGCCCATAGCCCCCTCCACCATGTAACCCACGCAGTCGATGAGCCGCACCCGGCACTCGCCGCCGCCCTCCAACTGCAGGGGCACGGCTGTTTCCGGATGAATTTTGGTTCCGTGGTCATGATGGTGCGGCCCGCTGCCGACTGGGGCAGCTCGTCCCGGGCACGCTCCCGCGCAGCCGCCGGGCCGATGGCGGGCAGCACCAGCTGTTCCATGAAACGCTTGATAAAGGTGGATTTGCCGCTGCGCACCGGGCCAACCACCCCAATGTAGATATCTCCGCCGGTGCGTGCGCCGATCTCGCGGCAGATGCTCTTCCGTTCCTGATTTGCCAAATTGCTCTCCCCTTCCCGTTTGCGCTGTGCACCGGACAGGATTCCGGTCCGCTTGTTGTAATCGTATGTTGGGAAAAGGCCGGATATGACAAAAGGCTCCCATGCCAGCAGCACAGGAGCCTTTACAAACATTTTTACAATTACGGGGTCAGACGGTTGGGGCCGCGGAACAGGAACTCGGCGTCCTTGATGGTCAGGCCGCACAGCAGCATGGTCAGGCGGTCGATGCCCAGACCGAAACCGCCGTGGGGCGGCAGCCGTACTGGAAGAACTCCAGATAGAACTTGACATCATCGGCCAGACCCTTTTCCTCGGCCTGCTTCTTCAGCACCTCGTAGCGGTGCTCGCGCTGGGCACCGGTGGTGATCTCAACACCACGCCAGATCAGGTCGTAGCCCTGGGGCACGCCGTTCTCGTCCCGCATGTGTAGAACGCACGCTTCTCGGCAGAGTAATCGGTGATAAAGAGGAACTCGTGGCCGTAGTGCTTCTTCACCCACTCATAGCTCAGGCGCTCGGCCTCAGTGGTCAGGTCGCCCTTCTCGCTCTCATCGACGGTGTAGCCGAACTCTTCTTCCAGACCCTTGTACAGGTCAGCCAGTTTGACCACCGGGAACGGGGTGGTGGGAACGATCACTTCCTGCCCGAACATCTCCTTGATCTGGTCGCCGTAGTTGTCCTTGACGGCCTGCAGACCGGCAGTCAGCAGCTCCTCTTCCATCTTCATCACGTCTTTATAGGAAGTGATGTAGCTGAACTCCAGATCGAAGCCGGAGAACTCGGTGGAGTGCTTGTTGGTGTAGCTCTTCTCGGCGCGGAACACAGGGCCGGTCTCGAAGATGCGCTCAAAGCCTGCAGCCATGGCCATCTGCTTGTAGAACTGAGGGCTTTGTGCCAGATAGGCGTTGCGGTCAAAGTAGTCCACCTTGAACACCTCAGAGCCGCTCTCGCTGGCAGCAGCGATCAGCTTCGGGGTGTGGATCTCGATGAAGTTACGGTCCAGCAGGAACTTGCGCATGGCGTTCACAAAGCAGCTCTGTGCCTTGAACATGAGCTGATTCTCGTCGGTGCGCAGGTCGATCCAGCGGTAATCGATGCGCTGGTCGATGCTGGAGCGCTCCACAGCCTTCTTTTTCTTGGTGGCTGCGATCTCCTTGCGGACGATGGGCAGAGCGTTGGCAATGCTCTCGATCTCGATGGACTCGGGGATCATCTCCACGCCGCCCATCTTGACGTAGTCGTTCTCCACCACCTTGCCGGTGACGGTGATGACGGAATCCGGGGTGAGCTGATCGATGGTATCCACCAGATCGGGGTGATCTTCCTTTTCCACCGTGATCTGCAGTTTGCCGGTAATATCCTTCAGCACGATAAAGGCCATATACTTGCTGTTGCGCAGGTTCTCGATAAAGCCCTGCACCTTGACCGTGCCGCCGATGGCCTTTTGAGCCTCGTTGATATAGGTGCGTTCCATAATACAGGAATCCTCCTTTGACGTCTTGTGTACTGTTTTATTATACGCTTTTCCGGGGATAAATCAAGAGATATGGCGATTTAGAATGGCCTCCGCTGCGCTCTGGCCATCTTCTGCGGAAGAATTATTTTTATTTTGTGTTTGTCGCGGCCTGCGGGCCGCTCCAAGCACCTTTTCACAAATCAGGACAAATCAGCAAAAAATGCAGTTTCTGGTCACAGCCCCTCCGTGAAAAAACAATTCTGAAAATCCGCAGATTTTCCAGAACTGCAAACATAAAATCTTTTTCCGCTGAAAATATTCGGGTTGCGGCACGCGGCGGCTATGTTTAATGGTTCTCTTTGCCTGTTTCTTCGTGCAGAGTGCCGGTGCCGCCCTCCACCACGCCGTCGTGCTTAAGCACCGCGGCAATGGTGCCAAAGAAGCATTTCACATCCAGCCCAAAGCTCAGATGCTCCACATACCAGCCGTCCAGCTTGGCCTTCTCCGCGATCTCCAGTTCATCGCGGCCATGGATCTGTGCCCAGCCGGTCAGGCCCGGGCGCACATCGTTTGCATGGTACTTGTCGCGTTCTGCCAGCAAATCATACTGGTTCCACAAAGCAGGCCGCGGGCCGATGACCGCCATATCACCCACAAAGATATTCCACAACTGGGGCAGCTCGTCCAGACTGGTCTTGCGCAGGAAATGACCCATGCGGGTGATATACTGGTCCGGGTCGTGCAGCAGATGGGTGGGCATATCGTGGGGCGTGTCGATGCGCATGGTGCGGAACTTTAAAATGTAAAAGTGCTTTTTGCCAATGCCCACACGCTTCTGTTTGAAGAACACCGGGCCGGGCGAGTCCAGCTTGATGCGACGGCCAGAATGAGAAAAAGCCAGGACAGGCAGATCATGCCGCACAGCGACAGCACCACCGCCAGCAGGCGCTTGATTCCATTGCGATACATGGGTTTCCTCCATTTTCCGATTCAAAGTAACAGTTCCAGTATAACAGTATGGGCCGGAATTTGCAATTGCATCCGCCGCCTGCCGCCGATATTTTTATGCTTTGGCTGCGTTCTGCCGGTTTTGTGGCAAAAAAGTGCCGGTTTTGTCTCTTGTTTTGCAGCGCGGCCCGGGGTAAGATAAAGAAAATGAGAAGTCCACTCCCCCCAGTCTCGCTTTCGCTCGACAGCCCCCTCGGAGATGGGGCCTTTGGCAAAACCTCTCACTTTGAGAGAGGTGGCACGCCGAAAGGCGTGACGGAGAGGGCAAGGATGCTACAAGGAGGTCCCCTATGATCCAGCGTTTCCGTTTTGGCCTGCCCCTGCCCACCGACAGTGTGGTGCAGGAGATCCCAGTTTCCGCCGGGCCGGTGCCCTTCCTCACAGCCGAAGAAGACGGCTGGGCCTACCGGATGGCTCCGGATGCCATCGTGTACGGTCTGGGCGAAATGCCCCGCGGCATCAACAAGCGCGGCTGGCACTACGTGACCAACAACACCGATGAAGCCCGCCACAGCGAGGATAAGCTTTCCTACTATGGTGCGCACAATTTTCTGCTCATTGACGGCGGCGCAGGCCGTGAATGCTTTGGTGTGTTCATCGATTTCCCGGGCAAAGTGCGCTACGATATCGGCTACACCGAATACGATGCCCTGCGCTTTGCCACCGAAGAGCCGGATCATGAGCTTTACATCATCACCGGCGACGACCTGAACGATATCAGCCGCCAGTTCCGGCAGCTCATCGGCCGCAGCTATATCCCGCCCAAGTGGGCCTTTGGTCTGGCACAGAGCCGCTTTGGCTACAAGACCGCTGAGGACGTGCGGGAGGTGGCCCGCCAGTACAAAGAGAACGATCTGCCGCTGGATATGATCTGCATGGACATCGATTACATGCAGGACTACGCGGATTTTACCGTAAACAAGCAGCGCTTCCCGGACCTTGCCGCCCTGAGCGCTGAACTGAAGGCACAGGGCATCCGGCTGGTGCCCATCATCGATGCGGGTGTGCGCATCGACCCGGAAAACCCCGTCTGTGCCGAGGGCCTTGCAAACGGTTTCTTCTGCACCAAAGCCGACGGCACCCCCTTTGTGGCGGCGGTGTGGCCCGGCAAGGCTTACTTTGCGGACTTCCTGCGCCCGGAGGTGCGGGAGTGGTTCGGCCGGCAGTACAAGGCACTGACCGACTGCGGCATCGAGGGCTTCTGGAATGACATGAACGAGCCTGCGCTGTTTTACTCACCCGAGCGGCTCAAGGCTTTCTTTGAGAGCATGGACGAACTGAGCCGGAAAGACAACATCGTGCAGGATGAATTCTTTGGCAAGGTGGTGGGCGGCGCGCTGGGCCTGATGAACGCCCCAGAGGACTACGCCAGCTTCTACCACGATGTGGACGGCCAGCGGGTGCGCCATGACAGGGTGCACAACCTCTACGGCGGCAATATGACCCGTGCGGCAGGCGAAGCCTTTGCCCGCCTGCGGCCCGGCAGACGCACGCTGCTCTACAGCCGTTCCAGCTTCATCGGCAGCCACCGCTACGGCGGCATCTGGCTGGGTGACAACGCTTCCACATGGGCACAGCTTCTGGCCAATATCCAGATGATGCCCAACGTGCAGCTGTGCGGCTTTTTGTACACCGGCGCGACCTGTGCGGTTTTTCCTACGATACTACGCCTGATCTGGCCCTGCGCTGGCTGGAGTTCGGCCTGTTCACGCCGCTGATGCGCAACCACGCCACCGACGGCTCCCGGATGCAGGAATACTACCGCTTTGCGGATATGCTGCCTGCCCTGCGGAAGATGCTCCGGCTGCGGTATGCCCTGCTGCCCTACCTTTATAGTACCTTCATGAAGGCGGCATTGGAAAATACCAGTTACTTCCGGCCCTTGGGCTTTGATTTTCCCGCTGACCCGGATGCCCGCGAGGTGCAGGACCAGCTGCTGCTGGGCGAGGGTGTGATGGTAGCGCCTGTCTACACCCAGAACGCCAGCGGACGGCACGTCTACCTGCCGGAAGCAATGAAGCTCTACCGCATCCGCAGTGTAGACGACTACGACACCGAGCTTCTGCCGCCGGGCACCACTACGTCCGCTGCGCATTGGACGAAGTGCTGCTGTTCATCCGCCCGGGCCATGCGGTGCCGGTGGCAAGACCCGCCAGCTGCACCGCCCAGCTGGACGACACCGCCCTGACCCTGTGGGCCTGCCCGGACGAAAATGGCAGCGCCCGCTGCCGGATGTACACCGATGACGGCGAGACGAGCGATTTTGCCGCACCGGAGCACTGGAAGGTGCTTGAATTGAACTGAAAAGCCGTTTTCCTGTGGCATTGCCGGAAAAAACTGTCTTTTTTCGGCGGTGCCACTTGTATTTTTCTGCGCCGCGCGTTATAATATGCCTTCGGTTCCCTTTATTTACGAAAAATTTATATTTCAGATGCTGTCCTCCTAAGCAGTGTGCAATGCTTCGGAAAACGGCTTCTCCGCGTAAACGATAAAAAGGAGGTACTTTTCTCATGGCTCAGACAAGCCGCTCCGCTGACCTTACCAGCGGCCCGATGCTCCAAAAGATCATCCTGTTCTCCATCCCACTGGCAGCTTCCAGCATTCTGCAGCTGCTGTTCAACGCTGCGGACGTAGTGGTCGTGGGCCGCTTTGCGGGCAGCACCGCACTGGCCGCCGTCGGCTCCAACGGCTCCCTCATCAACCTGCTGGTGAACCTGTTCGTAGGGCTTTCGCTGGGCGCAAACGTGGTGGCGGCCCGCTGCTTTGGCGCAAAAGATGACCGCGGCGTACAGGACACGGTGCAGACCTCGGTGACGCTGGGCCTTGTCAGCGGCGTGCTGCTGGCTGTGGTGGGGTTCTTTGCAGCCCGGGGGCTGCTGGAGCTGATGAGCTGCCCGGAGGATGTGATCGACCTCTCTGCGCTGTACCTTAAAATTTATTTCATCGGGATGCCTATGACCATGCTGTACAACTTCAGCAGTGCGCTGCTGCGCGCCGTGGGCGACACCAAGCGCCCGCTGTACTGTCTGGCAGCAGCCGGTCTCATCAACGTGGTGCTGAACCTTGTGTTCGTCATTGGCTTTTCCATGAGCGTGGCAGGCGTGGCGCTGGCTACCATCATCAGTCAGACCGTTTCCGCCTGCATGGTGACGCGGATGCTGATGAAGGAGGAGGGCGCGCTGCATCTGGATCTGCATCATCTGGGCTTCCACATGGGTGCCTTGAAGCAGATTTTGCTTATCGGCCTGCCTGCCGGTCTGCAGAGCACCGTGTTCAGCCTGTCCAACGTGGTCATCCAGTCGGCCATCAACTCCTTTGGTTCCACGGTGGTGGCAGGCAGTTCGGCCTCCGCCAATCTGGAGGGCTTCGTCTATACCGCCATGAACGCCTTTTCGCAGGCTGCCGTCACCTTTACCAGCCAGAACATGGGCGCGCGCAAGTACCAGAACCTGAACCGTGTTGTCCTCAACTGCCTGCTGTGCGCCATCGTGACCGGCGTGGTGCTGGGCGGCGGTGCGGTGCTGGCAGGCACCCAGCTGCTGCACTTCTACTCCTCGGATGCGGCGGTGATCGCCGCCGGATACGACGCCTGCGGGTGATCTGCGGCACCTACCTGCTGTGCGGCATCATGGATACGCTGGCCAGCAGCCTGCGCGGCCTTGGCTACAGCGTGCTGCCATGGTGGTGAGCCTTGTGGGCAGCTGCCTGCTGCGGCTGGTGTGGATCGCCACCATCTTCCAGCTGAACCGCACACCGTTCATGCTGTACATCAGCTACCCCATCAGCTGGGTGCTGACGGCTGCCGTGCATCTGGCCTGCCTGCTGGTGGTGCGGCACAAGATGCGCCAGAGAGGTCAGACACTACAGGCGGTGTAAAGAGAAGCCCTGCGCCCTTGACAATCCCTGAAAAAAGCACTATACTACAAACAGAAAAGGCGCTGTCCGCAATGGTCAGCTCCTTGCCCGTTTAGTCAAGAAAAGATTGACCGCACGAGTTGGTAGCTGGGCGGTCAGTCTTTTTTGCTATCATCGGCTTTGTGCTTGGAAAACATTGTCATGACCTCAACGGCCAGACGGATCACGTCCACGATCAGACCCAACAGTGTGAGAATGAAGGTGAGCAGTGCGAGGGTTTCCAACAGAGTCACCGGATATCCCTCCCTTCGCCTTCAAGGCTCCGGGAAGTTTCATTTTGCAAAAAAGTTCCACTCCCGGAACCTCTGCTTCGTTCTATGTAGAAAGAGCAGCGATAACGGGCAGGAAGCATGACCACCTGCGCTTGCAGATAGCACCTTAACGCCACCCTTCGGGGTGCGTTTTTAGTTTAACATACTTTTTGACGAATTACAACTTTTTACAGCTCCTTTGCCAGCAGGTAGCGGTCGTGGCCGCCGTACATTTCCCGCCGGGAGACGATGGCAAAACCGGACGCAAGGGCGTTGTGCAGGCTGTACTGGTTCTGCGGGCTGACAGTAGCACCGATATGGGTGATTTTTTTCGGGAAAAGCGGCAGCGCTGCTTCCAGCATGAGCCGTTGCAGGCCGTTGCCGCGAAAGTCTGCGTGGACGATGGCGCTGTCCGCATTGGCCCAGTGCTCCCACTCGGTGCGCGGCACATCCATGAAGGCCGCATAGTTGTGTGCGCTGCGCCCGCAGAAGCGCACGATGAGATACCCGCCAAGGCGGCTGCCCTGCCATGCGCCGATGCACAGGTCATTGCGGACATAGGCCGTGATGTTTTCCAGCGTGTCCGGCACGAACTGCTCCGGGTCCGGCATGGCGGCGCGCACCTCGTTCTGCAAGGCGTACACCGCCGGGGCCTGCTCCGGCGTGCAGCGGCGCAGCTGCATGGACACCGGCGGCTGCACCGGCTGGCCGCAGATCTTGTGCAGAAAAACTTCCATCTTGCGTTTCCCTCCAAAATAAAATCATACTTTTTCGCTGTTTCCAGTATAAATGCCGCTTTTATAAATGTCAATTTATGTTATAATAAAGTATAAAGGGGTTTGCGGCGTATGGCGTGGTCACAAAGGTGCCGTGCGGCGCAGGCTTCAAGTCCCGGCGGGGAGCATCCCCTGCCCGTGAACGGAGGAACCGAACCATGAAGGAATCTGCACTTACCTCTTCCAACCGATTGGGCGGTGCTGTGATCAGCGACCGCATCGTTGCCAGTCTGCTGGAAGAGCTGCGCACCGGGCGCTATGCCCGGGCCGACCGTCTGCCCGCCGAGGTAGATCTTTCCGCTGAGCTGGGCGTGAGCCGCACCGTCATCCGCGATGCATTGAGCGAGATGGAGCGCGCAGGCTATGTGGAGCGCGTGCGCGGCATTGGCACGGTGGTGAACCGCGCTGTGCTGAGCCTGCGCAGCCGGCTGGACCAGAAGCTGGAATACTACCCGCTGATCCGCAGCTTTGGCAGCTATCCCCACGCCGACGGCATTCAGGTATTTCCCATCCGTGCCGGTGAAGAGTTGGCCCGCGATCTGGAAATTGAGCCGGGCGACGACGTGATCTGCATCAAAAAGCGCATTCTGGCCGATACCACCCCGTGATCTACTCCATCGACTACCTGCCAGAGCACTGTTCGGTGCCAGAGACTACACCCGCATCGACCTGACCGGCGGCGTGTTCGATATCTGGAACGGAGTGCCACCAG
>ENA-OUNI01000542-OUNI01000542.1-human-gut-metagenome-genome-assembly--contig:-NODE-542-length-17347-cov-2.881765_pt1 | contig 17347 bp, 21 predicted proteins | sample MGYA00242499_ERZ504580 | MGnify/ENA primary metagenome ERZ504580 (study PRJEB26092, sample SAMD00036315) | human gut metagenome | host: Homo sapiens | study: EMG produced TPA metagenomics assembly of... | reverse complement strand
CAAATGCTGAGGTTGATTTTCCCCACATTGAACGAATGGCATCAAATCAACTACCGTAAATTCATCCTTGCTTCGCCATGTCGCACTCGCCCTCGTCGGTTTTCGTAGAAGCCTCGGGGTACATTGGAGTGCCTAAGTTTTGTGAGGAAGGGATTGCAGATGTCGAGTTATTCCGCCCAGTTGCGTGAAGAACAACAGGCCGTCAGCCGCGCGTACGGCCGCTTGGATGATCTGCGGGCCAAGCTCGTGCCCGTCTCGACACCGTGCGTGCTGCCGGCTCGCACGGATCGCCCACGCAACGCACCGAACGCGATTCCTTCGCCACCATGTACGAGGATCGCCTCACCCAGCTGCGTGCCGTCGAAGATCGCCTGGTGTTCGGCAGACTCGACGATGTCCACGGTGCGCACAGATACATCGGGCGTATCGGACTGTCCAACGAAAACCACGAGCCGATCCTCACCGATTGGCGAGCCGACGCGGCACGTCCGTTCTACGAAGCGACGCCTTCCAATCATGGCGATATCGTAATGCGCCGCCATATCACACTCAGCTTCCGTGAAGTGGTCGGCGTTGAAGACGAGGTGCTCGATGTGCACTCCGACCAGGTCGGGCAGGCGTCTTCGGACGGCACTCTGACCGGCGAAGGCGCGCTGCTCGCATCGTTGAACGCCAAGCGCACCGGCAAGATGACCGATATCGTGGCAACCATCCAAGCCGAGCAGGATCGCATTATTCGCGCCGACCTCAACCAGGCCGTGGTGGTGCAGGGTGGACCGGGTACCGGCAAAACCGCCGTGGCGCTGCACCGTGCGGCATATCTGCTCTACACGCATCGGCGAATGCTCGAACGCTCCGGTGTGCTCGTGGTCGGACCGAGCTCAACCTTCCTGCATTACATCGATCAGGTGCTCCCCTCCCTCGGCGAGACCGGAGTGGTCAGCCGAACCATCGCCGATCTGATCCCCGGCGTGATCGCGACGGCGCATGACAACCCGTTCGCCGCGAAATTGAAGGGCGAACGTCGTATGTCCAAAGCCATCGCCAATGCCGTTGCCGCACGAGAACGCGTCCCCGCATCATTGCCGTCGATCCGCATCAACGGATTCGCAGTGCCCATCGTGCGCGCGGATATCGAACAGGCCATCACCGATGCCAAGCGCACGCGACAGCAGCACAACAAAGCACGCGAAACTTTCGTGCATAGCATGTTGATCGCCATGCGCAACCGTTATGTGGACAAGCTTGATTACGAGCCGGAGCAGGCGGAGTTGACGGATGTGATGCAGCAGTTGCGCATGAATGACACCTTGCGCAAGACGTTGAATCTCGCATGGTTGCCGATGACCGGCGAATGGCTTATCGACCAACTGTTCTGCAAGCCGCAGCAGCTTCGTCGCTTCGCACCATGCTTGAGGAACGCGATATCGAAGCATTGGTTCGCCCCAAAGGGTCGCCGTTTACCGTCAGCGATATTCCGCTGCTGGATGAAGCCATGGAACTGCTTGGCCCCGATCCCAAAGCGGTCGCCCGCCAAAAGGCGTTGGACGCCAAGCGCGCCGAGGAGGAGCAGTTCGCGCAAGATACGCTGGCTCAGGCTGGCATCGGCTCCGGCATCGTCACTTCGCAGATGTTGGTCGACAATATCAACGGGATGGACGCGGAACTCACCGCGCAGCGCGCCGCCGCAGACCGTGAATGGACATATGGCATATCGTTGTCGATGAAGCTCAGGAACTCACCGCCATGGATTGGCGCATGCTCATCCGCCGTTGCCCGTCGCGTTCGTTCACCATTGTGGGCGATGTTGCGCAAACCTCCGCATTGGGCGGCACCCGTTCGTGGCGGCGTATGATGGATCCGTTGTTCGGCCCCCACAATTGGCAACTCAACGAATTGACGATTAATTACCGCAATCCGAAGGAAGTGTCGCAGCTCGCCTGTGATTTCGCGGCAACGGAGGGATTGTACATCTCCACCGTCAATGCGGTGCGCGGCGTGCCGGATTCGGTCAAGCGCCTCACTCTGGCCGACGACCGTCTGATTGCCGATGCCGTGGCACAGCAGACCGTCGATCTGGTCCGCGCATTCGTCTCCTCCGATGGCACCGGACGCGTGGCCATCATCGCACCTGACGATATGGTCAAGCCGTTGCGCAGGCGGGTGTACGAACAGCTTCGCGAAACATTGACGGCGAAGGAGTTCGACCGTCTCGATGCGCAGAGCTCTTGGGATGAACAGGTCACCGTTTGTTCCACGCAAATGGTGAAAGGCTTGGAATACGACGCAGTGATGGTGGTGCAGCCGGGAAGCATCGAGGAGAATGCCCCCTCACGCATTGTGGCCGCAGCCGATTTATACGTCGCCATGACCAGACCGACACAACGTCTGCTTATAGTCCGGACAAATGCAGACGAAAAACTGCTCAAGCTATAAGGTAGGAACCATGCCTAAAGCATTGTTACTTGAAAATATTCATCCTGACGCGGCACAGTCACTGCGTGACCACGGCTTCGAAGTCGAGTGCCTCAGGGGCGCGCTCAACGAAGATGAACTCATCGACGCCTTGGAAGACGTTGATCTGCTGGGCATTCGCTCCAAAACCAGCGTGACCAGCAAAGTCATCGACGCACGTCCGACGCTCACGCCGTCGGCTGCTTCTGCATCGGCACCAATCAGTCGATCTCGACTATGCGGCAAGCACGGCATCGCCGTGTTCAATGCCCCATATTCCAACACTCGCTCCGTGGTGGAACTGGTTATCGGCGACATCATTTGCCTGATGCGCCGCATTCCTGCGCACACCCATCATATGAAGCACGGTATGTGGGACAAGTCTGCTTCCGGCTCTCATGAAGTGCGAGGCAAGACGCTCGGCATCATCGGCTACGGCAATATCGGATCTCAGCTTTCCGTCATCGCGAGGCACTTGGCATGCGCGTGGTGTTCTACGACATTGAAGAGAAGCTTGCCATGGGCAATGCCCATCGTTGCTCCACACTGAACGAACTGCTCGAACAGTCCGATGTGGTCACACTGCATGTCGATGGCCGCAAGTCCAATACCGGTTTCTTCGGTGAGGACCAGTTCGCGCATATGAAGCAGGATTCGATCTTCATCAATCTTTCCCGCGGTTTTGTGGCTGATTTGGACGCTCTGAAGAAGCATTTGGACTCCGGCCACATTTCGGGCGCCGCAGTGGATGTGTTCCCTGTCGAGCCGAAGAAGAGCGGCGACGAGTTTTTGACGAGCCTTGCGGATGAAGACAATATGATTCTGACCCCGCATATTGGCGGGTCTACGCTTGAAGCCCAGAAATCCATCGGACAGTTCGTCTCACAGCGTCTTGAGGATTATTGGTTCAGGGGATCCACCATGTTGTCCGTGAATCTTCCGCAGATCACACTGTCTGATATTCGTTCGAACTTCCGCATCGCGCATCTTCACGCGAATTTGCCTGGCGTACTTGCAAGGTGAACCGTGTGCTCGGAGAAGAGAATATCAACATCGCGGCACAGGCACTGGCACCGAAGGCGAAATCGGCTATGTGGTCACCGATGTGGCTCAGCGCCCCAGCCAGAAGGCTTTGGACGAACTCGCAGCCATCGAAGGCACGATCCGTATGCGTGTGATCAGCTGACGATCCCAATCCGGCAAACGCCACTACGATACGAATGCATTGTGGGGGTTCCAATCACTTATTGGCTGGAACCCCCACAATGCATGAACTAATGCCGTTTGCCGTAATCGCCCAGTTTTGCGCTACCAAGTCCATTTCAGCCAAAACAAACGCATTATCATATGCGTTCGCAACCGTTCGAACCTACTTCAGCGCATCGGCCTTCAGCTCGTCGATCGCGTTCTGGAAATCCTCAAGATTCTCAAAATTCTGGTATACACTGGCGAATCGCATATACGCGACCTCATCAAGATCACGCAACGGTTTCAAAATGGCCCTGCGACCTCGTCGGATTTGACTTGAGCCAGTCCTCGGGCACGAAGATCCTCTTCGACCTGCTGGCCAAGAGCCTTCAAATCGTCTTCCTTGATCGGACGGCCCTGGCATGCCTTGCGAACACCAGAAATCACCTTGTTCCTATCGAACTGCTCAACGTTGCCGGAACGCTTCACCACCAACAACATAGTGGTCTCTAGCGTGGTGAAACGCTTGGAGCATTTCGGGCATTCACGCTACGGCGGATGGAATGGCCGTCATCGCTGATGCGGGTATCGACCACCTTGGTATCTGGATTCTGACAAAAAGGGCAATGCATGGTGTCAAGAATAGCCTGAACCATTGAACTAGGCCAATCTTGCGCGGTTCATACCTCGTCGGGAACGATAAGTCTTTGACCGGCCCGAAGCGATACTGAATCCAGATTATTCAGTCGTACCAGCTCGTCCACAGTATCCGCAACATTGCCACCATCAGGCGTAATACGCGCAGCGTACCCCCACAACGTATCGCCCGGCTGGACGGTATATACCACCACCGGCGTCGCTCCGGGATCTGACTGCGCGCGTGCAGGCATCATCAATCCAGCCAAACACCATGCGAGCATCATCAGCATCATGATCACGGCCAGTCGATCCGCCCAGACTTTGAAATCAACGCCATGAGCCTTCGGCACACGATCCATCACGCCACTCCTTCTCGAACAGCTGTTCTATCGAACGCATGTTCTGAGTATGGCACAAATGTTCGATAATTGCAGACACACCTCGAACAGATGTTTGATTTTCTCGGCGTTTCGCGTTATGCTTGCCTAAGACCTGAAAGGAGCCCACCGTGAGCACCGTCCCATTCACGCCCAAAAAGGATGCCGAGCGTCCGGATGAAAGCACGCTGACCGACCGTCAGCGCAAGGTGCTTGGCGCCATCAAAAAACATCTCGTCGAGCAGGGGTTCGCTCCCTCATTCCGCGAAATCGGCGAAGCCGCAGGGCTTAAAAGTCCGTCATCCGTCAAACACCAGTTGCAAGTGCTTGACGACAAGGGCTTCATTCGCATGAACGCGAACAAGGGCAGAGCCATCGAAGTCGTGAGTTTCGACGATGACGAGGTTTCGCCCGGCAAAGTAGCGCAGGTCATCCCATTCCCGAGCCAATCTGATTCCAGCGGATCCATCATGGCTTCCCGCGATGTCCCCTTGGTGGGACGCATCGCGGCAGGCGTGCCCATCACCGCCGAGCAGCATGTGGACGATGTGATGCGTCTGCCGGAACGTCTCACTGGCACCGGCAATCTGTTTATGCTTGAAGTACATGGCGACTCCATGATTGACGCGGCTATCTGCGATGGTGATTTTGTGGTGGTACGCGAGCAGAACACCGCGGAAAATGGAGATATTGTGGCGGCGCTGCTCGACGATGAAGCCACGGTGAAAACGTTCCGCAAGGATCATGGCCATGTCTGGCTCATTCCGCACAATCCCGCCTACTCCCCTATCGATGGCACGCATGCTGAGATCATGGGCAAGGTGGTCACCGTGCTCCGCAAAATCTGACGTTAGACTATTCAACGCCATTGAAATCGCGCCCACAAAGATGAAGCCATAAACAAAGACTCCATCTTTGTGGGCGCGATTCTTTTCCGGTAAACGCACCGGTCATTTAAGAATGTTTAGGAATGCATTTCGGATTTGCTGGTCGAACTGTATCCTTCCGGTTCGAGTTGGAAGGTGGTATGAGGTACGGATACGGGGAAATGTTCGCGCAGGCAATCTTGTAGTTGTGCGAGTATTTCCGCCGCTTCTTTCATGGTGAGTCCTTGTTCGACCACAACATGCGCCATGAAGATCGGCATGCCTGTGGATACGATGCTCGCGTGGATGTCGTGTACCGCCACAACATGCGGCACTTGTTCCAAGTGGGAACGCACTTCATCGAGATCAAGACCGTTGGGGGTTTCTTCGAGAAGCACGCGAACCGCGTTGCGCAACAGTTTGATGGCTCGCGGGATCATCATGAGTGCGATGATGCCACCTGCCACAGCGTCGAATCCGGCCCAGCCGGTGCAGATGAGCACGCTTGCCGATACGATTACGGCAACGGACCCTAAAGCGTCATTCATGACTTCAAGGAATGCCGCTTTCATGTTCATGTTGTCTTCGCTTTGCGATGCGAGGATAAAGATTGATCCGATATTGGCCGCGAGGCCGAGTATGCCCATGAAGAGCAGCAATCGCACGTCGTTTACTTCGTCGGCAGATCCGCCGAAAGTCTCATGCCGGCTTCCACAAGCGCATAGATACCTACGATGAGGAGGATGAGGGCTCCGACTGCCGCTGTTAGCACTTCGAGCCTTGCCCAGCCCCAGGTGCGTTTGTTGCTGGGCTTGCGTTGCATCAGTATTGCGGTGACGGTTGATGCGATGAGTACGGACATGTCGGTGAGCATGTGTCCGGCATCAACGAGCAGCGCCAACGATTCTGTGATGACCGCGCTGATGACTTCCGCTATGAATACCGTCGAGGTGAGACCGAGCGACATCATGAGCCGTTTTTGATGTTCCGCTCCTGTGTTCGCTATCGATCCGTGCGCGTGGTCATGTGCCATATGCTTAATCTTTCAGCCCGATTAAGAAACTTATTGAAATTGTTTCTCAATACCATTTTCATTGCTCTCAAAACGCAAGAAACCCCAGCCATAGGCCGGGGTTTCCTTTATTTCTTTTTGCAGTCTAACGACTGATCAATCGCCTGTCAATACCCAAGCAACCAAAAGCGGTAACGCAGCTGGCACTCCGTTACCGCCAGAAACAATAAAAACGCGGTAACGCATGTGACAGCAAGGCGCACGGAATGAAGGCGTACAGAGGTACGTCGAATTCCGTGTAACGCAGCTAGCACTCCGTTACCGCGTTTTTTATCAGAAGCCGAACTGGGCAGCGGTTTCCTTCAGCGTCTCTGCGGAACGCGTAAGGCTGCAAGCTCGCGGTCGGACACCGGGGTGTTGATGGCGGTGTTGACGCCGGAACGGTTGAGGAGGGTCGGCACGGACATGCAGACGTCGGAGATGCCGTGGAAGTCGTGGAGCATGGAGCTCACCGGCAGGATGCGGTTGGAGTCGCGCATGACGCTTCGATGATGTCAACGCCGGACATGCCGATGGCGTAGTTGGTTGCGCCTTGCCGTTGATGATCTTGTAGGCGGCGTTCTTGACGTCCTGGTGAATCTGCTCACGAACTTCGGCGTCGAGCGGAGCGTGACCCGGCAGCGGGGTCCAGTCGCACATCGGGACGCCACCGATGGTGGCGGAGGCCCACAGCGGCACTTCGGAGTCGCCGTGTTCGCCAGCAATGTAGGCGTGCACGTTCTTGACGTTGACGCCGGTCTGCTGGGCGATCAGGAAGCGCAGACGTGCGGAGTCAAGGTTGGTACCGGAGCCGAAGACCTGGTTTGCCGGCAGGCCGGAGATCTTCTGGGCAACATGGGTTGCGATATCAACCGGGTTGGTGATGAGCATGTAGATGGCGTTCGGAGCGACCTTCACGAGGCCAGGAATGATGGCCTTGAGAATGTTGATGGTGGCACCGACCAGTTCGAGACGGGACTGACCCGGCTTCTGACGCGGACCTGCGGTGATGACGATCATGTCGGCGTCGCGGCAGATTTCCGGATCATCGGAGCCTGCGATGGACACGGTCGGGAAGAAGCTGGAGCCGTGCTGCATGTCGAGTACTTCGGCTTCGACGCGTTCCTTGGCAATGTCTTCGAGCACGATCTCACGTGCGACGCCACGCTGAGCGGCAGCGAAAGCGAGAGTGGAGCCGACTGCACCGGCACCGATGATAGCGAGCTTTGTGGGCTTGATTGGTGAATCCACCATGTGCTTACCTCTCTTATAAGAAAGAATGTCCCGCTGGTAGCAGGTTTTCTCTTAGAATTTCATCTTTACTTTATCCACACAGCATGACGTTTCAAGGCGTTATAACACGACTTGCAAATAATGAAAAGTGATATGCATCACAAAAGATGTGAGCGCTCACAAACGCTGTGTCCGTTGCGTTGCACTGTTTTGCAAGGTTTTCAGCCGATTGACTGTTCCACGATTTGCGCAGCCAAATGATCGTCCACTTCCGCTTCGAGCATCATACCGTCGTCACGGTATTCGACGTTGATCACTTTGCCGTATTCACGTACGCGCGACACCAGCGAACCGGCAGTGTATGGCAGCAACGCCTCGACATGCACGTTCGGCGTCGGCAGCATGGATTCCACCTGCATACGCAGCTCGTCGACGCCTTCGCCGGAAAACGCCGATACGATGTACGCTTCCGGCATCAACGCCTCGATACGCTCGCGTGTGGCCTCATCCATACGGTCGGCCTTGTTGAACACGATAATCGTGGGAATGGTTTCGACGCCGTCGATGTCGGAAAGCACATCGTCGACCGCGTCGATTTGCGAGAACGGGTCCGGATGCGATCCGTCCACCACATGCACGATCAGATCGGCTTCGGAAACCTCCTCCAGCGTGGATTTGAACGCTTCAATCAGCTGCGTAGCAGTCGACGCACGAACCCGACGGTATCGACGTACGCATATTGACGTCCATCTTTGGCACGCGCCCTGCGCACTGCGGTGTCCAATGTGGCGAATAGCGCGTTCTCCACCAATTCCGTTGATCCGGTCAACCGATTCGTCAACGACGATTTGCCCGCGTTCGTATATCCAACCACAGCAACGGTCGGCAATCCGAAACGACGGCGAGCGCCACGTTTGACGTCACGCGCGGGAGCCATCTGTTCGATCTGTTTGCGGAGTTTGGCGATGCGGCTTCGGATCACACGGCGGTCCATTTCGATTTTCGTTTCGCCAGGTCCTCGCGAGCCGATGCCCGCGTCTCCTGCGGCGCGGCCACCTGCCTGTCGCGACAGTGATCCGCCCCAGCCTCGCAGTCGTGGCAGCATGTACTGGAGTTGTGCCAGTTCCACTTGGGCTTTGCCTTCGCGTGAGGTCGCATGTTGGGCGAAAATGTCGAGGATCACGGCAGTGCGATCCACGACCTTCACTTTGGTGGCGTCTTCCAAGGCGCGGCGTTGGCTTGGCGGCAGGTCGTCGTCCACAACGATGGTGTCGGCTTCCTCTTGCGCCACGATTCCGGCGAGTTCGCGGGCTTTACCGGAGCAACGTATGTAGCTGCGTCCGGCTTGATACGATGCTGTAGCAGGCCGTCGCATACCACGGCGCCGGCGGTTTCGGCAAGCGCGGCAAGTTCTCTCAATGATTCTTCGGCCTGTGCTGTGTGGTTTCACGGCTGGACCACACGCCGACGAGCACAACGCGTTCGAGGCGGACTTTTCGGTATTCGACTTCGGTGACGTCTTGCATTTCGCCGAGTCCGGACACATGCTTCAACGCATTGCGGGATTCGCGTTCCTGCCATTGTTCGTCATGGGATTCGTTGAAATGGTTCTCGCCGTTGGTATCAAGCAGCACCTCGGACTGGTCGGCGAGCACGCCTGACACGTCGTTGGCGCTCATGCTATGCTCGATGTCGTTTTCTTGGCTCAATGGCACCTCTCACGGTTAGACTATGGTGTCTTTATTATCATCATTCTCTAGAGACATGGGTATCGGGCATTCGCCACGTGGATGAGCGCGGCTTGCGTGATGCCGGAGGCGAGCGTTTGCAAGGAGTGGGTATGGCACAGGCCGAACAGTATTTCGCGGCTGATCCGCAGTCGAAGGATGTACGTAAGAGGCTGCATGTTGTGTTGCGAGGCAATGAGGCCGATGTTGAGGTTTCCAATGGCGTGTTTTCCGGCAATCGCGTGGATTTGGGAACGTCCGTGCTGCTTCGTCAGGCTCCGGAGCTCCTGAGGAGGGTACGTTCCTTGATCTGGGTTGCGGTTGGGGTCCGATTGCGTTGACACTTGGTTTTGCTTCGCCGAAGGCTGATATTTGGGCGTTGGACGTGAATGAACGCGCGTTGGATCTGACGCGTCGCAATGCCGAGCTCAATGGTGTGAGGAACGTTCATGCGGTCACCGCCGATGAGATCCCTTCGGATGTGACGTTTGATCTGATTTGGTCGAATCCGCCAATTCGTGTTGGCAAGGATGTGCTGCATGAGTTGTTGATGACGTGGCTGCCACGTTTGAATGCGGGTGGTACCGCCTATTTGGTGGTGCAGAAGAATCTGGGGTCGGATTCGTTGATTCCGTGGCTTGCCACGCAGCTTGGCGATGGTTATGAGGTAAGTAAGTACGCGAGTTCGAAGGGCTTCCGCGTTATCGAGGTTATGAAGGCATGAAATTCGAATATCCTTCCCAACTGCCGGTTTCCGCTGCACGTAACGATATTGCCGAGGCGGTGAAGTCGAGCCAAGTCGTGATTGTGTCTGGTCAGACGGGTTCCGGTAAGACCACGCAGCTGCCGAAGATTCTGTTGGAATTGGGCCGTGGATCGCATGGCAGGCAGATTGTGCACACGCAGCCGCGTAGCTGGCCGCTCGTACCGTGGCCGAACGTATCGCCGCGGAGATGGGCGTGCGTTTGGGCGACGAGGTCGGCTATCAGGTGCGTTTCACCGATGAGAGCTCACCGAAGACCCGTCTTCGCGTGGTGACCGACGGTATTCTGTTGGCGCAGATTCAACGCGATCCGAAACTGATGCAATACGATACGATCGTTATCGACGAGGCGCACGAACGTAGTCTCAATATTGACTTTCTGCTCGGTTATTTGACTGCGCTATTGCCGAAACGACGTGACCTGAAATTGGTAATCACGTCGGCGACGATTGATTCGGTGAAGTTCCAGGAGCATTTCGAGCACGCTTTGCATACGAAAGTGCCGGTTATCGAGGTTTCGGGACGAACCTACCCCGTGCAGGTCGTGTATGAGCCGCTGGGCACCGCTCCGGCGTTGATGCGTTCCGTACCCGGTTTTGAAACGGGCGCGATGCCGGGCGATGCCGACTATGAAACGTTGTCGGCCGCTCCCGACGCGAAGGATTCCCATGAGCCGAACGTTGACATGCCGACGGCGGTGGCGCGCGCCTGTGCCGAGTTGGTGATTCATTCGAGTCATGACCGTGGCCCGCGCGATATTCTCGTGTTCGCTTCGGGCGAGCGCGACATTCATGATTTTGAGAATGCGCTGCGCCATCATTATGGTCCGCGTGCCATTGATATGCGTCGTCCTGATGCGATTGAGATCGTGCCGTTGTTCGCGCGGTTGTCCTCCAAGGAGCAGCATCGCGTGTTTGAGTCGCATGACCATCAGCGTATTGTGATCGCTACGAATGTGGCCGAAACGTCGTTGACGGTGCCGGGCATTCGTTATGTGGTCGACCCTGGCACCGCTCGTATTTCACGTTATTCGAAGAGCGCGAAAGTGCAACGGCTTCCGATTGAACCGATCAGTCAGGCGAGCGCGAACCAACGTTCGGGCCGTTGCGGCCGTATTGCCGATGGTATTGCGATTCGCTTGTATTCTCGCGAGGATTTTGAGACGCGCCCGGAATTCACGGAGCCTGAGATTCTGCGCACGTCGTTGGGTGCGGTCGTATTGCATATGCTGTCGGTGGGTGTGGCTCGTACCGCGCAGGATGTTACGGATTTCGGTTTCATCGATCCGCCTGATATGAAGGCGGTGTCTGATGGTTTCAATGAGTTGACCGAGTTGAAGGCCGTGGCGCGCAAGCATGGCGAGGTTGTGCTGACGCATACAGGTCGCATGCTTGCACGCATTCCGATCGACGTGCGTTTGGGCCGTATGATCATCGAGGCTGCGAAGTCGACCACGCCGAACACGTTGGCCGCAGTGCTGGTGGTGGTCGCGTTCCTAAGTTTGCAGGATCCCCGCGAACGTCCGGATGAGAATCGTGAGGAGCCGACCGCATTCATAACCGGTATGCCGATCCGTCCAGTGATTTTCTGACCGCGTTGAACTTGTGGGATCGCGTGTTCCAAGCTGATGGCGAGCCGAGCAATTCCGCGCTTCGTAGGATTTGCAAGACTGAGTATTTGAGTTGGCTGCGCATCCGTCAGTGGAAGGATCTGGTCACGCAGTTGCGTGAGATGTGCAAGGAATTCAAGTTCAAGGTTGGCGATCCGATTCCAGCTTCGCGTCCGCCGCTTGAGATTCGTCAGCTTCCGTCGAATCAGCAGGCTGCGCATTCGTTGTGTTGTTCGTGGGATGCGCAGGGTATTCATACGTCGATGCTTTCGGGCTTGTTGTCGATGATGGGCATGCAGATCGTGCGTGAACCGAAGGCATCTGATTTCGCTGGCTTGAAGGCGCTGCCCGTGCGCGTGCCATGAAGCGTGCGCAGAAGATGGCGAAGAATGATTATCAGGGTGCGCGTGGCACGCATTTCGCATTGTTCCCGGCTTCCGCGGTTGCCAAGTCGACACCGCAATGGGTGATGAGCACGGAGTTGGTGGAAACGAGCCGCTTGTGGGCGCGATATTCCGCCCAGATCGATCCTGCTTGGGCTGAACCGTTGGCGGGTTCGTTGACGCGAACCACGTATGCGGATCCGCATTGGTCTGGTTCGCGTGGCTCCGCGGTGGCGAGCGCGAAAGTGCTGTTGTATGGTTTGCCAATCGTACAGGATCGTACGGTGCAGTGGGGTCGTATCAATCCGCTGGAGGCCCGTGATTTTCTGATTCGTCAGGGTTTGGTCGAGGGCGATATTCAGCAGCGGTTCTCGTATGACGATTTCATTGCGAAGAATCGCGATGTGCTGGAGGATGCGCCGATGACGCGAGTCGCACACGTCAGATGGCGCAGGCGGTCAGTGATGAGGATCTGTTCGATTTTTATAATTCGGTGATTCCCAATACTGTCACGTCGGTTGCGGATCTTGCGAAATGGTGGAAGTCAAAGCATGATGAGCAGCCGGATTTGTTGGATTTTGATCCGGAGAAGGTGGAGCGTCTTGCTGATGCCGAGTCAGTGTCGTTGGCTGATTATCCGGATCATTGGCATACGTTGGTACGGACGGCTCCCCTATCGATTTGCGGTTGAGTTATGTGTATGATCCGCATGATCCAAACGATGGCGTGACCGTGCATGTGCCGTTGAAGGTGTTGTCTCGTTTGACACCGGAACAGTTCACGTGGAATGTTCCCGGATTGCTGGATGAGTTGATTGTCGGCATGATCAAGTCGTTGCCGAAGACGTTGCGCGTGCAGTTTGTTCCCGCTCCTGATACGGCTCATAAGATTCGTGCGTGGATTGATGAGAGGTATCCGGATCTGCCTGGTTCCGGTAACCAGCAGAAGCCGAATCTTGCTCCTACCAATGCGGAGGGTGTGGCCGCGTGGCCGGATTTGCCTCATACGTTCACGCAGGCGGCAATCAGCATCGTTGGCGCGCAGATTCACCCTGAAGTGTTGACTGGTGAATTGTGGAGCAAGCTCACGCCGTATTTGCGCGTGACGTTCTCTGTGGAGCAGCAGTTGCCTCCGAGTCGCAAGAGTCAGCATGGCAGGCGTCATGCGCGGGGCCTGTCAAGGTGCTTGGCTCGGGCAAATCGTTGGTGGAGTTGCAGCGCAAGTTTGCGGAGCAAGCCGAGGCTTCCGCACGGCAGATGGTAAAGAAGCAGGCGGAAAACGCTGGAAATCAGGGCAAGCTTGTGGAGCAGGCCAATCTGCTGCATAAGGCTGGTGCCACTACCGAAGCTCGTTCCACCATGCTGTGGCGCGGTGCACTTGATGTTTTGCGTATGCCGAGCGAGCGTATTTCGTCGCGTTGGTTGGGTGCGGAGGCGTTGATGTTGGCGTCCGCACCATATCAGTCCACGAAGGATCTTACTGAGGATCTGCAGTTGGCTGCGGTGAAGCGTTTGCTGCCGAATGTTGACGAATTGCCGGATGATGAGGCGTTGGCGAATGCGGTGCTTGATGTGCGTGAAGTGTTCGAAGATACCGTGTATGCGGTTGCGCATGATGTGATCGCTATTTTGAAGCGGTATGCGGAGGTTGATAAAGCCGTGTCGGGCAAGGCCGATCTGCCGATGTTGAGCGTTTTGCAGTCGATTCGTGAGCATATCGCCACGCTGGTGTATCCGGGATTCATCGGCAAGACTCCCCCGGATGCGTTGGCGTCGATTGAACGGTATCTGCATGCTGACGTGCTTCGTTTAGGTAAGGCGAAGAACGACAAGAATCGTGATGTGCGTTGGGCTTGGGAGCTGATGAGCCAAGCGGTTGGCCGACAAGGCCATGGCGAAGGCCGAACGTGAGCCTGCAGGTCCGCGTCATGAGGCGTTGATGAAGCAGGCGGTCACCGCACGTTGGATGCTTGAGGAATTCTACGTATCATTGTGGGCGCAGGAACTCGGCACGCCGAAGCCGATCAGCCTGCAGCGCATCAAGAAAGCGTTGAGCTAACGCATCATCATCTTTCGCATTCCATTGCCGTCGATACTTACATTTTTCCAGTGTCGACGGTGATGGGACCTAATGAAATCATCCTCAGCCGAACCATGGTTAGCACACTCTAGCGTTGCTTGAAGAAACGGAACAACTGCGTTTCACGTATCGTCATACCGACGAGCACGCTTGATACCATTACTCCAGCGAATATCGCACATGGCGCGCGCATCGCACCCAACCATACGGTCATTGAATCGGCGATGCTCATGCGAACGCAATACGCGCCCAACAGCGCGGCCGAAGAGGCACACGCCAAGCCGCTCCAAATCAACGTTTCCACAGCGATTTCCAGCAATTGCGCACCTTTGGACTGCCCTGAATGCAATGCGCCAGCATATTCCAATCTACGACGACGCACGCCGAACGCGCCGAACATCAGCCCCACAGCCAATCCCAGCCACGGCATCCAACGGGTCATACGCTGCCCGTACGAAGCCTGCGCATCGTAATGCGAATCGAAACTCTTATTCACCTGCGTCACGCCGGCATTGGATGACGAACCCGACGCAACCAGCGTGGAAAACAACACATCCTCCGTCTGCCCGCTTTGCGGCCACTGTCTGACCCAACATTCGTCGAACGTGCCATTCGACGCGGATACGGGCACAAGGAACGCGTAGGCGAATCGCGTGTCACGACCATCGTTCGGCCAATCAAACACGCCTGCGACGCTCATCGTTCCCTGTTCGGTCTGCATTACGCTGCCTTTGGTGAGACCAAAATCCTTGGCCACGTCGTAGATACCCACACGCCGGACACATCGGACTTCGCGCTCCCGGCGATCATCCTGATCATGCCGGGCGTCACTTCATACGACGATATATCCTTGCCGGGCGTGGCAAGCGGCACAATCTGTTGACCGGCACGCATCGCACCGGCCAAGGTGCCCATCACACCGCCGCCAGCGTCGGCGAGCCTGTCACATGCGGCTCCGTCCACCGTTCCCCCAACGATGGCGCCAACGTCGGCATAGGCGTTGATGCGTTGCACCGCCTCGGTTTCGAGCCCCACCACATTGGCGGCCTCATATCCGCCGAGCAATGTAGACGCGAACAATACCGCTGCAAACATAAGCAGCGCATGACTCACTCCCGCGCCAATATTGCGCAACGCTTCGGAAAGCACCGATCGTAATCGCATAATCGCCTACTCGCAGGTGAGATTGTTAAGTCCGCTGCCGATTTCCACATTGGAGATCGAAGCGATGTCTTCGCTGTTGCTTGCACGAGCTCACGCCAAGTTCGCCTCCCACGATCGACACTTTCACGGGAGTGCTGCCATGATTGTTGGATGTGGGCACGATGCAGCCGGTTGAACCGTTGATGCCGAATACCGCGCCGGCGGGAACGCGCAGCACTCGCATCCGTTCGCTCAAGGCCAAAGTGGCGTCAAATCCCGCTTTTCTGGATTCCACGTCCACGGATTGGTAACTGTCGTTCGCTTCGACTTGTTGCAGGAACCCGGCATCCGTGATTTCAGTGGTATTGGCTGGCAATGTTCCCGTAATGCCGAATATCGTCAACGAACGTTCCTGCGCGGATGCAGTGCCGTTTTTGATGGTGAGTTTCGTCAATGATCCGGGGATTTTGCCGATTGCGGTGCCGCCCGTCACCATGGATCCGGCGGTTGCGTTCCACTCGGCAACTGCGACTTCGTGTTCGGGAATCCACAATGTGTCGGCCAATGACAATGATCCGTCCGACGTATTACCGTTGTCGGCCATCAACTGCTTCCACCCGTCCGATGTGGCCCACCCGTAGGTATCCGATCCGGGAACGCTGTTGTAGCCAAGTAAGTTGAGTTCATTATTCAGGGCGAGCACATCGCCGCCGGTGTCTCCGGTCTTCAGATCGCGATACAAGGGGGTTGCGGTGTTCAACGTCACTACCGTGCGATCGTTCACCTGGTAGGCGCCTTTGCCTGAGGTCAGGCCGTTGCCGGACCAGTCCGCGGTGACCAGGCCACTCGCATTGCCGAAAAGATCACGGTCACTGGAAATGGTGGGCACCACGGTAACTTGTTGCGTACCCGCGTATTCCTGTACGCTGGCGGGAACCACAGTCCTCTCCCCCGCCGAACTGAGCAATGTCGGAGTGCGGTCAGGCAGCCACAATGCGCAGGATCCGACCGCAATACAGGCTGCCGTGACAGCCGCCAGCAAAGTCCAAGTCACAGCAGTGCACTTCGAACGCTTCCCTCCCGTCCTTTGCTTCATTCCGAATCGTCGCGTCATACTCACATATACCCCTTCAATCACGACCAACAAGCACCATCAGCGAATACATCACCATGATTCCCCTGGAATCACTTACCTTCTCACCACAACTGTTCCGTATCGTCGGTCGCATATCCCACGTTGTAGCCGTTCGACACAAGGCAACTGCGCACTTGCAGGTTCTGCATGTCAAACGAAGTATTGCCATCCGTTCCGGAAAACTCCTTGTTGAACCGGCTTACGGTATAGTCCTTCGGCACGAGCGAGTCTCTATGCAAACAATCGACCACGGCCTGCGCTTGATCGGCATACAGATTCGGATTGCCTACGATAATACCGTACACATCCTGCACATCTGCAACATACTCATCGCCGCATTCCGTGGAATCATCGGAATATCGGGATTCCTGAATGGTCGTCCCCTGTTTGTGTCCAGCTTCGGCATAGAGTCCGCTCGGATATTTGATGAGTTTGATTTCCTTATATCCTTTGTCGATCATGCATTGCCGGTAATCGGACCAGGCTTTCTCATAATCCGACGTTGAAATCTCACCCGTACTCTTGACTTTGTCCAATATCGTTTTCTGCGATTCAGCGATATTACCTTGCGATTCCCGCTGTTCGATCCATTCACTCAACGACGCCGCCAATTTCTGTCCGCCCGCCGACCCATTTTCGGATGATGATTCCGATGTGGCAGAATCAGAAGATGCGCCTGTGGCATCCCCATTAATTGAGC
>ENA-OUNI01000539-OUNI01000539.1-human-gut-metagenome-genome-assembly--contig:-NODE-539-length-17392-cov-5.687576_pt1 | contig 17392 bp, 19 predicted proteins | sample MGYA00242499_ERZ504580 | MGnify/ENA primary metagenome ERZ504580 (study PRJEB26092, sample SAMD00036315) | human gut metagenome | host: Homo sapiens | study: EMG produced TPA metagenomics assembly of... | reverse complement strand
ATTTTGTTACTGTTCACACACCACTATCCCGCGAGGTGTTTTGGCATGAATATGCCAAAATCCCGAGACATACAAGCCAAAATTCCATTGCCGCAGCAATCTGGAATGAATTTTGGCTACGTTACTGTGAACGGAGTGAACAGTAACGAATATTTTCATAATTTATGATATGCAGAAATGTCAGGGTATGATATAATAGATGAACTATAGTATTTTTGCTGCTATAGTATTTGAGGGCAAATGTTCTGTAAGGAATACGTTACTGTTTACTATGTGTTTCATATCAGAAATATACATATATCAGACACTGCGACATGCATGAATCGGGTATAGAAATCAGACGAATGCTGTAAAAAACTGTATAAGAAAGTGTAAGCAAATGAGAAACAAAAAGAAAGCAATATTTAACACCATTTTTCTGATCCTTATATTTTCCATTACCGTATATATGGTATTTAAGGGAGAGGATCTGGGAGAGATTATTCATACAGTACGGCAGGCTGATCCGGTTTACTTACTGATCAGCGTGGTTTGTGTGGTACTGTTCATACTTGGCGAGTCTGTAATTATCTTCTATATGATGCGGACTCTCGGAGCAAAAGTAAAGATGGGGCATTGTGCTCTGTATTCTTTTGTGGGATTCTTTTTCAGCTGTATCACACCGTCTGCATCCGGCGGACAGCAATGCAGATTTATTTTATGAAAAAGGACAAACTTCCGATTCCTGTCACTACGCTGGTCCTGATGATTGTCACGATTACTTATAAAGCGGTTCTGGTAGTGATCGGAATTGTAATCTGGATTTTTGGCAGAGGCTTTCTGGAAGGATATCTTGGCCAGTACATGTGGGTGTTTTACCTGGGTGTAGGTCTGAATATTTTCTGCGTTACTTTCATGATGATCCTTGTATTTGCACCTGGACTGGCGAAATGGATCATGGTAAAAGGTCTGAAACTTATTGAACATTTCCGTTTCCTTAAGCCAAAGACAACTCGGCTTGAGAAACTGGAAGCGTCTATGGATCAGTATCATGAAACTGCGGCTTTCTGGGCAAGTCACAAGCTGGTGATCCTGAAAGTGTTACTGATCACTATGGCGCAGAGGATTCTGTTATTTACAGTTACATACTGGGTATACCGTTCGCTGGGATTTCATGGATATTCCATCATAACCCTTACGATTTTGCAGTCTGTCATATCTGTCTCTGTTGATATGCTGCCTTTACCCGGAGGAATGGGAATCAGTGAGTCTCTTTATCTGGTGATGTTTGCACCGGTTTTCGGAGAAGCATTACTTCCTGCAATGCTGCTCAGCAGAGGAATTTCCTATTATGCACAGATGCTTATCAGTGCAGTGATGACCTGCGTGGCGTATTTCATAATAGGAAGAAAAGAACAAGAAGAAAAGTAGGGGGAGAAAATATGTTTTTAGGAATTTATGATTATACGGTAATATTGACTTATATAAGCCTGGGAATTTCCGTATTTGGAATTAGCAGGGCTCTGGAGGGGGATTTTAAGGTTGCGATTTTCTGTCTGGCACTTTCCGGACTGTGTGATATGTTTGACGGAAAGATAGCCAGAACAAAGAAGAACCGTACGGATGATGAGAAGAATTTCGGGATTCAGATCGATTCCTTATGTGATGTGGTCTGCTTTGGTATTTTTCCGGTAATGATCTGTTACTGTCTGGGTGTGAATACACTGGCGGGGATTGGGGCGCTTATTTTTTACAGTGTGGCATCTGTCATCCGCCTTGCATATTTTAATGTTTCAGAAACAAAGAGACAGAATGAGACTTCTGAGAACAGACAGTATTATCAGGGGCTTCCGATCACATCCATGGCGATCATCCTGCCGTTCCTTTATCTGATGAGAAGATATTGCGGACTCTATTTCCTGATCGTGATACATATTGCAGTAATTATCGTGGGACTGCTTTTTATTCTGGATATCAAGGTAAAAAAACCTCAGAATCCGGTACGTATCCTGCTGGTTGCAGTCGTGGCACTTGCACTTGCGAAGATGTTCCGTTTGATATAAAATAAATATAACTGTTGACTGGCCGCAGCGGTTCCCGGGAAACGGGGAGGCTGCGGTTATACTTTTATGGAGGGAAGATACGAATGAAGTATATTGACAGAAAAGGAAATATCACGATTGAAGAGAATGAGCAGGACAAATTCCTGCGGCATTTATATAATGACCGGGGTGGCAGACTCTGCCTGAAACTCCTGATCAGACCTTTCGTGTCAAAGGCAGCGGGAGTCCTGCTTAACACCAGACTTTCTGCCAGATTTGTACCGGATTTTGTAAAAAACAACAAGATTGACCTGAGCATTTACGAAAAACAGAACTTCTCTTCATGGAATGACTTCTTTATAAGGCGCATCCGAAAAGAAGAACGCCCGATCGATATGCGCGAAAACATCCTGATCAGCCCCTGTGACGGAAAACTTTCCGTACACAGGATCAGCTCAGACTCACGTTTCAGCATCAAAGATACAGAATATACAGCAGGACAGCTTCTGAAGAATAAGGCAATTGCTGAGAGATACACAGGCGGCTATGCGTTGATTTTCAGACTGACAGTAGATGACTATCATCATTACTGCTATGTGGCAGATGGAAGAAAATCTGCGAATGTAACTCTGCCCGGCGTTTTCCACACAGTGAATCCTGCAGCAAACGATGTATATCCCATCTACAAAGAAAACGCCAGAGAATACACTCTGCTGAAAACAAAACAATTCGGAACCATCCTCATGATGGAAGTAGGCGCCATGATGGTAGGAAAAATCACAAATCTCCATAAAAATCCTGCCACAGTAAAGAAAGGCCAGGAAAAAGGCAACTTCGAATTCGGAGGTTCCACAATAATCCTTCTCATCCAGCCGGGAAAAGTCCGTATTGATTATGATCTGATCGAGAATACAGAAGAGGGATATGAGACTATCGTAAAAATGGGCGAACGAATAGGAGAGTGCAGGAAGTTAAAAAATACAAAGAATCATTACGAAGGCACAATAGAGAATACCTGAACAGGTATTCGCATTTTATTAAAAGATAATAAAAAGCATTTGTGAAGATGCAGAAAGGATATAATAATACTGTTGAATAAACGAAACTATCAGAAAGAACTGGAAAAACTTATAGATCAGGCGCAAAAAGATAACAAGATCCCAAGCCTGTTTCTCCACAGCTGCTGTGCACCCTGCAGCAGTTACGTACTGGAATACCTGTCAAAATATTTCAACATCACAGTATTCTACTACAACCCAAACATCTACCCGGAAGAAGAATATCGCAAACGAGTCCATGAAATTACCCGTCTTGTAAACTCCATGGAATCTGAACACCCTGTCAAACTGATAGAGGGTCACTACGACCCACAGGAATTCTTCCGGATGCAAAAGGCCTCGAAGACGTACCCGAAGGTGGCGAACGCTGCTTCAAATGCTACCGTCTCCGCATGGAAGAAGCAGCAAAACTGGCAGAAGAGGGCGGCTATGACTATTTTACCACCACCCTTTCCATCAGCCCTCTGAAAAACGCAGCCAAGATCAACGAAATCGGTGAAGAACTGGCAGAAATCTACCACGTCCAACACCTCCCATCCGACTTCAAGAAAAAAAACGGCTACAAACGTTCTATTGAGCTCTCCCACGAATACGACCTCTACCGTCAGAACTACTGCGGTTGCGTCTATTCCCGAAGAGAGGCTGAAAACAGAAAATAAAGCAGTAACCACAATTATGTAACATATAGCCAATACCCAGTGAAGAAAAAGAAGGTGTGTTGGGGCGCATTTGAGGGTTCTTGTAATTCTTGGTATTCGGGAATCTGCGTTATGAGCCGACCGTCTCACGTGTCTGAGCGAAGTTTGCAACGGAGCGAGTTTGAGAGGGCGGCTCATGGTTTAGCAGATTCCGAATGCCTTAGAATTACAGGGTTCCGAAACTAAGCACCAACACACCTTCTTTTTCTTCACGTACCTTTTGAATGATTCCAAACTAACTACTTTGCAATACTGAAAAAATATGTTACACTAACACGTAAAAGCAATAATACCAAAAATAAAGAAGAAACGAGGAATAACACAATGGCACAGCTTTGGGGCGGACGTTTCACAAAAGAAACAGACAAACTTGTATATAACTTCAACGCATCCATCTCTTTTGACCAGAAATTCTATGAGCAGGACATCAGAGGCAGCAAAGCACACGTAGCAATGCTCGCCAGACAGGGGATCCTGACAGCAGAAGAAAAAGATCAGATCGAAGCAGGTCTTGACGGAATCCTTGCAGATGTAAGATCCGGCAAACTCGAAATCACATCCGAATATGAAGATATCCACAGCTTTGTCGAAGCAAACCTTATCGACAGAATCGGTGATGCAGGCAAGAAACTTCACACAGGAAGAAGCCGTAACGACCAGGTAGCCCTTGACATGAAACTCTATGTAAGAGATGAGATTGACGAGACAGACGAACTGGTAAAGAAACTTCTCGAAGCACTTCAGAAGATCATGGAAGAGAATGTCCACACATACATGCCAGGCTTCACACACCTCCAGAAAGCGCAGCCGGTCACACTGGCTCACCACGTAGGTGCATACTTTGAAATGTTCGTACGTGACAGAAGCAGACTTGCAGATATCCGTAAGAGAATGAACACCTGTCCTCTGGGTGCAGGCGCACTGGCAGGAACCACCTATCCACTTGACAGAGAATATACAGCACAGCTTCTCGGTTTCGACGGCCCGACCAGAAACAGCATGGACTCTGTATCAGACAGAGACTATGTGATTGAGCTTCTGTCCGCATTCTCCACAATTATGATGCATATGAGCCGTTTCTGCGAAGAGATCATCATGTGGAACTCCAATGAATACCGCTTCGTAGAGATTGACGACGCCTACAGCACAGGCAGCAGTATCATGCCTCAGAAAAAGAACCCGGATATCGCAGAACTTGTAAGAGGAAAAACAGGTCGTGTATACGGAGCATTAACATCTATCCTTACAACCATGAAGGGAATCCCTCTTGCATACAACAAAGATATGCAGGAAGACAAAGAACTTACATTTGATGCCATTGACACTGTAAAAGGATGTCTTGCCCTCTTCACAGGCATGATCTCTACTATGCAGTTCAACAAACAGAATATGGAAGCAAGTGCAAAGAATGGCTTTACAAATGCTACAGATGCAGCCGATTATCTGGTAAATCATGGAGTACCTTTCCGCGATGCACACGGCATTGTAGGCCGTCTGGTGCTTACCTGTATTGATAAAGGGATTTCTCTGGATGAACTTCCTCTTGAAGAATATAAAGCCATCAGCCCGGTATTCGAGAACGATATTTACGAAGCGATCAGTATGAAAACCTGTGTGGAAAAACGTATGACCATCGGTGCACCGGGACCTGACGTGATGGAGAAAGTGATCGCTGAGAACAAAAAATATCTGGAAGAAAATTAAAAAAAATGCTTGCAATTTATTTTGGTTTGTTATAGTATGTACAAGAAAGACAGATGTACGCAATATAAGGACACCTGGATAAAAATGTCCGCGAAAGGGTAGAGACGCGGGCAGAAGATAAAGAGGAGAAAGATATTATGAGTGAAAAGCTTAGAGTCGGTATTTTAGGTGCTACAGGTATGGTAGGTCAGAGATTTATCTCTCTGCTTGAGAATCATCCATGGTTTGAAGTTGTAACTGTAGCTGCAAGTCCGAGAAGTGCAGGAAAGACATACGAAGAGGCAGTTGGCGGAAGATGGAAAATGGATACTCCAATGCCGGAGGGTGTCAAGAATCTTGTTGTTATGAACGTAAACGAAGTAGAGAAGGTTGCTGCAACAGTTGATTTCGTATTCTCTGCTGTAGATATGTCAAAAGAAGAGATCAAGAAGATCGAAGAAGAATATGCTAAGACAGAGACACCGGTTGTTTCCAACAACAGTGCTCACAGATGGACACCGGATGTACCGATGGTAGTGCCGGAAATCAATCCGGAACACTTCGATGTAATCGAATCCCAGAAGAAACGTCTCGGAACAACACGCGGATTTATCGCTGTTAAACCAAACTGCTCTATCCAGAGCTATGCTCCTGTATTAACTGCATGGAAAGAGTTCGAGCCATATGAAGTAGTTGCTACTACATATCAGGCAATCTCCGGAGCAGGTAAGACATTTAAGGACTGGCCGGAAATGGTTGGAAACATCATCCATACATCGGCGGCGAGGAAGAGAAGAGTGAGAAAGAGCCATTAAGAATCTGGGGTAAAGTAGAAGACGGTGTGATCAAACCTGCTACAGAACCGGTTATCACATGTCAGTGTATCCGTGTACCGGTACTGAACGGACATACAGCAGCTGTATTCGTTAAATTCCGTAAGAACCCTACTAAAGAGCAGCTTATCAAAGCATTAGTAGAGTTCAAGGGACTTCCACAGGAATTAGAACTTCCAAGTGCTCCGAAGCAGTTCATCCAGTATCTGGAAGAGGACAACCGTCCGCAGGTTACAGAGGATGTAAACTTCGAACATGGCATGGGCGTATCTGTAGGACGTCTTCGTGAAGACACCGTATATGACTGGAAATTCGTAGGACTTTCCCACAATACAGTCAGAGGTGCAGCAGGCGGAGCAGTTCTCTGTGCTGAAACCTTAAAAGCAAAAGGATATATCCAGGCGAAATAATTTATAGAAAATAATAAAAGAGGTGCCGGTAACGGTGCCTCTTTTTATGAGGACACGACGGATTATGAAAGAAAAAGTTCTGACAACAGTGGTGACTTTTGAAACTACCACTCAGGCAATTGCCATGGAAAGGGAATGTAAGAAAAACAAATTTACAGGCAGACTGATCCCTGTGCCAAGAGAAATATCAGCTTCCTGCGGCCTTGCGTGGAAATGTGGGGAACAGAACGAAGAAGAAACAGCTTCCTATATGAAGGAACAGGATCTGGAATATGAAAAGATTTATAGGATTCTTGCGTAAAATGGAAAGATTTATAGGAATACCTGATATATGGTAAACGGTTCACATTTTGACGGATATGTGAAAACATGATACAATGATAGCACTGAATCTCTTGTTATAGAAGATATGTAACTATTCGGCAGTCTGTCGGCTGTGAAAGTACGTTACTGTTCACTCCGTTTACAGTAACGAAAGTATTGAACAGTTACGAGGAGATTCTGAATATGGAGATCAATTGGGGTGAACTGACTTATGGGAAATGAAATGAAAAAAAGTGAAGTGCATCTTACACAGCTTGCCAGTGCAGCCGGATGCGGTGCTAAGATTGGCCCGAAAGTTCTGGCGCAGGTAGTAGGCAAACTTCCAAAATTTACAGATCCGATGCTTCTGGTAGGTCCGGAGACATCAGACGATGCAGCAGTATACAAGATTAATGATGAACTGGCAATGATCCATACAGTAGACTTTTTTCCGCCAGTAGTGGATGATCCGTATATGTACGGGCAGATCGCGGCAGCCAATGCACTGAGTGATGTCTATGCAATGGGCGGTGTTCCGAAACTGGCATTAAATGTGGTAGCATTTCCAAACTGCCTTGGTCCGGAAGTACTGGAGCAGATTCTGCGCGGCGGTGCAGATAAGGTCATGGAAGCCGGAGCAGTCCTTGCAGGCGGGCATACTATCAATGATAAAGAACCGAAATACGGACTCTGTGTAACTGGTTATGTGCATCCGGACAAAATGTGGAAAAATTACGGCGCAGAAGAAGGAGACATCCTTATTCTTACCAAACCGCTGGGCTGTGGAATCCTTAACACTGCCATTAAGGCAGAAATGGCGTCTCAGGAAGAAATTGAGAGAGTCCAGAAGATCATGGCGAAGCTGAACAAATATGCAGCAGAGATTGCATCTAAATACACGATCCACAGCTGTACCGACGTAACAGGATTCAGTCTTGCAGGTCACAGTCTGGAAATGGCAAAAGGCAGCCGGAAAACCCTGGTGATCCAGTCTGAGAAACTTCCGATCATTGAGGGTGTTGAAGAATATGCGCAGATGGGGCTGATCCCTGAAGGTGCATACAGAAATCGTGATTTCGCAGGCGATGAAGTACGAAGTGAGATTAAGGAACTCTGGATGGAGGATCTGGTATTTGATCCGCAGACATCCGGCGGACTTCTGCTTGCAGTACCGGCAGAAGAAGCCGATGCCCTTGCAGAAGAGCTTGCAGGTATGGATATCTTCGGCGGTGTTATCGGATATGTAACAGAATTGCAGGATAAAGCAGTTGTATTTGAATAAAAAAATCAGCTTTACTTTCAGACATGCTCTGCACGCCTGCGGAGATCTTTCTTGTCTTTTGCGCTCTGCCGAACTGTCTCGATTGCATTAGTATATGGAATTGCTATAAAAATCTTCGAATATAATGGAACATAATTACAAATCGTTACTGTTCACTCTGTTCACAGTAACGTAGCCAAAATTCATTCCAGATTGCCTGCGGCAATGGAATTTTGGCTTGTATGTCTCGGGATTTTGGCATATTCATGCCAAAACACCTCGCGGATAGTGGTGTGTGAACAGTAACTACAAATCTGAAGAATATTCTTGAATTGTTTGACGATTTCGGTTGTGAAACAGATATTCAGGTGATATAATGTTCTCAATAAAATACATTGCGGAGGTGTAGTTATGAATTACGAAGATGTACAGAAAGTGTCAAACGCGGCGAAAGCCAAGAGTAACCTGGTGAATACCAATTTTTTTCAAGTACTTTATACGTGCGGTTATGGCGGGATTTTTTATTGATGTGGCCATGATCTACAGTAATGTAGTTGGAAACGTATTCTCCAAGACCATGCCTGAATGGGGAAAATTTATGGGGGCATTAGTATTCTCCATTGCAGTGCTCCTGATCAGCTTTGTAGGCGGCGAGCTTTTTACAGGAAATAATATGGTAATGGCGTTCGGAGCCTATGATAAACAGGTAAGCTGGAAAGAGGCCGGTAAGGTATGGGGAGTAAGTTACCTTGGAAACTTTGTCGGATGTGCAATTTTAGCATTGCTGTTTGTATGGGCCGGAGCGTCCGGAACAGCAGATTATTTTGCAGGATTTATCGGAAACAAGCTGAGTGTTCCGCTCGGACAGATGTTTTTCAGAGCAGTACTCTGTAATTTCTTCGTCTGTCTTGGTGTGCTCTGTGGTATGAAATTAAAGAGTGATGCAGGAAGATTCCTGATGATCGTTATGTGTATCTCAGGATTCGTTGTAAGCGGATTTGAGCACTGCATCGCAAACATGGGAATCTTTGTTACCGCATACTGTCTGGTACCTGGATTATCCCTTGGAGCCATGGTAAAGAGCATGGTAGTAGTAACTTTAGGAAATATGGTGGGCGGTGCCCTGTTGCTGGCATGGCCGCTCAGAAAGATGAGTGCAGATAAATAATATGTCAAAAGCTTTATACATAGCCGAAAAGCCCAGTGTGGCACAGGAATTCGCAAAAGCTTTGAAAATTAACGGACAAAGACGGGATGGCTACCTGGAATCTCAGGACAGCGTGGTGACCTGGTGTGTGGGACATCTGGTCACCATGAGCTACCCGGAAAAATATGATATCAAATATAAAAGGTGGAGTTTAGATACCCTGCCTTTTTTGCCGCGCGAATTTAAATATGAAGTGATTCCCGGAGTGCAGAAGCAGTTTGAGATTGTCAAAGGACTGCTTAACCGTGAGGATGTGGACACCATTTACGTGTGTACCGACTCCGGACGTGAGGGGGAATACATTTACCGTTTGGTGGCACAGATGGCAGGTGTTCATGGAAAAAAAGAAAAGAGAGTCTGGATCGACTCTCAGACAGAAGAAGAGATCATGAGAGGAATCAGAGAGGCAAAAGATCTGTCAGCATATGACAATCTTTCTGCTTCAGCTTATCTTCGGGCGAAAGAAGACTATCTCATGGGAATTAATTTTTCCCGTGTACTGACACTGCGTTATGGAAACAGTGTGTCAAATTATTTAAATACGAAATATCAGGCCATTTCCGTAGGACGGGTTATGACCTGTGTACTTGGAATGGTAGTGCGAAGAGAACGCGAGATCCGTGCGTTTGTGAAAACTCCGTTTTACCGCGTACTCAGCAGCATTGCCCTTGAGGGAGAAAACTTTGAGGGAGAGTGGAGAGCTGTGGAAGGCAGCAGATATTTCCAGACTCCTTATCTGTATAAAGAGAACGGATTTAAAGAGAAAGCCTATGCTGAAAAACTGATACAGGAGCTGTCTGTGAGTCAGCCGTTGAAATGTACAGTAGAGAAAATCGAGCGGAAAAAAGAGAACAGGAATCCGCCGCTTTTATTTAACCTGGCGGAGCTTCAGAATGTGTGCTCCAAGCTGTTCAAGATCAGCCCGGATGAGACATTAAAAATCGTACAGGAACTGTATGAAAAGAAACTGGTCACTTATCCCAGAACAGATGCCCGTGTATTGTCTACTGCGGCTGCGAAGGAAATTTATAAGAATATTTCCGGACTGCGTAATTATGAACATACAGCGGAAATCGCACAGCACATTATTGAACAGGGAAATTACAAAAATCTGGCAAAGACCAGATATGTTAATGATAAGCAGATCACAGACCATTATGCAATCGTACCCACAGGCCAGGGCTTAAACGCATTGAGAAGTGTTTCTCTTACTGCGCAGCGTGTATATGAGACCATTGTCAGAAGGTTTGTATGTATTTTTTATCCTCCTGCAGTATATCAGAAGATCAGTCTTGTGACAAAAATTCAGAATGAGAGCTTCTTTTCTTCATTTAAAGTACTGCTGGATGAAGGGTACTTAAAAGTTGCCACAAATTCTTTTGCGAAGCGAAAAGCAGCAGATGCCATGAGTGGTGGAAACAGAGCCGGCGCAGCCGGCAATGAGGGAAGTGAAGAGGAAGATCCGGATACAGGAAAAAACGGCGGGAACAAAGCTGATGATTCGGCTGAGGATATGGCGTGTGATACCAGACTTCTTGCCGCATTGCAGAACCTGAAAAAGGTGATATACTCTCTGTGGACAGTTTGAGTATCAAAGAGGGCGAGACATCGCCGCCAAAGCGTTATAATTCCGGTTCTATGATTCTTGCAATGGAGAATGCAGGTCAGCTGATCGAGGACGAAGAGCTTCGTGCCCAGATTAAAAGCTGCGGAATCGGAACCAGTGCCACCAGAGCGGAAATTCTTAAGAAACTGTGCAATATCAAATATCTGGCACTCAATAAGAAAACCCAGGTGATCACTCCAACCCTTCTTGGAGAGATGATCTTTGATGTGGTAAACTGCTCCATCAGACAGCTTCTGAACCCGGAACTGACTGCAAGCTGGGAAAAAGGACTGAATTATGTGGCAGAGGGCAGTATTACAGAACAGGAATATATGGATAAGCTGGAACATTTTGTGCGCCTTCGCACCAGACAGGTGGAGGACAGCAATATCCAGCCATATCTGAGACAGTTCTTTGATGCTGCAGCAGTGAATTATAAGGATTCATCTGAAAAAAACAGTGCGAAAACAACAGGCAGATCAACGTCCGCAACGGGACGATCACGTACCTGCAGAAAGCCGTCTGCTTCAAAGTAGTATGCATTTGTGACAGATAAAAGAAAACATGTCATCATAGCGAGAGAAAAGAGGAAAATATTATGTTAAAAGATTTTACAATTGCAAACCTTCTGGATCTGAACGAAACAATCGCAAAGGATTTATTTGAAGGAAAAACATATCCATGGGAAGTATTACCGGAGATCGGAGATTTCATTCTGAAACTGGGACAGACCTTAAGTGAAGAAGAATACGACCACCCGTCAGAAGATGTATGGATCGCCAAGAGTGCCAAAGTAGCACCTACAGCCTGCATCAACGGTCCGGTTATCATAGGTAAAGAAGCAGAAGTACGCCACTGTGCATTTATACGCGGAAAAGCAATTATAGGTGAGGGTGCAGTAGTAGGTAATTCTACGGAATTAAAGAATGCGGTACTTTTCAACAAGGTACAGGTTCCGCACTACAATTATGTAGCGATGCAGTTCTCGGCTACAAATCCCATATGGGCGCAGGTTCCATCTGTTCCAATGTAAAATCTGACAAGAAACTGGTAGTTGTAAAAGACGGTGACGAGAAGATTGAAACAGGCCTGAAGAAATTCGGCGCAATGCTGGGTGACAACGTAGAAGTAGGCTGCGGCTCCGTATTAAATCCCGGAACTGTGATCGGACGCTGCTGCAACATTTACCCACTTTCCTCAGTAAGAGGCTGCGTACCTGCAAATCACATTTATAAGTCAAAAACAGAAATTGCAGAAAAGAAAAGTTGAAAATATAGAAGAGGCAGGTTGTATGAAGGATATTATTTCAGTCATACAGCCTGCCCTTTTATATTTTTATGTCTGTTTGAGATAGAAGATATTTGTTGTACCTGATATTACATATGAAATAAAAGTTTTCTCAGGATTACCAGAATGGTAATGTGCACCGGATAAAACCAGTAAAAAACATATTTCAGAAATTTTCCTTTTACAAATCCACGTTCACCATTGTACATATTAATGGAAAGAAAAGCAAAGCAGGCTTTCCATTCATAGTAAAGCCAGCAGCTTCCGATGATCGCCTGGGCGGTTTTATCGTTGCGGAACCAGTACATGATCAGCAGGAATACAAATCCCCGCCATCCGTAATCTGCCTTCAGAAACACAGAGACAGTCAGCAGTGCCAGCACGCAGACAAGCTGCATTTTCTGATTATCCCAGAAGTATTCCAGGGCACAGAATGCCAGGTATCCCAGAAACAGGGTGAAAAATACATTCTGTTTTTCATATCTCCAGGTGTTGGTAAACATGAAGTTCCATGGAATCTCAGAGATACATGCAAATAGAAACAGATTCAGGCCATATTTCTTACGGTTATGTGTATGCAGAAATCCTTCCACTAACAGAAAACAGAAAATTGGAAAAGCGGCCCTGCCGATATCCCGGAAAATCCGATACCAGCTGTAATCCACGCCGCCGAAACTGAAAAGGGTTGCAGTTGTGGAGGATAATTATACAGGATCATTAAGCCGGTATGGTCAATCAGCATCAGGGTGATAGCAATTAATTTTAAAGCGCTTCCGCTCAGAACCTGAAATTTTGCAGGGAGAAAGGAAGCAGGTAACTTTGTTGTCATAATAGAAATCCCTTCATTAATAGAAATTAGAACTATTTTACCACAAAAAAATCAAAGATGGTTAAAAATTTTACAATTTATGACTGGACGAATCAGACTTTTGTGAGAAAATAACACTAGGTTGTTAGGCATACTCCTCTGAAGTCATTCAGCAGACATCAGAGTTTTACCCTGTGCAGTTCATTCAGCAGTTCTGTACAGCGGCGAGTATAACAACATGAAGTTAATCTATACTTGAAAGGAGTTTTACAATGATTTATTCACGCGAAGTAGAAGAAATGTGCCAGTTGCACAGGGCGTTCATCATGGCGCCGCTCCAATCCCAGAAGAAGCTAAATGGGTACAGGCAAAAGAAGTCAAAGATATTTCCGGTCTTACACACGGTGTTGGCTGGTGTGCACCACAGCAGGGTGCCTGCAAGCTTACATTAAATGTTAAAGAGGGTATCATCCAGGAAGCACTGGTTGAGACTATCGGATGTTCAGGTATGACTCACTCTGCAGCTATGGCTTCCGAGATTCTTCCGGGACTTACAGTTATGGAGGCACTGAACACTGACTTAGTTTGTGATGCGATTAATACAGCTATGAGAGAACTCTTCCTTCAGATCGTTTATGGACGTACACAGTCTGCATTCTCAGAAGAAGGACTTCCAGTAGGTGCTGGACTTGAAGACCTTGGTAAAGGACTTCGTTCTCAGGTTGGTACAATGTATGGAACTCTGAAAAAAGGACCTCGTTACCTTGAAATGGCAGAAGGTTATGTAACAGGTATTGCTCTTGATGCAGATGATGAGATCATCGGATATCAGTTCGTAAGCCTTGGAAAAATGACTGATTTCATCAAAAAAGGCGATGACCCGAATACTGCATGGGAAAAAGCAAAAGGTCAGTATGGCCGTGTTGCAGACGCTGTTAAAATTATCGACCCAAGAAAAGAATAATTTAGGAGGTAACAGGAAATGGCTTTATTTGAATCATATGAGAGACGAATTGACAAGATCAATTCTGTTTTAAACAGCTATGGCATTGCTTCTATCGAAGAAGCTGAGAAAATCACAAAAGACGCAGGTCTTAATGTATACGATCAGATCAAAGGCATTCAGCCAATCTGTTTCGAGAACGCTTGCTGGGCATACACAGTAGGTGCTGCAATCGCAATCAAAAAAGGATGCAAGAAAGCAGCAGATGCAGCAGCAGCTATCGGTGAAGGACTTCAGGCATTCTGTATTCCTGGATCCGTTGCTGATACACGTAAAGTAGGTCTTGGACATGGTAACCTTGGCAAGATGCTTCTTGAAGAAGAAACAGAGTGCTTCTGCTTCCTGGCTGGACATGAGTCCTTCGCAGCAGCTGAAGGTGCTATCGGTATCGCTGAGAAAGCTAACAAAGTTCGTCAGAAACCATTACGTGTTATCCTGAACGGTCTTGGAAAAGATGCTGCTCAGATCATCTCCCGTATCAACGGCTTTACATATGTAGAGACAGAATACGATCCATACAAGAACGAAGTTAAAGAAGTATTCAGAAAAGCATACTCCGAAGGACTTCGTGCAAAAGTTAACTGCTACGGCGCTAACAGCGTTCCGGAAGGTGTTGCTATCATGTGGAAAGAAGACGTTGACGTTTCTATCACAGGTAACTCCACAAACCCGACACGTTTCCAGCATCCAGTTGCAGGTACATACAAGAAAGAACGTCTTGAAGCAGGTAAGAAATACTTCTCAGTTGCTTCAGGTGGTGGTACAGGACGTACACTTCACCCAGACAACATGGCAGCAGGTCCAGCTTCCTACGGTATGACAGATACATTAGGACGTATGCACTCTGATGCACAGTTCGCTGGTTCTTCTTCTGTACCGGCTCACGTAGAGATGATGGGTCTCATCGGCGCTGGTAACAACCCGATGGTTGGTATGACAGTTGCAGTAGCTGTTTCCATCGAGGAAGCTGCTAAGGCTGGAAAGTTCTAATCAAACCTTTTTAATCAAAGAGTCAACAAACCTAGAAAGTACCGTAGTTCCAAGGGCTGCGGTACTTTTCTTAGTTAGATCAAAAAATGAGAAAGTAATTTGAGACACGGTGAGAAGCCTTGAAAATGGCAAGATAGGCAAACAGTAGGTAACAAGTAGGCAACAGAGCGAAGGAAACAAAAAGAAGAGCCGATCACAGGAAAAGAAATGCCGCAACCACAAGGGTTACGGCATTTTTTCTAGTGTGCCGAGCATGGCACTAATCTTACTGGTGAAAGTCCAGTCACGGGTATTTACCGCCAAGTGTAGTGAACCACAAGTCGGTACCAGTAATGGTATGGATGAAGGTAGAAAAAAGCGGCTTTTCAAGCCGCTTTTTCTGCATAGTTAAATATGTTAAATAAAAAAAGATTGTTGAAAAAATATTACATATATGATACAATTGTTAACATAAACGTAACATGATAACGAGGTATAATGATGGAAAGAAGGCAAAGTATTATGAGAAGGAGAGGCAAAACATTTTTATCGCTGTTTCTTTCTGCTGTGATCGTTACCGGTCAGCCGGTATTGGCAGCCGATTTTTCTGCTGGAGAGGAAACATTTATTTCGGAAACCACAGAGCAGGAAGGCGATGTATCGGAAGCTTCAGCTATTTTCGAGGATACTGTGGATTCAGACAGTGAAATGAGATATGAGAAATATGAGGCGACAGTTTCTAGTGAAATCCTTGATTTGGGACAGACTGGAGTAAACGGCGGCGGTTGGGAAAGGCTAGAGATAAAAAATACAGGTACAGAGAGCTGGCAGATCAAATCCATTTCAGAATTGAATGATTTTAGACTTGAACATTTAGAGCATCCATTATTATATGAGGGAAGACTTCCGATGAAAGTTGGGAATAAGGTTAAGCCCGGAGAAGCTGTTGCAGTGGATATTTATGTAAAGCCAAATCTTTCTCAGGGGATTCATGAAGAAACTTTTGTCATGGAAACAGAAGAAGGAATTCAGGCAGAGTGCAGGATACGGGTTCTCGTTCGTGGGGAATCAGAGGAGGATTACGAGGTTAACTGTGTACCAAATAGTGGTACGAGATTTCTCACAATTACTCAGGAAGAGTACGATTCATGGGATGATGTAGAACCAGAGCCGGATATGTTGATGTGCCCATCACGGTTGATTACAATATGCAACAATGGGCAAAAACCTGTCACAGTTGATTTTGAGGATACGGAACATTTCAGGGCATGGTTCTATATTGACGAAGACACGGGAGTTGTTATGCCGGGGGAAAATACGATAATTCAGGTTTTTCCGAAAGCAGAAGAACAGGTAGCTACTGATATTTTTAAGGTTTCCATCACAGGAGGAATAGAATTATCTTATATAATTTCCCAGAATTGTCCTCATATTGCACCGCCTTATCCGGAAGGAGCAACGATAAAAGATGTGAAAGTACAGGGGTCAACTATTAAGGCAGTGGCTTATGACTGCGCAAACAGCGAAGGTTTCGATGCGGTTCTGACAAAGAAAAGCTGGGGTGACAAACCTGAGAATTATGTGAAGGTGGCGAAGAATCAGGATGCAAAGACCATCACCTTTACAAATGTAAAAAACGGGACGTATTATCTGGGAATCCATGCGTACAACAGGGATTATTATGATGGAAAAGTGTCTGGGAAAAGGTTTGGGGCATGGAGTTATCCAGTAAAAGTAGTAGTAAAGAACGGAATTCCCACAGAGAGGGTGAAGATTAAACTGTAAAAACAGGTAAAGGAGCTGTGGCTGTAACAGTTGGCGTACCAAAAGGATTTGCAAGAGCAGATATGGAACTGAGATCTACAGGCGGAACCACCGTATATAAACGGAACAATCGGACAACCTATACAAGGATTACAGGCAGTGAGCGGAACCTATACTCTGAGAGTCCGCCCATGGGCCAAAACTAACGGAAGGAAAGCTTACGGAGACTGGGTATCCTGGGGAAGAAGAATCAGGGTAAAATAAAAAGAAACAGGCAACTGCCCCTTGTTTAGAAAAGTTTAAATTGGTTTGAGAAAGAGAAAAGTAAATTCTGTAAAGTTGACTTTACAAAACCTGAAAAACAGAAAGAGAGCTACCAGACAGCAGAAGAAAAAAACAGAACGGACAAAAAAGACGGACTGATTACATAATAGGAAACTGAAAGTTTGAAACAAAGGGATAGTGGATAGAGAATAAATTT
>ENA-OUNI01000537-OUNI01000537.1-human-gut-metagenome-genome-assembly--contig:-NODE-537-length-17419-cov-4.435519_pt1 | contig 17419 bp, 30 predicted proteins | sample MGYA00242499_ERZ504580 | MGnify/ENA primary metagenome ERZ504580 (study PRJEB26092, sample SAMD00036315) | human gut metagenome | host: Homo sapiens | study: EMG produced TPA metagenomics assembly of... | reverse complement strand
ATTACACCGACCGCGTGGATGATTTTTCTGAGGATGCACTTGTCGCGGCACTTTTTTCCGGATGCAATGCTTTGCATGGAAAGTGCACTTTACGCCTATGGCTATATAAAGGAGAAGCCATACGGATGGACGCTTGCCGTGGACAAAAACACATCAAAATCGCGTTTTAAGATGGACTATCCCAGAATCATTCCGTTTTATACGGAGCCCACGGCACTTATGCTTGGAGCCACAACCATTGAGCTTGGAGGCAATACCTTTGGAATCTATGATAAAGAACGTGTGATATGCGACTGCCTGAAGTATGAGTCGAGACTGGACCGCAATGATTTCAAGGCAGCTGTACAGTCGTACATAGCGGATACGGACAAGGATATTTCCGTGCTCATGGATTACGCAAGGGCGAGGCGCGTGGTAAAGAAGGTGCAAAGCTTCATAGGAGTATGGTTGTAGTGAGGTAGATTTAAGACATATAAGCGATGAGAAAAAATTATCGTACAGCGATGTGTTATGGCAGTACGTGAAGCAGGATTTTCTCTGGCGCATAAATAATGCCGGTCTGGGAAAAGTGCTGTGGCTTCAAAAGCCGTATTTTGTAACAGGAGAAAAGCTGGCGTTTTATTATGTATATGGCAGCCCCGGTGGCAGGGCAGAGGATAATGGTACGTCGTTTGATGTACTGCGCAATATCATTATAGGCAATGCGGGCTTAACAGTCACAGTGATGTGGTATGGACTAATGCAGAATTATCTAAGCAGACGGCAAAGGTATCAGCTAATGAACCAGACGGCAGTGATATGCAGCCGCTGATACACACGTGGAATCTAAGCGCTATGTGTGATGGCGGGGAAGTACCGTTTGCAGTGAGGCTTGAGCGCTTAATGAAGCGGATGCAGGAGTTCCCATGACTAAAAATATTGTTTTTATGAACAGCTTTTATGGAGACGCAGATGTTTGTATTTTTTCGCCTGAATCCAGGCTCGGAGAACAGCTGTTTGAGATAATGGATAAGCTTGAGCTGGTTAGCGATATGAAACCATATGGTGATGCATATGAGATACTTAAGAGATATTCGGTCAGCGGAAGGCAGATAATTGATATTTTTAAGGTTAGAGCGAAAAATAAGCCGAAGACAGTGAGCATGCACCGGCTTGAGCAGGTGTATGGCTATCGCAGCTATGCTTATATGAGAAGGCGCTGGGAGCAGTATTGTAAGAGGCTGACACGACAGCAGAGGGCATATGCGAATGCAGGCTGGGAGGAGACGCTTGATTTGATACTTGATTTCCTCACACCGGTTTGGAGCGCGTTCTGCAATGATGAAATATTTTATGATGACTGGATGCCGGAGCTTGGAAGATTTCTGGGCTAAAAAGGATATATAGGTACTTAAATGGAAAAAGAACTGATAAATAATTCACAATCAAATATTTATCCGTTTCACATGCCGGGGCATAAGCGCCGTGGCAGTGATATAGGAGTAGGGCTGGACCCGTATGCTATTGATATCACAGAGATAGACAATTTTGACAATCTGCACCACGCTGAGGGCATTATAAAGGAGGCGCAGGCTGAGGCAGCGGCACTTTACGGTGCAAAGCGTGCATATTTTCTCATAAACGGAAGCACCTGCGGCATACTGGCGGCAATATCTGCGGCCACAAAAAGAGGAGACAAGGTGCTTGTAGCAAGGAACTGTCACAAGGCGGTGTATCATGCGCTTTACTTAAGGCAGCTTCACCCGGTGTTTACATACCCTGAAATTACACGGACAGGGCTGCAGGGACAGATAACCGAGGCACAGATAAGGGCGGTATTTGATGAAAATCCCGATATAAAAGCGGTTGTGATAACCTCGCCTACATACGATGGCGTGGTTTCCGATGTGGCGGCAATCGCATCTGTGGCACATGCACATGGAGCTTTACTCATAGTTGACGAGGCACATGGCGCGCACTTTGGCTTTGGAGGCGGCTTCCCTCAAAATGCCATAGCACTCGGGGCAGATGCGGTCATAGTGAGCCTGCACAAGACGCTTCCGGCATTTACACAGACAGCGCTTTTGCTGCTTGGTGGGATGCGTGAAGGAGCAGTGGAGAAGTTTCTCGGCATTTATGAGACAAGCTCACCGTCATATGTGCTTATGACAGGCATAGAGCGCTGCATACACTATGTGCGCGATAATAAAGAGACAGCCTTTGCACAGCTTAGGAGCAGACTTGACAGATTTTATCAGAAGGTCAGCGGACTTTCGCATCTGAACGTGGTCAGAAAAAGTGATTTTTCTGCCGATGAGGCATATGATTTTGACGAGTCAAAGATTATTATATTTACGAAAGAGGCTATGAATGGACATACGCTGCTTGAGCTTCTGCTCAAAAATATGAGCTGCAGCTTGAGATGGCAGCGGGCAATTATGTACTGGCGCTGGCATCTGTCATGGATACGGATGAGGGCTTTGACAGGCTTGCGGATGCTTTGATTGAAATAGACAGCCAGCTCGAAAAATATAAGTCTGATTTTGAAGAGTTTTATGATATATTAAAGCAGGAGGGTGTGGTACATCAATTTTACTTTCCTGTCAAAATGGATACAACTATATACCAAAAGCTGCCTGCCGTAATGGAAATGTATGATGCGTATGATGCAGACCATCAGGCGGTCTATGCCTTTAAGGCAAGCGGAAGGTGAGCGGTGCTTTATAAATATATATCCGCCGGGGATACCGCTTGTGGTGCCGGGAGAGATAATGAACGACAAGCTCATAGATGATGTAATAAAGGCTGTAAATTCAGGTCTTGAAGTGGATGGCCTGTATTTTGATCCGGATGCCAATATGTGGAAGTTTGTTGCAGTGCTGTAAGCAACAGTTTGACATAGCAAACAATCATATTTATACTAGTTAGTAACTATTCAGAACCAATGAGAAAAAAGCTGATGTGTCATGCTTACATTAATTAAAATATAAGAGGTTTACAGATGGGTAAGATTTTCTGCGTGATGGGAAAAAGCGCATCAGGCAAGGACACTATATACAATAAAATACTGCAGGATGATTCCCTAATGCTTAGCAGGATTATCCCGTATACCACTCGCCCGATAAGGGATGGAGAGACACAGGATAAGGATTATCATTCTGCAATGAAGAGGATGTAAAAAGACTCAGTGCACAGGGGCGCATCATAGAGCTTCGCAAGTACAATACAGTGTACGGCGTGTGGAAGTATTTCACGGTAAACGATGATGATATAGATCTTCGCTGCAAAAGCTATCTGACAGTCGGAACACTGGAGTCTTACACAAAGATACGCGATTATTTTGGCAGTGACAAGGTACTGCCAATCTATGTGGAGGTGGAGGACGGCGACCGTCTGATACGCGCCATTCACCGGGAAAAGGGGCAGCAGGTGCCTAAATATGAGGAGATGTGCCGCCGTTTTCTGGCAGACGCATCAGATTTCTCTGAGGACAAGCTACGTGAGGCGGGTATTACACGTCGCTTCATAAATGATGATATGGACACTGTGCTTGCCGAGATTTCAGCATACATACGACAGAGTTCTTAATTGCAGAGCAGGAAAATGGTTACGGCGTGCACATAAGTGTAACCGGAAACGAATAAGGAGGCAGCCTCATGGCAGTCAGAGTAAATGAAGTAAATCAGGTGACACAGGTCCCTGATGCACAAAAAACACAGGCCGGTGACGGCTCGTTCAAATTCACACTGGCCAGCGCCATAACAGACGCTGATCTCCAGGCAAAGGTAGATGCGCTGATGCAGGATATCACAGCACAGGGCAACAGAATAGCAGAACATATGGATATCAGGGATATGAAGCGATATCGCGGTCTCATAAAGGATTTTTTGAATGAGGTGGTCTACAGATCCCATAAATTTTCCAGAGAAAATTTCCTCGACAGGAGAGGAAGGCACAGAGTTTATGGTATAATAAGACTGATAGACAGCAATCTGGACGAGCTGGCATCAGAGCTGGTGGAGGATGAGAAGGATCATCTGTCCATACTGGCAAGAATCGGAGAGATACGTGGACTGTTGCTTGATATACTCACGTAGGAGATAAAAGCTATAACAGTTCAATTAAAGACAAGTACATGAAGAGCCTGCGCCGGATATGGGCAGAAGCATAACAGACACAGGCAGACTAAAACGGAGGCAGCAGCTATGGCAGGATTTAAGGATATAGTAGGAAATGAGCAGATAATAGAGCATCTGCAAAATGCCATATCAATGGGAAAGGTCTCACATGCATATATAATAAACGGACCACAGCTGTCCGGCAAATGATGATAGCCGAGGCATTGCCAGGCACTGCAGTGTGAGAAGGAGGGCACAGACGGTTGTGGAGAGTGCAAATCGTGCCATCAGGCAGATGACCACAATCATCCTGATATCATATATGTCAGTCATGAAAAGCCCAACAACATATCGGTTGACGACATCAGAACACAGCTCAACAACGATATAGTGATAAAGCCATACAGCAGTAAATACAAGATTTACATAGTGGATGAGGCTGAAAAAATGAACCAGCAGGCGCAGAACGCGCTTTTAAAGACCATTGAGGAGCCACCGGCATATGCGGTCATCATGCTTCTCACCACCAATGCAGACAGCTTTCTGCAGACCATCAGGTCGCGCTGCATCACACTCAATATGAAGTCGGTAAAGGACGAGGTGATAAAGGCATACCTGATGAACGAAAAGCATATTCCGGATTATCAGGCAGATATCAGTGCCGCATTTGCACAGGGCATCGTCGGAAAGGCTGTTAAGCTCGCCTCATCAGACGAGTTCAACGAGCTAAAGGAGTCAGCACTGTCACTTATAAAGCGCCTCGATGACATAGATTTGTACGAGCTGGGCGCAGCGGTAAAGCAGATAGCTGAGTACAAGCTTAAGGTGCAGGATTATTTTGACCTGATTATGGTATGGTACAGAGATGTGCTGTATATGAAGGCGACAAACGATGTTAACGGACTCATATTCAAGGATGAGGTCTATGATATAAAGAAACAGGCAGCAAAGCATTCCTATCAGGGAATCGAGGCAATACTTGAGGCACTTGAGAAGGCGAAGATAAGAATTAACGCAAACGTTAATTTTGACCTGGTAATTGAGCTGCTGCTTATGACCATAAAGGAGAACTAATCACATGACAAAAATAGTTGGTATCAGATTCAGGACAGCAGGCAAAATATATTACTTTGACCCGGCTGATTTCGACCTCGACATGGCAATGCATGTTATCGTGGAGACAGCAAGAGGCATAGAGATGGGAACTGTCCTCATTCCGCCGAAGGATGTGGATGATGATAAGGTGGTTTCACCGCTTAAGCCTGTCATCAGAGTGGCAACCGACGAGGATGAGAAAACGGTTGAGAGAAATAAGGAAAAGGAAAAAGAGGCATTTGCCATCTGCAAGGAGAAAATCATCAAGCACGGACTTGAGATGAAGCTGGTGGATGCAGAGTATACATTTGACGGAAACAAGCTGCTGTTTTACTTACTGCGGACGGCAGAATTGACTTCAGGGAGCTTGTAAAGGATCTGGCAGCGGTATTCCGCACCAGAATAGAGCTTCGTCAGATCGGTGTCAGGGATGAGACCAAGATGATGGGCGGCATCGGAATCTGCGGCAGACCGCTCTGCTGCCATTCTTATATGGCAGATTTTGTGCCGGTTTCCATCAAGATGGCAAAGGAGCAGAATCTCTCGCTCAATCCAACCAAGATATCCGGTGTGTGCGGAAGGCTTATGTGCTGTCTCAAGTATGAGCAGGATACATATGAGTATCTGAACAGCAGAATGCCGTCAGTGGGAGAAAAGGTCAAGACACCTGAGGGAATCATCGGAGAGGTCAAGTCAGTCAGCGTGCTCAGGCAGCTCGTGCGTGTTGTCATTGACAACGGCGAGGAGAAGGAGCTTCGTGAGTACACTGTAGATGATCTGCGCTTAAAGCCTCGCCAGAAAAAGGATGTAAAGCTCACCGAGGAGGAGCTTCGCGAGCTCAAGGATCTCGAGGATAGCGGCGATGAGACGATGGAGGACAAGCCACAGGAGAAACAGCAGAGAAACCGTGGACACCGTGACAACCGCGACAATAGGGAAAACCGTGACAGCAGGGACAACAAAAATGAATATCGCGAGCGCCGTGATAAGCGTGACAACAGAGAAAGACGTCCGTACAGGGCGAACATAGAGGCAGCGGAAGCTTCTGCAAATGAGACAAATGAAGTAAATGCTGCAAATGCCGGCAGAGAAAATAAGGATGGTTACAAAAAACCGTACAAGGGCGGCAAAAACAGACCAAACAAGCAGAAATACAACCGCAACAAGGATTACAAGAACAAAAACTATAATAAAGAGTATAATAAAGATTACAACAGGGACAAAGACAATGGAAGCACTGATACACAGTAATGAGCGCCTGGACGATTTGTGCCGCAAGGGCTATAGGCTCATACAGGATCCAAAGCTGTTCTGCTTCGGCATAGACGCCGTGCTTTTATCTGACTATGCAAAGGTAAAGCGCGGAGAGAGAGCTGTGGATTTGTGCACCGGAAACGGTGTGATTCCGATACTTCTTGAGGCAAAGAATAACGGAGAGCATTACAGCGGGCTCGAGCTTCAGCTCAGTGTGCTGACCTGGCGAGAAGAAGTGTGAAATATAACCATCTTGAGGACAAAGTGACCATAGAAGAGGGAGATGTGTGCAATGCATCGGAGATTTTCGGTCGAGAGTCCGTGGAGGTGGTGACGGTGAATCCGCCGTATATGATAGGTCAGCACGGTATTAAAAATGCAGACGATGCCATGACAATAGCACGCCACGAGTCAGGTGCACACTTGACGATATAGTCAGGGAGAGCGCAAAAATGCTCAAATTCAATGGGCGTTTTTACATGGTTCACAGACCATTCAGGCTGGCAGAGATCTTTAGCACGATGATGAAATATCATATCGAGCCAAAGCGCATGCGTCTTGTACATCCCTACGCGGACAGGGAGCCAAACATGGTGCTCATAGAGGGGTTAAAGGGCGGCAAAAGCCGTATCACCATCGAAAAACCGTTAGTTGTATACAAGGAGCCTAATGTATACACGGATGAGATATATGAGATATACGGCGATAAGCCCGGAATAACGGAAAATAAACAGGAGAATCATATGACAGGAACACTGTATCTGTGCGCAACTCCGATAGGAAATCTGGAGGACATCACATTCCGTGTGCTGCGCACACTTAAGGAGGTAGACCTCATCGCAGCGGAGGATACGAGAAACTCCATAAAGCTGCTCAATCATTTTGAGATAAAGACACCCATGACGAGCTATCATGAGTTTAACAAGATAGATAAAGCTTACCAGCTTGTGGCAAAGCTTAAGGAGGGCAAAAATATTGCCCTCATCACTGATGCAGGAACACCCGGCATTTCTGACCCGGGTGAGGACATTGTGCGCATCTGCTATGAGGAGGGCGTGCCTGTTACCTCACTTCCCGGGGCAGCAGCGTGCATTACAGCACTTACCATGTCGGGCAGGCCGACCAGGAGGTTTGCGTTTGAGGCATTTTTGCCGAGGGATAAAAAGGAACGCGCGCGCGTCATTGAGGAGCTTAAAAAAGAGACCCGGACAATCATCATCTACGAGGCGCCTCATCATCTTATAAAGACGGTCACGGAGCTTTACAATGCGCTCGGAGACAGAGAACTCACCGTGTGCAGGGAGCTTACGAAAAAGCACGAGGAAAAGGTGCAGACTACATTTTCGGAGCTTTTGGAGCGTTCAAGGACACAGGAGCCAAGAGGCGAGTATGTGCTTGTAATCTGTGGCAGAAACGTGGCTGAAATAGCAAAGGAGCAGCAGGAAAGCTGGGAAGCCATGCCTCTTGAAGCGCATATGGCACACTATGAGTCACAGGGCATCGACAGGAAGGAAGCCATGAAGCTCGTGGCAAAGGACAGAGGTGTCAGCAAGAGGGATATATACAAACAGCTCCTGTAAGCTGACAATAATACATTCTGCAGCAAATAGTTAGGATTGGATATGAACGATATAAAACATGACATAAAAAAACGACATAAGAACCTGACAGAGTTCAGATACATCGCAGTTGGCTTTTTTCTGACAATATTATCAGGGGCAATAATGCTGAGCCTTCCGTTTTCTTCAAGAGACGGACAATGGACTAATTTTCTGGACTCACTTTTTACGGCAACAAGCGCAACCTGTGTGACAGGTCTTGTTGTGTTTGATACTTTCAGACACTGGAGTATTATAGGGCAGCTCGTGATTCTGGTGCTGATTCAGATAGGAGGCATGGGCTTCATCTCAATCGGTGTGGCATTTTCCATGCTTCTGCACAAAAAAATCGGACTTAGACAGAGGGATCTGATGCAGGAGAGCGTCAATGCACTCGAGATTGGTGGAATAGTAAGGCTTTTCAGCGTGATAATAAGGGGAACCTTCCTTATCGAAGGCATAGGAGCGGTGCTTTTAGCAATCCGATTCATACCGGATTTTGGCATAATAAGAGGCATATATTTCTCGGTGTTCCACTCGATATCTGCATTTTGCAATGCGGGCTTTGACCTGATGGGCATAAACGAGGAGTACTCATCGTTTACAAAATATGTCGCAGATCCGTTAGTCAATATAACAATTATGCTGCTTATCATCATAGGTGGTATCGGTTTTACCATATGGAATGAGGTCAGAATCAAAAAGCTTAAGTTTAGCAGATACTCGCTCCACGCCAAGATAGTAATATCAACCACACTGATACTTGTCTTCGGCGGCGGACTGTTTATGTATATTTTTGAAAAAAACAATACCATAGCAGGCATGGATACACCGGGTGCCATATTTGCATCGTTATTCGGCTCGGTTACGGCGAGAACGGCAGGCTTTAATACAGTAGACACAGCAGCACTGACACAGGAGAGCAAGCTTTTGACTATAGTGCTCATGTTCATAGGAGGAAGCCCGGGCTCGACAGCCGGCGGAATCAAAACCACAACCATGGCGGTCATGATAATCTATATTGTTTCTTATATGAGAGGAAGCAACGGCTGCAATGTGTTTGGCAGGAAAATAAGCAGTGAGGTAATCAAAAAGGCCGGAATGGTGCTTATCATCAATCTGGTGCTTGGTCTTACAGCGGTGATAGCTATACTTGCCACATCCAATATGAAGATGGACGATGTACTGTTTGAGGTATACTCTGCAATCAGTACGGTCGGCATGACAACAGGCATCACAAGAGATTTAAATACAGTAGGACGCATAATTATCATAATTATGATGTATTGTGGAAGAATCGGAAGCATGACATTTGTGCTTTCGTTTGTGCATAGACCGGATAAAGCCAATATAGAGCTTCCGGAGGAAAAAGTTATCATAGGATAAGGAGAAACGCAATGAAATCAATTTTAATTATTGGAATGGGTAAATTCGGACACCATCTGTGTGCGGATTTGATAAAAAACGGAAATGACATTATGGTGATGGACAAGGACGAGGCCAAGGTCAGGGATTTAATCTATGACGTGACCAAGGTGCAGATAGGTGACTGTACCGACCCACAGGTAGTAAAAGCACTCGGAATCAACAATTTCGATTTGATTTTTGTATGCATCGGCACCAATTTCCAGAGCTCGCTTGAGATAACAAGTCTCGTGAAGGAGATGGGCGGAAAATACGTCATCAGCAAGGCAAACAGGGATGTGCATGCCAAGTTCCTGCTTCGAAACGGTGCGGATGAGGTTATCTACTGACCGCGACATGGCAGAGAGAGTGGCAAAGAAATACAGCGCTAACCATGTGCTTGATTATGTGGCGTTAAACGATGATTACTCAATCTACGAGATAAATCCACCTGAAGGCTGGGTAGGAAAGAGCATCAAGGAAAATAATGTGCGCCAGAAATACAATGTAAATATCGTTACAGTAAAGGAAGCCGGAAAGAATCGCGTACTTCCGCTGCCGGACTACGTGTTCAAGGCAGACGATGCAGTGATGGTGCTTGGACTGAATGCAGATGTGGACAAGCTGGTGCGAAAGCTATAAAAGTGTGGCTCAAAAAATAATAGGCAGCAATTTAAAGAAGAAAAGAAGAAGGATGGATACATATGGGTAACAATGACAGCAGTGTAGAAACATTTTTGCAGTGGATAAAGGCTTCGGACAATATTGTATTTTTCGGCGGAGCAGGTGTATCAACCGAGAGTGGCATACCTGATTTCAGAAGCGTGGACGGACTTTATAATCAGAAGTATGATTACCCGCCCGAGACCATCCTGAGCCATACATTTTACAGGAAGCATCCGCAGGAGTTTTACCGATTCTACCGTGACAAGATGCTCTGTCTTGATGCAGAACCGAACATCACGCATTACAAGCTGGCAGAGCTTGAAAAAGCCGGAAAGCTTAAGGGTGTTGTGACGCAGAACATAGATGGACTGCACCAGAAGGCCGGCAGCAAAAATGTGATGGAGCTGCACGGCAGTGTGCTGAGAAACTACTGTGAGAGGTGCTTGCAGTTTGTAAGCGCAGAGGAAATCCTCAACTCGACAGGCGTGCCAAAATGCCCAAAGTGCGGCGGCCCGGTAAAGCCGGATGTCGTATTGTACGAGGAGGGCTTAAATCAGAAAACGCTTGAGGATGCAATCTACTACATCAGTCATGCCGATGTGCTCATAGTAGGCGGTACATCACTTGCGTATATCCGGCGGCAGGCTCATAGACTATTACAATGGAAATAAGCTCGTGCTTATCAACAAGTCCACCACACCGATGGACGCAAGAGCAGACCTTCTGATACAGCAGGGACTGGGCTCTGTATTTGAGCAGATAGAGGTGTAAACAGAGGATAATACACAGCATATTAAATGGCAGGCATAGGTAGAAGAGGAATATAGAATGGATAAATACGCAGTAGGAGATATCGTAAAACTGAAAAAACCGCATCCGTGCGGCTGTAGCGAGTGGGAAATCATGCGTGTCGGAGCAGACTTCCGCCTGAAATGCATGGGCTGCGGACACCAGGTTATGGTGCCAAGGAAGCTGGTCGAGAAAAATGACCGCGGTCTCACCAAGAAGCAGGCTTAGTTAGATAGAAACAGCGCATGTCCCGACCTAATAAAAATTAAAGAAAAATTGCAAAAACCCCTTGAAAAGTACCACGATTCATGTTATTATCTAGACTCGTGATATAAAATTCCTTGCTCATAATCAGATTTATGAGCCAGAGACCAAAAGGAGGTAACATTCGCATGAACAAATATGAATTAGCACTCGTCGTTAGTGCAAAGATCGAGGATGATGCGAGAACAGCAGTAGTCGAGAAGGCAAAAGAGTACATCACACGTGCCGGCGGTACTGTTACAGAAGTTGAGGAGGCTGGTAAGAAGAGATTAGCTTACGAGATTCAGCACATGACTGAGGCCTTTTATTACTTCATCCAGTTCGATGCTGAGGGAACAGTCCCAGCAGAAATCGAGCAGGACGTTCGTATCATGGACAATGTTCTTCGTTTCTTATGCGTTAGAAAAGACGAGGCATAGTATAAGAAAATAGGAGATTGTATTATGAACAAAGTAATACTTATGGGTAGATTAACCAGAGACGCAGAAATCCGCTATGCCCAGGGGGACAACTCACTTGCAATAGCAAGATTTTCACTTGCAGTAGACAGACGCTACAGCAAGAATGCAGAGGAGCAGTCAACGGATTTCATCAACTGCGTAGCTTTTGGAAAGATAGCAGAATTTTTTGAGAGATTTGGCCGTAAAGGAACAAAATTTGTTGTTGAAGGCCGAATCCAGACCGGCAGCTATACAAACAAGGACGGACAGAAGGTATACACCACTGACGTCGTGGTTGAGAATGCAGAGTTTGCAGAGTCCAAATCAGCCGCATCAGGAAATGCAGGCGGATTTGCACCGGCAGACAGACCTGCACCTAGCCAGGCTGCTGGGGATGGCTTCATGAACATTCCGGACGGAATCGACGAGGAGCTTCCATTCAATTAGTAGTGTCCACAAGGACAAATATTCAAGGAGGTAACAAAAATGGCTTACAATAAATCAGCTGATGGTTCATCAATGAAGAGAAGACCAATGCGTAGAAGAAAAAAAGTCTGCGTATTCTGTGGAAAAGACAATGTCATTGATTACAAAGATACAAACAAATTAAAGAGATACATCTCTGAGAGAGGAAAAATCCTTCCACGCCGTATCACAGGAAACTGTGCAAAGCACCAGAGAGCTCTTACAGTAGCAATCAAGAGAGCACGTCATCTTGCTCTTATGCCATACGTTTGCGAATAAGATAAATGTATGATAAATCCCGACTACCGGATGGTGGCCGGGATTTTTTAGGTTAAAAATGTTTTATGTTTAAAATTAGATATGAATTTTGATTATCTTTTTAGAAGTTCTTATATGCCGGTATAGCCCGTATTTACAGGCTTTTCCGGCATTTTTCGTATCGGAAGAAACTCACATATATTTTTATATCCGCTTAGGTTTTTGCTTTCAAAAGTAGTAAAGAAGTAGTAAAACCTTGATTTACTACTAAGCTGCTATCCGCAGCATTTCAGCTTTGCGCTGTCGAAAGTAGCGTGTGCGTAATAGTTCAGCGTCATAGTAATGTTGGAATGTCCCATAATGTACTGTAATGCTTTCGGGTTCATTCCGGCATTTGCCATGTTGGTACAGAACGTATGACGTAAGGTGTGCGGTGTCATTACTTTCGGTAGAGCTTCCTCATGGTACTTGTTGTACTTCTTTGCAAGCCCCCTAAACATACCGTCATAATTGGTAGCTGTTTTCGGGTAGCCGTCCCGGTTGAGGAAAAGGAAGTTGCTGTAACCGTCAATAGTAACAGCTTTTGCACCCCTGCGCCGTTTCAGCACTCGGTTAAATGCTTCATATACTTTTTCGCTCATTGGAATTTGACGAATACCGCTTTTCGTTTTTGGTGTTTCAATGTAATATCCTGTTTCCGCACTTCTTAAAAGTTGGTGGTCTACATTGATTATCCTATTCTCAAAGTTAATGTCAGTATCGGTCAGCCCGCAAAGTTCAGAGATACGAAGCCCTGTCCCAAGCAAAATAATAAGCTCATCATAATACTTCTGATAAACTTTGTCATTTTGAGCAAAGGACAAAAAACTTTCTTCCTGCGCTGGTGTTAGCGGAACCTTTGGTTCTGTATCATCTTCAATGACAGTGTTTAACTGGAAGTCAAAAGGATTTTTCCTTATGCAATCGTCCTGTATCGCTGTGTAAAAGGCAGCTTTCAAGGAACGCTTGTCATTACTGATAGTCTTATAGGAAATTCCTTTTTCTTTCATGCGGATTGCCCATTCTTTCGCGTCGGACAGCTTCACGCTGTCAATCGGGCAGCCCCCAAGTTTATCTTCTTCCAGTAGCTTCATCAGCCGCTTGCGTCCGTTTTTCGTATTGTACCTTACATTTCCCCGGTGGCGTATCTGCTTTGCATAAAGTTGGCAGACCGTCATTTTCTTGCCTATGGTGTCTATCCCGTCGTCAAGGTCTTTCTGTATCTCTTTTACCTTTTCTCGTAGGATATATCCTCACGCTTTCCGGCAGGGGTCTTGTCCGTAGGTACTAACTTCCACGCATACACAAACTGCGGATTACCAAAGGTATCTATATATTTGTAAGCATATCTTCCGTCTTTTCTCTGGCTCTCTCCCGACCGCAAAACTCGATTTTTGCTGTCACGTCTTTTCTTTGACATTTTTCAATGCTCCTTTCCAAGACGGAAAGAGCTTGATATGCTTATCCCATTATAGCACATTCAAGGCTCAATTTCACTATCAGATTGTGTCTATGGTATCAATCATTTTTTCAAACTGTTTGCGCTTGATTTGAATACGGTTGCCGTTCATAATAACCCACCCGGCGGCAGGATTTTCCTCGGCTAATTTACGCAGCTTGTTTTCTCCGATACGGAAGTATTTAGCTGCTTCATCTATCGTAAGCGTGTATTTTTCCCAAATAGGCACGTCGGCGTTACTCATAGTATCGTCCCCCTTTCAATATTAGGAAAAGTGAATAGTAAAAGGGGCTTTAATCGGACGGCTGTTAGCACAACCTCGCGGGAGTTCCACCCCTGCCCGTTAAGGCAGCTCTACCCAATGCCTGCGACGCTTTTAACGCTCGGACTATGGCTATAAAGGCTTGTCTACCCTTAGTGCGTGTCGTCGCCCACAAGCCGCTACACTTGTTCCCCGGCGTGGTGGTGGTCGCTCGACTTTCTCCAATAGAAGAAAAGCGTCATGGCGCACCTGCCGTATGGCTCAACGCAAAAAGGACGTATCCGATTTGCCCTATACTGCGTCGCCGTTATCTTGCGTCGCTTTCTTTGTCAAAGAGCAAGTAAGGTCAAGTCAACAGGCAGCGGAAAGGGGGACGCTGCTTGTGGTTATCTCAAACCTTGAATGAAAGGACAGCCCGCATAAGACGCGAACGCAAGCGGTCGCGTATATCCTCATCTATGCCCCAATAGATATTTCCGCGCTCATCACGCAGCTTTCGCATAGACAGGGACGCTATGTAGCTTTCGTAATGCTGTACGACAATGTTCATAGCTTCCGGGTCGCCCTTAGTAGCGGCTATGATTACCGGGTAAGGCAACAAGCCGCGTTCGTCCTGTTCTGATTTACTAATCTGTGCAGTCATAGGCTTTTTCCTCCAAATAGCGTTTTAACAGCTTCATTGAGCTTGTCCGACGGGACTGTACCGTTGTCCTTGACAGATTACAAAACTTTGCAATCTCGCGTTCGCTCATGTCAAAGAAATAATACAGCAGTACGGTTTCCCGCTTTTCTTCCGGCAAACTGTGCAGGGCTTCGGCAAGCAGCTTCGCAGTAATTTCTTTGCCGCCGACAACGAAAGACTGTTCTGCTTCATCATCTGCAAAATACTCGTCGCAGACGTAGAGCTGTTTTTCTTCCAGTGGCGACAGGTCAGAAAAAGTAACCTCGCGTAATTGTCGCTGCTTTGTGTCCCTGTGGGCATTCATAGCTTCTCGCTTCAACGCCAGTTTGCAAAAGCCGTTAAAAGCACAACGGATTTGCCATTGGGTACGAATAGGCTCGTTCATGTTCTCACCTCCTTTCGCTGCCGCGAAAGCGGTGGAGTTTGAAATGTCCCCTTTCGTAAACCCTCAAACCAACGCACTTCAAAATGGACGTTGGTTTTAGAAATTTTTTGAAAAAGTTTTTTGATAAAATACAAAATGCGCCCGTCTGCAAATTGCAGACAGGCGCAAAGGAATTATCAAAAGTATATGTATGATTTGTGAGTTCATCTATGTAGCCAGAATAACCCGTTGGCGGGTAATGGCTTTTTTGATAACAGTCTATTAGGGCATAGGAAAAAGGACATGACGATACCTCCTTGATACCGCCATGTCTTTATCTAGTAGGAGAGTTATCGTTAGAATTTAGATAGATAAAAAGAAACGGCGGCTCTGAAAATCAAAGCCGCGAAATAGAATAGGCGCGTGAAAACCTGTCTGCGTTGCGACGGCTTTTTTTCTTTGCCGTCGTCCGGCAGATGTTCTATACTATGTCAATTTCAAAAATTTCTCATTATCCTTTATTACTTTTTTTGTTTTGTCTTATGTAAAAGCAGGATAACCAAAACAGAAATAGCTATACTGCATAGAATATATGTCCAATTAAAATATGATAGATTTATTAAATTCTGTGCTGATTGATTTTTAATGAAGTTTGTATATGGTGCGTTACTCTTAATCGCTTCCATAACTCCTACAACATTTATCGGTCTTAAATTGTATAAGTACGCACCAAATAAATATATTGCTGCTTTTTCAACGACCGACGGTATTAAAATAGCCAATGCAGCAAGCCATAATTGACATTGCTTGTGGGATTTCTGTAAATATAACGCCCCAAAAAGATAGGGCAATATCGCAAGGCAACAGCCCAAGAGGACAATATTCTGATGAAGCCCAAAGAGGGCAAAGAATATGCGGATAAAAAGATACGTTCCAAATATAATTAACCAATCAATGAGCAAGCTTTTTATTGGCGTGTGCTTTTTTACTATTTCATTCTGTAACTGCATTTCACTACCTCCCAAATAGACGTTACACTTTTGGAAACGTCAAGGTTACGGTTGTTCCACCGTATGAATTGTTTTTAAGCTCCACCGTGATAAATAAGTCAGTTGCCATTTTCTGAACAAGGTATAAGCCCATACCTGTAGAACGACTAAGGTAACTGCCCGTATCTCCGGTAAACCCCTTGTCGAAAACAAAGGGTAAGTCAGACAATGGTATGCTTGTGCCGTTGTCTTTGATAGATAAAGAAATCTGTTCACTATTCATACTATCAGCTATGGAAAATATGAGCCGTGGGGCAAGGTTGTTTCCCACATATTTCACACTATTACTGATTATCTGTCCTAAAATGAACATCAGACCTTTTTTTGTCAGAAATCACTTGATAATCGTTTTCGGTATATTCAATAGAAAATCCGGCTTCTTCAAGAAGCGTTAAATTATCTTCAACTGCTTCACGGCAAGTTCCAAGAATTGAAAGCGACTCAAAAGAGTAATCCTTATGTGTAGCCCCAAGCCTTGAAAAGTATAGAATTTGTTCTATATCCTGTCGGGTATGGTCGCGTACATAAAGCATACGAGTATGAACCAAAGGGGACATTTCATCTTTTCGATTATCCAGTAGCAAGGTCATAAGGGATAGTGGTTTTTTGATTTCATGCACCCAATTTTCAACATAGTGTTCATAGTCTGTAACTGTAATTTTCTGTTCGTTGATATATTCTTGCTGCGTCCTCAAATGTTTTCCCAATTCACAGATAAGAGGGCGTATTACAGCGGGAACAGCTTCACACAGTAAGTATTCGTTGGTATCGTCCGGCTCTAATAGAAAACGCCGAAAAATAGCGTCTGCCTTGTTACGTTTTCTGATTGATATAGCAAGAGGAATAGCAAGTGCGGCAAATGACACAAAAATTATCAATGCAGCATAATTTATAAAATAATCAGGGTTAGCCAACCAAGCAAGAAATATAAAGAACAAGTCCAAACAGGCAAGTGTAATAATCCATACCCGGTTAGAGGAAATATAGATTAAAAGTATTTTCAACTTATTCATAAGCGCACCTGCTCTTTCAAGCGGTAGCCTTGACCGCGCACTGTTTCTATACGTTCTTCAAGACCAAATTCACGAAGCGTTTTTCGCAGCCGAGTAAAATTTACTTGTAATGCATTTTCGTCTATAAATTCTTCTGTTCCCCATAGTCTAATGCATAATTCTTTTTTAGAAACATCTTAGGGCTATTTTTCAAGAGAGCAAGTAATATTTTTCCTTCGTTC
>ENA-OUNI01000536-OUNI01000536.1-human-gut-metagenome-genome-assembly--contig:-NODE-536-length-17434-cov-4.464321_pt1 | contig 17434 bp, 16 predicted proteins | sample MGYA00242499_ERZ504580 | MGnify/ENA primary metagenome ERZ504580 (study PRJEB26092, sample SAMD00036315) | human gut metagenome | host: Homo sapiens | study: EMG produced TPA metagenomics assembly of... | reverse complement strand
TCGGTATTTCGCGGATAGCAAGGTTTTATCAAGCGCATGTACGGTCATCTCCGTTTCAATCTCAATCCGGCGGATAACACTGGGAAGCTTTTGACGAAGCGGCGGCTGAATGCACGGCATCCGGTCATGATATCCTTTACGTTGCTGTTGAAGATAAAGTTGATGAGCCCGCGCACCATCCGATTGCCCAAATTGTGAAAAGGGCGTTTATTTTCAGTGAAATAAGTGCTGGAGAGCCGGTCCCCAATGGCCATTTCCGCCTTGCCATCCAACACTAGCTGCGCAACCTTCACGGCGTCCTCCGCCGGATAGGTGTCGTCCCCATCGACCATGATGTAGCAATCCGCATCGATATCACGGAACATGCTGCGCACAACATTGCCTTTTCCCTGCTGGTATTCGGGCACGACGATCGCGCCATGTTCCAGCGCGACTTGTGCCGTTTTGTCAGAAGAGTTATTATCGTATACATAGATATCCGCTTCCGGCAGATGCTGATGAAAATCTTCAATCACATTTGCAATCGTCAATTCTTCATTATAGCATGGAACCAGCACTGCAATCTTCTTCATTTTATACCCCCTATCTTTCTCAACAAACGAGAAATTTTTTAATTCCGCAAGGAACAGATATGGCTCAGTATAGCATGTCTGCATCAAAAGATCAAATCCGGAGCCGCAACCGCAGACATCAATTTTTGCGGTTGATAAACCGCGTTCTGTAGCGGCGAACACCGTTCGCCGCTACAGATCAAAATGGATTGTCATTGCACTGGCTTGCAGTTTCATACAGGGCGGATAAACAAAACCGGGCCCGGTATGTAGCCGAGCCTGGTTTTGCTTTGTGTTTTGAACAGCGCAAGCAATTTTTGAGCAGACGATATAGCAAAAGGGTTATATCATTTTTGAGTTCCTATCAACTGAAGGTTTTGGTATCCAGCAGGCTGTTTCTAGCCTGCCGTAGGGCGGCGTATTTTTCCTCCAGAGCCTGGCGTTTTTCTGTTTTTTGAAACGTCCGTTCCCGGTAAACAGATTTATATTGCAATTCATTGCTGCGGCCTGCCACATAAACTTGGTTGGAAAGCACTTCACGCAATAGCGCATCGAAAGAGAGCCAAAGCTTATCGATGGCGTTTTGTGCATATCCGGTCAAATCCATTGTGAAAATCTCATTGAGCAGGGCCACATATTCCGAAACCGGGAGCATTTCGCGGTAGGCGTCCTCCAAGGCTTTCTGCGCCTGATCTACCTCCTGCTGCGACACAGCGCCTTCGGTAAGAATCCTTTTGGCTTGTTCCAGCGCACTTTGAAAGATCAGGTAAGTGTAATCGATATACTGCTCGTTTTCCGGCAGCTTGCAGTTGTTTACAGCCTTCTGCAACGCAGTGGTGGAAACGGATGGCGTTGGCGTTTCGCTATTTGACAGCGGCTTTTTTTCTGGGAGCGTCAGTTCGCCTTCCGCCTGATCGAGCAGGATATCCAGCTTGACCACGCCGTTATGCCGAATGGTGACCGTGAGCGTTTGGGTGTCCGGATCCCATTTTGTGGTGTGAGTAAAGGGGCGCGTTTGCCCGCCGCCCTCCATGTTGCTGCGAAGGATCAGCTTTGGCGCGCCGCCGTTGAGCGTGCCGGTCACAGTGATCGTGGTTTCCCGCATTTCACTGTCATCCACCCCGAGCGGATTGCCGTTTTCATCGAGCGTTAGATATTCCCCACAGAGATTCACCCAGCTTTTTTCCTTCCGAATTTCGGGCGTCGCCGCTTTGATCATTTCTCCCTTATCGGTACGGTAGTTGGAGAGATAAAAGGAGAGGCGGTCCTGCCTTTCTGTGACGATCGCTGAGGTGTGCTCCTGCGCGGTGATCGAGAAGGAGGAGGCGTTGCTGTATAGCGGCGTCATGCTGGCTGTCTTTACGCCTGTGCGTTTTCTAGATTATTGATAAAATACCACTGATCTTTGATCCGCATGGCATAGGAATCGCCCTGCGCCTGCTCTGGGAAAAGGGCGTCGTAATCAGCCTGCTCTTGTTTCTGAGCGATCAATGCAATACCGTTTTGGGTAAATAACTCCCGTTCGGCTTGGCGCAGGTTAGAGGGCAGCAGGGGAAGAATCCGGTAGCGGCCGGTCGATGGATACAAATTCGACTCCTTCAGATTATAATGAAAATCCGGATAATTTGCGCGGCCCAAAACCGCGGCAGGCGTTTCTTTGAGCATATCCTCCCGGCTTGGAATTGTAATCTCTCCGTTGAGGATGGCGTCGAAAAGGGGGGAGATGCCATATTGAAAGCCGGCGATCGGCTTCCCACCGTTGGAGGTGGAGAAGTTTGGCGCCTCCGCTTTGAAGCAGGTGCCGCCGCAGCTCATGACGAGCATCATGGACTGGACGTACATATTTTCCGGATAGGAGAGGATGAGATCCCACTCATCGTCTACATATTTGTCGTATTCCCCAAAGAGGGATTTTTTGTCTCCGTCCACCTGCCAGTGCCACCAGTCGGAGCAACGCCCCAGTTGCCGACGAGCCCCGCCAGCCAAAGCCCCTGCATGACGGAATAGGAGGAGGGGTTTCCGTAGGATTCTTTATTCATCAGTACGATATTGGCCGCATTGTTTTTAAAAGCGGAATAAAAAGCGTCATTTTTCTCAAACCATTCAAGCACCATGCCGTTATCGTAGTTCATATTCGTATCAGTCCAAAAGAAAAATGCGCCGTATTTGGCCGCGAGGGTAATACAATCGATGATGTACTGCGCATTGTTGCTTTCCACCTCACCGCGCCAGATGACGCCGTTGTAAAGCTCTGCGGCATTGAGACCGTAAAAATAATCGTGCCGGCTGGCAAAGCGCTCCTCCAGCCAGGCAATTGGAATGCGCTCCTCCATCTGATATTCCCCATTGATATTCTGGATGGCATATGGAATCTGATTTTTTTCGCATTCGTCGGCGGTCGTTTCTAGCCATGCGAGCGCCTGATCGCTGCCTGGTAGAAGCGTATGGCCTGGGATGAGCAGGAGCACTGTGTAGGGTTGCTGATTTTCAGGGATCGAATTCCATAATGTCAGCAAAGGTTCATCGCCATAGTAGTTGACGAGGTTGAGCGGGTTTTGGCTGTCGATCACGCGCCTAAGCGGCTGCTTTTTTTCAGAGGTAACGGTTTGAAAGGTCTGAAGCAGCACCTTGCGCTCCTTTTCGGAGAACTGCTTTTCATCCTGCGGGAGCTGGTTTGTCATCGTATAAGCGATTGTTCCTGCAATTGCAGTAATCACCACAGCGATGGAAAGGCAAATGGAAATGATCGCCGCAAGCCGCTTTTTTCTCCGCTCTTTTCCGGCCTGCTTTTTCTCCGGATCCTTGCGCATATAGAACGCTCCTTTTCGGAGGGGGTGATCCCCCTAGTTCAATTGAAATCTCTATGCTGATGTTACCATTCCAGCGTTCCACTTGTCAATGCCTGAAGGTTACGGAATTGCCGCTTGTCAAATCGGAGCGCGCCCAGTATAATATTTTCATCGTATTGCTCAAAGGGCTGGGGCGGCTGTCCTCGTCTGCTGGTGCAAACGATGATTCAGGCGGCTTTTGATCTAGCGCGCCCGGAAAGAAGGATGTAAAAATGCTCATTCGTGAATGCCTGAAGCAAAAAGATGTAACGCTATCCTTTGAGGTATTTCCGCCAAAGCCGGGAATGCCCTTTCAGCCCGTGCAGGAGGCGGTGACAGCGCTTTCCCAATACACCCCGGATTTTATGAGCGTCACCTACGGAGCAGGCGGCGGCACCTCTCAGAACACCATCGATATCGCTTCTTTTATTCAAAAGGAGTGCGGCACGGCGGCGCTCGCGCACTTGAGCTGCGTTTCTTCGTCCAGGGCGGAGGTTGCCCAGCTAATTGAGGAGCTCAGGGCAAAGGGAATTCAAAATGTGCTGGCCTTGCGCGGCGATATCCCGGATGGTATGACATTCCCTGAGGCTGGTTATTATAAATATGCTTACCAGCTCGTGGAGGAAATAAAATCCCGCGGCGATTTCTGCGTAGGGGCTGCCTGCTACCCGGAGGGGCATGTGGAATGTGCCAGCAGCGCCGCAGACCTCAGCCACCTGAAGGCCAAAGTGGATTGCGGTTGTGATTTCCTCATTACCCAGATGTTCTTTGACAATCATGTGTTATACAGCTTTTTATACCGCGCGCTGCGCGTGGGGATTGATGTGCCCGTGATCGCAGGCGTGATGCCGGTGACAAGCGGGCGGCAAATTAAGCGCATCTGCGCTTTGGCGGGGACGACGCTCACCCCGAAATTCCGCTCCATCCTCGACCGCTTTGGCGACAATCCCGCGGCGCTCAAGCAGGCCGGTATCGCCTACGCGACCGATCAAATCATCGACCTGTTAGCAAATGGCGTGAAGGGTATCCATCTATATACAATGAATAAGCCCGATGTTGCGCAGAAGATTGTTGCAAATTTGTCTGAAATACTTGCCTGATGTTTTTATAACGGGAATGGGGGATTCCATTGGATATTCGTTCGTTGCTTGGGAAGCAGCTGCTCTTTTTTGATGGCGGCATGGGCTCTCTTTTGCAGGAGAAGGGCTTGCAGCCCGGTGCGCTGCCGGAATTGATGAACCTGACTGATCCGCAAACGATTCGGCAGATTCACACGCAATATTATCAGGCGGGCAGCCATGTTGTCACCGCCAACACCTTCGGCGCGAATCGCTTGAAGCTGCGGGGCAGCGGGCATTCGGCGGAAGAGGTGGTTTCAGCCGCCGTAGCCAATGCACGCGCTGCGGCGGAGCAGTGCGGGGGTGATGCGCCACGGTTCGTCGCCCTTGATATCGGCCTACGGGCAAGCTGCTTGCCCCAATGGGGGAGTTGCCGTTTGAGGAGGCGGTGGACGCCTTTGCGGAGGTTGCCCGAGCAGGCGAGAGAGCGGGCGCAGATCTTGCGATTATTGAAACTATGACGGATACCTATGAGGCAAAGGCCGCTGTGCTCGCAGTGAAGGAGCATACAAAGCTGCCTGTTTTCCTCACCTTCTCTTTCGATGCCCAGGGCAAGCTGCTCACCGGCGGCTCTATCGCCGCTGCCGTTGCCATAGCGGAAGGCCTGCGCGTGGATGCGCTCGGTTTCAACTGCGGCCTTGGCCCCGTGCAAATGAAGGGCCTCCTGCCGCAATTGCTGGAAGCCACCTCTACCCCCATCATTCTCAACCCCAATGCCGGCATGCCCGCTATGCGGGATGGGAAGACGGTGTATGATGTGCTGCCGGATGAATTTGCCCGTGAGATGGAGCAGATGGCACAAATGGGAGCCTGCGTGCTCGGCGGTTGCTGCGGTACAACGCCGGCCTATATTCGTGAAATGGTTGCCCGTTGTAAACCGCTTTCGCCTGTGCCGGTCGCACGAAAGGGCAAAACAGTCGTATCCTCTTATGCGGAAGTCCGCGAGATCGGCGCGGCCCCCATTATCATCGGCGAGCGCATCAACCCAACGGGAAAAAAGCGTTTTCAGCAGGCCCTGCGGGAAAACGATATGGATTATGTGCTTACGCAGGCGGTTGAGCAGCAGGCGAGCGGCGCGCATATTCTGGATGTTAACGTCGGCCTGCCCGGTATTGACGAGCGGGCGGTGATGGGCAGGGCCGTGGAGGCGCTTCAGTGCGTGACGGCGCTTCCGCTCCAGATCGACACTTCCGATCCGGTGGTGATGGAGCACGCCTTGCGCCTCTATAACGGCAAGGCGATGATGAACTCCGTCAGCGGGAAGCAGGAGGTGATGGACCAGGTTTTTCCCCTGCGCAAAAATACGGCGGCGTGATCGTCGCGCTGACGCTCGATGAATCCGGCATTCCTGCCACGGCGGAAGGTCGGCTTCAAATTGCACGGCGGATCGTATCGGAAGCGGAGAAGTATGGGATTGAAAAAAAAGATATCGTCATTGACGCTCTGACTATGACCATCAGCTCGGATGCACAGGCGGCGCACACAACGCTTGAGGCGGTGCGCCTGATCAAGCGGGAACTGGGCGTGAAAACGGTGCTCGGCGTGTCCAATGTTTCCTTCGGCCTGCCAAACCGGGAGGTAATTAACGCCGCCTTTTATACCATGGCGCTTCAGGCCGGGCTGGATGCGGGTATCATCAATCCCAATATGGCGTCCATGCGCGGCGCATACCTGAGCTATTGTGCGCTTGCAGGGCTCGATCCGCAGTGCGGCGCGTATATCTCCCATTTTGCAGGGGGAGAGGAGCAGGCGGCAAAGGGAAAAGAGCTATCTCTTTATGAAATTCTGCTGCGCGGATTGAAGGATCAGGCCTATGAGAGCACAAAGGCACTTTTGCAGAACCGGGATTCCAACGAGATTATTAACCAGATCCTTGTTCCAGCCCTCAATGAGGTGGGGCAGGGGTTTGAAAAGAAAACGGTATTCCTCCCGCAGCTCATGAGCAGCGCTGCGGCGGCGACCAATGCCTTTGAGGCGATCAAGGAGCATGTGCTCGCAAGCGGCGCCGCTCCGGAGAAGCATGGCACGATCCTGCTCGCTACGGTGGAAGGGGATATTCACGATATCGGAAAGAATATCGTGAAGGTGATGCTGGATAACTATGGGTTCGATGTAATCGACTTGGCAAAATGTGCCTGCGAGCGGGTAGTGGATGAGGCGGAGCGGCTTGATTGCCGGCTGGTGGGCCTGAGCGCATTGATGACCACCACCGTGCCCGCAATGGAGCGCACGATCCGGCTGCTCCGGGAGCGCGGCCTCGATTGCCGGGTTATGGTAGGCGGCGCGGTGCTCACGCAGGAATATGCGGACGAAATTGGCGCGGATTTTTACGGGAAGGACGCCATGGCGAGCGTGCGCTTTGCGCAGCAGCTGTTTTCCGTGTGAGTGCTGGTTGAACAGAATATAAATGGAGGGGCTGCTGCAAATTGTTTTGCAGCAGCCCCCTGGCCTTTTCAATGCTTTTATGAACTGTCACATTGTGCATTATGCCTATGAAAATCCATGCTTTCTCCGATATTCCGCCGGCGCATAGCCCGTGTGCTTTTTGAAACAGTTGGAAAAATAATTCCGGTCGGCATAGGAGAGGTGCTGGGCGACCTCGTCAATTGTAAAACTGGTATTGCATAGGTAGAGCTTGGCAACCTCGATTTTCTTCTTCTCAAAGTAGCGGTAGGGAGTGATGCCATATTCATTGCGGAATAGCGTAATAATATGATTTTTGGAATAGCTGAATTCCGCGCAGATCGTTTCCAGTGACAGCTTCCCTTCGATCTGAGCGTCGATGGCCGCTCGGATTTTTTCCGGAAGAGAGGCTTCGCGCTGCGTGACCACGCGATTCATTTGAAGAACCATTTGGAGCAGGATCACCGTCAGGCTCTCGATCAGGCGTGGATAATCCCTTTTCTGCGCCTGTACACACCGGCTGATTTCATGAAAATAAGGGAGCAGGTTGCAGTTCGTAAAGCAATAGCTGTTTTTGGGAAGATAGGAATCGATCATATTTTGCATAAATGGCCCGTCAAAAACAATCCAATGCTTTTGCCATGGGTTTTGTGCGTCGGCCTCGTAGGAATGCGCGCTGTGCTTCGTTAAAAGAATCGTGCAGTTCTGTTCCGGGCGGTATGTTTGGCCGTTGATTTTCAAAATACCTGCCCTTGCGCAATATATTCAATGGCCATGATCCGGGAGCGAGGGCGGATCACATGGTAATCCGGGCGGCATTTTGTTTCCCCAATGGCCATCACATTCACGGGAAAACCGGATCATAAAAGGGCCAGAGGGTAACGGCATGGTCGCCCGGGCTATATGCGGTTTCACCCAAAATAACGTTGCTTGGGAGCGGTTTTCGGCCCAATGTCTGGGATTCCGGCGCTGGGTGTTTGGTTGGATATTCCTCATATTTCATAGTATATTGCCTATATTCCTCTCCGCTGATTCGTGATAGTATTATCATAACATACAATAGTTGCTTTGTGAATCGGATTTTGCATGGAGGGGAGAGCGCATAACCCGGGAATCGGCAATCTATTGGGAGGCGATGCATCCATGTCATGTATTCGCCTTGCGGCGTGGGATGGTTGCCTCAATTAAATCAAGCTGGGGGAATAATTATGAAAAAGTGGAATTTGGGATCGGCTGTTGAAGAGGTCAAAACGTATTGGAACAAACCTCCAGAGGGGAAATACATTCCTTATCAAGAATTTGTCGCCTATTCTGTGGGCGGCATCGGCGTGAATACGATCAATTCGCTGTTTGGCTATGTTGCGCTTACGGCAAACTGTCTGCTTTTGGGCTCGGCCTATCAAATTGCACCGATGGATCTTGCTATTATGTCCATTGTTATGAGTATCTTAAATCTGGTGAAAACGCCGTTTATCAGCATGCTCGTTGACAATACCAATACAAAATACGGCAAATTCCGCCCTTATTTGCTGATAACCGGAGTTCCAACAGCCGCTTTGCTGATCTTAATGGCGTTCATTCCGAATTCGCTCTCCTATCCGCTGAAATGTACGATGCTCAGCCTGATCTATGCACTGTTGATGATTTTTCAATCCCTGTATGCGCTTGCGTTTACGAGCCTGGCACAGGTGCTCACGCCCAATGGGGAGGAGCGCACGGGGCTGTTATCCGTCAGCCAGTTTATCTATAGCCTTGGTCCATCTATCGTGAATCTTTTCTTTCCGATTTTAGCGGGCTTATTTGCGGGAGGAATGACAGGCTTTACTGCCTATCGCACGCTGTTCCCGATTTTTTCTGTGTTTGGTATCATTTTGAGCCTGTGGACGTTCAAGGGCACGGAAGAAAAAATTGTTGTCCCCAGAAACTATGTGGCGAAAGTCCGCTTTGTGGATGGAATCTCTGAAATCAAAAGCAATAAATATTTTTGGCTGATGACACTTTATAATGTCCTCGGCGGCCTAAAGGGCGGCATCGGCGGAATTTTAGCATGGTATTGTATCTATGTGGTCCGCAGCGATGCCGTGCTGGGAGTGATGAATGCTGTGATTGGCACAGCCTCTGTGCCAGGCATGCTGCTCGCGCCGCTGCTGGCCAAAAAGATCGGAAAGCGCTCGTCCCTGATTTGGTTCAATCTCCTGCGTGCGGGGTTTGCGGGGCTGATGCTCGTCACAACGAAAAGCCCATTTTTGTTTCTTGCATGCCTCTATCTTTCAACGGCGGCGATCGGCGGCGACGGCGTTATGGTGTCCGCAATGACTGCGGATGTATTTGACTATCAGCAGTGGAAAACCGGCAAGCGGCTGGAGGGCTTCATCACCCAGTTCAGCGGCATGCTGGTAACGGCGGCTACGATGCTCTTTAACCTGATCCTTCCCTGGTTTTATGAGCATTATGGGCTTGAGAAGGATTATACGGTTTTGTTCCAGGAGGCGGTTCGCACACCTATTTTCAACATCATGATTATCACCACGGTTATCAGCTGCCTTGCAGCAGTGATTCCGATTCTGTTTTATGATATGACGGAGAAAAAGCAGGCGGAGATCATTGCAGATTTAAAGGAGCGCGCGGAGGCGGAAATATAAACGCATCCCGAAAGCCTGTTTTTCTGCCGTGCGGGAAAGAAAGGAAGGCGAGAAGATATGGAGTTGATAAGCAGCAATTCCGATTTAACGCAATGGATGGCCTGGGCGCAGCAAAAGGCCGCCTCTTTTGTGATGACCGGGCAATCCGGGCCTGTGAACCGCGGAGACGGTGGAAAGTGGTATGGGCCGTCGGGGCGTTTTTCCAACCGTAGCCGTGTGATCAGGCGGCCCAACAGGCAGTGGGCGCAGCCGAAAGACTATCTCCCATCTTATTGGGCGGGGTATCATGACCGCACAGCCTTTTACATCCGGGATTTTGTCCATCAGGCGGCCGGAGCTGAGTATTTGGGATATCATGAAGAGAATTATCAGATGATGCGCTGCTTTGTGGAAGGCGCTTGTGCGGATACCGGCTGGTATGCTCCCTGGGCGCTGAATTTTGATGGCAGCTTTATTATATGGACACTCCCAATCACCGTAGGTTCGTGCGGGAGCTTACCGCCCAGTATGAGCTGTTTTATCCCCAATTAGGTGTAAAACTCTGCTCGATGGCGGGCGGCGGCGTACAAAAAATCTATATGGTGTTTTTAAGAGAACCGTCCCGGCAGGACAGGTCAGGCAGTGACCTGTTCCACCTCCGGGATGGGTTTGAGATTAAAATGAATTTCGATAGAAATGTGTCTTGTTTTATCTTCGTCAATGCGCTCATGCACGACGATTTCTTTGATTAAGCGGTTGAGGGTGGCTGCGTCCAGTTCTGTAATGTTGGCGTATTCCTGAATGGCTTCCACCCATTGTTTTGCGTCATTGGCAAGCTGGACTTCATCGGACAGCCGCTTTCTGCCCTCGGACACTTTTGTTTTAAGTTCCGTCTGCTCGGTCTGTGTCTTTTCCAGCATGGTGTTGAAGTTCTGCTCACTGATACGCCCTGCAATCATATCTTCATAAAGCCGCATTACCATTTTGTCCAGAACCTCAATCCGTTCCTCGTCCCTTGTAAGGGAGCGTTCCATTGCTTCCCGCTGTTCCCGCTGCTCGGCTTCACAGGTATTGGTCAGGCGGTCAGCAACCGCTTTCCCGTCCATCAGGCAGCTCTGGCACATTCCCGGATTTTCCGCAGCACATGACTGTAAAGGGTGTCATAATCAATCCGGTGCTGGGTGCAGTGGTTCTTTCCAAAGGCATTGTAGGTCTTGCAGGAGTAAATCTGCTGGGGATGTTTTGCGTTTGTGTAGCGTACCGTCAGAGACTTCCCACACTCGCCGCATTTTATCAGTCCGGCAAACAGGCTGATTTCATTGGTCTGCCCCGGACGCTGGCGGGATTTCAGCTTGTTCTGCACAATGTCAAAGCTCATGCGGTCAATCAGCGGTTCATGCTGTCCTTCCACTACAATCCAGTCCTCCGGCTTCTTTTCCCCAATCGTGCCGATTTTGAAACGGTAGTCCTTTTTCTGGGAAGCAATCGCCCCAGTGTAAACGGGATTCATCAAAAGGTCTTTGATAACGGAAAAGTCCCACATATACCGCCCGTTTTCCGGGTCTTTCTTTTCCCATTTGGTGCGGGTATTGCGAAGCCCCCGTTCCCGGTTCCACCATGTGGGGCAGGGGATTTTTTCTTCCTCCAGCCGTCTGCGGATATAGTTCGGACCATGACCGTTTAGGGCATATCCGAAAATCAGCCGCACAATCGGGGCGGTTTCCTCGTCAATGAGCAGATGGTTTTTGTCCTCCGGGTCTTTCCGATACCCAAACGGGGCAAGACACCCGGTAAACTGTCCTTTCTGCGCTTTCAGAAGATAAGAGGAATGGACTTTCTTGGAAATATCCTTGCTGTACATCTCGTTCAGGATATTCTTGAACGGGGCGATGTCGTTGTTATCCCGCAGTGTCGATACCGTCATTCATGGCGATATAGCGGACACCGTTTCTTGGGAAAAAGTCCTCAATCAAATGCCCGGTTTGCAGATAGTTACGCCCCAGTCGGCTGAGGTCTTTCGTGATGACAAGTTGATTTGCCTGCGCTCAATGGCTCTCAACATTCTCTGTAAATCAGGACGCTCCATATTAAGACCTGTGAAGCCATCGTCCTGATAGACTGCCACAACCTCCCATCCCTGCTTTTCGCAGTATTTTTCCAGCATATCACGCTGGTTTGCGATACTGGCACTTTCGCCTTGCAGGTCATCGTCCTTTGACAGCCTGCAATAGACCGCCGCACGATAGCCCCCGGCAAATGCCTTTCCGATTGTTCTGTATTCCATTTCGTTCATCATAGCCATTTACCCACACAATCCAGACGGTATCTGGCTCTTTTGAACCTCATCTTCATTATACTTCAAATCTTTCTTTTTAGCAATATATTCTTTCGTATTTGTCTTTCCGTATTTCTGGGAAATCAGGCTGACGAACACATCAGTGGCGTCCAGCTCCCCGTCAAATACAGTGGTCACATGAATCTCTGTTTTGTTTTTTGCCATAGGCAGTTATCCTCCATACATGAAAATAGCCAGACAGAGGGTATCGGCAACGAAGTCCGGCAACGGGCTTCAAAAGACTTTGCAAACAATCTCAATCTGGCGATGGTTACTATTTATACTTTTCTTTTATTTTTCTGTTGTTTTGGTTGTTATAAGGGAGAAAAGCCCGGAAATAAGGGTTTTTCCCCGGCAACCGGCTCGGCAACGGGATAGCAACAGGGGGTGCAACGGGCTGTCATTTTCAGAATGGAAGCTCCATCTGTTCTGTGACCTCCACAAAACCGTCCATCATTTTTCAGACGGGTTGCCGGAGTCCGTTGCCGGGTTTTCACGCTCCCAGCCCTTTTGTCTGCCATATTCTGAAAACATTCTTGGGTTTGGGAAGTACCGCCAGCGGTCAATGCACTGGTTCATAATCTCGTTGATTTCCCGGATTTCCCATTGCTTCGGCTCGTCAAAAGCATGGTTCAAGGCTTCCTTATAGAGCTGCTTGGAGCAGACCATGTTCCCGGTGTACTTATCAAGATACGCCTGTATCATCCCGGCTTTGGTGTCCTCCGGCATAAAATCCCGCTGGTGTTCTTTGAGATACCGCTGCATGGCAGGGCTGAAAGCCAGCTTGAACCTGCCACTTCGGTAAATCTCCATCGCTTCTGCCCACATCTGCTCGATATAGGCTCTGGAAGCAGCTTCGTCCTCCAAAATGTGAACCTCGGCTTGCTCCGGGTACACCATGACGGGGATAAAGCGGCGGTTGCCGGAACGGTCAAGGGGCAGGAAGTCAAGGGCATTGGAAGTGCCGCCAAACACGCACTGACGGGGGCGGTCTGCCGGGTGTGTTTCATAAGGTATCTTGTAAACCTCTTTCTGCCGGCTTAAAAACGACTTGATTTCCTCAATGCTCTTGGCGTTGGCGGTTGCCATCATTTCCGACATTTCGATCATCCAGTGACCTTGCAGCTTGCGGTACACGTTATCATCGTCCAGCTTCCGCAAATCATCGGAAAACCACTCGTCCCGGACTGCCAGCAGCCGGAAGAAGGTGGATTTGCCAGCCCCCTGACCGCCTACCAGACACAGCATGATTTCAAACTTGCTTCCGGGCTTAAATGCCCTTGTAATCGCCCCCAGCATGAACAGCTTCAAGGTTCATAGGTGTAATCGTCCACATCAGCTCCCAGAAAGTGCCGCAGACAGAAGCGGATGCGCTCAGTCCCGTCCCATGCAAGGCTGTTCAGAAAATCCCGGATGGGGTGGTACTTATTCTCATTCGCCACAATCCCGATGGCGGTTTCAATCTTTTTCTCACTGGTAAGCCCGTAGGTTTCCTCCAGATAGAGAAGCAGATACTTCATGTCCGTATCGGTCAGGGCTGTGCTTTCTCTGTGAAAACCGATGGGCTTTATGATGTCCTTGCGGTCGGTCAGGATGTTGTAGGCGATTGCCCCGGCAAGCACAGGGTCACGCTGGAATACGGTCAGGCAGTTCCGTATGCTCTGGCGGACGCCGCCTTTCTCGGTGGTTTCCAGAGTTGCCTTTACTTCCTCAACGCTCTGGGGCGGCTGCATGGCGTTCATGGTGTTTTTTAGTTCTTGCTGCGTCTGCGGCTGCAAGCTCTGCCATTCGCTGTTCAAGCTGTATCACATCCTTTCCGTAGTCCATAATCAAAACCGCTTTTTCCTCTGTCTCCCCGAACAGCAGCACATCCAGCAGATATTCCACATGGGCTTGCTTCTGCAAGGCTTCCACGAACCGGGGATGAAACGCTTCCTCCGGGGAGTGCGGGGCATAGTCGGTTTTCCATACCCGTAAGAGGTGTAGATAATCGGCAAGGACACGGAAGCAATGTGCCTTTGCTTCCCGGAACTGTTCTTCCGGGGATTTCTGCCGGGGCTTGGGCTTCCTTGCCCTGCCCGGTGGCTTCCAGTCCTCATAGGCAAGCCCGAAGTCACTCGCCAACTGTGCGGCGGCTTCCTTTTTCCCCAGCCCGTACAGCAGCTACAAAATCAATCACATCCCCATCTGCACCACATCCGAAGCAGTGGAAACGCTTGTCCAGCTTCATGCTGGGGGTCTTATCGTTGTGGAACGGGCAGCAAGCATCCCGTTTCTGTTTACCCGGATTCCGTAATGCTCCGCAGCCTGTCTTGTCGTAACGGACTGCTTCACAGCTTCAAATACATTCAAATCAATTCCTCCTTGTAAAAAAGAAAAGGCACTTATCATTCTCAATCTGAAAATGGCAAGTGCCTGTTAAAGTTCCATATCCTGTTGTTTGTGTTTCGTCTGCGCCGGGGCGTTTTTCTGTGCTTTCTTCTCGTCAGCCTTATCCTGCAAGACTTCTTTGAGGGGCTGCTTCTTGGGCGGCTCTTTGCTTTCCTCTGTGCCGGGTGTGGCTTTCCGTACCCAGTAGCGGATGTCCCGCAGCTTCTTCAAATCTTCCTGCACCTCGGTCAACGGTACTTTCAAGTCTGCGATTTCGCCCACAAGCTTCGCCTGTTCCTGCAAAAGCTCCTTTTTCGTGCTGTCCTTATCATCCGGGTGCTTGGCAAGGTAGGCACTGGCTTTCTCAAACCGGGCAACCTCCGGGTGTTCCAGCTTGAATTTTTCCTTAGTTTTCTTGAAAAATATCTTCTGGTATTTCTCATAAACGGGCTTACATTCCTTACAGTCCGTCCGGGCGGCAAGGATAGCGTCAATCACGTTGCTGCGGGTTTCCTTTGGCTTCATCTGCTTTCGGTAGTCGGCGGCAGATTTCCCGGACGTTTCTATAAAGTTTTCCAAATCCTCCACGGTGGAAAGTCCCTTTCTCTGAAGATAGGACAGGGCTTCGCTGACTGCCTTTAAGTCTTTGGAAGTTCCACGGTTTTGTCCCGCCCGTGTCCAGTCGCTCCGTTCTGCCTTTCGTACCTCCATGTACTTCATCAACAGATTGGGAAGAAATACCGCTTCCTCCGCAGCTTTTTCCGCAAGCAGTTCTTTTCGTTTTTCACTAAGCTCGATAATCCAGCCTTTGAGATTTTTAATAAGCTGCCGGATAGACTTCATCAGGCTGTTGGCGGCTTTGATTTCCCGGTTCAGATTTCCGATGTTGGTCTGAATCCCTCGCTTTTCCATCTGCCGGACAGCAGCACCCTCATGGACGGTAGGGATAATATCAAGCCCCTGTCTTTCATAAGAACGGAGATCCACCCGCTCCGGGCGGTTGTTGGCTTCCAGATAGCGGTTCTGGATGATCTCCCATTCATGCCGCCAGATTTCACAATACTTGCGGTCGTTCCAGTCAACCGTATCTTCCTTGTGACTTTTCCATCTGCCGGACGGAAGTTTTATCCGTTCCCCGTTCTCGTCAAGGTCATAAACCTTGCGGCTCTTGGGAAGCCATTTCCCATGTTCATCCATTGCCCGCATAGTCAGCATGACATGAGCGTGAGGGTTTCCGTCCCCTTTGTCATGGATGGCAAAATCCACGCACATTCCTTTGGAAACAAACTGCTGATTGCAGAAATCCCGGACAAGGGCGGCGTACTGGTCGGGCGGTATCTCTCTGGGAATGGAAAGCACCCACCGCCTTGCAAGCTGGGAGTTCCATTGCTTCTCAACAGCTTCGGCGGCGTTCCATAAGGTATTGCGGTCTGCATACTCTGGCGGGGCATTTGCCGGGAGCAGGATTTCATTATGGACGATACCACGCTTTTCTGGGTAGTGCTTCACTTGCTGGTCGTATTCACAGAACAGCTTTTCGCCGCTTTGGTAAGCAGCGGCGGCAACAGCAGACTGGCGGTTGCTACGCTGGACGATGGAGATTTGATTGTGTGGACAGGGCATTTAGTGTTCCTCCTTTCCGATTTTAGGTATAAAAAAAGCAGGAGACCTTTTTCAGATTTCCTGCTTGGTGTGCCGCTGGGGGCGGCGGGTATTTAGTTAAAATTCAAGATTACTTAACTTTATAATAGTTTTCTATTGCCTGTGCAAAGAAATCAGAAGCCCCTTCACCGTATTTTTCGTCTATCATTGGTTTGATTTGTTCATTGCGGTAATACTGCGTCTGTGCCATCATAAAGCCTTTTTCTTCTTTTATCTGGGCAAGCTGTTTCATAACAAAGCCATATTCTCCAACAAGCTCTTTTACTTCAAAAGAATCTATGTCACAATTCTGTTTTGCAATCAGTTTTTGCAAAATCGCTTCTATCCGTTTGTTATAGCTTTCTGCAACTTCTTTGCTGACGGGAGTTCGGGCAACAGACAGAAACTTGTCCTTTCCACCATACCATTCAACTACCTTTGCATAGCCTTTCTGCATTTCTTCCGAAGATACGACTTCCATATAATGCTTTTTCCATTGTTCAATGCTACCAAATTCTTTAATTGCAATGTTTCTCATATTCTCCGGCATATGCTCAAGCATGGTTTGGAACATTTCTTCTACTTCTGTTTTGGTAAAAATTGTAAAATCCATTTTGTTCTCTCCTTTCAGAATGTCATCAATGCTGGCAATCAGACGTTCCATTCGTTCTTTCTTTGTTACCAACATTTTTCGCTGTACTTGTAGAATCTGATTTCTTTCAAGAGCCGGATTGTCCAAAACAGCTTTGATTTCTTTCAAGGAGATATCAAACTCACGGAAAAATAAAATCTGTTGTAATGTTTCCAGTGCCTTATCGTCATAAAGCCGGTATCCCGCATCACTTTTTTCTGTTGGCTTTAACAACCCGATTTCATCATAATAGTGAAGCGTGCGAACGCTGATACCTGTTAAATCTGATATTTCTTTTACTGTCCTCATAGCTGCTGACCTCCTGTTCCTGATAAGGTAACTTTAATCTATGACGTTCCGTGAGAGTCAATAGGCATTTTCATTTTTTAGTATAACATTTTTCATTTCTTCTCAAAAGACAGAAAACTGATTCTGTAAAACTTGTCGGCTGGGAACAGCTTGCAACGCAAGGTGTCCCCAGATGGCAAGTCCACAAAAGGGTAGCTGGCGAAAGCCAGCGCAGGGGAAGTGTAGCGTCCCCTGTTTGATTTGGAGCAGTCCGTGGCTGCGGAAAATCACAGCCCTCCGGCGAGGAGCCTTCGGAGAACGCAATGCACCAACCTTTGGGTGGTGTATAATTGCGCCTTAGTAAACTAAGGGGTTTCCAGCTTCTCCCGTTCCAGCAGTTTTTTCAATAGTTCCTGCGTGTCCTGCCTGTGAAAATGAGTTTCAACAGCAGCATGACATCATCATCTGTCAGGCGTTCCGGCTCTTGCAGAAAACTTCCAGCATACCGCCACGAGTACAGAGCGATGCGTCCGTTCCTTTCGGGTAAGCTGCTTCAACTGGTGCTGCAATGCCTTTTCATCATTGATGGCTTTCCGCAGTTTCTTTTCGCTTTTTTTCCAACTCCCGGTTGAGCTTTTCCAGTTTTGA
>ENA-OUNI01000535-OUNI01000535.1-human-gut-metagenome-genome-assembly--contig:-NODE-535-length-17460-cov-2.726302_pt1 | contig 17460 bp, 28 predicted proteins | sample MGYA00242499_ERZ504580 | MGnify/ENA primary metagenome ERZ504580 (study PRJEB26092, sample SAMD00036315) | human gut metagenome | host: Homo sapiens | study: EMG produced TPA metagenomics assembly of... | reverse complement strand
CTGTGTAAAGCCACGTTTGAGTCTGTACTCTTTAATTCTTTCTCCGATAGCTTTTTTATCAAAGTCCATATACATGCCTCCTTTGCCTCATTATACTATTATAGGCAAAAGAAAACAACTGTAACATTTATTATTTTAAAATTCACATACGTTGACAAAGATTTCAATTGATGATATTATATTTACAGATAATCAAATGTTATCTTATTCGTAGTGAAGGGTGGTGAGCTTCTATGGCTATCAGTGCTCGAAAGCTTTATCTTCTCATGGCTGAGCAATGTATTAATGCCCGGACATTAGCTGAAAAGCTGGCATTTCACGAGGCACTATTGGTTTGATTCTGCATCGTGGCCGACAGCCTAACGCAGATACCGTTGGGAAATTGGCTAAAGCTTTGCATGTTGACGTAAAAGATTTGTTGGAAATGGGGGATGAAAATGAAAAACACGCTTGACCTCGACTTGCTGGCCCGGCTGATTCCTCAACTCGTCGCGCTGGCTAAACAACATTGGGCCTCGTGCGACTGGCAAGAAGGCGCGCCGACAGAAGTTTTTGCCGATAGCGGCTTTATTTGTATTCGATATGCCAGCGGCGCGTGGTATCACTACGACCTCGACCACGGCGCGTGGTTCTGATTTGAAGCCCCTGCTCGCTTCATGGAATCCGTGTGAAAGGAGATTGAAAATGGATTTAAAAGTTATTCGGGTTGATTCGTTTGGCTGGGAATGGCTACGACCGCGTCAACTCGAGGAGAAGTACGGATTGGGCCGGGTTACCATCTGGCGGCTACTGTCGGAGATGAGGACACGCCCAAAATACCGGCGGTCAATCATCGACCTATCCACCAAGCTACGCATTGTCCGCGACAAGGATTTTCTGGAATTTTTGTATAGTAAGAATGGACTTTACTTAAAAAAATAAGGTGATTACATAAAGAATCAAAAAGTATTTTTGCTGAGCGTTGCCCGGCCATCCATGGCCAGAGCCATTCGCCAGCACTGTTTGCAGTGTTCTGGCGGCCAAACGGCGGAAGTCCGCGATTGTGTCGTGACGCGCTGTCCACTGTATCCATATCGGTTTGGATGCAAGCCGAAAGCCGCTTTTAACCGTCTGTCTAGGCGGTATGACCCTATTTTCATTGACGAAAGGAAAATCGACCATGACTAACAACTCTATTCTGCTCGACAAGATTACCACTCGCATTGGCCGCTATGCAGACTTGTCCGAACACGCCACGAATCCCGAACACCGCCGCTTCCTCTGGTATTTAATGACTGGTTCTTTTATCGCTTTTGCCGTCGCAAGGGCGGCGAACGACCGAGAAGACTGGCGGCAGTCCATCGACGAACATATCGCAGTTTTTTCCGAACGTTTGGAGAATAACGACGTTGTGGGCGACAATCGTGTCGGCGTACTGGCCGCTTTCGTGGCTTCCTGCTCTGCAAGCTCGATCTGCTCGAAAATCAGCCCGACCAACATGGCACGCAATCCATTGACGACGTGTTCCGTCATCTTTTCTGCTAAATAAAAATGCCGCTCTCGAGTGTGACGACCCGAAAGCGGCTAGCAGGCAATGCCATTGGACGTGGACGTGCCTGTCTGCATTTTATACTAGAATAAGCCGTTCGTAAAGCGGCGAGGCATATATTTTCGCAGGGGGCGGCTGATGCCGCTTCCCTGCTCTATTGAGAGGTGATTACTTTGCAGGTTTTTCAAATTCTCAAACAAGCTGGCGCAATCGGTGAAGGCCGGGCCAGGACCTCAAAAGAATTGATGCACCGTACAGGCTTGACCCGTCGGGGACTGGTTCGCCGCGTGAATTGGGAGCGCAAGCGGCACTTGATTTGTTCGACGACTTCCGGCAACGGTGGATATTTTCGGCCAGCCAGCCGGGCAGATATTCAGCGTTTTTTGGATGGGCAGGAACAGCTGATTAAGCGTCATGCCGTTTCTATGCGACTAGCCCGGCGGCTGATGCGGCGACCTTCAAATAATTGACGGGTGGTGGTTACATGAGTCAAAAAGGGCGCAACTGGCCATCATGGCAAGCTAAGGACAGAAAAGAAAGCGGTTTCTTATGTATCACAAAATCACAAGAGCGCAGTCCTGCTTATCGAGAGCTGTCCGGCAATCAAATTCGTTTGCTTCATCTATGTCAACGACGTGGCGACTATAGGGCCAATGACCCCTCTCGAAAACATTTGCCACGTGATGATTATCCGGGCGTCGATAAATACCGTCCAGACGAAGTTTTTTATATGGGGCTGGCTGTCGCTGTCAATTACGGATTATACAAGCCAACGAATCGAAAGTATTACGCGGATATGAAAGCACTCGAAAAAGTTGGGTTTATTGAACGGTTAAGCACGGGCAAAAAAACGCAATCTCTGTCGATTTATAAGCTGTCGAATAAGTGGCAGTCTTACCGCCCAAACGATTAAAATCCATGTGCCAAGTTGGAGAATAATGATTTCCCTAAAAAAGTCGACTAACAGCTTAGTTAAGCCATTAATAGCCATTTTAATCATTCTCCAATTTGGTGAATGATAGCAGAAATTTTCAACGAAAATCACTTTTCATTCTCCAATTTGGAGAATAATAACGCGAGTTAATGTGGTGGTTAAGCCATTCTCAATATCACGTTACTTTCTCCCATTAGGCACACATCTTATAGATATGCCATCTCTACCGTACCCGGACACCCTAAAAAGAAATGAGCGGTTCGAGTACACGAGGTATTAGAAGACTACAATGACGTGAAGTCTGGCAGTTAGTTTGTTGTGAGTAAAGTAATAGGGCTGGCTTGCTGGCTAATAACTAGATCTATGTCGCGCCCCATAGATTGCAAGCACTTGAAAAGCAGTCAGCATGACCGATAACCCGACAAACCTTAGCCCCTAAAAAGAGAATGGCGGTGACTGCCATAATATCCGGCCATCTTCATTGGATGCGGCAGGGCTGTGGCTGTCCTACTAGGTCAGCTTTCTGTCCTGCACGTCATCCTGCTATCCTTATATTTGTTAGGCCCTAAAGGAAGCACGGCCTATTCACATGTTTTTAGTGGCCCGATTTTCAGCCACTAAGCCACGTCCCCATGGATGCGGCGATTTCAAGAGCTATATCCAAAATTTGGATTTACACTAAGCCACGTCCCCATGGATGCGGCCATTCAACAAAGGAGAGATACACATGATTAACACAAACAAAGTGACCAATAATGAACCGTCCATCAGTGCCAGTACAGGCCGTTCGGAGAAATTCCACGAAGCGACAAAGCGGTTGAGCGATTACCTGTACAGCTTGAACCTGTCGCCAGAAGAAAACGGCACGCTCATTCATTTGCTGTTGGATGAAATCTTGACGGCAGAACATGACGCGTTTCTGCACGGGCTTCTTCCCTCTCTCATCCATGCCGCTCGTTTAGGGTCGCTCGATGAAACGGCCACCAACAACGAAAAGGCCATCAAGGCCAAATCCGTGGCAAATAGCTATGAATACGGTTTCGGGGTTGCGCGAACGTGGCCCTATCGGGAACGGCCATGGATGCGGACGACCTGTCTATCAAGAGTGACTATGACCGTGGATTCAAGGACGGGTACTGTTTGGGCCGCAACGTGTTCAACAGCGACGACTTGAAACTGTTGGACGGCGTGTACGAATACGAAAAGTAACCTATAAAGGACGGTCAACGGGCTGGCTACCTGTTGGCCGTTTTTCCATGCTGATTTGAGAACATTAGTTTTCCCTGTATGGTATAATCAAAATATGCCACTTAAACGGCCTTTAAAATGTCTTTCATATCGGCCGTGACAAATTATACCTGCCGTCGTCGTTCCATCAAAAGAAACGACTGTGACTGCATCAGAATGAAAAAAAACGCATTTTACGAGGTGAGCGACATGCATATCAAAGGACAACGGAAAAGCACCGACAAAAATACCCGGCTCGTCGAGTCCATGTTTTACCGCTTCAAAGAAATAGAAAAGGCTATCAAGGAGGCTCGTATGGATCATAAAGATTGTGGACGTACAGGCCATGCATGGATAAACGACCCGACCGCCACGGCGCAGTCGATAAGGCCACGGAGTTGAAACGCGTCATCCTGTCGGACGGCACGGAAATAACCTATCCCGAACGCTGGCTAAAGATAGTCCGGGCCACCTATCAGCATTTGGACAGCCTGCAACAAAAGGTATTCGTCGTCCGCTACATCAAGCACTTGTCATGGAAAGAATGTGTAGCCCTCAATATCTCGAAGGATACTTTCTATAGCCTGCTCAATGATGCGGTCATCTTTGCTAAGCTGGCGGCCTGTCAGTTGGGCCTCATGCGTGTGATTTGACCGCTTGTTCCGCATCCACGTGGAAAATAGAGCAGAATTCGTTAATGAGCGTGGCCCTGCTTTTGTAGTTAGAACCCAGTGTCGGGAATCACGACGCTGGTTTTATCTTCATCATCAACATGGCGGTTTATATCTCGACTACCATTTGGTACCCGAGAATATCAGCCACATCCTTACCAACGAACCACGGTTCACCGTCTATCGTTACTGTTCTTACCTGCCCAAATTCTGGGCTTTTAAAAATCTGTAATTCGTTCATGACCTTATCCTTTCTCTACACTATTTCCCATTCCGGGAATTGGCAATCATCGTGAGATTTGCGAGGCCCTAAAAAGATTCGGAGATTTTGGAGGCCCTAAAAGGGGAGTCGCGTTTTGCGACGCCGTGCGGACGCTCAATAATTTAGCACTTTTATCACCCTTAAAAAGCGATGAGTTGTTTTTAATTTGCCTAAATCTGTTTCGTCTGTTATAATAGTAGACAAATTAAAGGAATCGACCACCAGTGGACCAAAATGCGTCCGGGCTGAGGTATTTATACCAATAAGCCAGTGTCGGTTCTTTTTTATTTCCATAAATCGCATCGCCTTTTTAATACTACCGAAAGTTCCGCCCCCTGTTCCGCATCCATATGAAGCCAACAAAAAAAGCACCAAGGAATACGCTCTTGATGCTTATAAAAATTTGCAGGGACGACATGGAATTATATCGGGTTGCACCCTTTCTGCACACTTCATAAAATACATAGGCGGAAACGGCTCAACCATGCGAAAGTCCTACACTTTCCGCCAATTTCCAAAAAGCCTGTCGCGTAGGTGACAGGGCTTTTTGAGTGGTTAGCAGCTAGTGGCTAGGGATTAGCAAAGGCCCCCAATCGGGGCCTTTTTATGATTTACAATCTGTAGGGGCTTGCACGTGGCAAGCCCGATTCAGGATATGTGCGATTATCCAATTAGTTTTTTAGAGAACCGTTCAAATGTCCGGCAGGGCGCACTCTGGGCGCCCTCTACTATTTCTTATGGAAAAGTGCGGCGAATCGCCCCATTGTCCCAGGCCGATGGTATCGCCTACGGAGGCTACGCGGGCGCTGAGGCAGTTCTTGCACTGATCCGGTACTTCGTCGACACAGGGTTTGTTATCGTATAAGAGATACTGTGGGCGATATTTAGGGACCGTGACGATGGGCATGAGAACGTTGGCCCCGGCTTTGAGGCCCAGTTCCCGTCCCAGGGGATGGAGGGCCTGGAGGGCCGTCGTAGCGGCGATGTTGACGTCGGGCAGGAAGAGGCGCGTGACGGCGATCATCTTGAGGCCCAGTTCCAGGCGCCGTTTCTTTTCTTCGGCACTGTCCATACCGGCAGCCATGACGTCTTTGCCGACCGGTGTATTGTGATGGACGACGTAGGGACCCATGCCGATCATGTCGATGTCCATGTCCCGGTAAAAGAGGATGTCATCGGCCAAATCGCCCAGGGTCTGGCCGGGCAGGCCGATCATGTCCCCTGTCCCGACCTGGTAGCCGATGCGGCGCAGGCTGTCCAGGCAGTCCTTGCGGACCTGCCAGCGGTGATGGCCGTCCTGGGGATGGAGCGTCGCGTAGAGGTCGGGGTTGCTCGTTTCGATGCGCAGGAGATAGCGGTGGGCGCCGGCATCGAACCAGCGGCGGTACGTTTCTTCCGTCTGTTCACCGACGCAGAGGGTCAGGCCCAGTTCGCCGTGGCTCAAGGCCTTGATGTCGCGGACGAGGCCTTCGACGTAGTCGATGAACTCTTCATCCTGCCGTTCGCCGGACTGGAGGGTCAGGGAGCCGTAGCGGTTCTCCCAGGCCCAGCGGGCCATGGCCAGGATGTCTTCGCGCGGCGTATCGAAGCGTTCTACTTCGTCATTGCTCTTGCGGATGCCGCAGTATTTGCAGTCTTTGATACAGTAATTGGAAAATTCGACGAGGCCCCGGTAATAGACGACGCGTCCCACACCGGCGGCCTTGACAGCATAAGCCGCATCATAAAGCGCCTGGAGTTCATCAGGATCGGTAATCGAGAGCAGCGCGATCAAATCGTCGCGGGTTTTCGGTTGTGGAATAGTCATAGACGGAACTCCTTTCAGATGGCCTGCTATTCGTTGGCCCAATGAATCTTTTCAAAGAAAAGGAAGATGAGGCTCATGACCATGGCGACGACCGTAGCCAGGCCCATGCCCTTGAGCTGGACCGGACCGAGGACGATAGTCGCCCCGCTGAGGCCGGAAATCATGGTGACAGCCGTGAGGATGAGGTTCTTCGAGCGCGTATAATCGACTTTCTTTTCGACGAGCATACGCAGGCCCGAAGCGGCGATGAAGCCGAACAGGAGAACGCAGACACCGCCCATGACCGGCGTCGGGATGGCGTGGATGAGGGCTGCGATCTTGCCGACGAAGGAAAAGAGGATGGCAAAGACAGCAGCGCCGCCGATGACCCACGTACTGTATACGCCGGTAATGGCCATGACGCCCATGTTTTCACCATACGTCGTATTCGGCGTCGAACCGACCAGGCCGGACAGGACGTTGGACAAGCCGTCGGCAAAGAGCGACCGGTGCAGGCCTGGGTCCTTGATGAGGTCGCGGCCGACGATATCGCTGGTGACGAAGAGATGGCCCAGGTGTTCGGCCAGGACGACGAACAGGGCCGGCATGATCATCATGATAGCGCTGAGATTGAATTCCGGCTTATAGAAGGTCGGAAAGGCGAACCAGGCATTTCCTGGACATGAGTCCAATCGACGACGCCCATGAAGAAAGACAGGATATAGCCGGCAATGACGCCGATGAGGATGGGGATGATGCCGATGAAGCCCCGGCCGAGGACGGTGGCCAGGATGGTGACGACTAGTGTGAACGTCGAAATGATCATGGCCGTTTCATTGGACATGCCCTGGACTTCGCCCATATAACCGGACATATTCATGGCCAGCGGCGCCAGTTCCAGGCCGATGATGGCTACGATGGAGCCCATGGCAGCCGGCGGGAAGAGGACGTCGATCCACTTGGTGCCGACCTTGTCGACAATGGCCGCCAGGATCATGAAGGACAGGCCGAAGACGATGAAGCCCCCCTGGGCGTCGCATAGGACATGCCCGGTGTCGCGCAGACAGCCAGGACCGGCGAAATGAAGGCGAAACTCGAACCGAGGTAGGCCGGCAGGCGCCATTTACAAATGGTCAGATAAATGAGCGTACCGACGCCGTTCATGAACAGGGCCGTCGCCGGGTCGACGTGGAGCAGGAACGGGACCAGGACCGTCGAGCCGAACATGGCAAAGAGATGCTGTAACTCAGGGGAATCGTCGGCAAGATAGGCAGCCGTTCTTCCACATGTATAATTCTTCGTTGTTCCATAAAATCAAAATCCTCCTAAATTCAATGCCCCATAAAGGGCGGACGCAAAGCCTGCCGGGCCTGCTGGCACTCAAGTCCTGCGCCCTGGCCGCGGCCATGTAATTATCATAGCTGACGCGCAGCAGGAGCGACGCAGAAATCAGGTTCAAAATAAGGGATGACCCGCCGTAACTGATGAAGGGCAGCGGGACACCGACGACGGGAAACAGGTCCGTAACCATGGCCATTTGACCAGGCCCTGGCCGCCGAGAGAAAAGGTAATTCCCATGGCCAGGAACATGCCGAACCGGTCCTGACAGGCGCCTGCCGCTGGACGCCCAAAATAAATCAGGGCGAAAAACAGGAATAAGACCAGGACACCGCCCAAAAAGCCCCATTCCTGGCAGAGGATAGCATAAGCGAAGTCCGTATGGGCTTCGGGCAGGTAACTGAACTTGCTGATGCCCGTCCCCATGCCCTGGCCCCAGACGCCGCCGGAACCGATGGCGATGAGGCTCTGGGTTATCTGATAGCCGATGGTCTTCTTGTAGTCCTCAGGGTATATCCAGGCCCGGATGCGGTCTTTCTGGTAATCATGACCAAAGAAATAAAAAGCCAGGACGCCGATAACGATTGCCGCAAGGGTCCACAGGCCGATTTTCTTATACGACCAGTGCCGGTCATAAATCGGGATGCCACTGCAAAAGAGCATGAACGCCGACGGCACAAAGAGCACGATAGCCGTACCGGCATCAGGCTGGATCAAGATAATAGCAGAGAGGAAGAGAGCCGGCAAGAGGCAGAGCAGACCATGGCTCTTGAAGAGCTTCTTCTTTGCCATTAACGACGGCGCCAAGTGCTCGATGCACCATTTTTTAGTGAATCGTTCGACGACAGTCTGCTGGTCACCGTGACATTCCCAAAAGAAAGTCAGCGCCGCAGCCGTGCAAATGATGGCTGCCAGCTTAGCAAATTCCGACGGCTGGAAAGACACGGCCCCATAGCCCAGCCAGCGCTGAGCACCGTTGACGGTGATGCCGATGGCCTTGACGGCAAAGAGCAGCAGGGCGCTGATCAGGACCAGCGTACCGCACCAGCGGCGCAGCCACGGATAGCCCAGATGCCAGACGCCGGCAGATGCCAGCAGGCCCATCACCAGGAAGCCCAATTGTTTCAAGAGATAACCATAGACCGTACTGCCGCCATCGAGGACAAAGGTCGAGCTGAGGATATTTTCCATGCCGATGACGACGAGGCACGAAAAGATACCCACCAGCCAGAGGACGTTAGTCTCCGGCGCCGGTCCGGACGGTCAGTCTGGGTTTTAACATGAGCAATCACTTCCTTGGGACGCGTAGCGACACAATGGAAAATGGGCTGTCCCTTGGCGCTGAACTTCGCTTCATATTCCGTCATGGCTTCATTCAAAATCGGGCTGTTATGCAGATCATAAGTCACTTCCGACAAGGGCCAGCCACATTCGCGGAACTCGTCGAGGGTAAAATCGAAGAGACCGGCATTATCGGACTTGAAGTAAATCTGGCCGTTTTCCCGTAGGAGCCGTGCGTAGCGGTCGAGGAAACCGCGGTACGTCAGGCGCCGTTTGGCATGGCGCTTCTTGGGCCAGGGATCGCAGAAGTTGATGAAGAAGCGGTCCACTTCCCCTGGGGCAAAAATATCTTCCAGGCGGGCTACGTCAAAGCGCAGGAGCTGGACATTGTCCACTTCGGCAGCGGCGCACTTCTTGCCGGCATAATAGAGGACGCGACCTGGATCTCGATGCCGATGAAATTGACATCCTTGTGGATCTGGGCCATCTGGGAAATGAAATTCCCCTTCCCCGTCCCCAATTCGACCACAGCGGCGCATCGGGATTCTTAAAGAGGGAACGCCATTTTCCCTTATAGCTTTCGCAGCTTTCCAGATGGAGAAAATCACTATAATCCTTGATAGCCTCGTCAATCCACGGTTTTCTTCGTAAACGCATTGTACCTCCTATGTAAAAAACGATTCATCGTACAAGAACCCTTCAGACCTGCTGTACAAGCCGAAGGGTTCCATGACTAACTTTTTCAGACTTATTTAATTATAAAAATGTCGCGCCGGTGTCAATCTTTTAATGGCAGCCAGCCATCCAATGGCCGTAATGGCCCAGCCCCGGTGGCGTCGGGGACGACGAGGTGGTCTTTATCATAGGTGATGCCGCCCTGGACGGGGTCGGCGGCCATGAGGTCGGCGGCGTCGAGGTCGTTCTTGGTGATGACGGCCTTGCCGGCAGACAGGGCCGCAGCGGCGGTGATGCCGACTTTACTTTCCAGCATACAGCCCATCATGCAGGCGACGCCGGTGGCGTCGGCCATGGCGGCGATCTGGGCAGCCAGGGGCCAGGCCGCCGGCCTTCATGAGTTTGATGTTGATAAGGTCACAGACCCGCATGGCCAGGAGGCGGAAGACGTCGCGTGGCTGAAGGCCGATTCGTCGGCCATGATGTCCGTCGCGACGTGGTCCGTGACCTGTTTCAGGCCGTCGAAGTCAGCGGCTGCCACGGGCTGTTCGACCAGTTCGATAGCGAGGCCGGCGTCTTCCATGCGGCCGATGAGGCGGATGGCTTCTTTCGGCTTCCAGCCTGGTTGGCGTCGAGGCGGATAGTGACGTCCGGCCCGACGGCCTTGCGGATGGCGGCGACGCGCTGGAAGTCCATGGCCGGGTCGATGCCGACTTTCAGTTTCAAGTGGCTGTAGCCGCGAGAAACGGCCTGGACGCGTCGGAAGCCATCGTGTCCGGCGCGTTGACGCTGATGGTGAGGTCCGAGGCGATGCGCGTCTTGCGGCCGCCGAAGAAGCGGTACAAGGGCAGGCCGTAACGCTGGCCGAAGAGGTCGTGGACGGCCATGTCCAGGGCGGCCTTGGCGACGTGTTGTGGACCATAGATTGATGGATCGTTTCGAGGATATCTTCGCGGTCGTCGATATCCCGGCCGATGAGTTTCGGCCCGATGGTATATTTAATAGCAGCGGCGACCGATTGGTGACTGTCACCGGTGATGACGACCGTCGCCGGTGCGTTGCCGTAACCCGTGTGGCCGTCGTCGGTATGGACCTTGACGACCAGGTCTTCGGCGACGTCGACGCGGCGCAGGGCCGTGATGAACGGCGTTTTCAAGGGAATGGCGATCTTCCCGATTTCAATAGCTGTAATCTTCATGATGCTTCCTACGGTAAAATATCTAAAATCTCTTCGACTGAATCGACGATGTAGCGGACGTGCTCCTTCTGGAACATGGGCTTGGCCGCCGGCCCGTCGATGCCGGTCAAAGTCCCGATCATGGTGGCTCCCATGGCCCGGGCGCACCAGACGTCGGCCAGGGAGTCGCCGACGACGTAGTAGATGCCTTCTTGAAGTCGTCGGGATGGCTGACGTAGTCGAGGTAATGCTTCTTATTCTTGCCGAAAGCCCCGAGATAATAAGCGAAGGGGTTGGGCTTGTCCAGGGACATGTGCAGCATGGCTTCGGCTTCTTCGACGTCGCTGTAGGTCGCAACGTAGTGTTCGTCGAATTCGTCGAGCCAGCCATAGGTCCGGAAGGGAATCTCCATTTCCATTTTCGACCGGCCCGTGGCGATGGCAATCTGATAGCCCCGTTTCTTCAATTCCCGGAACATGTTGCGGATGCCGTCAACAGTCCCCAGTGGTTCTTCCCGCGTCAAAAAGCCCGGTTTCCCCGGTGCATAAGGTTTCTTGCCATACGTCTGTTCATAGAGCTCGTCGCCGAAATACCAGTCCTGGAAGGCCTCGAATTCCAGCTGCCACAAGGGCGAATCGAGGGGCGTCCACTGCTTGGAGCCCGGTCCCAGGGACGACTGGACGGCATTGGCCAGATAGGTAAAGACTTCGTCCTTGCCGGCTCGTTCGGGGATGACATTGCTCAGGCGGCGATAGACGTCGTCGGCCGTCGGTACGGGATAGCCCCGCAGGAGAGAGCCCAGGTACTGGATATCGTCGATTTTCTTCAGGCTCCCTTCCAGACCGCCGTGGTCGGCGACATACTTTTCCAGCATGAGCCACAAGGTGACGACGATGTGGGCGTGGACCATGTCCCAGTTGCTGTTGACGCCGTGTTTCTTAAGCCACAATAAGATATCGTCGTTCCTCCAGAAGCGGGCCCGCAGGGCGGCGATGGTATCATCGTCAAGGTCGGCCGTGATCCGTTCCGGTTTGAGGTGCATGTAGCGCGGGCTGTAATACCATTCCCAGACTACCAGGCCGATACGTCGAAATAGCGTTTTTCACTGAGCAAGACGCCATCGACGTCAAAAATCACTTTCTTCATCGCGCCTTCCTCCTCTTACTTAAAATGTCTTGTCCAAATGGCCGACGGTCTTCTTATTGCCCTTGACATGGGACCGTTCTTCCAGGACCTTCATGACATCGTTGACGGTGACGCCCGTGTCTTCCCAGAGGACAGACAGGTGATACAAGAGGTCGGCCGATTCCTTGCAGACTTCCAGGCGCAGGTTGTCGGCGGCTTCCGACGTATCATTGACGACGGTGTCGGCGTTCTTGGCGGCGATGATGACTTCCGACGATTCTTCGCCGATTTTCTTGCAGATCTTGTCGATGCCCGTCTGCAGGAGGTAAGCCGTGTAGGATTTTTCTGTCGGATGGATGCGTTTTTCCTTGATTTCTTCGCGCAGGTCCGACAGCATGGACAAGTTGCCCGTATAGGTCTTTTCCCATTCCGTCATGGACCGGAAGAAACACGATTTGTGGCCTGTATGGCAGGCGGCGCCGACCTGGTCGACGGTCAGGAGGATCGTGTCGGCATCGCAATCGACGGCGATGGAGCGGACGTGCTGGAAATGACCCGACGTTTCGCCTTTATGCCACAATTCCTGGCGGCTGCGGCTGTAATACCAGGCGTCGCCGCTTTCGACGGTGCGCTTCAGGCTTCGGCGTTCATATAGGCCACCATGAGGACCTTGCCGCTGCATCCTTCCTGGACGACGGCCGGCACGAGGCCCTTTTCATCAAATTTAATGTCTTTCATCGATACACTTTCCATTTATTCTTCTGCCCCTCTCATGGGAATTCCCTGTCCCTGTAAATAGGTCTTCAAATCGGGGGATGTCGATCTGGCCGAAGTGGAAGACCGAAGCGGCCAGAGCGGCATCGACGCCGACGTCGAAGACATCCTTGAAATCCTGCATCGTGCCGGCACCGCCGGAAGCGATGATGGGCACAGGCAGTTCCGTCGCCAGGCGGCGGTTCAGTTCCAGGTCGAAGCCGGCCTTTTCGCCGTCCGCGTCCATGGAATTCATGCAGATTTCGCCGGCACCGAGGGCGACGCCCTGTTTGGCCCAGGCGATGGCGTCGATGCTGTATTCTTGCGGCCCCCTTCGACGTAGACCTGCCAGCTGCCGTGGTTATCGCGCTTGGCATCGATGGACAGAACGACGCACTGGCTGCCGAAGCGCTGGGCCGCTTCGCGTATCAGTTCGGGACGGCGGACAGCGGCCGAATTGACCGATACCTTATCGGCACCGGCCCGCAGGACCTGGTGGAAGTCGTCAATGCTGCTGATGCCGCCGCCGATGGTAAAGGGAATGGTAATGGCTTCGGCTACGGCGCGGACGACATCGATGAAGATATGGCGCTTTTCATGGGTCGCGTGATGTCGTAGAAGACGAGTTCATCGGCGAGCTGGTCGGAATAGAATTTCCCCAATTTGACGGGATCGTCGACGTCCTGGATATGTTTAAACTGCTTGCCTTTGACGACGCGGCCATCGCGGACGTCCAGGCACGGTACAATACGTTTTGCCAACATCTTACATTCCCCCTAATGCGCGGATTTCGGCCATCGTGATTTTCCCCTCGTAGAGCGCCTTGCCGGTGATGGCACCGTAGACGCCCATGGCCTGTAATTTCTTCAGATCAGCGATGCTGCTCATGCCACCGGACGCGATGAGGCGGATGAAGGGCAGCTGCTGGAGCTGGCTGAGCATTTCAAAGTTCGGCCCTGTCAGCATGCCGTCGCGGCTGATGTCCGTATAGACCAGGGTATTGATGCCGATGTCGAGCATGGACTGGGCAAAGGGCAGGACCTTCTTGTCACTGCCGTCGACCCAGCCGCGGGTAGCGACGACATCGCCCTTGGCGTCGATGGATACGGCCAGGGACGAGCCGTATTTCTTGGCCATAGCCGTAATGAATTCCGGGTCTTCGACCGCTTTGGAACCGATGATGACGCGGTTGACGCCGGCTTCCAGATACGTTTCGATAGCTTCTTCGCTGCGGATGCCGCCACCGACTTCGACAGGGATATCGACGGCTTCACAGATGTCACCGATGATCGAGGCATTGGTCAGTTTGCCCGAAAAGGCGCCGTCCAGGTCGACGACGTGGAGGAACATGGCACCTTCGTCGCACCATTTGACGGCAGCGTCGACGGGGTTCTCAAAATAGGTCGTACTGTCGTCCTTGACGCCCTGGCGCAGGCGGACAGCATGGCCGTTCTGGATATCGATAGCGGGAAATACGATCATAGTCTCACCCTTTCTTCATGACGTAATCAACGACGTTCCGGAGGAGCTGTTCGCCGACGCGGCCGCTCTTTTCCGGATGGAACTGGAAGCCCAGGACATTGTCTTTGCCGCAGATAGCCGAGACGGGCTGGCCGTAATCGGCCGTAGCGATGACGTCGGGCGTATCCACTGGCGATTTATGGTAGGAATGGACGAAATAGACGTAAGGATGAGCCGGCAGTCCTTTCTGGAGCCAGTGTTCCTGGCGGAATTCCAACTCATTCCAGCCCATGTGGGGTACTTTCAGTTTCGTGTGGAAGGGCACGATGTCGCCGGGCAGGAAACCCAGGCAGTCGTAGGTGCCGCCTTCGTAGCTCTTTTCAAAGAGGGCCTGCATGCCAGGCAGACGCCCATGAAGAACTTGCCGCTCTGGACCTGTTCCTGCAGGAGCGGGATGAGGTCGAATTTCTGTAAGTTCCCCATGGCATCGCGGATGGCACCGACGCCGGGCAGTTCGACCAAATCGGCGTCGCGGATGACAGCCGGATCGCGGGTAATGGCCGCTTCGATGCCCAGGCGTTTCCAGGCATTGTATACGTTGGCCAGGTTGCCAACTTCATAATCGATAATCGCAATCTTCATCATAACACCCCTTTTGTCGACAAGACACTCGTTTCGTCGCCTTCGATGCGGACGGCTTCTTTCAAGGCATGGCCCAGCCCTTTGAACACCGATTCGACGATGTGGTGGGCATTTTCGCCATAGAGATTGGTGACGTGCAGGTTCATGCGGCCGTGGACGGCCAGGGCATAGAGGAATTCTTTGAGCATTTCCGTCTCAAAGGTCCCGATGCGTTCGACGGCGAGTTTCACGTCGTAGACCAGGTAGGGCCGGCCGCTGAGGTCGATGACGACCCGCGTCAGGGCTTCGTCCATGGGGCAGTAGAACATGCCGTAGCGGTTGATGCCCTTCTTGTCGCCCAGGGCCCGGGGTCAGGGCGTCGCCGAAGACGATGGCCAGGTCTCGATGGTGTGATGCGTGTCGACGTCGAGGTCGCCGTGGACGTGGAGAGTAATGTCCATGCCGCTGTGGCAGGCCAGGAGATTCATCATGTGGTCGAAGAAACCGATGCCCGTCGTGCCACCGAAGGTACCGGAGCCGTCGATGTTGAGGGAGACGGCAATCTGCGTCTCTGCCGTTTCCCGTTCAATCTGGGCACTACGCATATTTCTTCGCCTCCTCGGTCATGACGGCGACGACGCGGCGGACGACGTCGTCCGTGGTGATGGTGATGCGCAGGCAGTTCTTGAGGTCTGCCGCCTTATAGGAGCGGACGCAGATGTCGGCGTCGTGCAGGGCCTTGACCATGGCCGGGCCGTCGGGGACGCGGACCAGGACGAAGTTGGTCGCACTGGGATAGACCGTAAGATTCGGCACGTCCTTTAAGGCGTCCATGAAATGCTGGCGCGCTGCCAGGGTCGGCGGGATATTGTGGGCCAGGATTTCATCGGCATAGTCCATGGCGGCCAGGGCAGCGTTCTGCGAGAGGATGTTCATGTTATAGACGAGCTTGGTCAATCCCAGGCGTCGATGACTTCCTTCTGAGCCACGCCGTAGCCGACGCGGCAGCCGGCCAGGCCGAAGGCCTTGGACAAGGTGCGGATGACGATGAGGTTGTCGTACTGAGAGAGTTTGGTAATGATGCTAGGCGCGCCGGCAAATTCCAAGTACGCTTCATCGACGACGACGAGATTATCCGCAGCCTGGACCAGGCTTTCGACGTAATCCAGGGGCAGCAGTTCCCCTGTCGGGTTGTTCGGGTTGCAGAGGACCGTCACTTTCGGCTGGAGTTCTTCCACTTTGGCCAGGAGGCCGTCGCGATTGCGGCGGTAGCCGTCGAGGTCGGACACGGTGACGACCTTGGCACCGAGGACTTCGGCGTCGATGCCGTAGATGTCGAAGGTCGGCGTATGAGTCAGGAGCGTATCGCCGGGATTGAGGAAGGTATTCATGATGAGGCTGATGATTTCATCGCCGCCATTGCCGACGAGGACTTCCTGGGGCTGGCAGCAACGTATTTCGCCAGGGCTGCCCGCAGTTCTTCGGCAAAGGGGTCCGGATAGTGGTACGACGGCGTCTTGGCCAGGCGTTCCAGGAAATCGGCTTTGACCTTGGGGAAATCAAAGAGGTTGTACGGACTTTCATTGGCATTGATGACCGTATGCTCCGGATTTCCGGGACGGCATAGGGTTCAAAAGAGCGGATGGTATTGCGAAGCCAGTTATTATTCATCGATTCTCCTCCTTACAGCCAGGCCGTGAGCCTGCAATCCTTCTACATTGGCGAAGCGCATGACCTTGTCGGCGACAGCTGTGAAAGCGTCCTTATCGTATTCCAGGAGGCTGCTGCGCTTGACGAAATCATAGACGCCGAGGGGCGACGAGAAAGCCGCCGTCCCCATAGTCGGCAGGGTATGGTTGGGGCCGGCGAAGTAGTCGCCCAGGGGTTCCGTCGTATAGGGCCCCATGAAGATAGCACCGGCATTGACGATTTTCTTGGCCCACGTTTCAGCGTCGCTGAAGGCGATTTCCAAGTGTTCCGGCGCGATGAGGTTCATAATATCTACGGCCTGGTCCTTATCCTTGACGATGAAGAACTTGGCGTGTTTTTCAATGGATTCGGCAGCGATGTCCTTGCGCGGCAGTTCTTCCAGCTGACGCCGGACTTCAGCTTCGACTTCGCCGGCAAAGGCGGCGCTGGGCGTGACCAGGAAGACGGCGGCCCGGCGGTCGTGTTCGGCCTGGGCCAGGAGGTCAGCAGCGACCCAGACCGGATTGGCGTCGTGGTCGGCCAGGACGCCGACTTCACTGGGGCCGGCGATCATGTCGATGCCGACAGTGCCGAAGACCAGGCGCTTGGCCATGGCGACGTAAGCGTTGCCCGGGCCGACGATCTTGAAGACCGGCGGGATGCTTTCCGTGCCGTAAGCGGCAGCGGCAATGCCCTGGGCACCGCCGACTTTATAGATTTCCGTAGCGCCGGCGACGTGGGCCGCAGCAGGATGTAGGGATTGACCGACCCGTCTTTGGCAGGCGGCGTAAAGACGGCGATGGACGGGACGCCGGCGACGTGGGCCGGGATGGTGTCCATAAGGACCGTCGACGGATAGGCCGCCGTGCCGCCGGGGACGTAGACGCGACGCGCTGGATAGGCGTGAACTTGGCCCCCAGGCGGACGTCGGG
>ENA-OUNI01000534-OUNI01000534.1-human-gut-metagenome-genome-assembly--contig:-NODE-534-length-17464-cov-4.838092_pt1 | contig 17464 bp, 24 predicted proteins | sample MGYA00242499_ERZ504580 | MGnify/ENA primary metagenome ERZ504580 (study PRJEB26092, sample SAMD00036315) | human gut metagenome | host: Homo sapiens | study: EMG produced TPA metagenomics assembly of... | reverse complement strand
CCCCCCACTTGGGGCCCGCCAGCGCCGCCCAGCGGCGGATATGCTCCCTTGTTTTTACGGATAAGGCCATGAAAAGCCTCCTTTTTTGCCATAGAAAAGGCGCCGGCCCACAAGGACCGACGCCATAAATGCTGTGGGATAAAGCTTTTGCTGCGCAGCAGAAATCAGCGCTTGCTGAACTGAGGTGCGCGGCGGGCAGCCTTCAAGCCGTACTAAACATCTCTATGGTGCGTTTTTCCTTGATATTACGGGCTTTTTCGCATTTTCTGTTGTCGGTTGTCCTATTCCTTAACCATAGAAATCGGTGATTTTTCATCGAAATTCTCCTGGTTCAAAGCATCATTCACTACCTCGAAAAGTTCCTCTGGTTTATTATACTTGACCCTCGCGTAAATGTCCATAGTTGTCTTACTATTCTCATGCCCTGCCAAATACTGAACTGTCTTAGGGTCACGCCCGCATAGAGCAGATTCGTGATGTAGGTATGCCGCAACAAGTGCGGTGTTACATCGAAATTCAGGGTATAGCGAATCTTGGGATTGTTCCTCTGCGTTGTTCCTAATGTCGGCTTGACGGTATATTTAATGCTCTGTCCATTCACATATTTATAGTAGGCTCTCTCTTTTGCAGAACGAACAACTACATACTGCCAAACTCTTGTAAACTGAGAATAGGAAAGCGGCTGTCCCTCGCTGTCGGCAATCACATACTCCGATATGGAATTTGCTTTTGCTTCCCGCAGACAGTCCACCAGACACTTCGGAATGGGAATATCCCTTTTTGCTGCTTTTGTCTTTAGGACGGTAGAAATCACCGGCCTGTTATGCTCTGCACGCCATGCACGTCTCACAGAAATATATGGGGTGGATTCATCTATGAATACACAGTCCCATTGCAATGCAAGAATTTCTTCCCGACGCAAGCCGGAATACAAACCAATCATAATAAAAAGATATGGCGGAAGCTCTTTCACCGTATCCAGCAGAATTGCAACCTGTTGATCTGTTAAGGCGTCTTTCTTTTCGATGCTTTTCCGCCCTTTGCTGAAATTCCTACACACGGATTATCGGTTATCAGCTGACTGCGCTCTGCCGAATAAAACACACACTTAATTAGCATATTTACCGTATCATACAGTCCTTTCGATTTTTGAGACAGCGGAACAAGCGCCAGACGAATATCATCCGCAGTCACTTCCTCCATATACATATCTCCCAGAGAGTTAATGACATAATTCTTCATATTCTGTCTGTATCCTTTTATAGTAGCCGTAGACACTTTTGCTGACTGCATCAGCAGCCATTTCTCACAATACTCGGCAACCGTTGGATGCTTTCGGTGAAAGATGATCTCCTCCACCTGTCTCCGGGCCTCCAACTGCTTTTCATATAATTCTTCACAGGTGGTCGCATATAAGCTGACCTGCTTTCCATCGGCATCTGTAATTCTGGTTCTGTAATACAGTGTTCCTTTTCTTGTAACCGTTCCGTACTCTGGAACGCTTTGTTTTTTCTTAGCCATACAAATCTTCCTTTCCTGATAATGAGGGTTCTTAAATTCACACCTTCTTTTTATCAGAAAGCACCCACTTAATCAAAGATACGGATTATGTAAAACAAAGAGCGAGACATCCTTGCCTCGCTCCAGCTTTGTTTCCTGCTCTTTATAATTGTGATGCCTGTGCTGCATCCCACTGGGCAAATGCACCACCCATTGTTCTTACCAGCTCATCCGGTCTGTTGTATTTGACCTTTGCGTAAATATCCATCGTAATTTTACTACTCTCATGCCCCGCCAGGTATTGAACCGTTTTCGGGTCCACAGACGAATGAATCAGATTCGTAATGTATGTATGACGCAGCTGATGCGGTGTCACTTCAAAATCTAGCTGTAAATCACTTTTCCGTTATGTGCTGCCTTTTCACCGAGGACCGGCGTAACCGTGTGCTTTACACGCTTTCCATCCTCGTAGCGATAATAGAAACGCTCCTTGACTGTTCGGGTCACAATGTACTGCCAAAGCCGCTTGAACTGTGTGTAGGACAGCGGATCGCCTTCCCGGTTCGGCACTACATATTCTGACTGTGAATTAGCTTTTGTCTCTTTCAGACAGTCCGCCAGGCAAACCGGCAACGGAATATTTCGATGCGCGGCTTTCGTTTTCAGCTCATCCAGAATCACCGGTCTGTTATTTTCCGTGTGCCATGCCCTGCGTACCGTTAAATAAGGGCAATCCACATCCAGATATACAGAATCCCATTTTAGGGCAAGAATTTCTTCTCGTCGCAATCCTGCATACAGCCCTAACATGACAAATACATACGGCGGAAGTCCTGAATGGCATCCAGCAGTCTGGCGGCCTGTTCATCCGTCAATGCAGCTTTGTCCTTCTGCGGAACGCCTCCACCTTTGGCCGTAAGGTAAATCGTTGGGTTGTTATCAATAATCTTACTTTCCTTTGCTGCACGGAAAATGGATTTATACAGGATAACCACTGACTTATATACCGAAGCAGACTTCTCGGAAACAGGAACAAGTGCAAGCTGAATGTCATCCAGTGTCACATCTGCCATCCGCATCTGTCCCAGTTCTTTTATAATGTGCCGTCTGACCTTTGAGGTATAATCTATCAGCGTGGTTGCCCTCACATGAACCGACTGCATCAAAAGCCATTTTTCACAGTAGTCTGCAACCGTCGGGGATTTCCGACAGAATGTATCGTTGTCGATCTGCTCTAATGCTCCCAACTCTTTATCATATAATTCTTCCGGTGTTCTCGCGTAAAGGGCCACCAGTTTTCCATCTGCGTTCTGAACCCGCGTTCTATAATAATCTATGCCGTTAAGCGTAACTGTACCGTATTGTGGAATTGCTCTTTTTCTTTTTGCCAATTCCGCCACCTCCTAAGAATATACTCCAGCGCTGTATCTATGTTTTATCAGACCATTCCGTTTCCAGCAAGGATACGGATCGACTCACACTCCAGCTCTGCGAGGTCTACGATAAGTTGCGTTCTTTTCTGCTGGCTTTGCTCTGTGGGTGCATTTTGCGATATACTCCTGAAGGCCCGCTGAGGTAAAGTACACACAGCCATTCTGCACATATTGCACATAAGAAATAAGACCATTGTTACGGGCCGCGTCCAGCGTTGCAATGCTGATACCTAAAATTTCTGCTGCTTCTTTTCGTGTAATAAGTTTTTCCATAAAGCATATTTCCTCCAATCTGTCAAGTTTGTCATCGTGTTTATTCAAAACCACATGAATACGCTGGCAGCCGAAACTGCCAGCGCATGGTATCTGATTTTGAACAGGAAGCTACAAACGCTTCCTATTTATATAACTCAGCTTTCATCACATTTGCCACGCCCCCTGACGATGGGAACACAACAGGTCTCCGCTGGCGCAGCTGTCATAACTCCGCAGCATCGTTCGTATCGTGTGCCGCAGGGTTCCCCCCAAGTCTTTGGCGGGCCGTGAGGAAGTATCTTTAAGCCCCCATGCAGTCATCGCGCCGAATCTGCCACCATCCGTTTTGTGGAATCGTAGATCGCTCCAAAGCAGCTTTGTTCATCACCTCCCTGACTGCTCTATCTTCGCGGCGTTCCACACTCGCTCGTACACGGGTTATGTACCTGTTATGCTGTCTATGAAATTGTCAAAGTGCTGTTGAAGGGGGAAAACTTGTCCTTCTTATTAACTCTGACAAAAAGAGCAAAAAACGAGCGCACCAAACGAAATTTTATCAAAAATATTTTGCCAGCTGTTTCAGCCCTCGCCGAATGCTGTCACGGACACGGCTTGGGTCTACACCCTCTGCTGCGGCTATCTCTCCTACTCTCATGCCCAGATAATACCTGGCATAGATCCGCTTGGCTTGTTTCTCCGGCAGAGCCATTACTGCGGCATAGAGTTTCTCCCGCAGCTGCTTTTCCTCCAGGAGCATTTCCGGCGTCTGGGGCTTCATCAGGATCGCATTTTCAATGCCATTGTCGCAGTCCAGAGAGTAATGCGCCTTATAACGATACATCCTCCGGTCATAGGCAGCTTCTGCACGCTCAGAGTCTCTGATCGTCTCCAGCACATCTTCGGTTACTTCTACAAAGTGATCGCTTTTGTAAACATCGGGATATAAGTCCCTAAGATTGACTTTCTTCATTATGTACCTCCATTTCGATTCACGGGTTTGTCAACGGGTGAACCGAGTGGAGGCGGTGATCGGCAGTGACATACTTCGGGAGCTTTCCCGAAAAATCGACAATAAAAAGCGCAGCTCCTGTAATGGGAAACTGGCGCGACAAAAACAACCACTATTATACTGAATTACATGGAACAATAATGCCGATGCAATGTTATACTTGCCCGGAGGAGGAGCAATGCTTTTTTTTAACTGATGTAGATCATGCGAACTTTGAAAACACAAACAGGACACGGTAACTTAACCTCCAAATGGCTACCGTGTCCCTGTCAGTCGTCATTGGTTTGTGTAAACGCAAAGAAACGGCGGCTCTGATTTCTCAAAACCGCCGTTAGGGTAATAACTTAAAATAGGCGTGCAAAATCACCTGCCCCATGTGAACGATGAAATAACAAAATGGACACGGTAAACTAACCTCCAATCGGCTACCGTGTCCTGCAAGTCGTCATAGATTGTGCAAGCGCAAAGAAACGGCGGCGCGCAAAGCCGCCGTTTCAAATGGGCGTGTCAAATGGCTGCTGTACGACGGCTTTTTTTCTTTTGCCGTCGTCCGGCAGTTATCTTTTCATATTGAGATTAGCAATATTATGTGTCAGAACTTATCTGGCTGATCTATACGTTCTGCTACACGCCTTGTAATATTCGCTTTTTGCTCTGGCGAAAGACGTATAGCGTTCATCGTTCGTTTGAATGTTTCTTTATTTTTAAGGTCTTTGTTTTTGCAAACAGGGCGTAATAGACATCCAATTTTACGCAAGTGCGTTTACCTCCATAGCTTTCAATTATGCGGCTGTAACTTTCCGCGCCTTTGATAGAAAGACAATGCAAAGGGCGGAAAACAGAATGCCGCAAACGATATATGCCCAATTAAAGAATAAGATATTGATTACATATCGAGCCGATGGCTGTGTAAAGAGGTTTACAAACGGCTCTCGGCTTGCGGCTGCTTCCATAACCCCGGCAATATTTGCAGGATCAATCCCGCAAAGAAACGCACCAATTAAGTACAAAGCTACTTTTTCAACGATGGATGGAATAAGTAACCCCAGCACATAGACCGATATTCTTTGCGATTTGCCGCATTTTCCAAGATACAGCGTCTCCAAAAGACACGGTATCACCGCAAGGCAAATGCCTAATATTGTTGGATTCAAAGTAAACCCTATAAGGATAAAGACAAATCGTATAATCAGGTATGAACCTAAAACGATCAACCAACCGACGAGCAATACAGCTAAAGTATTTTTCTTGCTCTGTAACTGCATTTTTTCACCTCCCTAAAGGACGCTCCACTTTTGGAAACGTCAAAATTACGGTTGTACCGCCATTAGTATTTGAATGAATATCTATCTTTATTGTTAAGTCACTCGCCATTTGCTGCACAAGATATAGCCCCATCCCCGTAGAGCGGCTCAAATAGCTGCCTACGTCCCCGGTAAAGCCCTTGTCAAAGACGAACGGGAGATCAGACGCGGGAATACCTGTGCCGTTATCGCAGATGGATAGAACAATCTGCCCAATTTCTTTATTGTCGCTTACCGAGAAATGAATAGCAGGAGTGGCATCATGCGCGGCATACTTTACGCTGTTACTGATAATCTGCCCCAAGATAAACATGAAGCCTTTTTTATCAGAAATTGCGGTGCAGTTGTTTCCAGAATATGTGACTGAAAAATGGGCTTCTTCGAGCAAAGATAAATTGTCCTCGACTGCTTCCTTGCAAGTTTCCAAGATAGGAAGCGGTTCAAAATAATAGTCTTTGTGAACTGCCCCCAGCCGCGAAAAGTACAAAATCTGTTCTACATTCTGCCGTGTATGGTCGCGCACATATAGCATACGGGTATGCACCAGCGGTGACATTTCATCCTTTCGGTTATCCAAAAGAAGCGTCATAAGGGACAGAGGTTTCTTGATTTCATGCACCCAATTTTCAATATAACTTTCGTAGTTGGCAACCTTTAACTGCTGTTCGTTCACATACCCCTCTTGCATTCTCAGATGATGGGCTAATTCATGGATATATGGGCGCATTGACGCGGGGGCACTTTCACACAACAGGTATTCGTTTGTGTCGTCCGGCTCTAACAGAAAGCGCCGAAAAGCGGCATCAATTTTACTGCGTTTATGAATTGAGATGACAAAGGGGATGACAAACGCGGCAAGTGATACAAATATCATTAGCCCCACAAGGCTCAAAAAATCCCCCGGATAAGCCACCCATGCCAGAAATACAAAGAACAGATCCAAGCAGACGAGAGTAATCAGCCAAACACGATTAGATGATATATAAGTCAAGAGCGTATGCAATTTTTTCATATTTTCACCCGCTCTTTCAGGCGGTAGCCTTGTCCGCGCACAGTTTCAATGCGATCACCAAGCCCAACTTCACGCAGCGTTTTCCGCAGTCGTGTAAAATTGACTTGCAGCGCATTTTCGTCTATAACTCCGCTGTTCCCCAAAGCACATGAAACAGGTCGCTCTTTGATACAAGGTTCGGGCTGCTTTTCAAAAGGGTGAGAAGTATTTTTCCCCTCATTCTGCGGAAGAACATAAGATTTCTTTCCTGCATAGAGCGTAAAAGTGTTTGGATCAAGCAGGAAGCCGCCCCCGTTAAGCAATCCCTGCTGCATCTGTTCTTCTTTGCGGCGCAAGAGGTTTTTAATGCGGGCAAGAAGCCGTTCCGTGTTGCATGGCTTTGTTAGGTAATCGTCCGCCCCTAATCCTAAGGCATGAAGCTCGTCCTGTAATTTATCTCTTGCAGTTAATATCAGCACAGTCCCAAGTCGTTTGGCCTTTATCTCTTTACAGACTTCAAAGCCAGAGTGAAAAGGAAGATTGATGTCGAGCAATATCAAATCCGGGGAAAGAGACATTATCTGTGATACGGCATTTTCAAAGTCAAGCAAAGGAACAGCGTCATATCCCGCTTTTTCCAACACATCAATCAATTCTTCCCGCATATATACATCATCTTCAACCACAATAATTTGCGCCAATATGAACACCTCCTTCCCGAATAAGCCCATTAAGCATTTGGCTTCCAATTTAATTTGCTGATTTCACGGTTTGCTGTCCGCGCAATAGCCACACCGTACAATGCAAGCATACAAACAACGACAAGCGCCATAACGAGCAGCATAGGATAAGACTGTTGCAGTTTTGCCATATTAGAGTATAGGTAATGCTGCATTGCGCAAATTCCGACTGTACCGCTGATACACGCAGGAAACAGTGGGAGCAGAAAATACCATAGCACCTGTTGGTTTATGGAACGCTTCATTTGTTCGCGTCGTGCGCCCAGAATAGAAAGTGTCGCATACCTTGCCTTTGTTTCTCGCATTTGGGTTAGGAATTGCAGGGCAAGTAGGGCGCAAGCGATAATTAGAAGCATAAAACCCATGTATAAGGTCGTGTAGCTGCCGGAAATGACATAAAATAGTTGCCGTCCGAAATTGTCCAAATAGCTTTCGCAGTACAGGCCAGAGGGCTTTAACAGGTCACGGGCTTCCATAATCGACACCATCAGGCCATCAGCTTCCACAGTTTCGCTCGGAATACAGAAATTGTGATAAACGGTAACGGTGTCTGGATTTACATATTCAGAATATACTTCATCGGAAACAATCAATGCGGTTATGATTTTTACGTTTTCATCCGCAGTCAAGCCTTTCGTCGGCACAAACGGGACAAGCGTAATTGGCTGTCCGTCAATAGAAAGCAGAGCTTTACCGTTTGCCTGTGCGTCCTCCGCAATCTGATCCAACATGGAGGTAGTTTCTTCTTGCGCACTTCCCGAAAAATCAGGGTTAAGATAAAATACAGCCTCGTTGCTACCAAGAGTGATAGCTTTTTCTCCGGCTGCTTCCAGCAGTTTGTTATATGAAGATACAGGAATTAAAAACGGCGAAGCTCCCGTAGTGTCAATGTATCCCAAAAGGTTAAGCGCGGCCGGTTGATGTGTGCCAAACTCATAGCTTGTAGCTCCTTGTGTGACGTGATCCTTTACTTCTGGCGGCAGATTCAAAACAACCTGTTCACGCAGCCCGGACCAATCTATAAAAGAGTTCGCTTTCACGGAAGCTGGGCGTTTCATTGTTCCTGTTTCCATGCGGCTCAAATCAGCCACATAGGGCTGCATTTGCTTACCCGAAAGGTATTTTTCAACAGTCGCTTCATTGCCCGTGACGGTAAAATCGTAAACAGAAGATCCCCGCGTCATTTGGTTCCCATACGACATAATGCGTTGATCCGTCTGCAATGAGCATGATAGTAAGCATAATCAAAATAGACGCAACGCCGATTGAAATATACTTGTGGACTATATTTTCGTGTAACTGCCGCAGAGTGAAAATATATAGACCGTGTGTTGTGTTGCGTTTCACAGAAGCCGCCGCTGCGCTCAGCAAGCCTGCAAGCCCACGGATAAAAAGCATTGTTCCCACAATACCTAATATCACGCAACAATTATCATCATACCGCCAGCAACCATGAAATACTTTAGGATTACCCAATATGCAAGCGTCAAAACTACCGCTCCGAGAATGAGGGAAAATAAGTTCCCACTCATTTTTCCAACTTGCTGTTTCTTCGCCATTTCTCCATAAAGGAGTTGGTGGATTTCTTTGTTGAATAGCTTTCCACAAAGGATGAACAACGCGACAACTTGAATCATTAGAAATCCAAGCGTTGTCAAGAGAACAGCGCTCACAGAAAAACTTGACTGATGTGCAATTATGCCGCGACCTACAAGCCGTGCCGTAGCAAGGCTGATTACCTCTGATAAAAAGCCGCCGCAGATCAGTCCGCCCAAAAGAGCCAGCAGTGATGTGATTAGCCCCTCTGCCATGATTTGAATAAACAAGTGTCGCTTTGTCATTCCAAACATCAGGTAAAGCCCTAATTCCCGGCTCCTACATTCAAGCTGATATTTGTTCGCAAAAATGACAAGGAAAAATACAAACAGCAGCGAAAAAAGATGAACCGTCGGCATTAGCATTGTCAGAAGTCGATTAACAGCGTCACTTTCGATTTCCTCCAAGAAGCGCATCACGTCCTGGCTTCCAAGGGAGAGGACGATATAAAATGTGGCTACAGCTGTAACCATAGTAAGAAAATAAATCAGATTCTCACTACGGTTTCGTTTGGAGTTTCGCCACGCAAGGTTAAAGAACATTTGCACTCCCTCCTCCCATCTGTGCCATTACCTGTAAGATACGCGCATAAAATTCTTCCCGTGTTTCAGTCGGAATTTTCCGGCGCAGCTCATGGAAAATCACACCGTCCTGTATGAATAGGATTCTGGAACAAAAACTTGCAGCGTTCGGGTCGTGTGTTACCATCAAAATTGTGCGTCCGCGACCGTGATTGATCTCGTACAGTTTTTCCATAAGCAACCGCGCTGCCTTTGTATCCAATGCCCCAGTTGCTCATCTGCCAAAATAATATCGGGGTCGGAAATCAAACTGCGGGCGGCAGCGACGCGCTGTTTCTGACCACCTGACATCTGCGCCGGAAATTTGGAGAGTACATCCGTGATTCCAAAAAGTCCTGCAATGTCATTCAACTTCTTTTCCGCAGCAGATATATCTACATTATGGATAGAAAGCGGCAGCAGGATATTTTCTCTGCCAGTCAAGTTGTCAAGCAAAGCAAAATCCTGAAACAGATAGCCTATTTTATTGCCCCGATACTCAGCCAGTTTTTCGCTATCAAAGGAACTCACATTTGCGCCGGAAAGCAGGACTTGCCCGGAGGTCGGTTTAATAACCGTAGCAATGCAATTTAGCAGGGTCGTTTTTCCTGATCCGCTTGCGCCCATGATCCCCAAAAATTCGCCATCAAGAACATCAAAGGTAATGCCATTGAGAGCTTTTGTAGGAACACCCTCTTTCGTATATACCTTGTGTATATCTCGGACTTCCAAAAGTTTTTCTTTGCAATTCATATTATCACCTTTTGCCCTTTCGCTTTTTGATTAGTTGTTGATTATATTTTACTGCATGGCAGGAAGATAAACCACTTACAGTTGATGTAAGGTTTCTATGCTAAATGCTAAAGGGCGGCGATGTGACGTTTGTGCCAGATCGCCGCTGCTTTTCTTTATATTTATTCTATCCGATGTGCTTGCCCGCTTCAAGGTAATAGTTATGAATTATTTTGGCTATCAAGTGGAACTATATAAACATATCCGAAAGAAACAAATTTTCTTGATAAAGATCATGTTTCTTCACTCAAAGATAGCTTTACAAAATACACCTCTAAGGCTACTACAATAGGTAGGGCACAAGGTCTTATGCAGAAGCACTTTGAGACCTTGCGCCCTCTGTTATTCTACCCTAAAAATACTTTGCCAGCTGCTTCAGACCACGCCGGATGCTGTCACGGACACGGCTTGGATCTACACCTTCTACTTCGGCAATTTCATTTACCGTCATTCCCAGATAGTATCGGGCATAAATCCTCTTTGCCTGTTTCTCCGGCAGCTTCATCACAGCGGCATAGACCTGCTCCTGAAACTGTTTTTCCTCCAGAACCATTTCCGGTGTCTGCGGCTTCAACAGCACCGCATTTTCAATGCCATTCTCGCAATCCAGAGAATACTGGGCCTTGTAGCGATACATCTTTCGCTCATACGCAGCCTCCGCACGTTCAGCTGCTCGAATAGTTTCCATTACTTCCTCTGTCACATCTATAAAAAAGTCTGTTGGATAAACATCAGGATAAAGTTCCCGAAGGTTAATTTTCTTCATTATGTACCTCCATTTCGATTCACGGGTGATTGACGGGTGAATCGAATGGAGGCGGGGACCGACACCGGCAGACAACCGGATCATCTCCGAAAAAAAAGCAACAAAAAACGCCAGATTTCCGTAATGGAAAAACTGGCGCACCAAGAACAGCCACGATTGTACTTAATTACACGGAACGATAATGCCGATGCAATGCAAAACTTACCCGGAGGAGGAACTATACTTTTTTTAGCTGGTGCAGGATATTAGAACTACGAAAAAGTAAAATGGACATGGCGGCATCCTCCTGTTACCGCCGTACCAGATTTCAATGTATAGAATCATTTTTGTGTCTTAAACGCAATGAAGCGGCGGTCTTGATTTCTCAAAACCGCCGCAGAACATGTGGAATAAGCGCACAAAACCAACCTACCCGGCAACGGTTTTTTTCTTTCCCCGTCGGGGGTAGGCACATATACTATACTTAATTCTATTTTCTATTTCTCGACACTAATAACTCTCTGTGCCCACTCACGATAAAATGCTTCTTCATGTGATACGAGCAATACAGTACCCGCAAAATCCATAAGAGCTGATTTCAATGCTTCCTTTGCCTGAACATCCAGATGATTTGTGGGTTCGTCCATAATTAGAAAATTGCAGGGAATCAGTGTTAGCAAACACATTTTTACTTTCGCCTGCTCACCTCCACTTAATGTTCCAATCGCTTGCATTGCATGCTTACTGGAAATTCCACACCGGGCTAAATGTTTGCGAACATCTTTTATGACCATATCAGGATGGACATTGGAAACAATTTGAATTGGTGTCTGTTCAGGTTCGTCCCATATTAAGTCCTGCTCAAAATATCCAAGTGATATTGTCAATATTGGTTGACACATTTATCTCAAAGATATCACTGCCTATGCAGCCTGTTCCAGAGATTGGTAGTATCTCTGTCGCTTAATTATCGGAGGAAGCCCACCGTTGGCAGAGCAGATCCTCCTGTTATTCCAGTAACTGATGAAGTATCTCCAAATGAGAACCTTCAGTTCCTCTATGGTCATAGTCTCCGTATTGTAGCGGTCATAGAGAAGCTCACTTTTCATTCTGGCCCACATGCTTTCGCATCGGGCATTATCGTGGCACCTGCCACCAGCACTGTTCATGCTTTGAATAATACCGTATTTAGCAAGAGCCTTACGATAAGTTTCACTGGTATATTGTGTTCCTCTGTCAGAGTGTACAATAGCCCCTCGCAGATCAGGATATGCCAGATAGGCATTATCCAGGGTATGCTCACACAACGTTGCTTTCATGTTGGTTTCCATTGCCAGACCAAGGACACCGGAATCAAAGCAGTCAAAGATAGCTGAAACATACAGTTTCCCATCTTTAGCCTTGATTTCTGTAATGTCAGTTACACATTTTTCAAGTGGCTTGTCGGATTTGAAATCTCGCTTCAGAAGATCATCTGACTTACGAGCTTCCCGATCAGCCTTGGTAATACCATTCGGCTTACGCTTTGGTTGATGACTAAGGCCTATTTCATCCATGACCCTGTAGACGGTTCGCTCACTGGGAATCTTGAGTCCTTCCGGTTTCTTAAGGAGAAGTGCCTGATACATGCGAATGCGCCCATATGTATCATTGTATTCATCTTCAGTATGGATTGCTATCATAGCATCAGCGAGATCCTCATATTTCCAGGGCCGGTCTTTATTAGCAAGATATTTGTAGAACCCCTGGCGGCTGACACCAAGCATCCGGCAATAGAATGAGAGTTTTCCCTTAATCGCGCCGTCTTCCGTTTTTATGGCAATGAACATCATTCTTTGGTTCTTGCTGACTTCCGACGGCTGGCTGCGAAAAAAGCACTTGCTTCCTCGAGAAATTCATTTTCCTCTTTTAGACGCCGGATTTCTTTATCCTGATCCTTAACACGTTTGCGGAGCATAGCAAGTTCCTCAGCGAGACTCATGGCACTTTCTGGAGTATGTGCACCGTCGCCAATATCCAATGTACCGGCTCTAACTGCTTTCAGCCATGTATGGATGGTTCCTTCTGGAATACCTAATTCTTTGGCTGCCTTAGCACCGCCGATTTCTCTGGCAAGTTTGACAGCCTGGATCTTATATTCGTGGTCGTATTTACGTTGAGTACGTGACATTGAGAGTTCCTCCTTATTCTCTTTATTATACATGAATTCTTTGAGAATAAGGTGCCAACTTTATTTATACGACATCAATATTATGCTCCCCAAAATTGACGGCTACGGAGTGTGTGAAGTTATCCGGCGAAAATCCAATATTCCTATTGTTATGCTCACAGCTTTGGACGCAGAAGAAAATCAGATCAAGGGATTAGATTTAGAGGCGGATGATTATATTACAAAACCCTTTTCCATGTCTGTGCTGATACGAAAAAATTGCGGCGATATTGCGCCGTTCTTCCCAACAAGAAGATATGCCACACACCATATCATATCGGGATTTAATTTTGGACTTGGACGGTTACAAAGTTTATACAACAGCAGGGCCTATTGACCTAACGCCTCGTGAGTTTGAAATCCTGCGGGAATTGCTGACCCACAAAGGCAGGATATTGACACGGCAAAATTTGTTACAAACACTTTGGAAATATGAATTTTTCGGAGATGAACGGATTATTGACACGCATATAAAAAACCTGCGGAAGAAGTTGGGGCAGGCCGATTATATAGAAACAATCAGAGGGGTGGGATATAGAATTGATAAAGAAGATTAAAGCAAGCTGGCTGTTAAGGTATTTATTATATCGGCACTTTTGATAGCATTTTGCTGTGGCATAACTTATTTTTTCATTCTCCATTTTGCGCCGTATATCTATTCTTATGCTCCATCGGATGTTGAGTGGTTAGCTGACGAACTTGCACAAGAGCTGTCCATGACAGACAAGGGTGAAACTGCCATTTATTTTTCAATCGCCAATAATACGCTAACTGGGGATTATAACAATGAATATCTATTCCATCTGTTTAACTCTGCTGGAGAAGAAGTCGGCCTTACAGACACGGACACAGCCACAGGAAAGCAAATAAGTGACTACAGCCCCAATGACACAAGCGCACACTATACTGTTTCCTTTATCGGGGAGACACACTCCTATACTTTGTTACTTGCCAAGAACACAGACAAGGAAAGCCAAGTGGTGGAGGCGTTGCATAAGGCACTTCCAGCATTAGTGATTGTCATTGTAATAGTTTCTGTTTTGGTGGCGGTTTTCTATGCGTGGTATATAACTGCTCCCATTAAGAAAATCAGTAAAATGTCAAGACGGATGGCAAATATGGATTTTAACAACTTTTGTCCTGTTGAGCGAACAGATGAAATAGGCGTATTGGCTAATAGCTTGAATAGTTTGTCGAGCAATCTTTCTGCGGCTCTTATGGAATTAAAGGAGGCCAACCAAAAACTACAGGTCGATATTGATAAAGAAAAAGAGTTAGAGCTTCGACGGATGGAGTTCTTCTCTGCGGCCTCCCATGAACTGAAAACCCCAATCACAATTATCAAAGGCCAGTTGCAAGGAATGCTTTGCGGAGTAGGACGCTACAAGGACAGAGAAACTTATTTGGCACAATCATTGGAAGTGACAAATTCGTTAGAAAAAATGGTGCAGGAGCTACTCACTGTTTCAAGAATTGAAGCCCCGCAATATTCATGCGTCAAAACACATTTCGATTTTACTCAATTCCTGCGTCAGCGGTTAGCGGCCTTCGATGATCTGTTCGTGCAGAAAGAATTGTCTGTGGCTATCAATCTGTTACCTGACATTTATATAGATGGCGATATGGGGCTGCTTCAAAAGGTAGTTGACAATCTTCTTGGAAATGCTGCGACATATTCGCCGCCCGGAAACAGCGTCCGTGTAAATTTGCGCCAAGCAGAAGAAAAAGTATATTTAACAATAGAAAATACGGGCGTTCACATTCCAGAAGATGATATTTCCAAACTGTTTGAGCCGTTTTATCGTGTGGAGCAATCACGCAACCGTCAAACAGGCGGTAGCGGATTGGGCTTGTATATTGTCAAAACAATCATCAATTTGCATAATGCTGAAGTAAGCGTACAAAATACAGACGATGGTGTTAGCATAAAAGTAATTTTTTGAAATATCAACTAACAAAAGCGGTGACAGGTTTACCTGTTGCCGCTTTTGCAACTCCATATAAAAAACATATTCAATACAATATCAATTCAAACTGCGGCGGTATTCTGATAGCGTACTCGATAGAGTACAGAAAGGAGCTCTCCAATATGAAAAAAAGCATAATTATCCCGCTTGCCGCTGTGTTGTGTTTGAGCTTACTTGCTGGCTGTAATGCCAAAGATAGCGCTACTCCCCCAACAGCAAGCAGGCCAACACCTCCGCACAGGCCACGGTTACAAGGTCTGATACCTCGGACGCCTATGAAAAGCTGGTCGCATTCAAAACAGCAAATTATGAGCAACAGAGTGTAGCCGATTTCAACCAATCGCTTGCCCCGGATAATGGAGATATTTCCGGGCTGTTAGACGCACAGGCAGAGGTGCTTGCAAGTATTTCACCAGATGATGAAAATTACGAGTTCATCACGATGACACTTGCGGTCTCTCTTGACGAATTGTATTGTGAACAAATGAATGACAGTGTTGGTCTTTCTGCCTATCTGAAAAGGGAGGAAAGGCCGCTGGAAAAACTTCCGGGCGAGGAAAGCGTTGCAGGGGCAGAGATTACCTATCAATTTGTTTTTAATGCTCTATACAGATTGAGTTACACATTTTCTGACCCAACCCAAATTACTGTTGCGGATCGTGACAATGCCTTGCAAAAGTTCAAGACCGAATTTCAAAACTATGTGGATAATTTGAGCGAAGCTGATCTGACAAGCTCCAATATCAAAACGGTCTTGTCCGAAAAAGCTGATGAATTGGAAAATAGTCTTTCCACAGCCAAAATGAAATTGTCCTGTGAGGTTGAAATCGTTGAAGTCCATAATGCTGGGGAAGAAATTGTAAATAATTAAAAGTCTGCCGCACGACGGCAAAAGAAAAAAAGCCGTCGTACAGCAGATAATTTAACACGCCTATGGAACGGCGGCTTGATTTCAAAGCCGCCGTTTCTTTGAGTTTCCACAAGCCGATGACGACTTGAAAGGATACGGCGGTGCCTTGGAGGTATCGTCGTGTCCATTTTTCTTTTTCATAATTCCCATGACCTTCACCAGCTAAAAAAAGCGTAGCTCCCCCTCCGGGACAGTCTGGCTATGAAGGTACAAAGTTGACCACATAGGCACATTGGGGTCTGACCCTATGAAGTATTGGATCAAAAAGAATATCAAGAAGAAGTATTGTTTCATCAGGATATAGCAAATAATAATAAGGAAGGCGGATACCAGATTTTGTTTTGGGAGGTTCTGCCATATAAAGTACCAATAGCAACTCAGAGTGCCATGGTATTACCATATGATATGGAAGGTGATATACTTAATGACGTGGGTAACATGGATAAATCTGTGAGGATGCAATATGTTCATATAGCGGTATTACCGTTGGAGGAAAAAAGTGTTGTATTGGCATTTTATCATAAGAGGGATAAGATTTATCGAAGATTACGACATCAAATAAATACTACTTCACGGGAAAAAGTATTACAGTATATAAATTATTTAATATTTGAGCATACAGAAAATATCTATTTTTCTAAGACAATAGAAGAAGAATTAAAAAATAATAAGATGATTGAAAAAAGTGAGTCAGGAAGCAAATGGGCTTCCTACATTTGGACATTTGAGTGTCGATAATATGTTTGGAATGGATTATGAGGCTGTAAAACCAGAAGATATACCTAATTTTTTAGATGAAAGTTGGGCTATTAAAGAAAAGGTAGACGATGAAAAAGACGAAGATAAATGACTTTGTGTGGGGTTATTTAATGTAGCACAATTCTTGCTAAAAATTTTTATTAATGTTATTATTAAAGACAATAGGTTTCATTTAAGCCATTTATTGCTATACTTGGAATTTGGTTGAGTTGCATGAAGGTTACATTCAAAGGAAGACATCTTGTGGAAAATATAAAAATTGACGGAGGAGTGATTATGAAAACTGGATTGGCAATGTATGTGTGGATGCTGATGGGATACACTACGGTACATGTGGGATTTGTAGCCAGATGACTGCATGAAATAAACAATCATAAGAACGAGGTAGCGTTATATAAATGAATTTGTGCCCAGAGGCCGTACCTCTAAATCCCACTTTAATAATCATTTATTATTGAAACAGTGTTCTATAATCAGGAGAAATATGATGTCGAAAAGAGAAAAGTGTGTTTATTGTGGAAAGGTAATTGTTACAAGAAGTAAAGAACATATTATTCAAAATGCTATTGGTGGATTATATGAGTCTGAAGATATATGTTGTGATAAATGTAATAATTATATTAGTAAATATATTGATGCTCCTTTTACAAAAATTTTTAATCCAATAATTAGCCATATTGAACATTTTGCCAAG
>ENA-OUNI01000531-OUNI01000531.1-human-gut-metagenome-genome-assembly--contig:-NODE-531-length-17532-cov-3.146854_pt1 | contig 17532 bp, 17 predicted proteins | sample MGYA00242499_ERZ504580 | MGnify/ENA primary metagenome ERZ504580 (study PRJEB26092, sample SAMD00036315) | human gut metagenome | host: Homo sapiens | study: EMG produced TPA metagenomics assembly of... | reverse complement strand
GCCTTTGGATAACCGAAGGATTGACAGCATTTTAAAGGCGGAGGCGGCGCGTTTTATCCGGCTCACAGCTCGGCCGGCAAACGCGGGAGACACAGCCCCAAGCTGAGCAAAAGCCGAAACAGGCAAATGGCGCCCCTGCGCAAGGCGAATCAGAAAACAGAAACGAGCCGGAAGAACTGGCTGCACAAGCTGCCGCTCCTGGACAATATGCACAGCGGGCGATGGAGGCGTTGGAGGCTAAAGATTTACGCATCGCCTTCGCCAAAACGCCCACGGTGGAATTCCTCAAGGAAGCGGCGGGAGAAAATGAGCTGGCCGCACGGCGCTGATCTATAGCAATGCGTTTTGCGAACCGGACGAGGGTTCCGCCAAGCAGTATGCGGCGGAGCTTGCCCGCCGGGCCATGCAGGAGGAAGGCACCCCGCTTGGCGCTGCCATTACAAACGTATATACCGTAAAAAAAGAAGGCAGAGTGGAAACCTTTTTGCTCATTGCTGTTGCAGAGGAAAGCGGTGCGCAGGTGCGCCAGCTTTATGCGCAGCCAGATGAGCATCCTGGCCTTTTGATTGGAGACGCGTTCAAGCCCTCTATGAATTGGTGGAACAGGTAGTAAAAAAAGGGTCGGACAAGCTGGAAGCACGCCCGGCGCACTGGAAGGCGTTTGCGGCTGTGTTGAGTGTGTTGCTCTCCCTGTCCATTTTGCTCTGCATCGGAACGGGCGTTTTGCTGCGCTTTCAGGAGAACCGCTCCTCCCAGCAGGTTTCTCTTTCATCGGCTCATGCACCGGCAGGCCAACAGGCGACACAGCCATCCGATCCGGAGAATGCGCAGGCTTCTTTCGATATCGGCCAGCAAACAACCGATGCGGAAACGCAGGCGGATTCTTCCACGGCCGTGCGGTTGCCGACCGCATCTGCTCTTAAAAAGCCCGCTGTACCCGCTAAGGATCAGGCAATCCTGGATGAGGTAGCGCAGGCAATGGAGGATGAGCTGAATTCCGGCGGAAAAAAAGAGGAAGAATCATCGAAACAGCCGGACACCACAGCAAAGCCGGAGACTACCACCGGAAAAGGCAATGCGGATTCCTCCCAAACAACGCCGCCGAGCTCGGTTCCGTCGGATGAAATTTCTACGGCGCATCCTTCATCCCAGCGGAAAAGCGGTAAATTCCAATTTACAGTTTATGGCTATGGGCACGGCGTTGGCATGAGTCAGTTTGGGGCAAACGAATTCGCCAAGAGCGGGTGGAATTATCGGGAGATCCTGCTGCATTATTTCCCTGGGGTGCAGATGCAGAAGATGGATGGCTGCTATCCGGAAACGCTGGAGGTAAATGGTCAGCAGGTGGATACGAAGGTTGTGCTTGCCCGCATTCTGGAGAAAGAGATGGGCGGCTCCTATCATCTGGAGGCACTTAAGGCGCAGGCTGTTGCCGCATATACCTATATTTTGCGCCAAAACCGTGTGACAGGGGTTGCGATAGGCAGCACCTATTCCGCGCGTGCCATGCAGGCGGTGGAAGAAGTGCTCGGCGAATATATGACCTATAACGGAGAGCCGATTCTCGCTACCTTCTTTGCCTACTCGGCGGGAAAAACAGCGGATGTGCGCACCGTTTGGGGCGGTAGCGGCTACCCCTATCTCCAGGGCGGCTGTACGAGCCCTGGGGATAAAAACCATAAGAATTATAAAACGACCTATACCATCACAAGTGAAGCGCTTCGCAGCCGTGTAAAGAGCGCGCTTGGCATTGAACTTGCCGGCGATCCGGCCCAATGGCTAAAGATTAAATCACACGATGCGGCGGTCAGCGGATCAGTTGGCTATGTATCTGCGATCCAGGTTGGTTCCAAAACGATGAGCGGCCAGGATTTTCGGGCGAAAGTGATGGATTATGATATCCGATCGCATTGTTTTACCATCACTTATGTGCCGGATTCGTAAGATAAATGAACGATCTGGCGCCGGGCTCTAGTAAGTCGAGGCCGGCTTGGCACGGTTGGCGACCAGTAACCCCCATAGCAGCTTTCGGGCTTGCTATGGGGGTTTTTATATTCGTTCAGCCGAACGAAATACAGGCAGAATTTTTCGTGGGGGTACCGAAACCCCTTTATAGGAAGTTCATAGATAGAGCAATTAAAAAGTTCAAATTTGAACTCATTTAAAAAAAACGAGTTTAAATTGAACTAATCAGTCAAAAATTTAAATAATTAAATGATTTTTTATATAACATTTTTATTAATTTCTTATTCGAAAATTTTATATTTTAAAAACTGTATATAATAATGCCGCAAAGATTATCTTTGAGGAAAAAAGGAGGCATTTCTATGACGTGGAAAAAGCGGATTGCGGGAGTGGTCAGCATGATTTTAGTGCTGTCTATTTTGATGGTGCCAATGGCGTCCATAGCCGGAAACGATCGAATTACCATCTCGCAAAACGGGTATTACATGCAAAAGCTTTCCAACCCTACCGCGGGGGAAGGCGAGGCGGACGGCCTTGTAACGCCGGGCGATCGCTTCAACAGCTATGCATGGGCGACCGGCGAGCTGGGGGATTATATTTATGTTGGCTCCAACCGAAATTTGGTGGGCAGTACGATCGAATTATACATTCATGCGTATGGTGATAAAATTCCGATGGATACCGTGCGGCAGTTCGTCGATACGTTTACCAATGGAGAATTGGCCCTGACGCCGAAGGACGAGCAGGGAAAGGGCGGTGTGATCGTACGGTATAGCAAGACAACTGGCAAGATGGAAACCGTATTTGAGCCAAATGCGGACATGCCTGCTCCATTCAACGATATTACCGGCTACCGTATGTGCGTGGAATTCAAGGGGAACCTCTATTTTGGCACAACAGGCACAGCGAACACAATGCTGCTGCGTATTGGGCCGGATTTTCAGCCGGGTGATTTGCCGGAAATCCTTGTACATATGACCAAGCCCGCAGAGACCGGCATGGGCAATATTCGGGCCTATGACGTGACGGATGATGGAGAGCGGCTTTACATCGGCGGCACGGATGCATCTCAGCTCTCGCATGAGGAGATTGCGCAAGGCGTTACCTCCGCAGTCCGAATTCAGACGACGACAGACGGAACGCATTTTGATACTATTGCCGGGCCGGATGATTTTTACCCATATACGTTAGAGAAATATATCAGCAATTCAGGCGACGTGTGGGATTTGGTGGTGTATCAGGATACGGTTTACCTCTCTCTGATGACAACGATCGGCGCGGTGGTGTATCAGGGCGTTGAGGTTGGCAAGGGGCAGCCCGGCGCAAATGAATATGGATGGAAGTGGACGGAGTTCATCGGGGATGGCCTTGGCAAGCAGGGTGACCCGATCTATCCAGCAGGCTTTGGCAATCCGCTCAACTACGTTATGTCCCCGATTGTGTATCAGGGTGATCTTTATTACTACACGCTTTCCAATGCATTTGATGCAATGGTCAAGGCGATCTTCTCATTGGTTAAATTGGTGCGCACACAGGATATCAACGCCTATTTTGAAGGCCTGAAAACGATGGAAAACAGCATGAAAAATCAGGCCTCGATTTACCGCCTCACTTCAGATGGCAAAATGCAAATGGTAATGGGCTCACCAGATCAATATTTTAATCGGGAGAAGGGGAATTACCTTTCCGAAACGCTGCATGCCTTCTCCAACAGCACGGAGCTCGGCTGCATGCAGTATATCTGGCGTGCAACGGAATATAACGGCAAGCTGCTCTTCGGCACGTTTGACGCATCCACCCTGAATCATTACTTCACCTTCCTGACCAACGGCGATTTGATTGGAATGGATGCCGATGATTGCGAGCATCAAATCCGTTCTGCTGTGGATCTGATCAACCTCCTGAAGAAAGAGACGGTGATTGATTCTAAGACGACAGATATGCTTGTTCAGGTGCTGGGCACGCTCAATAGCATGGTGAACAAGAAGGCAACAGAAGCCTCCGTGAAGCAGCTGCTGGAGATATCTCTTCAATTCAAAAAGGCGTTTGATAAGATCCGCCCCATCTTAGATAAGATTGTGAATTCCGACTTAGCCCAATCCCTTGGCGATCAGCTCCAAGGCCTCAATGCGCTGCGTTCTATCTATAATACATTGGCCAATATTGATACCGAAGGCTGGAGCGGTACATCCGCATCTCCAATGCGATTATGGAGGCCGACGGTGGGTTTGACCTGTATCAGACAGAGGACGGCGTTCATTATCAAGAAATTCTGAACGACGGCTTCCATGATAAATATAATTACGGTTGCCGCTCCTTTATCGCGGGCTCAGACGGCTTGTATCTCGGCACGGCAAACCCTTATTATGGCGGGCAGCTGTGGAAGCTGAACGAAATCACGGCAGAGCTGAAAACGCTCTCCTCACCGCAGCTCAACCTCTCTTTTGAGCGGAATGTAAAGGCGTATCAGGCCACTGTAGACCAGAATGTAACGGAGCTTTCTCTAACGGCTCTTGGCGCTGATCCCGGCACGCAGGTGCTTGTAAATGGACGGGAAAGCGATGGAGCGGCAGTAACTATTGCGCTGAAAAACGGAGAGAACATCATCCGAATTGAAACGACCTCCATTGACGGCAGTGTGACGGATGTTTACGTGCTGACAGTGACGCGTGGAGCGGCGGCATCTGAGCCGACGGAGCCGGATACGGCAGAGCCCGGTGAGCAGAGCCCCTCTAACCCAGACGCCTCAGGCACGGAAGGAGAAGCCCCAACTGCTTTCACCCAGAAGGATGCAACACAAGCCCCCACCGGCCCCGACAACGTGGATATTCCGGGCACTGGCAGCGGCGCGTCGGTTGCGATGCTTGCGGTGCTGGTGATCGGCGCGGCTGGAACGATGACGTTCAGCCGCAAAAAGCGCGGATAAAAAAATAGCCGTGAACCGCCCGCTCCCATGAGCGATGCGTATCCCTGTGATCCGTGTGGTCATAGCAAGCCTTGCTTTGTTACTCGGTTCGCATCGTGATAAAAAATAGACGATCGATTCGATGCCCGGCAGCTATATGATAGAGGTTGCCGGGCATTTTTGTGCCACACAGCCTCATGGTGAACGCTATGTTTGATACAGAGCGGGGCATGTGGGTTTGTTTGATGGGATCAGGCGGTTTAAAGATGAAATGGGCAGCTGCAAAAGGCTTTGCAGCTGCCCATTTGTTTTGGGGTTAGGCGTCGTGTTCCTCCTGCCGCAGCTCCTCTAAATCCACATAAAACGCTTCGGTGGAAAGATCCGGTAGATCCTCCTCTTGTGGAAAGGTGGGAATTTCTGCGATGACCTCGGCTTTTTGGCCGCGCATCCATATGGATGGCGTAATACGCACCGTATAACCACAACCGCTTGGGGTACGCCATTCAGGCATAGGCAATTCGGGGATCCCAAAGGCGGCGAGGATCGTCATAATAACGCCGCCATGCGTGACGATTGCGGCATTGGTCACATTGGTTTTCATCATACCTTCGGCAATTTTGAGAAAACAGCTGCATACCCGCGTGGAAAACTCCGCGTTGCTCTCTCCGAAAGGCGGGGCGGCATCCGGCCCACCAGCAAGCCAAGAGGCAAAGCCTTCGTCATCGGCGAGCTGCTCCGGCGTTTTACCTTCATATTCACCGAAATCATATTCAATGAGTTCGCGCATAACAATGGCTTCACGCTCTGGATAGATCGCGTGTGCCGTTTGCGTGCAGCGCTTGAGCGGGCTTGTAAAAACGGCCTCCACATAGGGATAATCCGCTTGTTCCTTGAGCCGGTGGAGTTCAGCAACACCCTCCGGGCTCAAAATGGCGTCGGTATGGCCAATGTAACGGCCGGAGGTGCTGTCGTCCGTGCGGCCGTTGCGGATCAGATGGATTTGATATGTCTTCATTTTTCCTCCAAATTATTTTATCGTTTTTTGTCAGTAATCACTATGTACAAATTAGGGGTAGTCCCTTATAATTATTTTACAATATACGATGCGTATTATTTATGGGGGTTCAAGAGGATGAACAAATGCTTTCCGACGCGGATGGTGCTATTGCGGAAGGAACGTGGCCTGAGCCAAAAGGAGGCGGCCGCCCGCCTTGGCGTATCACAGGCGCTCTTATCGCATTATGAGAAGGGAATACGGGAGTGCGGGCTGGATTTCGTGACACGTGCGGCAAAGCTCTATCACGTAACCTGTGATTATCTGCTGGGATATAGCGAAAGCCGAACGGGGTTGACAGGCTTTTTTATTTCAGATGAGCTGGAACAGGATCGTGAAATGAGCATCAGCACGATTTACCGTGCGGCCTCACGGTTGTTGGAGGCAGTCAATCTTGAATGGGATACTGTTCTGGGCGACCGTATGCAGTGGTTGTTTGCACTGTCTGTTTATAACGGAATGGTCACTTCTTCACAGGCTGGGTTTCTCTCAAAGGATGCGATCCACTTTGATCCGCAGGCAGCAGAACTGCTCACTAGCGGGATGATGGAGGCAATTGCGCGCTCTATTATAAACTCAGGATCCGAAGTGGCGGTGGCGGCGCATGAGGATAAGCTGCCGCAGTGCATGCAAACGCTGATCTTGGAAGCGGAAAATTACATAAGGCGCAATGTTGACCAGTATTTATCCGGCGGAGAGTTGCGGTAACGTGGGGCCTGCTGGCGCCTTCTTGTGCCAAAATTTCAAGCAATGTTTCTGCCCCAAAGCAAAAAACACAGTTGTGGATGAAAGCTTCAATGGACCCTGATAAGTGAATAGAGGGGATCATTACGCTATTATAGCATAATAAGCGCACAGCAAGATGCAAATGCAGCATTTTGCTGTGCGCTCGCTTATGATACGCATTTAGCCTTCCAACATGGATTTATAGAGCCGGATATATGCATTGGCCGAGCGGCCCCAACTACAGTCGCACTCCAGTGCACGCTTGACAAGCATCGCCCAACCCTCTTGATTTTGATAGCCTTCCAAGGCGCGGCGGATCGTGTGGAGCATTTCATGCGCGTTATAATTGGCAAAGGTAAAGCCGTTGCTTCCCCATCGCCGCTATCCTTTATGCTGTCGCGCAGACCGCCTGTTTCCCGCACAATCGGAATGGAGCCATAGCGCAGCGCAACCATCTGGGAGAGCCCGCAGGGCTCGCTTTTAGAGGGCATCAGGAATAGGTCGCTCCCCGCATAAATTTTGCGCGCCAGATCCGGCACAAAACCGATGCGGATGGCAAGTTACCAGGGTGGCGCGCGGCCGCCTCACGGAAGAAATTTTCATACTCCCAATCTCCTGAGCCAAGCACGACGACCTGTATATCCGTGGTTTCCAGCAGCTCGTCGAGCACAGCCTTGACCAGATCAAGCCCCTTATGAGAAACTAAGCGCGATACCATACCCATTAAAGGAACATCCTCCCGTACAGGAAGGCCCATATATTCTTGCAGGCCGAGCTTGTTGCTCATCTTTCCGGCCGGATCCTCCGCAGAATAATTGGTAAAGAGCGATTGATCTGTGGCAGGATCATAGCTGATGGTATCGATGCCATTGAGAATCCCACTGAGCTTCCAGGAGCGCTGGTTGAGAATGGTGTCGAGGCCGTGGCTGTACCATGGATCAAGGATTTCCTGCGCATAGGAGGGGCTGACAGTGGAAACCCGGTTGGCGCATTCGATCGCGCCTTTCATAAAGTTAACGTCACCGTCATATTCCAAAAGCGCCTCATCTCGCTGGGCAATGCCGAGCACATCCTCCAAGATCTCTTTGCCGTATACGCCTTGATACTGAATATTATGGATGGTGAAAAGCGTTTTGATATTTTGATATCCCTCGCGGTGCGCATACATCAGCGAGTAATAAACCGGTGTTAGAGCGCTTTGCCAATCATTGCAGTGGATGATATCGGGATGAAAATCAATATAAGGCAGCATTTCAAGCACTGCGCGGGAGAAAAAGGCGAAACGCTCGGCATCGTCGTAATGGCCATAGATCGTATCCCGCTTGAAATAATACTGGTTATCGAGCAGGTAATAGGTAACGCCATTGGCTTTGGCTTCAAATATGCCGCAGTATTGCCTGCGCCACGCTACGGGCACAGACAGGCTTGCAATAAAATGCATACTGTCACGCATCTCCTGCGGGATCGTGGCATATAAAGGCATGACAACGCGGCAGCCGATCAGCCGCTTACGCAGCGCCTGGGGAAGACTCCCTGCAACATCGCCCAAACCGCCGCTGGCGATAAAGGGGAGCGCCTCGCTCGCAACAAATAAAACCTTCAAAATGAATCCTCCTTTTCAGACGCATCATGGGATCAACGCAAATTCTAGCCTTAGATCACGATGCCTTTGCCAATATAAACAGGGTAAGTGCTGGTGCCTGTTACCGTTTTGTGCGGGCGAACGACTACGCTCTTATCGGCAATGACGCAGTCGAGATGAACGCCCTCGCTGATGTAAGTGCCTGCATGATGATAGAATTACGCACACAGCGCCCTTGCCAATTTGAACGCCACGGAATAGGATGCAGTTTTCCACTTCGCCGTCGATGCTGCACCCATCTGCACCAGTGAGTTTTTGACTGTAGAGCCAAGGCCGTAAATTGCCGGCATATCGTCGCGCACCTTGGTGTAAACCGGGCGTTCGCGTGTGAAGAGCTCCTGGCAATTGGCTGGATCCAGCAGGCTCATGCTGATATCATAATAACTCTGCAAAGAGTCAAACACGCTTGTAAAACCGGATACCTCATAGCCGTAGATGTTTAGGCGCTTGAGATTGTGCTGAATGACATCCCGCACGAAGCTGTCCTGATTGAGGCTCACAGCGTTGTTAATCAGGCGGGTCAGCAACGCTTTGCTGATTAGGATGATATTCATTGCGTAATCGACTGGATTGCTCGTTTTAGGGTCAAGCGCAATTTTGGCAACCTTCTGATTTTCCTCAAAGGTGAAGGTCATCAAATCATCCAGCCGCGGCGCGCGGCCGTGGTGGTAGGCAATGGTGATATCGGCCCCGCTCTCCGTATGAGCGCGGCACATATCGTTGAGATCAAAATTGCAAACCACGTTGGTATCCATCAGGACGATATATTCCTCTTTTGATTGCTCTAAAAAGCGCATAATGCCCCTGAGCGCTGGATTCGGTCGCGGTACATACCAGTGTGGCTATTGTTAAAGGGCGGGAGGAGGAACATGCCTCCGCGCTTGCGGGAGAGATCCCAAGGTTTGCCTGTGCCGATGTGATCCATCAGGGACTGATAATTGCTTTTTGTAATAATGCCAACTTTGTTGATGCCGCAGTTAACGAGATTTGAGAGCGCGAAATCAATCAGGCGGTAGCGCCCGCCAAAGGGGACGCTGCCCATGGTACGCGCATTGGTCAGCTCGCTCAATACAGAATCATAGGCGTTGGAATAGATAATTCCTAACACATTATTCGCTCTCATAGTTATAACCATTCCTTTCGCTCCAACCGTGGAGTTTTAAGCGGTTTTGCGAAGCAAGATTTTGAGATTCCCTTGATGCAAAAAGGGCGAAACTCCCGTTTGAAAAACACGTTTTTCAAACTGTCACCTCCGGCAGGTCCTCATCGACCATTGCCTTCGGCGCGACGCGTGTGCCTGCGCCAATGCAGACGTTTGCGCGACTACAGCCACACCCCAATCAGAAAGGTTTTCCATATCCTCCGGGCGTTCGCCGACGACGGCGTTTTCTTCAATCACGGCATTTTCCGCGACGATTGCATATTGCACCACGGCGCCTTTTTTCACCACCGTGCCGGGCATCAGGATGGAATCACGCACGACTGCGCCCTTTTCGATCGATACGTTGGCAAATAAAACGGAGAAATCCACACTGCCCTCAATCAGCCCGCCTTCTGAAATCAAGGAATTCTGAACGGTGCGTCCGGAGAAACGTAGTGCGGCGGAGCGACCGGGTTGCGGGAGTAAATTTTCCAATCGGGGTCGCTTAGGTCAAGATCAACATTGGGGTTGAGCAGGTCAAGATTGGCTTCCCACAGGCTGTCAATCGTGCCAACGTCTTTCCAATAGCCATCGAAGGGGAAAGCGAAAAGCCGCTCGTGCGCCTCATGCATGGCTGGAATCAGATCGTGCCCGAAATCGTTGCCAGAGGCTTCGTTGGCCTCATCATCCAGCAAATACTGGCGCAGCTTCTCCCAAGTAAACATGTAAACCCCCATGGAGGCCTTATTACTGCGGGGGTGCTTTGGCTTTTCCTCAAATTCTGTGATGGCGCCATCTTCATTCACCATCATCAGGCCAAAGCGGGGCGCTTCCTCCCACGGAACTTCGAGCATGGCGATGGTACAGGCCGCTTCCTTTTCCTTATGATAGGCAAGCATTTTGGAATAATCCATCTTATAGATATGATCGCCGGAGAGGACCACAACATATTCAGGGTCATAGCGATCGATAAAATTGATATTCTGATAGATCGCGTTAGCGGTATTTTTATACCACTCTGTCCCACGAATTTTTGATAAGGGGAGAGGATATGTACCCCTCCGTTCACACGGTCCAGATCCCATGGCTCTCCATTGCCAATATAATCATTGAGCTCCAGCGGCTGATACTGGGTGAGAACACCGACGGTATCGATGCCGGAATTCACGCAATTGGAGAGCGGAAAGTCAATGATACGGTATTTTCCACCATAGGGCACGGCAGGCTTGGCGATATTTTTTGTCAGGATACCGAGCCGGCTTCCCTGCCCGCCTGCGAGGAGCATTGCAATGCATTCCTTTTTTCGGGCCATATATGTTGCCTCCTTTATTTTATAAAAATTGATTTTATGAAATCCGTGGAAATAAATTCCAGAGGATTTGATCAGATTGATTTAGCTTCCGGTGAGACGGGCTTTGCCTTTTTGCGGGATGGAGCCGCCTGTGCAGCGGAAGCGGGCGTTTTCTTCTGCCTTTTTTACGCTCCTTTGCAAGCTCCAAATATAACACGGAAAAACCAGGAAGATCCAGCACCATGCTCTGCTCGCAGCTATGCATGGGGAGATCCTCCGTTTTGATGATGCCGGAGGAGCCGTTGCCCTCGCCGCCGAACGCAATATCGTCGGAATTGAGCAGCACGCGGTAATCCCCCCGCTTCGGCGCGCCGATGCGGTAATCCGGGCGCTCTACCTTTGTAAAATTGCAAACGGCGATGATCTCATTGCCCTGGTCATCCATCCTGCGAAAGGCGATCACGGAGTTTGCACTGTCATCACTGGAAATCCAGGAGAAGCCCTCCCAGCTGAAATCAATTTGCCACAGCGGGGAATGCTTGAGGTAGAAATGGTTGAGCGCCTTCACATAGTCCCGCAGCTGTGCATGTTTTTCATAATCGAGCAGAAGCCAGTCCAGCTCGGCGGCAAAATCCCACTCCTTAAACTGCCCGAATTCCTGCCCCATGAAAAGCAGCTTCTTGCCTGGATGCGCCATCATATACCCATAAAACACACGCAACCCGGCAAATTTTTCTTCATAGCTGCCCGGCATTTTGCCGATTAAGGAGCATTTTCCATGCACCACTTCGTCATGTGAAATCGGCAGAACGTAGTTTCGGAAAACGCATAGAAGAAAGAAAAGGTGAGGCAATCATGATTGTATTTGCGGAAATAGCCATCCAGAGAGACATAGCGCAGAATATCGTTCATCCAGCCCATGTTCCATTTAAAATTAAAGCCGAGGCCGCCCACATTTGTCGGCTTCGAGACGAGCGGCCAGGCGGTGCTTTCCTCTGCAATCATCAGCGTGGAAGGATGCTCCTGAAAGATAACTTCGTTTAGCTTTCGCAGGAAGGAAACCGCCTCCAGATTCTCCCGCCCGCCGTGGTCGTTGGGAATCCAATCGCCATCCTCCCTACCGTAGTCAAGATAGAGCATGGATGCCACTGCATCTACACGAAGGCCGTCAATATGGTATTGATCCAGCCAAAACATCGCGCTGGAAATTAGAAAGCTTGCCACCTCGTTGCGCCCGTAGTCAAATACGCGGGTGCCCCACTGGCGGTGCTCGCCCTTGCGCGGGTCGGCATACTCATAGCAGGGGGCTCCGTCGAACTCATAAAGGCCATTGGCATCCTTGGGGAAATGTGCCGGTACCCAATCGAGAATCACGCCGATCCCGGCTGGTGGCACTGATCGACGAAATACATAAAATCATGCGGCGTACCGTAGCGGGAAGTTACGGCAAAATAACCGGTTACTTGGTAGCCCCAAGAGCCGTCGAAGGGATGCTCCATCACAGGCATGAGCTCTACATGGGTATACCCCATTTCAGTGAGATAGGGAACCAGCTCTTGCGCAAGCTTTCGATAGTCAAAAAAGTTCTCATCGGGATATCGCTTCCACGAGCCGGCGTGCATCTCATAGATATTGACAGGACTGTCATAGATAACAGTATGGCTTTTCGCTTCTTCCCAAGCCTGGTCGCCCCATTCGTAACCGCTCAGATCATAAACCTTGGAGGCATTATTGGGGCGCGTTTCCATATGTACGCCGTAGGGATCGCTTTTCATCAGCTGGCGGCCATCTTCTGTTAGGATACAGAACTTATAATTTTCAAATTGCGCAAGTTCCGGCAGCTCTGCCTCCCAAACGCCGCCGTTGTCCACCAAGGCCATGGGCGCGTTTTCCGCATCCCAGCCGTTGAAGTCGCCCACCACGCTGACGCCTGCGGCATGCGGCGCCCAAGTGCGAAATACCATTTTCCCACCGTCTATTCTATGCGCGCCGAAGTATTCATATGCGCGGGCATTACTACCCTCGTGGAATAAATAGAGCGGCACGTCAGAAGGAGAACTTTTTCGTTTCGCCATGGAGGTACACCTCGTTTACTTTTTAATAGCTTTATTTTAGCAAACCGAAATTCAATTTTCAAGTGTATTTTGAGTATTTTATTCAAAGCGAGTGCAAATTTCACGACCTATTTTTAGCTATTTTGTTACAAGAAACGCTAAGGCTTGATTTGTATCGAAAAGAATAACCCGTTTTTTTTCGTCAAAATGCCGAAAAAAGCGACCTGGGAATTGTGGAAAAGATCCGTTCGACACCCCAGGGACTACCTGAAAAAATAAATTTAATTCTAGCGTCTCCCGGCATTGCCATTTGGGATTCTCCCTCCTCCTGGCTTAACCAATCTGTATTCTTGCCGTTATGCTCCGTATCAAATAGAAACAGCGTGTGTTTTCCTGGGAAAATAGTGGTGGGCCGCCTGCTTCTTATGAGCCATGCCTACTGTTTGATCGGGTTGATGGGTTCTGTTTTTTATTTATAAAAAACGGAAGGCAGCATGGTAGTCTGCCTTCCGAAAAATATAAGAGACTGTATGATTAGGGCATCAGGCGGCGGATCACCATTTCGCAATCCGCCTCATTCATGATCTTCGGCACCGGATAGAGCGGGTTGCCCTCCTTGAGCGCACGCTCGACCAGAGTGGGGATATCCTTCTCCTGAATCTGCTCAATCTTATCGGGGATATTCATATCCTGGTTGAGCCGGCGGATCGCAGCAATAAAGGCCTCTGCCTTCTGCGCATCGTCATGCCGGGCTGTGTGATACTTGCCGCCTCGGCAAGCTCTGCCAGGCGCTTATGCGCGCTTTCGCCGTAGTATTCCAGCACATACGGCAGGATGATCGCATTGGCAAGGCCGTGCGCGATGCCATACATGCCGCCGAGGTTGTGCGCGATGGCATGAACATAGCCGACATAGGCGCGTGTAAAGGCAACGCCCGCATAGTAGGAGGCGAGCAGCATTTCGCCGCGGGCCTCAATATTCTTGCCATCCCGATAAACCGTTTCGATGTTGTCAAAGATCATTTTGACGGCGCGTTTGGCATTTTCTTCCGTATCGCGCGTATTGCTGTGGCCGATATAGGCTTCTACTGCATGGGTGAGCGCATCCATGCCGGTGGTGGAGGTGATATGCGGTGGCAAGCCGACGGTGAGCTCCGGATCAAGCACCGCATATTTTGGGCGCAGGACTGGATCGTTTATGGCATATTTTTCGTGTGTTTTTGGGTTGGTGACAACGGCCGCGATGGTTGTTTCGGAGCCAGTGCCCGCCGTGGTGGGAACGGCAAAGAAAGGCGGCAGCTTGCGCAGCACCTTCAGCACGCCGCGCATCTTCGGAATCGGTGTATTCGGGCGCACCACTCGCGCCGCGGCAACCTTGGCGCAGTCCATAGAAGAGCCGCCGCCAAATGCGATAATGGCTTCGCAGTTATTCTCCACATAAAGGCTGCGGGCATCCTCAATATTGTCAAAGGTGGGGTTGGGCTGCGTGCGTCATAGAGTGTGTACTGAATGCCGGCCTCTGTGAGCTTTTCAAAGAGCGGGTCAAGCAGGTGGAGGCTCATTAGCCCCTTATCCGTAACGATAAGCACCTTTTCCACACCTTTGGACTGGATGAGCGCAGGCAGACGCTTAATGGCGCCGGGGCCCTCGAGCCGCTCTGGTTCAGACCAGTCGAGAAAACAGACGAGCACACGGAAAACCGCCTGATAAGTACGGTACCATGCTTTTTTGATTGGCCACATAAAGATTCATTTCCTTCCTTCTTCAAAAAACCGCCGTCCGGCAGCTTTTCGGTAGTTGATATGCCTATAGTTTACTATTTTTGCTTTCCTTTGCAAGGGGATCTGTACAATTCTCCAAAGGACTCAAAACTGGCGGCAGCGTGCGGAAGCAAGAGAAAAGTTGAGGATTGGAACGCCAACAGCCGCCCGTTTATGTATTTTTCATGCTCTCTTTGATTTGACTTTCTTTCTGTGGTTTTATAATATATAAAGAAAAGCGATTCAAAAGGGGATGATGGAAAGAAAGGGGGATATCGGTGAATAAACAGGAAACCGTGGAATATTCGCTGCATGATGCAGGTGAATCTATCCAATACCGATTAAAGCGAGATATTCTTCATACAGACATCCGTGCGCCGGAGATGGCCGCATTGCGGGGCTGGGAAGAAGAACAACAAATTCATTTATCATATATGCAGGAGGCCGGCTCATGAATCAATGTGAAGAGATCCTGACACAGATCAAAAAAGCGTTCGTTGGCAAAAAAGACGTGGCGCGCAAAATTTTGATGACCATGCTCGCGGGAGGGCACGTGCTTCTGGAGGATATCCCGGGCGTTGGCAAAACAACGCTTGCCGTAGCGTTTTCCAACGCGACGGATTTACAGTATAAACGCATTCAGTTCACCCCCGACGTGCTGCCGTCGGATATTACGGGATTTTCGATCTTTCACCGCGAAACGGGAGCGATGGAATACCAGCCTGGGGCCGCGATTTGCAACCTGCTGTTGGCAGATGAAATCAACCGCGCTTCCTCCCGCACGCAGTCTGCGCTGTTGGAGGCGATGGAAGAAGGAAGCGTCACGGTGGACGGTGTGACGCACCTGATCCCGCAGCCTTCACCGTGATTGCAACGCAGAACCCTACCGGCTCGGCCGGGACACAGCTGCTGCCAGATTCACAGCTTGACCGTTTTATGATGCGCCTTTCCATCGGTTATCCAGAGCCAGCAGCGGAGCGGGAAATGCTGCGCCGCAAGCATGGCGAAAATCATGGTCAGGCTGTGCGGAAGGTGGCGGATGCAGCGGCCTTGCTTACAATGCGGGATGAGGTTTCCAAAGTGTTCGTCCACGAAGAGCTGTATGACTATATCGTCCGCCTTGCCCGCGCCACACGTGAGCATAAATCGATCCGGCAGGGCGCAAGCCCCCGCTGTTCAGTGGCGGCAATGGCGCTTGCGCAGGCCTGTTCCTGGATGGATGGGCGGGATTATGTGGTGCCGGAGGATGTCCGAGCAATTTACCCGGATTGCACAGCGCACCGCTTGCTATTAACAGCGCAGGCAAAGGCCCAGGGCGAGCAGCCGCGCGAGCTGCTGGATGAAATCCTGCGCAAAACGCCCGCGCCGAAGATCAGGTGACGATATGAGCCGTTATCGTATTCTTTATTTTTGCATGTTATCCATGGCGGTATCCTATTATGTGATGGACACGCGCTATCTCTCTTGGCTGCTGCTTGTAATGATTCTGTTGCTCGTGCCGCTGGAAGTGCTGCTGAGCCTGCCGGGCCTTTTAACGCTGCGTATTAAACTCACAGCGGAGCCTCTTTCGCCTACCCAAGGTGGGGTGCTGACCGCGCGGGCGGAGGTTTCTTCCCGCTTTCCGGTGCATTGTGTGCGTCTGCGTATGCAGTGCAAAAACCTGCTGACCGGCGAAGAGGCGGATAAAAAAGGCTGCTTCCCGGCGCGGGGTGGAAAGATGGCCGAGCTGCCCTGCCTGTGGGAGCACTGTGGCACCGTGTGCTGCCAGGTGACAAACGCGCGTATGGTTGATCTCTTGGGGCTTTTCTCCTTCCGGGTTCGTTTGCCGGCACCGGTGGAGGTGCTGATTTCTCCGACACCGACGCATTTTACGGGAAGGCTTCCGCCTTTGCGCCGGGCGGCACATTGGAGGCTGCTGCACGCTCGGCCGGCAAGGGCGGCGAAGAACGAAGCTCTGTGCGGGAATTCCGGGATGGGGATCAGTTGCGGGATGTGCATTGGAAGCTTTCCTCCAAGCTGCAAAAACTCATCGTGCGTGAGGCGGAGCAGACGCCGCAGCCAAGCGTTGTGCTTGCCTTTTGCCTGAGCGGGGCGCTGACCGGGCCGATCAGGTGCTCGCAAGGCTGACGGGCCTTTCAGAAGAGCTGTTCGAAAACCAGTGCGTGCACAGCCTGCAATGGTATGATGCGGCGAGAGGGGATTTGCACACCCGGCAGGTGGAGGATGAGGAATCGTTCCGCAGGGTGCTGCTGGAGGCCTGTTCCAGCCCGCTGTCAGAGCGGGAGTTGCGTGTGGAAGATTGCCGGAAAGAGCTCCGCGCGCCGATGGTTGATCTGCTATTTCTCATTCATGCGGATGGAATTTCTATGTTTGGCGATGCAGAGGAGGGGATGGAATGAAGCTGGCCGGATCCTCCGGAGCGGGTCAGGAGCTCAAATCGCGCTTCGCCATGCCGGTGCTCCGCTTTTGCAGCGGCGCGGTTTTGCTGCTGGCAGGCTTGTATGGGGCGTTGCTTTGCTTTTTTCAAACGTTTGCATTGCCGGAAGCGGAAACGGCGCTGATTTGGTCCCTGCCGACAACGCTGCTGTTTCTCATCATCTATTCCCTGCCGAAGCATCGGGGGCTTGCCTATCTGGCCGCGTTTGTTTTGTGGGGAATTGCCGCCTTTTTTGTGATGCGTGAGGTCGTAACGGGCGCAGTATTCGTGGCGGAGCAGTTTTCCACCCAGCGTCGGCCGTGTTTCCAAAGCTCGGCCATTTCGCACCGCCTCAAGCGCAGGAGGATTTAGCGGCTTGCCGCATGTTTTCCGGGTGGCTCAATTCCCGCTGACGGCCTATCTTGCCTGGGCGGTGATGAAGGCGCATAGCTTTTTTCTTTCCTTCCTCGTCACCGCGCCTTTTTTGGCGAGCGCGGCTGTGGTAGGGCTGCTGCCGGGCACGGCGCCGCTTGTGCTGCTGATCGGCTTTTGGGCCGCCATGTTGCTTTCGGGCCGTGC
>ENA-OUNI01000529-OUNI01000529.1-human-gut-metagenome-genome-assembly--contig:-NODE-529-length-17557-cov-2.286403_pt1 | contig 17557 bp, 24 predicted proteins | sample MGYA00242499_ERZ504580 | MGnify/ENA primary metagenome ERZ504580 (study PRJEB26092, sample SAMD00036315) | human gut metagenome | host: Homo sapiens | study: EMG produced TPA metagenomics assembly of... | reverse complement strand
AACGCGGGCTGCCGGCTATCACCGAAGCGAACGTGCTCTTGCCGGAACCGTTCGGTCCCATGATGCGTGTACTTCGCCGGCATTCACCGTGAAGTCGATGCCGCGCAGTATCTCCTTGCCCTCTATCGAGCATGGAGCCTCTAACCGTCAATATGTTTTTCATACTTCTATCGTTGTGTCAATATTACATTCCCCACACTCGGCCCATCGCACTAAAATCTCACATACAGGCCAAATGGCCCAGCCAATCCAGCTTGCCGCTCATCTTCATCGCACCGTTCTTCCTGCCAGGAGCAAGCCCGAACTCGAACTGCGAAGGCCCGATGACCAACGGCGAGAGGGAGAGGCCGAAGTTCCGGGTTATATGGACCACCCATTCCGCCCGCACCATCACATAGGGACCTACCGTCGGACGGTACAGTCTTCAGCCGCATGAACCCCAGGCCCACGCCGCCTCCGACCCGGAAAGAGAGCCATTTACGGGCGACGGGAAACTCCCAGTACCTATGCCGTAAGCAGTCGTTACGAAATAATTCATGAGGACTAAGTGCAGCGTTTCCGCAGACGGATCTCCCACCATCACTTCGTATGCTTCACCCAGACGGCTCCCAGCCAGAACTTTCCCTTCATATTCCGGGCGTACTCCGCGTAGAAAAAAAGACCTAAGCTACTGTTTATATCCCAAGTCGAACCTCCGCGTATCTCTATAACATTCGGGCGTTCGACTCCCTTTTCCGCAACAGCGGGCTCTACCCCCCGGGCCGCAAAAGCCGTAAGGGCGAACAGCAAGACAATCAGCGCTCTCTTCATCTTGTTATGCTCTAAGGTTCATATCATTGCCGTTTCCACACGGCATACAATCCCTGTTATCCGTCCTTCCGTCGAGGCGCAGCGCTCACTCACCGTCGGCACGTTCCGGCACTGTCCGGCCAAATTCCGCCCCATTCTGCGGCCCCGCCGCCTCGCAGGCTCAAAACCGGGCGTAAAAACCTATATGGCCGAATACATCAATCGAGGCCAAATGCCCTCTCCTGCCACCGTAGGTAATCGGAGCCAGCGGCGTCCACTCCGCCTGCGACGAGCCCAAAGGCCCGAACAGCAGCGGCGCGAAGGTCATACCGAAATGCCGGCCCAGATGCACCACCCACTCCGCACGTACCATCACGTAGGGAGCCAGACCAAGGTCCTTCACTCCTGGTCCGAGGTGCATGCCCAGTCCTACTCCGGCACCCGCCCGGAACGACAGCCACTGCCCTGCCACCGGGAGTTCCCAATACCCGATGCCGTACAACGCCGGACGGAGCCAGCGGTCGAGTACGTAGGAAGGCTGACACGTCGCGGACTGAAAATCGGACTGCAGGCCCAGACGGCCTCCCGCCCAAAACCTGCCTTCACGTTCCGGGCATACTCGACATAGCCGAACGACCGAACATATCAATATCTCCGACGCCGATAGCCACACCGCCGGAGAAAGCAATCACGTTGCGGTCCGCCCGCCGCTCATCCCGGCCACCGGTCTGTGCCACGGCGGCTGCAACCGACACACACGCCGTACATAACAGCAGCAAATACTTTTTCATGGTTCAAGAGGTTTCAGTCAAATGCAGCGGGTATCGTCCCGCCTCTCTTACCATGACGCCGCACCGGTCCTTTCCGTTGCACGGCTCCGCAAATTTCTATCCCACACTTCCTTCCAGGCTCACCGAAAGCAGCTTCTGCGCCTCCACGGCGAACTCCATCGGCAGCTTGTTGAGCACCTCCCTGGCATAACCGTTCACGATGAGTCCCACGGCCTCCTCCGTATCCAGCCCCCGCTGGTTGCAGTAGAAAAGCTGGTCGTCGCTTATCTTGGACGTCGTGGCCTCGTGCTCCACCACGGCACCTGAATTCCGCACGACGATGACCGGAAAGGTGTGCGCCCCGCAGCGGTCGCCTATCAGCAGCGAATCGCACTGCGAAAAGTTGCGGGCATTCTCCGCCCTGGGATTCACCTGCACCAGTCCGCGGTAGCTGTTCTGGCTGCGCCCGGCCGAAATACCCTTCGAAACGATGCGGCTCCGGGTGTTGCGCCCCAGATGTATCATTTTGGTACCCGTGTCGGCCTGCTGGAAGTTGTTGGTGAGCGCCACCGAGTAGAACTCCGCCGTACTGTTGTCCCCGGCGAGAATGCAGCTCGGATATTTCCAGGTGATGGCCGAACCGGTCTCCACCTGCGTCCACGAAAGTCGGGCATTTTCGCCACGGCATATCCCGCGCTTGGTGACGAAGTTGTAGATACCTCCCTTGCCCTCCCGGTCGCCGGGGTACCAGTTCTGGACGGTGGAGTATTTCACCTCCGCATCCTTCATCACCACGATTTCCACCACGGCGGCATGCAACTGGTTCTCATCGCGCCGCGGCGCGGTACACCCCTCCAGATAGCTGACGTACGCCCCCTCGTCGGCCACGATGAGCGTCCGCTCGAACTGCCCCGTACCGGCGGCATTGATGCGGAAATAGGTACTCAGCTCCATCGGGCAGTGAACCCCTTCGGGACGTAACAGAACGAACCGTCGGAGAAGACCGCCGCATTGAGCGCGGCGTAAAAGTTGTCCGTATAGGGCACCACGCTGCCGAGATACTTCCGAATCAGCTCCGGATAGTCGCGGATGGCTTCGCTCATCGAGCAGAAGACAATCCCCTTTTCGGCCAGCGTCTCCTTGAAAGTGGTCTTGACCGACACCGAATCCATCACGGCATCGACCGCCATCCCGCTCAGCGCGAGCTGCTCTTCGAGCGGTATGCCGAGTTTGTCGAAGGTCTTCTTCAGCTCCGGGTCGATGTCGTCCACGGTAGCCCCCGCCTTCCCCTTGGCGGGTTTGGGAGCGGCATAATAGATGATATCCTGAAAATCTATCTCCGGAATGTCGAGATGGGCCCAGGTCGGCAGCTTCATCGTCTGCCAATGGCGGAAGGCGGCCAGCCGGTACTCGGTCATCCATTCGGGCTCCTCCTTCTTGCGGGATATGAGCCGGACGACCTCTTCGTCCAGTCCGCGCGAATGGTCTCCGTATCTATATCGGTTGTAAAACCGTACTTGTACTCCTGTTCCGCAATATCGCGTATTATCTTATTGCTCTCTTCCATGCGTAATCCCAAACGTAGTTTCTCATCCAATCCACAAAATTAACCATCTGCCTGCGATGTGCAAAATTTATGCAGAAAATAACAATCTCCCGCCGGTACCCCCTCCCCCTCACGGGAAACGGCCATGACAAAACCGTGGCGTTCACGGCAATTAAATGTTAAGATTTAGCCCCGTCCTTATAGGGCTTTTCAAATTATAGATTAACTTTGTCCCAAATTTTTCTATCAGGACACGAATAATGGAAACTATCTACACCGTCATCGTAGTCATTTTATTGGTTCTGGCAATCCTCGGTCTCGTCGTAGGGGTTTCCAATGACGCAGTCAACTTCCTCAACTCGGCGATAGGCTCCAAAGCCGCCTCCCGCAAAGTCATCTTTACCATCGCTTCGGTCGGCATCCTGCTGGGTACGATGACCTCCAGCGGCATGATGGAGGTGGCCCGCAGCGGCGTGTTCTACCCGGAGATGTTCACCTTCCGCGACGTGATGATGCTCTTTCTCGGGGTGATGTTCGCCAACGTGATACTGCTCGACCTGTTCAACACCTTCGGACTGCCCACCTCCACGACCGTCTCCCTCGTTTTCGGACTGCTCGGCGCCGCGGTGGCGGTCACCTCGCTCAAGATAAGCGCCGACCCGACGCTGACGGCGGCCGACATGTCCAATTACATCAACTCGGGCAAGGCTCTCGTCATCATATCGGGTATCCTGGCCTCCGTGGCCATCGCCTTCGTGGTGGGTGCCTTCGTGATGTTCATCAGCCGTCTCATCTTCACTTTCCGCTACCAGAAGATGCTGAAGCGCTTCGGCGCCTGTGGTGCGGCATCGCCTTCACCGCCATCGCCTACTTCGCTCTCTTCAAGGGGCTGCAGGATTCCGGGATATTCAGTCCGGCCTTTTTCGATACGCTCTCGGCCCACATGTTCCCCATCCTGCTCGGTTTCTTCGCGGTCAGCTCGCTCGTCATGTTCCTGCTTCAGCTCGCCAAAATCAACATCCTCAAGGTTACGATACTCGCCGGCACCTTCTCGCTGGCGCTCGCCTTCGCGGGCAACGACCTGGTGAACTTCATCGGCGTACCGATAGCCGGCCTCGACTCCTACAAGATAGCCCTTGCGGCCGGAGGCGACGACGGCATGATGATGGGCAAGCTCAGCGAACCGGTAGTGGCCAACCACCTGCTGCTGCTCGTAGCCGGGTGCATCATGGTCGTGACGCTCTGGACATCCAAAAAGGCACAGAGCGTCAGCGAAACGGAAATCAACCTCGCCAAACAGGACGAGGGAACGGAGCGTTTCGGCTCCACCCTCTTCTCCCGTTCCATCGTGCGGGGAGCCATCACCGTCAACAGGTGGTACGAGGACCACGCTCCCGAATCCTTCCAACGGGCGATAAACAAACGGTTCATTCCGCTGCGCCCCAAAGCCGGAAGCGCCCATTTCGACCTGATACGCGCCACGGTGAACCTCACCGTCGCCTCCATACTCATCGCCACGGCCACCTCGCTCAAACTCCCCCTCTCGACCACCTACGTCACTTTCATGGTGGCCATGGGTAGTTCGCTCGCCGACAAGGCGTGGGGCCGCGAAAGCGCGTTTACAGAATAACGGGCGTGGTGACGGTCATCGCAGGCTGGTTCGTCACGGCACTCATCGCCTTCGTCATCGCCCTCGTCGTGACCTACGCCCTGCTGTGGGGCGGTACGTGGGCCGTCATCATCATCTCGCTGCTCTGCGTAGGGATGTTCATCCAGAGTTCCATCACCCACAAGCGCCGCAAGGCCAAAGAACATAAAACCGAAGAAATCGTCACCGCTTCGGGCAACAGCACCCAGGAAGTGATGCGCAATCTCATCGCCCGAGATAAGCGGTGTCATGACCAAAACGACCGAGATATACAGCAAGACCATCATGGCGACGCTGAACGAAGACCGCAGGAGCTGCGCGAAATGGTGCGCGAATCGAACGACCTCTTCTACAACGCCCGTGAAAAGAAATACGCCCTGCTGCCCACCCTCCAGAAACTTCAGGACAACTACATCGAAGCGGGCCACTTCTACGTACAGGTCGTGGACTACATCAGCGAGATGTCCAAGGCGCTGGTGCACATCACCCGTCCCTGCTTCGAACATATCGACAACAACCACAAGGGGATGAGCGAGGAACAGGTGGAAGACCTCCTCAAAATCAACGACAAGGTATCGGAGATATACGCCCGCATCAACGTCATGCTCAACGACAACGACTACTCCGACACGAACGTGGTGCTGGAGATGCGCGACGAGCTGTTCGTCACGATTGACGATGCGGTGAAGAGCCAGCTCCGCAGGATACAGAACAAGGCCACGAGCACCAAAGCCAGCATGCTCTACCTGACCATCCTGAACGAAACGAAGACCATGGTACTCCAGTCGAGAAACCTTCTCAAGTCGCAGCGTTCATTCATGGAGAATCAGGACACCTCCAACGACCTCATGGGAAACAAATAAGTCAGCAGGGGCACAGCCAGGGGAACGGAAGACAGAAGCAAAGGGGGACGGAACGATTCGTCCCCTTTTTCGTCGGCTTCCGGCAAATGCCTCGGCCCGGGCAATCCCGGGAACGGAGACCGGACAACAGGCATCCTTCTCACTCCATCGAAATACGGACTCGAAACTTGAAAGAATCCGCCGACCGCCACGGGCGGCATCCCCGCCGTTTCTTCCCGTCCTTCCGCTGCGCCAACCACCGGCCGCCCGGCTCGGCACATACGGTACAACCGAGACGGCATGAAAATACATCCCCGACAGGCAAGCCCGACTACGGCGAAAAAGAGAGGGCGGTATCTTCCGACCGCCACCCGCCGTATCACCATCGGCATCGATTCAGTCCTGCACGGTCCTCCTCCCGTACCCGAATATCTTTCAGCTTGTCGACTCCGACACCGAAAAAGGCTGTGCCATTCTGAACCGTATCGATTCAATCTGGCACAGCCTCCTGCGTCGTTCATCCGCCGGACCGTCAAGACTCCGGCTTCTGCACGACGAACTCGTATATCAACGGCGTATAAGGCTTGATTTCCGCTACCGGTACAGTAGTGCCCGAAGAGGTGGAATAGGCATATAATAGGTAGAGGAGGCGAAAAAGTAGTCCGTATCCTCCGTCGTATAGTCCTTATACTGATACGTAAAGTCGAACGTGAACGTGGCCGAGGAAGACCACATGGAGCTGCTCTTGTCCGGATACATGTACTGACGGTAATAACCGTACTCCGACGGGACGGCGATACGCACGCTGTCGCCGTAACAGAGGTCGGGCAGGATGGCATAGAACACCTTCGCCGGCATCTGGTTGGCATTGTTGGGGTCGGTGGACATCCGCGTCACCCTTATCGGACTCGTAACGTCGCTGCTGCGCACCGTACCGAACCGGTTGTACAATACGGTATCGATATTGGAATCTATCAGATGCCCGTCGAGAAACCCGCACCTGTAGTAGATATTGGCGCTCTGGTTCAGCGGCACCGTATCACCGGGATTGGGCCGGGCGAGTATATCCATATACAGTCCCTCGCGCACCGTATCGTTCAGCGGTTTGCCCCACCCTTCCGGCCGGGATGCGGTAACGAACTCCTCTATCGCTTGCCGCCCTTCGGACTGGGGATTATCCACGATATTGACGATGCGGAGGCTGTCGAGAATGACCGGCACGTCCGATTCAAGGGCCTGCTGCCCCCCGTATCCGGTCGAAGTCTGAATACCGTACGATGCGAAAGCCAGACGCGAAGGGATATAGACACGCCACGTCTCTCCGGGCGTGATTTCCGTGATGGCCTGGTAGATGCCCGAAGGTATATCGCTCAGGTCCTGCCGACTGGCGATATAGAGCCTGTCGGGGATGTAATGCGTATATTTGGTAAAGGTTCCGAGAAGCCGGGCCGTTGCCTCGTTACGGTTGTAAACGATGTCGCCGTTCAGGTCACGGATGACATATTCCACATCCACCCACCTGCCCCGGACGTCCACCTTCGTGGCACTTCCGTCGGCAAGGCCTCGATTACCTCATAATACATCCCCGTATCTCCGAGCGGTTCGGCATCGGGAGCATTGCTGCTCACCCAGATGTCGAGCGCCTTGTCCTCTATCTCGTTGAAATTCTCGCTCTCGGTCCTGGCGCACGAGCAGCAGGCGCATGCGGCGACAGCGACCGCCAAAGGTTTCAAAACATGTCTCATCATATATCACTGTTCGGCGCTATGCCTTCTCATTGGTTCTCAATCACTTTTTCCACATTCACCCGCCAGGCTACGGGCGTGTTGGGCGGAAGCTGCTGCACCGTATGGTCGCCATAGGCATTACCGGAGGTCATTACCACCATGACGAGGTCGCCCGGCGCACTCTCCGCCAACGACTCCTCCACGCCCTTCATCAGCTTTCCGTCACCCAGCACTATCCGCAGCGTATCGCGGTTCCACTCCACCCGGTCGGGCATCCGCTCCGGCCTGTTGGTATAGATGAGGTCTCCGGTACTCGTCTCGGAAAAAGAGGTCGAAAACTTATATACCTCATACATCAGATAGAGACTGTCGCCTCGCTCCGCGAGCGGAGTTCCCCGGCCATCCTCCGGATAGACGATGTCGCGGAACACCCCCGACATGATTTCGGTATAGGCACTACCGTTTTCATTCCTGCTCTCCACCCACGAACGGATGGTATCCATCTGCTGCTCGAATATCTCGCTCTTCTTGTTGCACGCCGAAACCGCAAGCACGACCGCAACGGCCGCAACAGCGCACATTCTCCAGCATTTACCCTTCATAGGCCGAATTTTTTCCTTCGGACACGGCTCGCGTCCGTTTAATGTACAAAGATAGGCAAAAAACCCATCCACGCAAAACCGCACGCACGACAATCCCTCTTCCTAAACAACGGCATCGCCTCCGTTTCATTGTCCGGCCGCGGAAACGGAAGGGATAAAAATAGGGAAGCGTTCGAAGGGATGGTAAAAAAAGCTATATTTGCATCCACAAATACGGTATTCCGCATACCGTCGGCGACACTGAACGATTGACGATGAAGAGAGTGCTTGTAACCGGAGGAGCCGGATTCATAGGTTCGCACCTGTGCGAACGGCTGGTAAGCGAAGGCCAGACGTCATCTGCCTCGACAACTATTTTACCGGCAGCAAGAGAAACGTGATGCACCTGGCCGGGTGCGGCAATTTCGAGATGGTGCGCCACGACGTCACCGCTCCCTATTACGCCGAGGTGGACGAAATCTACAATCTCGCCTGCCCCGCCTCCCCGATACATTACCAATACAACCCCATCAAGACCACCAAGACATCCGTCATGGGGGCCATCAACATGCTGGGGCTCGCCAAGCGCGTCAAGGCACGCATCTTGCAAGCCTCCACCTCCGAAGTTTACGGCGACCCGGACGTGCATCCGCAGCCGGAGAGCTATTGGGGAAGCGTGAACCCGGTGGGCATCCGCTCCTGCTACGACGAAGGCAAACGCTGCGCGGAGACGCTCTTCATGGATTACCGGCGTCAGAACGGCGTCCGCATCAAAATCGTGAGGATATTCAACACCTACGGCCCGCGCATGAATCCGGACGACGGACGCGTGGTCTCCAACTTCATCGTACAGGCACTGCGCGGAGAGGACATCACAATATACGGCGACGGCTCACAGACGCGCAGTTTCCAATACGTCAGCGACCTGGTGGAAGGAATGGTGCGCATGATGGATACCCCGGACGAAGTGACCGGTCCGGTAAACATCGGCAATCCCGGCGAGTTCACCATCCTCGAACTCGCCTCCCTCATCCGGGAGCTTACGGGCTCCTCCTCGCGGATAGTCTTCCGTCCGTTGCCTTCGGACGACCCGCGACAGCGCCGTCCCGACATCGGGCTTGCAGGCGAACTGCTCGGCGGATGGCGGCCGGAGATACAGCTCCGCGAAGGGCTCGCGCGAACCATCGCCTACTTCGAAAGCATTATCCGATAAACCGATACTATACATCATTTAAAGCAGAAATGTTCAGTTTCCATACAAAGAACATATATCTCGCCGACCTGCTCGACGACTTTTACGACATCCACTGCCATCTGCTTCCCGGCGTGGACGACGGGAGTCCCGACCGGGAACACAGCCTTCGACTGCTGGAGCGAATGCAGGGCATGGGGGTAAAAGGTCTCTACATGACGCCCCACATCATTCACGGAGCCTACGACAACCGCGGCGAAGAGGAGCTCCGACAGCGATTCGCCGACTTCGGGTACCAGGGGCCGCTGGATATCCGGCTGGGCGCGGAGTATTTCATCGACGACAAGTTCCCGGAACACCTCGAAGGCAATCCCCTGACCATGAACTGCCGCCACGTTCTCGTGGAGTTCTCCATCAACGGATACAGCCTCCGGGCTTTCGACATGCTGTTCGAAGCGACCTTTCGGGTTATGAAATCATCCTCGCCCACCCCGAACGATATGCGTTCGTACAGGCCAACGGCAAGGACAAGGTCATCAACCTGATAAAACAGTACAAATTGCAGCTCAACCTGCTCTCGCTGGCAGGATACCACGCAGCGGTGCGAAGAAATATGCCGAACAGATGCTCCGGCAGGGGTTATACACCTTCGTGGGAACCGACACGCACTCCAATGCCTATCTCGATGCCCTCCAGCGGGCCAGGATATCGAAGAAGGTGTTCGATGCGGTGAATGTTCTGAAAGAGAACAACCGGACGCTGTTCTAACGGCAGCGTTACCGCGTATGCGAACCGCCCGCAGGAAGTTTCCTGCGGGCGGTTCGCGTAGGGCCGGACGTTGCACGGCACTGTCACGGACTATTTCTGAATACGAAATAGACGGCCAGAACGATGCACACGAAAGCGGCGATATGTTCCAGCGGAAGTCTCGGTACGGAAAACCAGAATGGTGAAAACCGTAAACACGAGCAAGGAGATGACCTCCTGTATGATTTTGAGCTGGATGAGCGAGAAGGGTCCTCCGTTCTCGACGAACCCCAGCCGGTTGGCCGGCACCTGAAAACAGTATTCGAAAAAGGCGACTCCCCAACTGGCCAGAATGACGAGGAAGAGCGGAAGGGGACTGCCGTTGTTCGAGCCATTGAACTTCAGGTGTCCGTACCACGCCATCGTCATGAAGGTATTGGAACATACGAGCAACAGAACGGTATAAAGCGCTTTCATGGTCGGAATGTTTTTCAAACGGCGCAAAGATACCCAATTGTCCCGTTTCCCGTACCTGTTCCCGGGAAGAAACACCTGCGGCGGCGACAAAACAGGAGGGGAACCCCTCTGCGGATTCCCCTCCTGCGGGCGGCAACCGCCCCGGCGCCCCGGGCACTATCCGAGGTACGATTCAGGAATTTGTTGCGCGAGCTGTGACGGAGACGGCGGATAGCCTTCTCCTTTATCTGACGCACACGTTCGCGCGTCAGCCCGAACTTCTCGCCAATCTCTTCGAGCGTCATCTCCGGACAGCCGATACCGAAAAAGTAACGGATGATGTCGCGCTCACGGTCGGTCAGCGTGGCGAGCGCACGCTCCACCTCGGTGGAGAGCGACTCGTTTATCAACCGCGGTCGGCATTCGGGGAATCGGTATTGACCAGCACGTCGAGCAGGTTGTTGTCCTCTCCGTCCGAGAAGGGGGCATCCACCGAGACGTGACGACCCGACACACGGAGCGTATCGGAGACCTTCTCCTTCGGCAGGTCGAGCACGTTGGCAAGCTCCTCCGGCGAAGGGGTACGCTCGTTCTCCTGCTCGAAACGGGCGAACGCCTTGTTTATCTTATTGAGGGACCCCACCTGGTTGAGCGGCAGACGCACGATGCGCGACTGCTCGGCGAGGGCCTGCAGGATAGACTGGCGTATCCACCACACGGCATAGGAGATGAACTTGAAACCGCGTGTTTCATCGAACTTCTCCGCAGCCTTGATGAGCCCCAGGTTGCCTTCATTGATAAGGTCGGGAAGGCTGAGCCCCTGGTTCTGGTACTGTTTGGCCACCGAAACCACGAAACGCAGGTTGCCTTGGTCAGCTTTTCAAGCGCCTCCTGGTCGCCCTTCTTGATGCGCTGCGCAAGCTCCACTTCCTCCTCAACGGTGATAAGGTCTTCCTTGCCTATCTCCTGAAGGTATTTGTCCAGCGATGCACTTTCGCGGTTCGTGATGGATTTTGTAATCTTTAACTGCCTCATGTTGTTGGTTGCAATATAAAATAGTACGTTGTCTCTTCTCTCTTTCCCGCCGGCAGGCGTTTTAAAAACGGACCCGGCCCCGCAATGCGACTCCTGCGTGGGCCGGGACCATCTTTCTCTTATCGTCCCTATCGGCAGCTCCCTACTGCACGAGGGAGTAACTGATGGCGCGCCGTTGGGATATACGCCTTCGATATATGTCACGGGACCCGTCACCCGGTCAAGGTCGGCCACCGAACGGATGGGGCGGTCGTTGATATGGGTTATCACGAATCCCTCCTTCACCCGGGCCCTGGCCAGCACGCCGCCCGGACGCACCTCCGTCACCCGTATGCCGTTCTCTATCCTCAGCTCTCTGCGGGTTCTGTCGTTAATCTCCGCGAAACGTCCGCCGAGCGACTCGGCCACATCCACATAGTCGCGGGAGAGCAGTTCGGCCTTACCAGCTTATTACGCAGCACAACCTCGAATTGTTTCGTTTTCCCGTCCCTTTTTACGGAAATAGTCACCTTGTCGTTCGGGCGATAACGCGACATGATTTCCGCCAGGTTGGTATTGTTGCCGAGCCGGATGCGTCTATTGCGGTGATTACGTCGCCCTTGCGGATACCGGCCGCCTTGGCCGCACCGTCCTCCGAGACATCGGCCACATAGACGCCGCCCGTTTCGCGGATGCCGTACTCCTCGCCGAACGCCTCGACGAACTCTTCGTCAATCTCCCGGTAGCTGACGCCGAGCAGCGCACGCTGCACCACACCGTACTCCTTGAGGTCCACCACCACCTTCTTCACTATCGCGCTCGGAATGGCGAACGAATAGCCATATAGGTTCCCGTCTGACTTTTAATCAGCGTATTGATACCCACAAGCTCACCGCGCGTATTGACCAGTGCGCCGCCGCTGTTGCCGGGGTTTACCGCTGCATCGGTCTGGATGAACGACTCCACGCGGTACTGGTTGGGAATCGCTCCGAGGTTACGCGATTTGGCGCTCACGATACCCGCCGTAATGGTCGACTGCAGGTCGAAAGGGCTGCCGATAGCCAGCACCCATTCACCGAGCCGCAGCGCATCCGAATCTCCGAATGCCAGCGTCGGCAGGTTCTCACCCTCTATCTTGATAAGCGCCACCTCGGTGGTCGGGTCGGTACCGACGACCTTGGCCTGGAAGGTACGCCCGTCGTAAAGTTTCACCTTCAGTTCGGTGGCGTTATCCACGACATGATGGTTGGTAACGATATAACCGTCCTGAGAGATGATGACGCCCGAACCGCCCGCCTTGAATTCGCGAGGCACATACTCCCCGCCGCGGGAGTAACCCTGCGGTATTCCGAAAAATTCGAGGAAGGGGTCTACATTACGCATCTGCACCTGCTGCGTCACCTCGATGTTGACCACTGCATTTACCGCATTCTCGGCGGCATAGGTCAGGTCGGGATAGTCGGCCGCCTGGTAGGCGGTAAAGTGAGCCGCCGGCGACTTCTCTATCTCCACAACCTTCTCCACCACCCGCTCCTGCGGCTGCACGCTCCGGCTGTTCTTCGTGATAAGGTAGGTCGCACCGCTGCCAACCGCCAGGCTGCGGCGATGAGACCCGCAAACATCCATTTTCTGTTCATAACGATATATAAAATAAGTATAAGTTGAACTCCTGTTTCCCGGCCGCCGCACGGACAGCCTGCTGCGGGAAAGCGCGTCGAATCATACCATAGGCGAATATCGTTCTGTTTCTTAATTTCTTAAATCATTCGTGACTAATTTAGAACGCACCTTTCTCCCTCCTTATTGTGCATGCCGCCTTTTTGCAGCCCCTGTACCGGGAGACGACGGGGAATACTGCGGAACGGGGATTTTTCGTTACCTTTGCCGGGCAGGCATGCCGGCCGGGGAGCTCCCCGGCCGGAGGTATCCGACCCGCAAATTCCGGAGGACACGACACATGGCACAGCAAAGCAACATTCCCCTGGCCGAACGGCTCAGGCCGCGGACGCTCGACGACTACATCGGGCAGGAGCATCTCGTGGGGCCCGGAGGCGTTTTTCGCAAATTCATCGAAACGGGCAACGTCCCCTCCTTCATCCTCTGGGGGCCGCCCGGCGTGGGCAAGACGACCCTGGCCCGGCTCGTCGCCGGAGCCTCGACAGGAAGATGTTCACGTTGTCGGCGATAAACTCAGGCGTCAAGGACGTGCGTGAGGTCATCGAACAGGCACGCAAACAGAAATTCTTCAACACGCCCGCACCGTTCCTCTTCATCGACGAAATCCACCGTTTCAACAAGGCGCAGCAGGATTCGTTGCTGGGGGCCGTCGAACAGGGCGACATCACCCTCGTCGGCGCGACGACCGAGAATCCCTCCTTCGAGGTCATCTCGCCGCTGCTGTCACGCTGTCAGGTCTATGTACTGAAGGCGATGGACGACGCACAGCTGCAGGAACTGCTCGACCGCGCCCTCTCCACGGATGCGATACTCCGTGAACGGCACATCGAGGTACGCGAAACGGGCGCGCTCTTCGGCTTCGCGGGAGGCGACGCCCGCAAGCTGCTCAACATTCTCGACATTGTCGCGGGAGCCTCGGACGGCGACTGGTGATAGACGACCGCACCGTAACCGACGCCCTGCAACAGAACATCGCCACCTACGACAAGAACGGAGAGATGCACTACGACATCATCTCCGCTTTCATCAAAAGCGTACGCGGCAGTGACCCGAACGCCGCCGTCTACTACCTCGCCCGCATGCTCAATGCCGGGGAAGACCCCAAATTCATTGCCCGCAGGCTCGTCATCCTCGCCGCCGAAGACATCGGACTGGCCAACCCGAACGGACTGCTGCTCGCCAACGCCTGTTTCGACACCGTCCACAAAATCGGCATGCCCGAGGCCCGCATTCCCCTGGCCGAGGCCACCATCTACCTCGCCACGAGTCCCAAGAGCAACTCGGCCTACATGGCCATCGACCGGGCCATGGGGCTGGCGGCGAAGGATACCAACAACCGACCCGTCCCCCTGCACATCCGCAACGCTCCGACCAAACTGATGAAGGAGCTGGACTATGGAAAGAACTACAAGTACGCCCACGATTTCGAAGGCAACTTCGCCGAACAGGAGTTCATGCCTGCCGGTCTGGAGGGGCGGCGCTTCTACGAACCGGGCAACATCCGAAGGAGGCCGAGATAGCACGCCGCATCGCCTCGCTCTGGAAAGGCAAATACTGACGGGTCTCCGCGCCCGAAAGGAAACTCTCCGCAAGACGCCGCATCCCGCCGCACCGGAACAGGCGAACGCATCGGCGCAGTGCCCTTCCGGGTACCGGAACAGCGAATTCGGCACGGAGGCGAAAGTTGCCGGAAGCGGCAAAAAGCGTTATATTTGTGAACGCAACGCAGACAAACAAGATTCCGACATGGAGATAACGAAAAAGATATTCTGGACGGAGGCCATGAAAGGCGGCACCGTCATGGGACTCGTGGCGGCTGCCCTGCAGCTTACACGGGTATCGCTCGCGCTGGGAGGCTGGATGAGCATCCTGTCGCTCGTCCTGTTCATCCTGCTCACCTACGGTTTCACGCGCCGGATAGCCGGCATGGCCGATGCACGGGAAGGGTTCCCCTACGGCCGGTGCATGGGATTCGTCCTTGCCATGATGCTCTTCACGGGCGTCATCTTCGGATTCGCCTCGGCACTCATCAACAACTTCCTCATTAAGGAAGCGGTCACGGAGGCAATCGACCTGCAGATGGCCACCATGCAGGACCTCCTGCCACAGGCTCAGTTCGACATGGTTTACGACGCGCTCTATTCGGCCATGTTCAACCCGCTCGTGCTCGTCATCTGCTACGTAATAGGTTATTTCATACAGGGAGGCATCATCGGCCTCTTTACGAGCGCCATGGCACAGCGCCAGCCCGACCCGCTCGCCGGAACGATGACCGCGACGACAACGGAACCGGCCATGAGTGAGACACCCGACATATCGGTGGTCATCCCCCTGCTGAACGAAAGCGAATCGCTTCCGGAGCTCGCCGCATGGATAGACCGGGTAATGACCGCAAACCGTTTCCGGTACGAAGCCATCTTCATCGACGACGGCAGCAGCGACAGCTCGTGGAACGTGATACGCAGCCTCTCGGCGACCAATCCCTCGGTACGCGGCATCCGCTTCCGGCGCAACTACGGCAAGAGCGCCGCACTCTACTGCGGATTCGAGGCGGCCCGGGGCGAAGTCGTCATCACAATGGACGCCGACCTGCAGGACTCCCCCGACGAGATACCGGAGCTTTACCGCATGATAACAGAGGAGGGCTACGACCTCGTCTCGGGATGGAAGCGCCGGCGCCACGACCCGATAGGGAAACGGTGGCCGAGCAAACTCTTCAACGCTACGGCACGGGCGACCTCCGGCATCCGGCTCCACGACTTCAACTGCGGCCTCAAGGCGTACCGGAAGAAAGTCGTCAAGAGCATCGAGGTGTACGGAGAGATGCACCGCTACATCCCTATCCTGGCCAAGAACGCAGGGTTCACCCGCATCGGGAGAAGGAAGTACACCACCGTGCACGCAAGTACGGCCACAGCAAATTCGGCTGGGAACGCGCCGTCAAAGGCTACCTCGACCTCGTCACGGTCATGTTCCTGTCGCGCTTCGGGCGCAGTCCGATGTACTTTTCGGCGGACTGGGCACGCTGATGTTCCTCTTCGGGGGCGTGGCCGTCATCGTGATAATCGCCCAGAAGCTCTATCGCCAGTCGCACGACATGGTATTCCGCGCCGTCACCGACCAGCCGCTGTTCCACCTCTGCCTGCTGGCCGTCGTTCTGGGCGTCATGCTCTTCCTGGCGGGTTTCCTCGGAGAGCTGATAAACCGGAACTCGGCAGACCGCAACCACTATCTCATAGACGAAGAACTTTAACGCCCCCGCGCCCCGTCCGCAGCAGGCGTCAGGCGCCCCTTGCCAGAAGACCGGCATCCGCCTCGCCAAGCAGCGAAAACGGCCCAATGACAAACAGAAAAAGACAACAAATACCAAAAGAGATGATACAAAGGATACAATCGCTTTACCTGCTGCTCGTCGCCGTACTGACGGGCCTCATGCTGCTGATGCCGCTGGGAACCTTCCTCGGCGGAACGGAAGAGATGTACCTCACGGCCTTCGGATTCTCCGACGCCGCCGACGGAACACCCGTGCTGACCGCCTACGGCCTCGCCGCCACGGTCATCGCCGCCGCGCTGCTACCGTTCGTAACCATCTTCCTCTATAAGAAACGCCTGCTGCAATTCCGGCTCTGCGTAGTGGAGACGGTACTCCTCGCCGGAGTGATGCTGTTCGAGATATACTACATCTGGGGAGGTGCGCGGAGCCTCTCGACGCTCGCCGTTTCAGCCTGGAAACTCTCCGCCGCCGCCTTCTTCCCGCCCGTTTCGCTCATCTTCACCTACCTTGCGCTGCGGGGCATCCGGAAAGATATCCTTCTGGTGAAGTCGCTCGACAGGATACGGTAACACCCGTCAGGAGACAAAAAGGCGGCACCGCAGATTCGCAGCGCCGCCTTTTCCATTTCCGGCCGGCTCAATCCTCCACGGGAGAGAAATCCTCCTTGCCCACACCGCACAGCGGACATACCCAATCTTCGGGAATATCCTCGAAAGCGGTTCCGGGTGCCACGCCGCTGTCGGGGTCCCCCGCTGCCGGGTCGTATATATATCCGCATACGTTACAAATGTACTTTTTCATATCCGTGACTGTTTTAATTAAACGATGTTTCCGGAGCGAAAGATACAAAATTGTTACCAAACTGCACCGGCCGGGCACAAAATATGTTATGTCACTCAAATCGGGAAAAGGGCAATAATATTTTCGGGGAAAAAGAGTTATCTTTGTATAATCGGCCGGCGGGAGATGCCCGCGACCGGCCCCCAGAACCGAAACACACCACCATTTTATGAGAACGGGAGTAGGAACATACATTCTTATCATACTGGTCATTCTGATACTGTTCGGCCTCGTATCCATCGGCGACATACTCAGCGTGGCCTTCTATATCGTTATGGGATTCATCGCACTGGTACTCATCGGCATACTGATATTCCGCTACCGGATGAACCGTCTGCGCAGACAGATGGAGGAGCAGGGAGAGACTTTCCGCACCTACACATGGGGCGGCGGCCGGAACCAAAAGAAAAAGGACGGCGAAATCACCGTACAGCAGACCGAGACATCGTCGAAA
>ENA-OUNI01000527-OUNI01000527.1-human-gut-metagenome-genome-assembly--contig:-NODE-527-length-17610-cov-2.256535_pt1 | contig 17610 bp, 28 predicted proteins | sample MGYA00242499_ERZ504580 | MGnify/ENA primary metagenome ERZ504580 (study PRJEB26092, sample SAMD00036315) | human gut metagenome | host: Homo sapiens | study: EMG produced TPA metagenomics assembly of... | reverse complement strand
ACGATTTGATGTACTATTCGTCACAAGGATATAAGAAGGGACTCGTCGTCAAGACGCTCTTTGCCTGGGGCCTCAAGCGGCGGATGCTCAGGGTATTGGCCGAAAAGAAGCCCGATGTCCTCGTCTTTACCCATCCCTTCCCGGCAGGGGCGGCAGCGCTCCTCAAGCGCCAGCACCGCCTCGATATCCCCCTGGTCGCGTCATCACCGATTTTGCCATCCATCAGCTCTGGGTCTATCCTCAGATTGATGTCTACTGCGTCGCCGCGTCCCAGCTCAAGGACCTGCTCGTCGAACAGGGCATCGATGCCGGCAAGATCGTCGTCTCCGGGATCCCCGTGCGCAAGGCCTTTGAACAGGAACGCTGGCATTGGGATGCCGCCCATAAGGCGGATAAGAACGTCCTCATCATGGGCGGCGGCCTGGGCATGGGTTCCATCAAACAGTCCCTGACGCTCCTCGACCGCCTCGACGCCGTCGACAGCTTCACTGTCGTCACCGGCTACAATGCCGATCTCTATGACGAACTGTCCAAGATGCGCAGCGAACTGCATCACGACGTCAGCATCCTGGGCTATACCAACCGGATTCCCCAGCTCATGTGCCAGGCATCGCTGCTGGTCACCAAACCGGCGCCCTGACCTGTACCGAAGCGGCCGCCGTCCAGGTACCTATGGTCCTTTATAGTCCCATCCCGGGCCAGGAAGAAGCAATGCGACGTACATGCAGGCCAAAGGCTGTGCCCGCTGGGTCAAGAAGCAGGAAGACCTCGTTTCTGTCGTAGCGGACCTGTTGACGCATCCCGATAAGCTGGCAGCCATGTCCGAAGCCAGCCTCGACTGCCACCGCGACGGTGCGCGGATCATCGGCAAGGAAATCGTCCGCCTTCTGCGGCCCCAGACAGCGGGAGCGGCGGCGGACTTGATATATGAACACTGAGAAAAGGGTCTCCTCGGTTTCGCTCTGCGAAGCAAGAGGAGTTTTTTTCCAAAAGGAGTAATTTTTCATGGAATTCCAACTTTTCATACGACCCTGTCGGCGTCGCTGCTGCTCTTCATCATGGCCGGCGGCTTCCTGGCCGGTTTCGTCGATTCCATCGCCGGCGGTGGCGGCCTCATCTCGCTGCCCGTCCTCTTGGCAGCCGGCCTGCCGCCGCACCTGGCCATTGGGACCAATAAATTTTCCGCGACCTTTGGCGCCGTCATGAGCGCCTGGCAGTTCTGGCGGGCCGGCAAGGTCGACATGAGCCTCTTGAAGCGGATCCTGCCGGGGACCTTCATCGGTGCCATCCTGGGCTGCCTGGTCATGCTGCACTTGAAGAGCGAATGGCTCCAGCCCATCATCATCATCGCCCTCATCGCGGCAGCGGTCTTCGTCTTCAGCCAGCGTCAGCTCGGCGCTGCCAGCACGTACAGCGGCAATACCCGGAAGAACGTCCTGGCTGCCCTGGTCATGGCCTCGGCCATCGGTTTCTATGACGGCTTCATCGGGCCGGGGACGGGGACTTTCCTCATCGTTGGCTTGCGGCTTGGGCTTCGACTTCGTCACGGCTGCCGGCAATGCCAAGATCCTCAACCTCATGAGCAATGTGACGTCCTTCGTCCTCCTCATCTGGTGGGGCCAGATCCTCTACGTCTACGGCATCGCCATGGCCCTGTGCATCTTTGCCGGCGCCTTCTTCGGTTCCCGCCTGGCTATCCGCCGGGGTACGGGCTTCGTCCGCCTGGTCATGCTGGCCGTCACAGTCGTCCTCATCGGCAAATTGGGCTTATCTTATTTCGGTATTATGTAGGAGGGACGCTATGGATACGGTACTCATCAGCGGCGGCACATCGGGCATCGGCCTGGCGGCAGCGGCGGTCTTACTGGAAAGGGGCTGGAACGTCGCCATCAGCGGCCGCCATCGGGAAAAAGGGGAGGCCGCCCTGGCGGCGTTGTCTGCGCCGGACCGGACCTGGTATATCCAGGGCGACGTGGCCTGCGACGACGACTGCCGCCGGATGGTCGAAGAGACGGTTTCTCACTTCGGCGGCCTAGACGGTCTGGTCACGTCGGCCGGCGTCTATGAACAAGGCTCTTGGAAAATGTCACGCCTGCGACATGCAGCGCCTCTTTTCCATCAATGTCTTCGGGACGATCTCGCTCTGCCGCTATGCCCTGCCGCACTTGCGCGCCGGCCGGGCAGCATCGTCACCGTCAGCAGCGACGCCGGTCTCCAGGGCAACATCGCCTGCGCTCTCTACGGGGCGACGAAAGGCGCCGTCGTGGCCTTCACCCAGTCCCTGGCCCTGGAAGCGGCACCGCACCAGATACGGGTCAACTGCGTCTGTCCCGGTGACGTGGAAACGCCTATGCTGGAGCAGCAGCTCCGGGACCATCCTGATACGACGCGGGATGCCATGAAAGAGCAGTATCCCTTGTACCGACTGGCCCGGCCCGATGAAGTGGCCAAGGCCATCGCCTTTCTCTTGAGCGATGACGCGTCGTTCATTACCGGCGTGGCACTTCCTGTCGATGGGGGTTTGACAAGCTGGTAGAAACATGGGAAAATATAGAGTATAAATTTTAATACGTTAAAGAATGGGGTGTTTGTTATGGCAGAAGAAGTATACAAAGAAGAAGTCAAGACCGTAGAAGAACTGCAGGCAGAAATTGCCGCATTGAAACAGGAACTGGCCGACATGAAGGCCCAGTCCCAGCCGGCCGACGATGCCGCAGCCAGTGTCGTCAAGGCCATGGAAGAGTCGACAGAAGACAAAGACGTGAAAGTCGAAATGTTGTGCCGCTGGGCTGCAGCCCGGGCCGGTGCCATCGTCATTGCGCCGCTCGTCGGGACCGTCGCCCTCATGGCCAACGAAGTCTATTTGGTCAGCCGCATTGCCAAGGTCTATGATGTCAAACTGAGCGAACGGGCCCTCATCGCCTTCCTCGGCGCCGTCGCAGCCGCGTCGCCGGCAGCCTGCTGACGACGATCATTCCTTTCAGCGCCATCCAGGTACCTGTCGCCGTCGGCATCACTTACAGCCTGGGCCGCGTCACCCAGCGCTGGCTCAAGGACGGCATGCCTACCGACATGGGTCCCTACGTCGACATGATGGGCGAATGGAAGGATAAGGCTCGGGAACAAGTCGACAAACTCAAGGAAAATCCCTTGAAGAATGTCCCCCTCGGTGATGAAACCATCGACTTCATGAAGAAATGGGGCGGCGTCGCCAAGGACCGCTTCCAGGACGTTAAGGAAAAAGGGGAAGAACTCTATCACACCGTCCGCCATCACGACAACCTGGTCGATGAAATTGTAGAAGAAAAGGCCGAAGAAACCAAGGCCGGTGAAGCCGAAAAGCAGAAGGAACGGCAGAAACTGCCGAAACTGTGGAAATAGCCGAAATAGCCGAAGCTACGGCTGAAACGACGTCCGCTGCGAACCGGAAACGGCAGCGGCTGCAGACGGCGATACGGCGTCTGTCGAAGACAAGGTGAAAGCCGCCGTAGAAGATGCCAAAATCCCTTTGGAAGATAAGAAGTAAGGTGAAGGCCCATGTGGAAGGTACTGCGCTTTTTTGCACGTTTTTATACACCTGGCAAATTCGTCACCTTTGTCTGCAAGACAGGGAGGAAGGTCCACTTTTTGCCGAAGCTCCTGATGATTTTTTACTGTATGCAGGATGAAGACACGCCGAAATTCATCAAATTGGCCCTCATGGGGGCCTTGGGGTATGTCATTCTGCCCTTTGATTTCGTGCCCGATGTCTTTGCCGGCTTCGGCTGGCTCGATGATGCTGCCGTCGTCGCTGCGGCCCTGCGCCTGGCCGGGACCTACGTCAAGCCGGAACACCGTGAAAAAGTACGTCATATGTTCCCGTTCTTCCGCGTCCGCGTGTGAAGGCGGGGAAAGCCGTCTGAAGGCTTTGCCATCATGCACGGTCCATTTACTTATCGTTTGTAGTACGGAGTTTGTAGTTTGTAGAAGATGGCTTTAAATTTAAAAATATTTACTAAAAACTACAAACTGCAAACTTAATACTCAAAAAGCGGCTGTCTTTATGGGACAGCCTCTTTTTCCTTTGACAAACATAGTTCCTCATCGTAAAATAGTATGAGTGTGCATGATGTAAGATGCATATAGTTAGGAGTTAAGAACTTATGATTACTGTCGTTGAAAAAGTGCGGTTCTATGAAACCGACATGATGGGCATTGCCCACCATTCCAATCATATCCGCTGGTTCGAGTGCGGCCGCTGTGAATATCTGGCAGCTGCCGGCATCGATTTGTTCGCCCTGCTGGACCGGGGTATTTCCTATCCCATCAAGAGCGTGTCCTGCGAGTACATCAGTCCCATCAACTATGCCGATACCATCGACATCGAGACGCGGCTGGTCAAGCTGAGCCGGGCGCAGATGGTCTTTTCGTACCGCATCGTCAACCACGATGACCACCGCCTGCTGGCGACGGGGACGACGCAGAACGTCTTTGCCCATAAGGACAGCGGCAAAGTCGCCCGCCTCGATGAAGCCGATTATAAGAAATTACAGGCCATGTATGCCGAAGATAAAGCGGCTGCCAGGCCGGGGGAGGGGTCCATGGAACGTAATCAACAGCCTATCGCGTCTTTGATTCCGGCGTCGGCGGCCTGACCGTCGTCGCCAAGCTGCGGATGCTGCTGCCTCACGAAAACATCATCTACGTGGGCGATACCAAGCGCAATCCCTATGGGACGCGGACGCCGGAAGAAATCCTGACCTATACGCGGGATATCCTGCGCTTCATGACGGCCCAGGGCGTCAAGCTCGTCGCCATCGGCTGCAACACCGTGACGGCCGTCGCCTATGATACGGTCGTCCAGGAAGTACCGTATCCCCTCATCGGCATGAGCCGGGGCCTGCGGACGGCGCGGGAAATCAGCGCGACCAAAAAGATTGCCGTCTTTGCCACGCCGCTCACGATTGCCAACCACAGCCATCGCAAAGTCGCCGCCGCCATGGACCCGGACATCGAAATCGTCGAGCAGTCCTGCCCGGCCCTGGCCAATCTCATCGAACGGGGCGTCCTCGACGGCCCGGAAATCCGCGAGCCTTTGAAGCGCTATACGGAACCGGTCCTTCATTCCGGTGCCGATACGGCCATCTTCGGCTGTACCCATTTCCCCTTCGTCCAGCCCTTGTTTGAAGAACTCTGCGGTGATTCCATCGCTTTTGTCGACCCGGCTCATGAAATGGCCCTGGAAACATTGGACGTCCTGAAAAAGGATGGCCTCCTCAATAAGCAGCCGGAACCGGGGACTCTCCGCCTGTGCTTTACGGCAGAGAGCGGCCGCGGCTCCCGCCTGGCCCAGCACCTCATCCCGGCCAATGAATTTACAGCTGAAGAAATTTCCCTCACTTAATGGTTATCAAAATATTATATAAAAGGAGTCTTGCGTCGTGTTTTTCTATGTCTTACTCAATGTTGTCATTGCCGTCATCGGCATTGTCGCTGTCTTGTACCTTTTATTCCGTTTCTTTGCCTGGCGGCAGGGCGATGCCCGCTTCGTCATCGAAGCCCGTCGCCGCAAACCGTTTGAACTGAAACAGATGACCCAGGATACGGCTGTCTTTGAAACGGAAGTCCCCCTCCACAACGCCGGCCGTCAGCTCGGTACGATCATGGATTTCTATCCCCGGACCCTGCTGCCCCGCGAACAGTACGACAAGGTCATCGTCCATTCCCAGCTGGCCAATAAAGCGGCTGAACGCGATGACAACTATTGGGAATCGGTCATCTTCAACCCTGGCGACAAGGGTATGATCCGCGTCACTATCGCCCTGGTCAGCAAAGACGGCAATATCCGCGAAGACCTGAAGACCTTCCCTGACATGCCCATCGATTTGGTATATCAGGTCGTTTCCCGTAGCGAATGGTACATCCATAAAGCCCGCATCACCCTGAAGGCTTCGGAAGTACAGCACGCATTGGAACAGAACTAGGAGGTTTTAACGAGATGGCAGAATTAGAATTAGTACCTGTAAAAACGAGAATCCTTACGGATAAAGATGATATTGTCGACGTCATTGAAGAATATGCAAAAGATATCGTCGGCCCGGACGATTTGGTCTGCTCGGCCGAAAGTGTTGTTGCCATTACCCAGCGCCGCTATACCCGTCCGGAAGAACTGACGCCGTCGTGGCAGGCCCGCCTCATGCGCCGCTTCGTTCCGGGCGAAGGCAGTATGGCCAGCCTCTATGGCATGCAAGCTGCGATGAACCTCGAAGGCGAATGGAAGATGATGTTCTGGTTCTTCATCGGCTTCTTGGCCAAGCTCGTCGGCAAGAACGGTGTATGGTATGCCAAATGCCGCCAGGCATCGCTCACGGACGATGTCACCGGCACCATGCCGCCTTTTGATAAATGCATCGTCTACGGCCCGGCCGAACCGGATAAAGTCGCTGAAAATATCAAACAGCGCATGGGCTGCTACGGCGCCGTCGTCGCTGACGTCAACGACCTCAAGCGCTCGGCTGTCCTCGGCCACAGCAAAGGCCTGAACCCGAAGGAAATTGCCAAGATCCTCATCGACAACCCCTTTGGCAACGCTTCCCAGAAGACGCCGATCGTCGTCATCAAGAATTACGCCCAGTTCGTCAAGAACCGGAATAAGGACTAAGGAGACGGGCCTGTGGCAGAAAAAATCGTACTGGCAACGCACAATGCCGGAAAAATCCGGGAGTTCAAGAGCATCCTGGAACCTTTAGGCTATGAAGCCGTTTCCGTCCACGACATCATCGCCGATATTACCGAGCCCGAAGAAACGGGGAAGACCTTTGCCGAAAATGCCTTGCTCAAGGCAACCTATTATATGAAGGCTACCGGTCTGCCCTGCCTGGCCGATGACTCGGGTATTGCCGCCGACGCCCTCGGCGGCGTCCCGGCGTCTATTCGGCTCGCTATGCCGGCCCGGACTGTGATGATGAAGCCAATAACCAGAAACTCGTCGCCGACCTGGCTGCCTTTCCGCCGGAACAGCGCACGGTCCACTATATCTGCTCCCTCGTCCTCATCTGGCCCGACGGCCGGACCGTGACGGCTGAAGGGAGCTGTGACGGTGTCCTGCGCGACTTCTATGCCGGCGACAATGGCTTCGGTTATGATCCGCTCTTCTACGTCCCGAAAAGGGCAAGACTATGGCCGAAATGACCATGGAAGAAAAGAACGCCATCAGCACCGTGCAAAGCCTTGAAGAAGCTCGTCGAGGCCCTGTCATGAGTACCGTCCGCGTCGGCCTGGTCAGTGACAGCCACGGCCGTTTCGAATGTCTGTCGCGCATGGCCGATGCCGCGCCCGACGTGGCGGCCTGGATCCATTGCGGCGACTACTGTGATGACGGCGAAGACCTGGCCATCTATACGGGCGTTCCCGTCTATGCCGTTTTAGGCAACAATGATTACATGACCCATACGAACGATCCGGAATGTCGCTGCGTCACCGTCGGCGGTATTCGCATCGTCGCCATCCACGGCTGTCAGTGGTATGGTGAAAGGCGCTGGCAGAAGCTCGTCGAGCTGGGCCGTCAGAACCAGGCGGACCTCGTCGCCTTTGGCCATACGCACCGCCGTTTCGTCAAGATGGACGGAGAGATGTGGGTCGTCAATCCCGGCAGTATCGGTCTGCCCCGGGATGGCCGGAAGGGGACGTATGCCATCGTATCCATCGATGACGGCGTCATTACCGACGTGGCCTTTCACGAAATCGAACGGTAATTCCAGCAGAAATGGATGATAAGATTCATGAAAACGAATAAACTCAAGCTCTACGGGTTCAACAACCTGACCAAGACCCTGAGCTTCAACATGTATGATATTTGTTATGCCGTCAGCGACGAATCGCGCCGTCAGTACATCGAATACATCGATGAACAGTACAATGCCGACAGGCTGACAAAAATCCTGCGCAACGTGTCGGACATCATCGGCGCCCACGTCCTCAACGTCGCCAGCCAGGATTATGACCCCCAGGGGGCCAGTGTTACCATCCTCATTTCCGAAGAAGAAGTACACGATGCCGATGTGGTTTGTCATCTCGACAAGAGCCATCTGACCGTCCATACCTATCCCGAAAGCCATCCCCAGAAGGGTATCATAACTTTCCGGGCCGATATCGACGTGTCTACGTGCGGCCGCATTTCGCCGCTCAACGCCTTGAATTATCTCCTCGACAGCTTTGATTCGGATATCGTCACCCTCGATTACCGCGTCCGTGGCTTCACGCGCGATGTGAACGGCAAGAAACTGTTCATCGACCACCGCATCAATTCCATCCAGAATTATATCGCCCCGGCCACGCGCAACCGCTACGATATGATCGACGTCAACGTCTATCAGGAAAACATCTTCCATACCAAGATGGTCCTGCACGACTTCGACCTGGATAATTATCTCTTCAACATCACGAAAGAAGACCTGACGCCGCGCCAGCAGCAGCAGATACGCCGCCAGGTGCGCCAGGAAATGCTGGAAATCTACAACGGCCGCAACATGCCGTCCATGCGCTAAAGGGGGCGAGAGTTTGGATACTAAAAAAACACTGTGCCGCATAGGCCGGAAAATGAAAGATGCCGGCCTGGTCACCGCCTGTGATGCAACATCAGTTTCCGCCGCGACGACGGTACCGTCGTCATCACACCGTCAGGCGTGCCGAAGGGGGAACTGAAGCCGAAGCACCTGCTCGTCGTTGACCTCGACGGCCACGTCCTGGAAGGTACGGGGAAGGCCTCGTCGGAATCGGCCCTCCACTTGGAAATTTATCGGAAGCGGGAAGACGTCCGGGCCATCATCCACGCCCATCCCGTCACGGCGACGGCCCTGACCGTAGCGGCATCCCTTTCCGGCCGGACATCGTCACCGAAGGGGCCCTGGTCCTGGGACCGGTGCCGACCGTAGCCTATGCGCCGCCGGGATCGGCGGAACTGGCCACGGCCTGTGCCGAAGCCGCAGAAGGAGCCGACGTCTTCCTCATGGAACGCCATGGCGCCGCCACGGTCGGCCAAGACCTGGAACAGGCCTTCTACCGCCTGGAAACACTGGAAACCGTAGCCAAGATGTACCGTGATTCCCTCATCTTCGCTGCCGCCAGCAGCCAACAAAAAAATAACCCTACTGCCAAAGCCCAGCCCTTGAGCTGGTATTTGAAGCAGTGAAAAAAGGAGCTGTCCCATGAAGACAGCTCCTTTTTGGCAGCCAGCGGCTAGCTGTTAAAAGACGTCCCTCTTCACAGGATACGGCAAAACATGGTATCATTAAAAGGATTGGTTGTTTCAGTGAGAATTACGATAAGGAGGTATCATCATGAATCTGGATGGTATCACATTACATTGCATTACGAACGAACTGGCCGACATCCTCAAGGGCGGCCAGATTTCTAAAATCTATCAGCTCGACGCCCGGTCCCTCTATTTCCGCATCTTCAACGATACGGGCATCCATCACCTGGTCATCACCCTGGACGATTCTCCGCGCCTGTACGTCGCCGATACCATGCCGCCGACGCCGGATATTCCGACGGGCCTCTGCATGTTCCTGCGCAAGTATTATGAAAACGGCCGCATTGCATCCATCGCCCAGCTGCACCTGGACCGGCTCATCGAAATCGCCGTCGACGTCCTCGACATGTCAGGCCGCCTGGTGACGCGCAAGATTCACGTCGAACTCATGGGCAAATACAGCAACGTCATCTTTACCGAAGACGGCACTATCATCGAAGCTCTCATCAAGACGGGCAAGAACAAGCAGGCCCTGCGGACCATCGCTCCTAAGGAACCCTATGCCTTCCCGCCGAACTTCATGCGCATGGACCCTTTGCTTTTTCGGCTCAGGAACTGACGGATATGATGGAAACGGGTACGGACGAACCGCTCAAGACGTGGATGCTCAAGCGCTTCAACGGCATGAGCACCATCGTCCTCAACGAACTGTCCCACGATTCGGGTATCGATGCAGGGCGTCCCGTAGGGGACTTGTCGCCGGCCGACCGCTTCGCCTGGTGCCGTACGGTCGAAGCCTTTGGCAAGCGCCTGGACGGCATTTCCGGCGCTATGTCTATACGGTCAAGGGCAAGGAAGTCATCTTCCGCTGGAACTCCACAGCCTGGCTCAATATCCGCGGCGCCATTTCAAGCTCATCGAAACGTACCTCAGCGAGTACCAGGCGACGCACCGCACCTTAACGGCGAACAGGAACAGCTGCAGAAGAAGGTCGGCAAGCTCATCGAAAAGCAGAAGCGCAAGATCAAGCGCATTGCCAGCGAAATGAAAGAAACGAAGAAGATGGATACGTACAAGCTCTACGGCGACCTGCTCATGATCTATGCCTACGAAAAGCACGATCATGAAAAAGAAGTGACCGTCCAGAACCTCTTGTCGCAAGACCAGGAAAAGGTGACCATCCCCTTGAACCCGGCCTATTCCATGACGGACAATGCCAACCGCTATTACAAGCGCTACACCAAGATGCGCAACCGCAAGCAGATGTCGGCCCAGCTCCACGAAGAGAACCAGAAGCACTTGGATTACCTCTATTCGCTGGAATATGCCCTGGAAAATACGAGTACGAAAGATGAAATCGCCGATATCAAGGCCGAAATGAAACAGATGAACCTCATCAGCGGCCACAACCGGGACAAGCTCAAAAAAGAATCGGCCCAGGATATCCTGACCCTCCAGGCCGACGGCCTGGACATCTGGGTCGGCCGCAACAACCGGCAGAACGACTTTTTGACCTTGAAGAAAGCCCATCCCTATGACCTCTGGTTCCACGTCAAGAACCAGCCCGGTTCCCACGTCATCTTGGCCTGCCATAACGTGACGCCGACGGATGCCCAGATCGAACGGGCTGCCCAACTGGCCGCCTACTACAGCAAGGCCCGGGAAAGCTCGAAAGTCGAAGTCGACTGCACTCTCGTGCGCCACGTCAAGAAACCGGCTCATGCCGTCCCAGGCTACGTCATCTTCACCGACCAGACGACGTACATGGTAGAACCGAAAAAATAATGGTTTGTGGCTCGTGGTTCGTAGGGGCAGGCCGTAGGCTCTCCTCATAGGAGAGCTGTCAGCGAAGCTGACTGAGAGGTTGCCTTTTATCGTTTGCGGTTTGGTGTATGATGTTTGAGGCGATGGTTATTTGCTTAATTTGTGGTAAAATATTGCAAAAATTAAGCCGTTTAGGGTATAATGAGGTATTGAATAGACTAATAAGGGGGTTCGTAAATGCGAAGTATGACTGGTTTTGGCAGCGGTTCCGGCAACGACGGGAAACTGGCTGTCACTCTTGAAATGCGCGCTGTGAACCAACGTTTTTTGGAATTGAATATCCGCATGCCTCATGCTTATCTGGCCCTGGAAGACCGGCTGCGCAATGGTATCAAGGCCGTCCTCAAGCGGGGCAAAGTCGACGTCTTCGTCACTGTCCAGGACCTGGACCCGGCGGCACCGGATGTCCGCGTCGACCACGCTGCCTTAGGCGCCGTCAAGACGGCCTTGCAGGACGTGAACGACCGTTTCTTTGAAGGTAAGGCCGTGACCCTCGGCGAGGTGACGTCCCTGACCAAGGACTGGTTCGTCCAGACGCCGCCGGTCATCGATGCCGATGCCAGCTGGCCGCCTTTTGAAGCCGCCCTGCAGGGGGCTTGGACAGCATGGTCGCCATGCGCGAACGGGAAGGGGCCAATATCAGCCGGGATCTCCTCAGCCGGGCCGATAAGATGGCAGCCCTCGTCGAATCCATTGCCAGCCGCAAGGAAATCATCGTCCAGGCCTATGAAGAACGGCTGGAAAAGAAAATCCTGGCCCTCATGGATAAGGTCCAGGCCGCCGTTCCCGATGAAGACCGGCTCTTGCAGGAAGTGGCCATCTATTCGGATAAAGTCGATTTCACCGAAGAAGTCGTCCGTTTCCGCAGCCACTTGAACCAGCTGCACGCCATGCTGCAAAGTCCCGGCGAAGTAGGGCGCAAGCTCGATTTTCTCATCCAGGAAATGAACCGCGAGACCAACACCATCGGCTCCAAGGCCGGCGACCTGGCCGTGACCGAAGCGGTCCTGCAGCTCAAGAATGAAATCGAAAAGATACGCGAACAGGTGCAGAATATCGAATGATGAATTTCAACTTATTAAATATCGGCTTCGGCAATGTCGTCATGGGCGACAAAGTCGTGGCATCATCAGTCCTGAGTCGGCGCCCATCAAGCGCCTCGTCCAGGATGCCCGTGATGGGAATACCCTCATCGATGCGACTTTTGGCCGCAAGACCCGGTCGGTCCTGGTCATGGACAACGGCTGGATCATCTTGTCGGCCTTGCAGCCCGAGACGATTTCTCACCGCATCGTTCCCGCCGGCAGCGATTCCTTCTGGGAGGACGCTGCTGACGACGGGGAAACAGAAAAGGAGTAGTAATGTTATGAATGATTCCGGATTGCTCATCGTCGTATCCGGCCCGTCCGGAGCCGGCAAGGGGACTATCTGTTCTGCTCTGCGGGAACAGTTCCCCAATATCCAGTATTCCATTTCCATGACGACCCGTGATCCCCGGCCCGGGGAAGTAGATGGCGTCAATTATTATTTTGCCGATAACGCGCGGTTCGAACAGCTCCTGGCAGAAGATGCCTTCCTGGAACACGCCAAGGTCTACGATCATTACTACGGCACGCCCAAGAAGTACGTCTACCAGATGTTGGAAGAAGGAAAGCATGTCATGCTGGAAATCGACATCCAGGGAGCCATGCAGGTCAAAGAACGGTATCCCCAGGCGTCTTCATCTACATCGTACCGCCCAGCCGGGCTGTGTTGGAAAACGCCTCCGCGGCCGCCAGACCGATTCGGACGACGTCATCGCCGGCCGCCTGACCAAGGCCCGGGAAGAACTGGACTGGATCGACCGCTATGATTATGTCATCGTCAACGACGATTTGGATAAGGCCGTCGACGAAGCGGCTTCTATCTTGAAAGCCGAACAGTGTAAAGTGACGCGCAATGCCCATCGCATCGCCCATACGAAAGAATTGTACAAATAATAGGAGAGATGAACTATGTTAATTAAACCGACTCTTGAATCCCTGATGACTAAAGTGGACAGCAAATATACGCTGGTTACGCTGGCTGCCAAACGGGCCCGCCAGCTCACCGATGGCGACGAACCCCTCGTCGACGTCGATACGACGAAAGTAGTTTCCATTGCCATGGAAGAAATCGACCAGGGCAAGATCACGTATGAAGCACCGCGTGACGGCATTAAATAACACGGAGGTGTTTTCCATGAGCTTGGAAAAGAAAAAGATTGTCTTAGGGATCACTGGCGGCATTGCGGCCTTCAAGGCAGCTTCTATTGCCAGTCAGCTCCGCAAGCGGGGGGCCGAAGTCAAATGCATCATGACCGACCATGCGACGAAACTGATCACGCCCTTGACGATGCGGGAAATTTCCGGCAATCCCGTTGCCGTATCCATGTTCGACGATGTGCCTGAATTCAACGTAGAACACATCGCCCCTGGCCCGCTGGGCCGACGTCTTCGTCATCGCACCGGCGACGGCCGACATCATTGGCAAAGTCGCCAACGGCATTGCCGACGACATGCTGTCGACGACGGTCATGGCTACGACGGCACCGGTCCTCATCGCACCGGCCATGAATACCAACATGTATCTCAACCCCATTACCCAGGACAATATGGCCAAGCTGAAGAAATTCGGCTATCATTTTATCGCTCCTGACAGCGGTCATCTGGCCTGCGGCATCGACGGCGTCGGCCGCCTGCCCGAACCGGATACCATCGTCGACTACATCGAGCTCCTGGCCTGCCGCAATGACCTCCTGAAAGGGAAGAAGGTCATCGTCACGCTGGTGGCACGCGGGAACCTATCGACCCGGTCCGCTTCATCGGCAATCATTCCAGCGGCCGCATGGGCTTTGCCATCGCCAAGCTGCCGTCATGGCCGGTGCTGAAGCCACCCTCGTCGCCGGGACGACGGATAACCTCAAGACACCCCGTCGGCCTGGCCCGCCGCATCGATGTCGGCAGTACGCGTGACATGAAAGCTGCCGTCGATTCCTATTATGACGACTGCGACCTGGTCATCAAAGCCGCAGCTGTCGCCGATTACCGTTCGGCCCATCCGGCGGAAAACAAGATCAAGAAAAACGACGATACCCTGACCATCGAAATGGCCAAGAACCCGGATATCCTCTATGGCCTGGGCCAGCGCAAGACCCATCAGACCCTGGTCGGCTTTGCTGCCGAAACGACGAACGTCATCGAATACGGCACGAAGAAGCTCAAGAAGAAGAACCTCGACATGCTCGTCGCCAACGACGTCAGTGCCGAAGGAGCCGGCTTCAAAGGGACGACCAACATCGCCACCCTGCTTTTCCCGGACGGCTCTATGGAAAAATTAGAAAAAATGGATAAAGACGAACTCGCTGCCATCATCGTAGCCCGCGCGGCTGCTATTATGGCGAAAAAGAATCGTTGATAGCAGGGAGTTTGCAGAAAAAGGACTGTCGCATGTGCGACAGTCCTTTTTAGCAGTCAGCAGCTAGCTGTTAGCAGTTAGCAAATGAATTTAACTTTAGAAGTTGTTTTTACAAACTATGGGCCGATCACAAAAAATACACGGCCCGTGGCCTTGTGCGTAGGGGACGCCTGGAAGGCGTCCCGCTGTGATATTCGATCATAGCCCATTCGGGCTTAATAGTATGTTTTTTTTATCACGAACCACAAGCCACTAACACTAACCCGCCCTACGATGCTTTGGCGAAGCCGTTGAGGTTGTCGGGCCGACGGAGAGGATGGGGCAGTTATTTTCTTTGGCTTCCGTAATGGCCCAGCGGACGAGGGGCGTCTTGCCGTCTTCCAGGTTGACGACTAAGAGGGACGCTTCTTTCAGCATCCGGTCATCGCCCGGCTGGCCGCTGATGAGGAGGACGGCACCGAAACGGCGCTGGATGCGGCGCTGCCAGTCGGGATCGCCGCCGGCCAGGGCTATCTGACGGCCCGTGAGGAAGCGGTCCAGCTGGCGCGTATAATCGCGCTGAGTCATGAAGGAGGGCAGGTCCAGGCCGCGGTCTTCCGGGTCCCGGACGGAGCGCGACGCTTGCCTGGGGCGTCACTTTCCGCGGCGCCTGGCCTTTGGCCAGATCCGGCCGCACCTGGCGCTTGTTGAGTTCCTTGCGCAGGGCCAGGAGTTCGGCAATCTGGCTGGATGCCGTTTCTTTTATCTTTTCGATATACTGTTCCTGCTTGCGGATGCGGTCTTCGTACTGTTTGCGGTCCTGTTCGCGGCCCGTCCTTTCCGCATCGAGTTCCTGGCGCAGCCGTTCCAGTTCAGAAAGGACGGCCGTGCGGTTTTGGCTTCCAGGCGCAGGCGCAGGAGTTCTTCTCGGTCGGCGCCATCTGGGCTTTTTCTTCCCGCAGCTGCTGAAGTTCTTCTTTTTCTTTGCCCATCATCATGGCCGGCGTTCCTCGGCCGCCAGTGACGGCTTCGTCGGACCAGGGCTGGTCGCAGATGGCCATGAGATAGATGCCCAGGGCATGGGCTGCCGCGTGCTTGGCCATCTGCACGTCTTCAAAGACGTCGGTCAAGCCGAGAATCTGACTGTCCGTCTGGAGCATGAGCAGGTCGATGATGCCCATATAGGAAAAAGATTCCATAGTCTGCGCCATATCGTAGCGTTCGAGGTGGATCGTGCCGGCGTAGATTTCTTCCGGGTTCTGTTTGGACGTATAATACGTATTGATGAGCAGCCGGTCGCCGTCCGTTCGTAGATGCGCAGTACCAAGCGTCTTCCTGGTCTGTGCCGGTGTGGCGGCTGAAGGTCAGCCCAACTTTTATTAAGCTGGGGCAGATTATGTCTATGCATTCGGACATCCTGCCCAAACGGTACTGTGATGAATTGATGCGGCTGCAGTCTGAAGTGACGCCGATGCCCTTTGAGGAAGTGGCAGAAGTAATCGAGGGAGCATATGGCTGCCCATGGAAGGAAATATTTCTCGAGATCGAGGACACGCCTCTTGGATCAGCCTCTATCGCGCAGGTGCACAAGGCCGTACTGGGCAATGGATGCAAAGTCGTGGTGAAGGTTCAGCGCAAGGGAATCTATGAGACGATGGCAAGGGATATCAGCCTCCTCCACAAAGCAGTAAAGCTTCTGCCGCCGGTCAGCCTCAAAGGCGTGGTGGATCTGGACATGGTTTTGGATGAATTGTGGGCGGTAACGCGCGAGGAGATGAATTTCCTGACAGAAGCGGCCAATATGGAAGAGTTTGCCCGCAGAAATGAAGGAATTGCCTACATCGGCACCTGTGCTCTACCAGGAATATACAACGCTTCACGTGCTGGTCATGGAGTATATCGAAGGATACAGGCTGGATGAAAATGAGGCGCTTATCGATAATGGATATGATTTGAAAGAGATTGGCAGCAAGCTGGTAGACAACTATATCAAGCAGGTGATGGAAGATGGGTTCTTCCATGCGGATCCTCATTCAGGCAACGTTAAGATACGGGATGGGAAGATTATCTGGATTGATATGGGCATGATGGGACGCCTCACTGAGCGGGACCGCGAGCTGATCGGGAATGCGGTGCAGGGAATCGCGTTAAATGATATCGGGATGATACAAGAAGCGGTGCTCGCACTGGGAGAATTCAAAGAGAAGCCGGATCAGAACAGGCTATATAAGGATATTGACGGCCTGCTTCTTAAGTATGGCAACGTTGATATGGGAAAGATTAACGTGGCAGAGGTCATGACGGACCTCATGGACGTCATGAAGGAAAATAAGATTGCCATGCCCCATGGCCTGACGATGCTTGCCAGAGGCCTGACGCATATGGAAGGCGTGCTTGCAAGCCTGTCACCGGATATCAATATGGTGGAGATTGCTTCCGCTCATATGGCTGGCGAAGTCTTAAGGAATAAGGACTGGAAGAAGGAAGCAAAGGCCGGGGGAAGGAGCCTTTACCGGTCATTGAAGAAGGCATTGGATATCCCGGCGCTGACGGCGGATATCATGCATGGCTACTTAAAAGGGCAGACAAGGATCAATCTGGATCTGCATGCGGCGGATGATCTGGCCCTGCTTCTTAGGCGTCTGGTCCGCAATATTGTGATGGGGCTATGGGTAATGGCGCTGCTGATCAGTTCCAGCATCATATGTACGACGGATATGTCGCCTAAGATCTGGGGGATTCCCGCGCTGGGAGCCTTTGGCTATCTGATGGCCTTTGGGATTGTCATGTATGTATTTTTAAAACATATTTTTTTCGAAAAGTAAAGGATGCAAGGGGAAGGATATTCCCCTGCATCCTTTTTTTTGCAAGCGGATCATTACTGGCAGTATTTTTCCATATCTTCTTCGAAGTCGGCGATCTGCCTGGCAAGGGACTCTCTGTGCGCATCAGTCAGGCCGCCGTAAGAGCTGCCATATTCTCTTCGATCTGGGCAGGGTTATAAGGAATATCCAGGGCAAAATCGCTGAATGCGCGTATCTTCTGAAAATACATATTCGTATCAGGCTCCTCATGGCCGTTTCTGCACATGTGGTACATAGTAACGCAGTCGGTTGCCTCGGTATCTGTACATTCCTTGC